>Ga0208715_1000206_pt1 | contig 21033 bp, 18 predicted proteins | sample NGESurshal092012_3_FD_184473 | JGI IMG/M metagenome (GOLD analysis project Ga0208715, IMG submission 184473) | Arctic peat soil microbial communities from Barrow, Alaska - NGEE Surface sample 210 shallow-092012 (SPAdes) | ecosystem: Environmental > Terrestrial > Soil > Wetlands > Peat ... | reverse complement strand
AACAACGGCGGCGACGGATTCGTCGCTGCAAGGCGGCTGATTCAGGACGGTTTCGGCGTGCGAGCCGTTCTGCTCGGTCGCGCGGCGGACTTGAAGGGCGATGCCGCTCGTGCGTATGCGGAGTTCCGCGCATCCGGTGGCAAGGCGATCGAGGCGTCGGGAGAGTCCAGCCTCGAAGCCGCGCTTGGCAAGCGCCCGAGCGCCGTTATCGACGCGATTTTCGGCACCGGCCTGAACGCGGAGGTCAAAGACGCGCCGCGGCGCGCGATCGGGATTGTTAATTCATTCGGATTGCCTGTAATCGCCGTCGATATCGCGTCGGGTGTGAACTCGGACACTGGTGCGGTCATGGGCGCGGCGATCCGAGCCTCGCTCACGGTGACGTTCGGGTTCGCGAAGTTCGGCCACGTTTCATATCCGGGCGCCGGGCAATCCGGCGAGTTGCGGATCGTCGATATAGGTTTCGCCGCGCGCGCGATTGAGGAGATAGCGCCTCGCGGCCGATTCCTCGAGCGCGACGACGTGCGGCATTTGATTCGCGAGCGGCCGGCCAATTCGCACAAGGGAATGTATGGACATCCGCTGGTAATCGCCGGCGGCCGCGGCAAGTCCGGCGCCGTCCTGCTCGCTTCGCGCGCCGCTTTGAGAGCGGGCGCCGGCCTGGTTACGGCGGCGGTGCCGGAGTCGATCCAGCCAATCGTCGCGGCAGGGCAAGCTGAACTGATGACCGAGCCGATCGCCGATCGCGACGGCCACTTTGACGGCGCTCATGCGCCCGACGCGTTGAAGATGATAATCGACGGGATGAACGCGTTGATCGTGGGTCCGGGAATGGGCGTCAGCGATGACACCAGGCGGCTCGTCGAATGGCTGATTTCAGACGCGTGCGAGCGCGAGCGTCCGATGCTGATCGATGCCGACGGACTCAACGCGCTTGCCGCGATCGGTTGCGAAGCCGCCCGGGGTGCGCGCGGTCCGGTCGTGCTGACGCCTCATCCGGGAGAAGCCGCGCGCCTGCTCGGCGTCACGCCGGCGACAATCAACGGCGATCGCGTGTCTGCCGCGCGCAATCTGGCGGATCGAACCGGAGCGTCGGTGCTGATAAAGGGCGCGGGTTCCGTTATCGCCTCTCCCGACGGCGACGTCTATATCAACTCGACCGGCAATTCCGGAATGTCCACGCCCGGCATCGGTGACGCGCTGTCGGGAATCGTCGGCGCGCTGCTGGGGCAGAAGATGCGCCCGATCGACGCGCTCGCGCTCGGCGTTTTTCTCCACGGCTACGCGGCGGATCGCGTCGCGGCGCGGATGGGGCGCGTTGGCTATATCGCCGGCGACGTGATTGACGAGCTGCCGGCGGCGCTGGAAGCACTAACGCGGTAGTTGCGCTATATCAGTGACTGAGTAATCGCGATGGCTAATGCCGTGGAAGAATCGGAAGAATTGGGCGCGACCGCGGTCACGATGGTGATCGAGAGCCGCTCGCCGCACGAGACCAAATCGTGGGGACGGCGGCTCGCCTCGCTTCTCGAAGGCGGAGAGCTGCTCGGCCTGATTGGCGATCTCGGCGCGGGCAAGACCTGCTTTATCAAGGGTCTCGCGCGCGGACTCAACCTGCGCGAAGAGGACATCCTGAGCCCCACCTTCACGATGATCCAGGAGCATCACGGCCGCTTCCCGCTCTATCACATCGATCTATATCGCCTCGAAGAGGCGACGCTCGACGACCTGGGCCTTCGCGAATACCTGTTTTCCGAAGGTGTCGCCGCGGTCGAATGGTTCGAGCGTCTGCGCGGGGGCGCGGAGATGGAGTACCTGGCAGTCCGGATCAGTTACGTCGGCGCGAACATGCGCCGGATCGAATTGAGCGCGGGTGACTCGCGTCACGCGCAAATTATTTCCAAGTTGAAGCACAGCTTCGCCTGAGGGCGCGGCGCCATTCGCCGACCGCGCGCCGCGGTGATAGATTGCACGCCCAACGGCGGTTTCAGAAATGCCATCTGTCGGATATTCGAAACCAAGCAAATGCCGCGGTAAGAGAGACTGGAGGTTCGTATGAGGAAGACTGAGATCGCAATGATCGCGACGTTTCTAGTTGTGGGGCTGTTGTCCGCCGTGAAGACCAGCGCACAGCCTGGGCCGCCGCCTCCGCCAGACTATTACGGGGAACCTCCGCCGCCGCCGGGCCACCGTGAACCTCCGCCTCCGCCGGACGATTACAGGGAACATCTCCGGGACCGGGAGCACCGAGAGTGCGAGACGGAACACAAGGAATGTCAGAACGACTGGCATAACCGCTGCGAATCGCAGCATGACCGCTGCGAAGCGTCCCATCAAGATTGCGAGTACGCCAGCAAAGAGGGCGGGGTGCCCCATGAGGTTTGCGAGCGACAGCACCGCGCCTGTGACGAGGCCCATCACAACTGTGACGAGCAGAGTCATGGATGTGAGACGCTACACCGACAGTGCGAAGATCGAGTCAAGGAGCTATACGATTGATCTAAGCGCCGCTTAGCCCAGACGAGAGTTAGGACAGCTCGCCCTTCAACTTAGTCCAGTCGCGCGCGAATTCGGACGCGCCACGCCCCACAGGGGCTGGTTTGAGGCCCATTTTCCGCACATAATACTTAATTCCCCCATTTTTCAGGGCGAATAGGGTCATTGCGTTGGGATTGGTCGTTCAAAAATACGGCGGAACTTCGGTCGGATCGATCGAGCGAATCAAGGCGGTCGCCGATCGCGTGGTCAGGGCGCGCGACGCCGGTAATCGGATCGTCGTGGTCGTTTCCGCGATGGCGGGCGAGACCAACCGGTTGTTCAAGCTCGCCGCCGAATTGAGCGACTCGCCCAACGCACGCGAGACTGACGTGCTGGTCGCCACGGGAGAGCAGGTCTCGGCTGCGCTGCTCGCGATCCGGCTCCAGTCGATGGGGCATCCGACGGTTTCCTTTCTCGCTTTTCAAATGAACCTGACCACCGACTCGAATCATGGCCGCGCGCGAATCAAATCCGTGCAATGCGATCGCGTGATGCGCGCTCTCGACGATGGGCAGATCGTCGTGGTTGCCGGCTACCAGGGCGTCAACTCCGCTGGCGATATCACGACGCTTGGCCGCGGCGCGTCGGATCTGACCGCGGTGGCGATGGCAGCCGCTCTCAAAGCCGACGCCTGCGAAATCTACACCGATGTGGATGGTGTCTATACCGCCGATCCCAACATCTGCCCCAAAGCAAAAAAACTCGGCCGCATCTCGTATGATGAGATGCTCGAGATGGCTGGACTCGGGGCGAAGGTCCTGCAAACCCGTTCGGTTGAACTCGCCCGACGTTACAACGTGCCGCTCGTGGTCCGCTCCAGCTTCCGTGAAGCCGAGGGGACGTGGGTTGGACAAGAGGATTTGTCAATGGAGGACGTGCTCGTTTCGGGCGTAACGCTCGACCAGAATCAAAGCAAGATAACTGTTGCCGGCGTTGAGGATCGGCCCGGTCTGGCCGCGAAGATTTTCAGCCCGATCGCCGACGCGGGAATCGTCGTGGACATGATTATCCAGAACGCCAGCGCCGACGGCCACACCGACATGACGTTTACGATCGGGCGCGAAGACCTTGGCCGCGCGCTCGAAATCGTTATGCGTACGGCGGCCGAAATCGGCGCGTCGGGCGTGCGGCATGACGATCAGGTCGCCAAGGTTTCGGTGGTCGGAGTTGGAATGCGCACGCATGCGGGAGTCGCGGCCTCGATGTTCCAGGTGCTGGCGGCGGAACGGATTAATATCGAGATGATCTCGACCTCGGAGATTAAGGTCTCGGTCGTGGTCAATTCGAAATACGGGGAACTAGCGATGCGTGCGCTGCACGACGCGTTTGTCAACGGCGACGGCGGCTCGAACGCCCCGCCGCGGGAGACAGTTTGAGTCCGATGCCGGATGCAAAGCATATCCAGGTTTACGACACCACGTTGCGCGACGGATGCCAGTCCGAAGACGTTTCGCTGACGGTCGAGGACAAGGTCACGATTGCCCAACGTCTCGACGATCTCGGTTTCGATTACATCGAGGGTGGATGGCCGGGCTCGAACGATCGCGACGCGGCGTTCTTCAAAGAGATCAAGAAGATCAAAATTCACCACGCCAAGATCGCGGCCTTCGGCTCGACTCGCCGCTCCGGAGTTCGCGCCGCGGCCGATCGCAACCTGCAATTGATCCTGCGCACCGGGACTCAAGTCGCGACCGTGGTCGGCAAGACCTGGGACATGCACGTCCGCGAGGCGCTACGAATCCCGCTCAACGAAAATCTCGAAATTCTCAACGACACGATCGCGTTTCTGAAAAAGCACTTCGACGAGGCGATTTTCGACGCCGAACATTTCTTCGACGGCTATTTTCACAATCCCGAGTATGCGCTTGCGTGCCTGAAAGCCGTTGACGACGCGGGCGTCACGCTGATCGCGTTGTGCGACACCAACGGCGGACGCCTGCCAGGCGAAATCGAAGCCGCGGTAACCGCGGCCCGCGCCGTGGTCAATTGCCCGATCGGAATTCACTGTCATAACGACTCGGACGTCGCGGTCGCCAACACCCTTGCCGGCGTGAGCGCGGGCGCCGTGCAGGTGCAGGGGACGATCAACGGCTTCGGCGAGCGATGCGGCAACGCTAACCTGGTTTCGATAATCGCCAACTTGCAGCTCAAGCTCGGCTACCATTGCGTGCCCCCGGCCAAGCTCAAGACGATGCGCGAGGTCTCGACGCTGGTGTACGAACTCGCCAACCTCACGCCGTTCGCGCGCCAGCCGTACGTCGGCCGCAGCGCGTTCGCGCACAAGGGAGGGCTGCACGTCTCGGGAATCCAGCGCAACACGGCGACCTACGAGCACGTCGATCCCGCGCTGCTCGGCAACGATCGCCGCGTGCTGCTCTCCGAGCTGTCGGGCCGCGCCAATATCGTGTACAAGGCCAAAGAATTCGGACTCGAGCTCGATACGGCGAACGACAAAATCGCCGTCCTGCTCGACGAGCTCAAGCGGCTCGAAGGCGCGGGCTACACCTTCGACGGGGCGGACGCTTCGTTCGAGCTGCTGATGCTGCGCACGCTCGGCCTGGCCAAAGAACATTTCAACTTCGTCAGTTTCCGCGTCTTCGACGACAAATGGCATGAGGATCGCGCGCCTTTCAGCGAGGCGGTGGTCGTGATCGAAGGACCCGACGGTGTGCGCACGCGCAACTCCGCCATTGGCAACGGCCCCGTCAACGCGCTCGATTCGGCGCTGCGTCAAGCGTTGCTGCCGTACTATCCCAATCTCGAGGCGATGCAGTTGGTCGATTACAAAGTCCGCGTGCTCGACAACGGCGCCGGCACCGAGGCGCGCGTTCGCGTGCTGATCGAATCGACCGACGGCAAGCGCCGATGGGGCACGGTTGGATTGTCGAGCAACGTCATCGAGGCGAGCTGGCAGGCGCTGGTTGACTCGATCGAATACAAGCTGCACAAGGATAACGTGAAGCCGCGCGCGAAGGCGGCGAGCAAGCACAACGGCGCGCGTCCGCGGTCTGCCAGGGCCGCGGAGAATGCGCCGGCGCGCGCAAGATAGGACGCGAGCGAGCATCCGGCCACGCCCGCGCCAACCACGATGATGTTCGCGCTCGATGCTGTCTGTGTCACGCGGACGACCCCGTCTTTTTCCGCCGATCAGTGTGCGATAAGCTAATCGCCGCACTGGTGGCGAACACAACCGTTCATGGCGATCTATCTCGATCATAACGCGGGCGCTCCTCTTCGCGTCGAGGCTGCCGCCGCCATTTCGCGCGTGATAGCCGATGCGGGCGGGAATCCCTCGTCGGTGCATCTCTCCGGCCAGCGCTCGCGCCGGATGCTCGAGGCTGCGCGCGCGCAGGTCGCGTCGATCGCGGGCGCCGAGCCGCGGCAGATCGTGTTTACCAGCGGCGGCACCGAGTCGAACAATCTTGCCATCTTCGGCGCGATCAGCGCGGCCTCTCGACGCCGCAGAATCATTTCATCCGAGATCGAGCATTCATCGATCCTCGCTCCGCTTGCGGAACTCGAGCGCCGCGGCTTTGACGTAGTGCGAGTCGCGCCCGACCGCGACGGGCGAATCGATCCCGCCCGCGTACTCGCGGCGCTCGATGGCGAGACCGCGCTCGTAACGCTCGGGCTTGCGAACTCCGAAGTCGGGACGATCCAGGATCTCGCGCCGCTCGCAACGGTGTGCGGCAAGGCCGGCGCGCTGCTTCATGCCGATGCGGCGCAGGCCGTCGGGCGAATTCCGGTCGATGTGGCGGCGCTGGGATGCGATCTGATGACGCTCAGCGGTCACAAGCTTGGCGCGCCGGCGGGAGTCGGCGCTTTGTACGTCCGCGACTTTGCGCGCATCGCGCCGATCATATTGGGCGGCCCGCATGAAAGCGGCCTGCGCGCCGGCACGCCGAATCTGCTGGGCGCGGTGGCCTTCGGCGCCGCGGCCGAGGCCGCAGTGCATGCGATGGGAGTGGAGTCGGAGCGAATCGGCTCGCTGACCTCAACGCTCTTCGCGCGTATCCGCGAGGCGATTCCCGGCGTCGGCCTGAACGGCCCGATCGCCGGCAGGCTTCCGAACACGCTCAATCTCACGTTTCCGGGCGTGCTCGGCGAGAGCATGCTGATCGCGCTCGATCTCGAAGGCGTTGAAGTTTCGATGGGTTCGGCGTGCGCGGCGGGAGCCGTCGAGCCGTCGCACGTGCTGCGCGCGATGGGCCGCAGCGTTGCCGACGCGCGCAGCTCGCTTAGAATCAGCCTCGGATGGAACAACACGGCGGATGAGATCGACGCCGTTGCGGCGATCATCCCGCCGGTGTGGCGACGCGTCGCGGACGCGGAGCCTATGCCGGAGGCGAGCGCACGATGAGGCCGCGAGTGCTGGTCGCGATGTCGGGCGGGGTGGACAGCTCCGTCGCGGCGGCGATCCTGCGCGAGCAGGGTTACGACGTCGTGGGCGTCGCGATGCGGCTTGCACCCGAGCCATCTGTGCCTTTAGCGAAGCGCCGCGGCACCTGCTGCTCGCATGACGATTTCGAAGATGCGCGCCGGGTGGCCGAGCGGATGGATTTTCCGTTCTATGTGATCGATTTGCGCGCCGATTTCGCCGCGCGCGTGGTCGATAACTTCGTCTCCGAATATCTCGATGGGCGCACGCCGAATCCGTGCGTGATGTGCAATCGCGAGATCAAATTCGATCGCTTGTGGAGCCGCGCCCGCGCGCTTGCGGCCGACTACGTCGCGACCGGACATTACGCCCGAATAGAGCAGGGGGCAGACGGCAGATTTCATCTGCTGCGCGCGGCCGACGACGCCAAGGATCAGTCGTATTTTCTTTTCACGCTCGGGCAGGACGAACTCTCGCGAACTATTTTCCCGCTTGGCGCCATGACCAAAACCGAAGTTCGGGCCCGCGCGCGCGCGTTGGGCCTTGCGACCGCGGACAAGCCCGAGAGCCAGGAAATCTGCTTTGTTCCCGACGACGACTACGCGAGCTTTGTCGAGGGGCGAAGCGCGCCCGCGCAACTCCGCCCCGGATCGATTATCGACAGCGACGGAAGACGGCTCGCCGCTCACTCGGGCGTGCATCGATTCACGATAGGACAGCGCCGCGGCCTCGGTGTCGCGAGCGGGCAGCGGCTGTACGTACGCGAGATTCGGGCCGAGTCGGGCGAGGTCGTGGCCGGTCGGCGCGAGGAACTCGATTCTCCGGGCCTGATCGCGAATCGAATCAGCCTGGTCGATAATTCCATTGCGCCGGGGCGCGAACTGAGCGTCGAGGTGAAGATTCGCCATCGGCATCGCGCGATCCCGGCGACGATGCGCGTCGATTCAGGGCGCCGCGCGGAGATTCGCTTCGCGTCGGGTGGTCCTGCGGTGACACCAGGACAGGCGTGCGTGTTTTACCGCGGCGAGGAAGTGCTCGGCGGCGGATTTATCGAACGGGCGATCACGGAAGAGCAAGCGAACTGACTATGGCAACGCGCTTCGCGATCGCAACGCTCGGATGCAAGGTCAATCAGTACGATTCGGCGATCATCGAGTCGCGGCTTCGCGCGCGCGGGATGGAACGCCGCGAGTTCAGCGAGCAAGCCGACGTCTATATCGTCAACACCTGCACGATCACCGATCGCGCCGACGCGGAGAGCCTGCGTATCGCGCGGCGCGCGCGGCGGCTCAATCCGAATGCCCGCGTGGTTATGACCGGATGCCTGGCGCAAGCGAGCCCCGACGTGCTCGCGAAAGCGCCGGAGGTCGATGCCGTGATCGGACTCGGGATGCTCGACGACCTCGAACGCGCAGCGGCTTCGGGAGCGAGCGAGCGCGTGATGGTCACGAATCTGCGCAAGGAAAAGAGGCCGATTGAACTGGCCGCGGTCACGCTGGACGGTCATACGCGCGCGTTTTTGAAATTGCAGGAGGGATGCGATCAATTCTGCACGTTCTGCATCGTTCCGTTTTCGCGCGGCGCCTCTCGCAGCGTCGAGCCGCGACGAGTGATGGCGGCGCTCGACGATCTTCACGCGCGCGGCTTCAAGGAAGTCGTTCTTACGGGGGTTCATCTCGGCGGCTACGGCAAGGACCTCGAGCCGCGGGTCGAACTCGCCGATTTGCTCGAGATGATCGCCGAGCGATGCCCGCTCGAGCGGGTGCGGATAAGCTCGCTCGATCCCGAAGAATTGAGCGACCGTATCGTGGAAATAATTTCGAGCAGCAGAAAATTCTGCCCGCATCTGCATCTGCCGCTGCAGTCGGGCGACGACGAAACTCTGTCGCGGATGCGGCGGCGTTATCAGCGCGGCTATTTTCGCGATCGCGTCGAGCGCGTTTTACGCGCGTGGCCCGATGCGGCGATTGGCACCGACCTGATTGTGGGTTTTCCGGGTGAGACGGGAGCGCATTTCGAGTCGTACTTCAATTTCGTCGAGTCGATGCCGCTTGCGTATTTTCACGTGTTTCCGTATTCGGTCCGGGCCGGGACCACGGCGGCGAAGTTTTCCGGCCGGGTGAAGCCGGTGGAGATCAAGCGGCGCGCCGGGCTGATGCGCGCACTGGGCGAGCGCAAGCGGGTTGAATTCGCCCGGCGATTCGTCGGGACAAAACTTAAGGTATTACTTGAAGAACGTGGGCCGGGTGGCGAGCTGCAGGGCTACAGCCGCAACTACGTGCGGGTATCGACGCAAGGGCCCGATGAACTGACAAATTGCGAAGTCGAGGTGGAGGCGTCAACCGTTGAAGGCGCGCAACTGGTTGGGGAGATTGTTCGGCCGTGGGCGGACGAAACCGCCTGCGTCCGAGCCTGCTGAAAGTTCCCGCTCTAAACTCGAGCGGGTGCTGGGCTATTCATTCGCGCGAGAGGATCTGCTGGAGACCGCGCTGACGCATCCGAGCGCCGCGGTCGGCAGCGACGTCCATTACGAGCGGCTGGAGTTCCTAGGCGACGCGGTGCTGGATCTTGCGATCGCAGACCTGCTGATGCGCAAGTTTCCGACCGCGAAAGAAGGCCCGCTGTCCAAGCAGCGTGCGTCGATCGTAAACGCGCGCACGCTGGCGCTCAAGGCGCAGGCGATTGAATTGAATGAGATGATGCGGCTGGGAAAAGGCGAAGAAAAAAGCGGCGGGCGCGAGAAGACCTCGATTCTTGCGGCGGTGTTCGAGGCGGTGATCGGCGCGATCTACACCGACGGCGGACTCACGCCCGCGCAGCAAGTGGTCGAGCGCCTGTTCATCGGCGATATCGGCGGACCGGCTGCGGAGCGCGATTACAAAACCGAATTGCAGGAAATCGTGTACCGCTATTTTCGCACGCAGCCGGTGTACGAACTGATCGCGACGGAGGGGCCCGATCACGCCAGGCGCTTTACCACCCGAATCAGAATCGCGGGCCGCGATCTCGGCGTGGCCGAGGGCGGCAGCAAGAAGCAGAGCGAGCAGGCGGCGGCGCGCCTCGCGCTGGATCGAATAGAAGAAGAGCGCGGTGAGCGCCATGGGTGAGCATCGCGCCGGATTCGTGGCGGTCGCCGGCCGCACCAACGTCGGCAAATCGACGCTGGTGAACCGGCTCGTGGGCCACAAGGTCGCGATCGTCACACCGCGTCCGCAGACCACGCGGCGGCGAATTCTCGGTATCCGCAGCGACGCCGACGCGCAGATCCTGTTGATCGACACGCCCGGACTTCATGAGGCGAAGAAGCAACTGAATCAGCGCATGGTGCAGGTGGCGCGGCGCGCGATCGCGGAGGGCGAAGTCATTCTGGCCATGGTGGAAGCGGGCGATCATCTGAACCCGGGAGATCGCGCGGTGCTGGTCGATTTCCGCGCGCTGCGCCGGCCGACGATCGTTGCGATCAACAAAATCGATCGCGTCCCGCGCGCTCAACTGCTGCCGCTGATCGAGGAAATCAACCAAGGATTTCCCGGCGCCGAGATCGTCCCGGTCAGCGCACTGAGCGGCGAGAATATCGACGAGCTGTTGCTGACTCTGAAGCGGATGCTCCCGGTGAGCCCGGCGCTGATGTCGCCCGATGAGTACACCGATCAGACCGAACGAATGATCGCCGAAGAAATCGTCCGGGAGAAAATTTTTCTCAAGATGCGCCAGGAGATTCCGTTCTCGACCGCCGTCAGGGTCGAGAAGTTCGAAGACGACGCGGAGCGCAAGCTCAAGAGGATCGGCGCGATGGTGGTTGTCGATCGCGAGTCACACAAAGGCATGCTGATTGGCGCTGGCGGGCGCACGCTCAAGGAGATCGGTACGGCGGCGCGCCTCGAGCTCGAAGAAATTCTCGGCGCGCACGTGTTTTTGGAAATCATCGTCAAAGTCGAGCGCGATTGGACGAGCGATCCGCGCAAGCTCGCGGAGTTCGGACTGTGACGAATCCGCGCGCAGCGTCCGGCGCCGAGGCGCGGCGGATCGCGGCCGAAGGCGTGCCGGCCATAGTGCTGGTTGGCCGCGCGAACGCGGGCAAGTCCACGCTGTTCAATCGAATCACCAAGGGCGGCCGCGCGATTACCAGCGCGATTCCCGGCACTACGCGCGACCTCAATTTCGCCCGCGCGATCCACGGCGACCGCGAATTTGTCGTGGTCGATAGCGGCGGCCTCGAGCTTGGCGGGCATGAGCGGATGACCGAGCGGATCGTCGGCGAAGCACTGGCCGCGGTGGGCGTGGCCGACGTCGTGGTGTTCATGCTCGATGGCAAGGGGGGGCTGAGCGAGGCCGACGCCGAGGCGCTCGCGCTGGTGCGCGAAACGGGATGTCCGCTGATCATGGCGGTCAACAAGATCGATCGGCCGGGGCAGGAGGCCGAGGCGGCTGAGTTCTACGCGCTCGGCGGCGACGAGTTGTTTTTCATCTCAGCGGCGCACGGACGCGGAATCGGCGAGCTTCTCGATCAAGTCGTCGCGCGGCTGCCCGAGCGCGAAGGCGCCGTGGCCGCATCCCCTGACTTGAGGCTGGCGCTTATAGGACGCCCCAACGTGGGGAAGTCGTCGATCCTCAACCGGCTCTCGGGTTTCGAGCGCGCGATCGTGGACGACAGCCCCGGCACGACGCGCGATCCGGTGGACGTGCGGCTTTCCGCACAGGGCCGCGACGTGCTGTTGATCGACACCGCCGGAATACGCAGGCCGCCGCGCGTCGAAGGCGAGCTGGAGCATCATTCGGTGGGCCGGGCGATCGAAACGATCAGGCGCGCGAACGTCGTGCTGCTGGTGATCGACGCGAGCGAGGGAATCACCGACCAGGACGCGCGGCTGGCGCGACTGGTGGACAGCAGCGATCGCGCGATGGTGATCGTGTGCAACAAATGGGACGTGGCGGCGAAGCAGGGGCGCAAGGTGGCGGCTTTCGCCCGCGACGCGCACGAGCGCTACCCGTTCCTCGACTATGCGACGATGGTGTTCACGTCGGCGGTCACTGGCGACGGCGTGGACGGGATCATCCCGGCTGCGACCCAGGCGGGAGATTCGTGGCGCGCAGTCTTTCAGACTTCGCGGCTGAATCGAACACTGGCCGAAGCGACGGCCGCGATGGATCCGCCGCAGGTGGACAGGCGGCGATTGAACCTGATGTACGTGACGCAGGTCGGCAGCGCGCCGCCGCGGCTTCGATTCTTCACCAACGTCGAACGCGGCATCCCGGCGCATTACATACGCTTCATCGAAACGCGATTTCGGAAGTCCCTGGAACTTGTCGGCACGCCGCTCCGGCTCGATTTTCGGCGCACCGGCCGCTCGTGGGTGCAAGGCGGTCCGCCGGGACGGCCGCGGGGCAAGCCTCGCAACCGGCCCGCGCCGCGCACCAAACCTGCGCGCGCGTAAGGTTGCGGCTGTGGAGCATTGGCGCGATGGCGTTTCGTACGGCGCGTCGGCTCCGGTATATTTCACTGTCAAGGCAATTCCGGTGATCTCTCAAACAACAGTCGAGCGGATTCAGTGATCCTGATTCTCGATTTCGGCAGCCAGTACACCCAGCTGATTGCGCGCCGCGTGCGCGAAGCCAACGTGTATTGCGAAATCCATCCGTTCAACCTCGCGCCCGAAAAAATCCGCGCGATGAATCCGCGCGGGATGATTCTTTCCGGCGGACCGGCCAGTCTCTACGAGGAGAATGCGCCGGATATCGCCGACGAGGTGCTCAATCTTGGCTGTCCGGTGCTCGGAATCTGCTACGGCCTGTACGTGATCGCGCAGCACATGGGCGCGCGCAGCGTGGGCTCGCGACAGCGTGAATACGGACCCGCAACGCTGGTAATAGACGGCGACGACGTACTGTTCGAAGGGCTCAGCGGGCGGGAGCATCGCGTCTGGATGAGTCACGGCGACAGGGTCGAGACAATTCCGGGCACGCTATGTGCGATCGCACACAGCGATAATTCGCCGTACGCCGCGCTCAAAACGCGCGACGGCCGCATCCGCGGAATCCAGTTTCATCCCGAGGTCGTGCACACGCCGTGCGGCGCGCAGGTGCTTCGCAACTTCGTGCTGAAAATCTGCGGCGAGCGCGGCGATTGGACGATGGCGAATTTTGTCGAGACGAAACTCGCGGAGATTCGCAAGCAGGTCGGGCCGGCCGGCAAGGTCCTGATGGGACTGTCGGGCGGCGTCGATTCTTCCGTGGCCGCCGTGCTGATTCATCGCGCGATCGGCTCGCGGCTGCATTGCGTGTTCGTCGATACCGGCCTGCTGCGCGCGGGCGAGCGCGAGCGGATGGAGAATACCTTCGCGCGCCAGCTCGGGATCGATCTCAAGGTTACAGATGCGTCCGAACTTTTTCTGTCGCGGCTGGCGGGCGTGCTCGACCCCGAGCAAAAGCGCCGCATCATCGGCCACACTTTCATCGACGTGTTTGAATCCGAGGAAGTCGTTCAGGGCGCGAAATTTCTCGGCCAGGGAACGCTCTACCCGGACGTGATCGAATCGGTCTCGTTCAAGGGGCCGTCGGCGGTGATCAAGAGCCATCATAATGTCGGTGGATTGCCGGAGGGGATGCGCCTGGAACTGGTCGAACCGTTGCGCGAGTTGTTCAAGGATGAAGTGCGCGAAGTGGGCCGGCGGCTCGGGCTGGCGGCGGAGGTCGTCGAGCGGGAGCCGTTCCCCGGCCCCGGGCTTGCAGTGCGAATCGTCGGCGAGGTCACGCGCGAGCGGCTCGATTTGACCCGGCGCGCCGATGCGATCGTGATGGAAGAAACGGCGGCGGCGGGCTTCGGGCTCAAACTATGGCAGGCGTTCGCCGTGCTGCTGCCGCTCAAGACTGTGGGCGTGATGGGCGACGGGCGCAGCTACGAAAGCGTGATCGCGATTCGCGCGGTCGAGTCGATGGACGGCATGACGGCGGATTGGGCGCGTCTGGACCCCGCTTTCCTCGCGCGCGTCTCCAGCCGTATCACCAACGAGGTCAAGGGCGTCAACCGCGTGGTTTACGACATCACGTCGAAGCCGCCGGCGACGATAGAGTGGGAGTGACGTGACGGTTCGCACACGCTTCGCGCCGAGCCCGACCGGCTCGCTGCACATCGGTAACGTCCGCTCGGGGCTGTTCGCGTATCTGTACGCACGGCACAACCACGGGCAGTTCATCGTGCGCATCGATGACACTGATCGCGAACGATCGACGAAGCAGTCGCTCGACGAAATCCTCGCGGACCTGAAGTGGCTCGGGATGGAGTGGAACGAAGGTCCGCCCGACGAGGCATACTTTCAGAGCAATCGAGTCGAGCGGCATCGCGAGGCCGCGCTGAAACTTTTGCGCGAGCGAAAGGCGTACCCGTGCTACTGCTCGGCGGAAGAACTGGACGCCAAGCGCAAGCAGGCCGAGCGCGAGCGTCGCAGGCCGGTTTACGATCGCAAATGCCGCGGGCTCGATTTCCCCTCCGATCTGGCGCTGCCGGAAAAATCCGCCGGACGCAACTATACGATCCGATTCGCGATGCCGCTGGATGGCGAGACACTCGTCGATGACCTGGTGAAAGGCCGGATGGTCTTTCAGAACAGCGAGCTCGACGACTTTATCATCGTGCGTTCGGACGGCTCGCCGATTTACAACTTCGCGAGCATCCTCGACGACGTCGATATGCGCATCACGCACATCGTTCGCGGCGACGACCACGTCTCGAATACTCCACGCCAGATGCAGATGGCGTACGCGCTCGGGTTCACGCCGCCGGCCTTCGCTCATTTGCCGCAGGTACTGGGGCCGGACGGATCTCCGCTGTCGAAGCGCCACGGCGCGACTTCGGTGATCGCCTATCGCGAGAAGGGCTATTTCCCGGAGGCGATGCTGAACTATCTGGCGCGCCTTGGATGGTCCCACGGTGACCAGGAAATTTTCTCCAGGGACGAACTGATCGGTTATTTTGGCTTCGAGGCTTGCGGAAAATCAGCCGGCGTATTCAACGCCGAGAAATTGCTCTGGCTCAATTTCCATTACCTGAAGGAGCGGCCGATCCCACGACTGGCGGCTGAGATCAAGCCATTCATCGCCAGGCGCGGATGGGCGATCCCGGGCGACGACGCGTGGCTCGAAAAGGCGGTCGCAACCCTGCACGAGCGCGCCAAGACGCTCGTCGAGCTGGTGGACTTCGCGTCGTTCTACCTGAAGGACGAGATCGAGATCGATTCGAAAGCGGCGGCGAAATTCCTGAAGCCGGAAATCGCGGAACCCATCCGCGCGTTGGCTGCGGAACTCGAATCGATCGAGGGCGAGGTCTCCGAGGCGTCGGTGCAGGCAGTTTTCGAATCTGTCCTCGCGCGATTCAACCTCAAGCTCGGGCAACTCGCGCAACCGGTCCGCGTCGCGCTCACCGGCGGCGCCGTCAGCCCTGGGATTTACGAGGTGATCGCGGTGCTCGGTAAACGCCGCACCGTCGATCGCCTCAACGCCGCCGTCAGCCGAATCGAGCAGCCCGCCTGAAGCAACAGCGCCCGGTCACTGCGGTCCGCTGCCTGCCACTTCCCCGCTCTTCATCCAAATAGTACCCTTGTATGATGAGTGTACTGGTACCATACGTAGTCGAGCAGACTGGCCGCGGCGAGCGTTCTTACGACATCTTTTCGAGATTGCTCAAGGACCGGATCGTGTTCCTGGGCGGGCCCGTCAGCGACGACCTTGCCAACCTGGTCACCGCGCAACTCCTGTTCCTCGAGTCCGAGGATCCGGAGCGCGAAATCAATATGTACATCAACTCGCCGGGCGGCTCGGTCACCGCCGGCCTGGCTATCTACGACACGATGCAATTCGTGAAGCCTCCTGTCTCGACGCTATGCGTGGGGCAGGCCGCCAGCATGGGATCTCTGCTGCTGGCCGCAGGAGCCAAGGGCAGAAGATACGCGCTGCCGCACTCGCGGATACTGATTCATCAGGTCTCCGGCGGGTTCGAGGGACAGGCGAGCGATATCGAGATTCACGCGCGCGAGGCGTTGCGTCTTCGCGAAATCCTCAACAACATCCTTGCTCATCATACCGGCCAGAATGCCAAGAAAGTCGAGAAGGATACCGACCGCGACAACTTCATGTCAGCGGCGCAGGCAGTCGAGTACGGACTTATCGACGAAGTGATCTCCGGCCGGCCACTCAAGGCCTCGCTCTAGCCGGCACCCGGCCTGCGCTCGGCCATGGACGCGCAACATAACCTCGAAGGCCGGGCTGACGAAAAGATTGAACGGTTCCGAATTCGCGGGATGCATTGCGCGAATTGCGCGAGCACCATCGAAGATGCCGTCGCGCAGGTCCCCGGCGTAATCGATGCCCATGTGAATTTTGCCGCTGAGACGCTCACCGCGCGTGTCAGCAACAAAAACAAACTTGCCGCCGGTGAAATCGAGGCGAGGGTCGCGGCCGCCGGCTATAGCGCGATCGCCGAGTCTAATAGCGTTGGCGCGGGCGAATCCGCTCTCGATCGCCAGGATGCGCGCCGCAATCTGCGGTGGGTAGTCTGCACTGCGATAGGCGCCGCGGTCGTCATGAATTTGCAGGGTCGCGAGAGCAGCGCCGCGCGCATCGCGACGCTCGTCGCCGCCATGGCGCTGATGCTCACCGCCGGCCTGACCTTCTACCGCGGCGCATGGATCGCCGCGCGCAATCGCACCGCGAACATGGATACGCTGGTCGCGCTTGGCATCAGCGCCGCCTGCTTTTACTCAATCCTCACCACGTTTCCCGCCATCTTTTTCGCGGGTCCGCGATTCTTCGATACTGCCGCCGAGCTGATCCTGTTTATTCGCTTTGGCAAATTCCTCGAGGCGCGCGCTCGCGGCCGCGCGACGGCTGCGTTGCGATCCTTGCTGACCCTCGTCCCCGACGCTGCCACTGTGGTGCGCGACGGCAAGGAGCGCGTCGTGCCTGTTTCCGAGTTGGCCGTCGGCGACATCGTGCTGGTCAAGCCCGCTTCCAGAATTCCGGTTGACGGCGTGATTGTCACCGGCGCCAGCGCTATCGACGAGTCGATGCTTACGGGCGAGTCGATGCCGGTGGACAAGTCGGCGGGCGATGAGGTCTCCGGCGGCGCGCTCAACACCGCCGCTGCGATTACGGTTCGCGCTACGCGCGTTGGCTCTGAGACGGCGCTTGCACAGATAGTCCGGATGGTTGCGGACGCGCAGGGCGACAAGGCTCCCATCCAGCGCGTCGCCGACGCGGTGGCCGCGCGATTTGTGCCGGCGGTGATCGGGATCGCGGCGCTCACTTTTTTTGCGTGGATGTGGTTGGGCCCGAGTCTCGTGATGGCGTTGACTGCGATGACCGCCGTGTTGGTGATCGCGTGCCCGTGCGCGATGGGATTGGCGACGCCGACCGCGCTTATGGTCGGTAGCGGGCTCGGCCTGCGCGCGGGGATTTTGTTCAAGCGGGCATCCGCCCTCGAACTGATCACGAGAATCCGGGTCATGCTGTTCGACAAGACCGGCACCCTGACGGTCGGCCGGCCGGAACTCGAGTCGGTCGCCGCGCTCGACCACGACGAGAATAGTGCGCTGTCCTTTGCCGCGATCGCCGCCGCCGGATCGATTCATCCGCTGTCGCGAGCCGTGACCGCCAGCGCGCAAGCGCGAAACCTCGCGCCGCAATTCACTCCCGACAACTCACGCGAGATACCGGGCCTGGGCGTTACCGCCGAGCATCGCGGAAAACAGATCGCGCTTGGCAACGAGCGGCTGATGACGCAGGCCGGCGCCGGCGTCGATTCTCACGCCCGCGACGAGGCGGCTCGCATAGCAGCGTCTGCGGCGACGCCGCTGTTTCTCGCGATCGATCGCAAGGTGACGGCGGTGCTTGCGTTCCGCGATCCGGTCAAGGCCGAGGCACGTGGCGCGATCGCGGCGCTGCATCGGATGGGCATCCGCACAGTGATGATTTCCGGCGACAACGCTGAAGTCGCAAAGACCGTCGCTGCTCGATTGGGCATCGGCGAGTTCCATGCGCAACTGATGCCGGCGGACAAGATTGCGCTGGTCAAGCGCTACCAGGACGCCGGCCTGTTTACCGCGATGGTCGGCGACGGAATCAACGACGCGCCCGCACTGGCCGCCGCGGACATCGGAATCGCGATCGGCTCCGGCACTGACGCCGCCAAGGAAACCGGCGACGTCGTGCTCACCCGCGACGACTTGTACGACATCGTCCGTGCGCTCGTGCTTGGCCGCTTGACGCTGAACAAGGTGAAGCAAAACCTTTTCTGGGCGTTTTTCTACAACGTACTCGGAATTCCGATCGCCGCCGGCGTTCTGTATCCGTGGTTTGGAATCATGTTGAATCCCGCCCTGGCCGGACTTGCGATGGCGCTGTCGAGCGTCAGCGTCGTCAGCAACGCGCTGCTGCTCAATTTCACCGGCCCGCGAAAATTGGGGGCAGTGCGCGCCGAAGTCGAAGCAGGGGATGGACCTGCTGCGCCGAATTCCTCGACTCCGCCACAAGCGCGGATCAAGGTCCCTGAAGAGAAGGAGATCGCAATGGCAACGAAATTAAAATGCGAAAAATGCGGCTTCGAGACCGCGATGCCGACGCATTGTAATCGCCCGATGCACTCTGAACGCGTCGGCCACGAAACCAGGCTGGTGTGCTGGATGGGTCCCAACTGCGGTGTCGCCGATATACCCAGGCATTGCGATGCGCCCATGCACGACGCCGCCTAGCACATACACGTAGCCGCTTTCATCGCGCGCATCGGGCTGGGACTATTGGCAATTGGATGAGAGAGTGTCGGGCGAGGTTCCAGCCGGGAGGACGCGAATGCCGAGCCGGGTTCATCAATTCTACGCGGTAGCTTTCGAGGAAAACTTTTCGCTCCGCCAGATAGCGCCCGCTTTTCCCGAGGCCAGGATATCGCCGCTCGAGATGTTCGTGCCGATCGAATCCGACGGCGGCCTCTACATCTTTCCCTTCGGCGCCATCGTCTCGCACGACGTTCCGGTCGAGCATCGCGAACGCATATTCGCACGCCTCACCCGCGCCATGCCCAAACTCACCACCCGGATCATCCGCGAGGATTACTCCGTACTGGAGGATCCTGCCGCGCCGATCGGTATTTCCGCCGGGATGCTGCGGGTCGACAAGCTCACTTCCCAGCGCGCAGGAATCGTTGCGCTGACGGTCGGTCAGAGCGCGGCGATGGAATACTACGAGCGAATCGTGGACAGCCTCTTCGCGCGGACCGCGCAGTTGGTCGATCGGATGGCGTCGCACGGCACCGTGCCGTATCGGATTACTCCTCTGCATCGCTTCATTGGCGAAGCGATTTCGTCGCGCACTGAAGTTCTCGCCGTGCTCCATCTGCTCGACAAGCCCGACGCTGCATGGGAAGACCCCGCGATGGATCTTATCTACGACGATTTGCGCGATGAATTCGATCTCGTCGATCGTTACGCTGCGCTGACCAGCAAGCTGCAAAGCATCCAGGACTCGCTGGTTCTGGTCCTGGACGTCGCGCGCGACCGCCGCCTGGTACTGCTCGAAGTCGTTGTCGCGCTGCTGATTTTGCTGGAAATAATCTTGGGCGTCATTCACTTCACGGCGTAGGCGGTTTCGCGGGCTGCGAATTCATATTGCCGAAACACTGGTCTGGTAGGTTCTTCATCGCGCGAACTTTAGCCTCGCGCTGGTGCGGCCCCATGCATCATCGGGGGCATGTCATGTCAGACGAAACTCCGGAGCGGAAAAATTTCGCAATTCCCAATGGATGCGGCTCCATGTCATACGGAAAAGGAATCGACGCCGGACTCCTGCTACCCGGACAGTACGTCGATCTGGTCAGACGCAATGAGGTTATCGAGGGTGAACTGAAACTCTTGCTGGCCGTTCTGGAAGACGCGATTCGATGCTACTTGCGAAACGTGAACGCGAAAGACGGCGAGCGCCGCCGCGACTTCGTCGCGGCCAAGAATTGGTTCGGAGCCGGCGGCGATGCGGCCGCCGTCAGGCGCGCGGATATCTTCAGCTTCGACAATCTTTGCGCCGCGCTTGGCATCGAGCCACGGCGCCTGCTTGCGCGCCTGCGGATTCTGACAATCAACGATCTGCCGTCGCGGCGTTACCAGATGCGCCGCCATCGCCAGCTGTCGAGCCTGCGACATGCAAACGGCGCGCGTTAGCGCGGCCCGGCCCGCTCCCACGGCTCGTGACGCAAGGTTGCCTCCGCCGGACGTCAATCCCCGTCAAACTGCCAGGAGTTGCCGTGTCGGCTACGATCTCACCAGACTAACTCTCGTTAGTCACGCCATCGTGCCCAATCCGGATGATGCTTGTGGATCCATTCCGGATGGTGGTCGTACCACCATCCGCGGTCGCGCCATACGTGATGCTCGTCCCAATCGCCGTCGATGGCGCGCCAATTGGGGTACACCTCGACCCATTCGGGATGATGGTGCCAGACCCATCCGGGGTGGTGTGCGTGCCACCGACCCGCGTCGTGCCATACGTGATGCTCGTCCTAATCACCGTAATCTCGCGCATGTGAGACCGCCGGCGCAGCCGCGAAGACGGCTGTCAGGGCAGCGGCGGCGAATATTGTTCGAAGTTTCATTCCCAGTACCTCCTGGATAGCCTCACGAGAATAATACGTAGCATCGATAATGCCAGTTTCAAGCGCACCGAAAATCGCCAGGAATCAGTAATCTTCGCGGACAATTAGGCGCAATTCGCGGGCGACTCTGCAAGATCTACAGAGTGAATCAGGCCAGAGAACCGTTACGAGAATACGCGCGAGTCGGTTGGTGGGCAGGGAGTGAATCGAACACTCGACACAAGGATTTTCAGCGCCGCCGCGAAGAGGGTTTGATCGTTCTGTCGCGTTAAAGGCTATCGCATCAAAGGGTTGATTTTGGGTGCTGGCGGCGACATCCTTCTACGACATGGCACTTACAAAATGCAACGATTGCGGCAAAGATGTTTCGACGTCGGCAGCTTCGTGCCCACACTGCGGTTGTCCCGTCCAGGGGATATCGCCAAAGTCACAGAGTCAGGGCCTCATGACCTGCCCGCACTGCGGCTCTCACTCCGTCGGCAAGGTGAGA
>Ga0208715_1000190_pt1 | contig 22074 bp, 23 predicted proteins | sample NGESurshal092012_3_FD_184473 | JGI IMG/M metagenome (GOLD analysis project Ga0208715, IMG submission 184473) | Arctic peat soil microbial communities from Barrow, Alaska - NGEE Surface sample 210 shallow-092012 (SPAdes) | ecosystem: Environmental > Terrestrial > Soil > Wetlands > Peat ... | reverse complement strand
GAAGCGGTTTCGGCCAAGAAGAAGTAGCAGTCACCGGTAAGAAACAGTCCTGATTGGTGCGGGGCGGACGCCCCTAGCAGCTCCGCCCCGCACCAATCCACGGAGGCCCCACATGTCCACCGCCACCAGCACGCCCCCCGCCGCCCCGGGCAGCATTGCTACGGCGCGCAAGAAAGCTGAAGCCAGAGAGAAGATTCTCGGCCGTCGCCGACGCCGGCCCCTGATGCCGGCGCTGATCTTCCTTGTCGTCGTCACCCAAATCCCCTTCGTGGTGACTATCGGCATGTCCTTCCTCAACTGGAACATCATGTATCCCAAGGACACCGGTTTCGGGGGCCTCTCGAACTATGCGGAGGTCCTCAGCGACCCCCGCATGCGGGCGGCGATGTGGAACACCGTCGTCATGGTCACCTCCAGTGTCTTTCTGTCGCTGGTGATCGGCACCGGGCTCGCCCTGTTGCTGAACCGCAAGTTCTTCGGACGCGGCATCGTCAGGACGTTGCTGATCACGCCCTTCCTGATCATGCCGATGGCGTCGTCGCTGATGTGGAAGCACCTCATCTACAACCCCGACTACGGCATGTTCAACGGTTTCCTGGCGTGGCTCGGCCAGACCTTCGGCTTCGACGCACCACAGCCCGTGTGGGTGAGCGCAGCGCCGATGGCTGCCATCGTGGTCACCCTGACCTGGACCTGGACCCCGTTCATGATGCTCATCACCCTGGCCGGCCTGCAGTCCCAGGACTCCGACATCACGGAGGCCGCCACAGTTGACGGTGCCGGTGCCTGGCAGCAGTTCCGCTTCCTGACACTGCCCCACCTGCGCCAGTACCTCGAGCTGGCCACCGTGCTCGGCATCATCTACCTCCTCAACACCTATGACCAGGTGTTTGCGATCACCCAGGGTGGTCCGGGGTCCGCAACGACCAACCTGCCGTACGAGATCTACCTCACCGCCTTCCGCAAGTATGACTACGGCGAGGCGGCGGCGGCCGGCGTGATCATCGTGATCATCAGCGTCATCGTGGCCAACTTCGGCATGCGACTGGTCAGCTCGCTTGTCACCATCGAGACGGGGAAGAAGCGATGAGCACCAAGACTGTTACCCAGGCAAAGCACGTGCGTCGCAAGACCCGCCGTAAGCCAGGAGAGGGCGGTCCGCTGGGAGTCCTCGCCTGGGTGCTGGCGCTGTGCGCCTTCGCGCCCATCGCCTTCCTGGTGCTGACCTCATTCCACGCCGAGGTTGACGCGGCGACCTCGCCACCGAACCTGCTGGCTCCGCTCACCCTGGATGAGTACCGCCTTGTTTTCAGCCGCAACATCACGCCGTACATGCTCAACTCGCTGATGGCCGCCGGCTTCTCAACGCTGTTGGTCGTCGTGCTAGCGGTTCCAGCGGCGTACGCCACCGCGGTCAAGCCGATCGGGAGCGTGCGGGGCGTGCTGGGGTGGGTCCTGTCAACCAAGTTCCTGCCGATGATCGCGGCCCTGCTGCCGGTCTATCTGGTCTTCCAGTACCTGGGCCTGCTGGACAACATATTCGCGCTGGCCATCTTCTACACCGGCATGAACCTGCCGGTGGCGATCTGGATGATGCACTCGTTCATGGCGGAGATCCCGAAGGACGTGCTGGCGGCCGCGGAGGTGGACGGGGCTTCCCTGCCCCTGATCCTGCGCAAGATCGTGCTGCCACTGGCCAGCCCGGGCATCGCCGCCACGGGGCTGATCTGTTTCATCTTCGCGTGGAACGAGTTCCTCTTCGCCCTCAATCTGACCGCGACCAAGGCCAGCACCTCGCCCGTCTATCTCGTCAGCTTCATCACGAGTGAAGGTCTTTTCATAGCCCAGCTGTCCGCAGCTGCGCTGGTGGTGTCCATTCCCGTCATCCTCGTCGGCTGGGTGGCCCAGGACAAGCTCGTCCAGGGTCTGTCGCTCGGCGCCGTGAAGTAGAGGAGTCCGTATGAGCAGCATGATGCGCGTCGTCGCCGAGCAGATCGGCCGAGTCGGGGTGAGCGAGGTGCCGGTGCCCTCGCCGGGGCCGGGCCAGGTCCTGGTGCGTGTCGCCCTGGCAGGGGTCTGTGGCTCCGACACCCACGCGGTGGCCGGCCATCACCCGTTGCTCGCACCGCCGTACTACCCGGGCCATGAGGCGACCGGAACGGTTGCCGAGGTGGGTCCCGAGGTGGCCTTCCCAGCGTTGGGGCAGCGGGTGATGCTCAAGCCCAACGTTTGCTGCGGCGAGTGCGTGAACTGCCGGGCCGGTCGGACCAATGTCTGCCAGGACCTGCGGTGGATCGGGTGCGATCCCTCCGGCGCGCTCCCCGGTGCGATGGCGGACTATCTCCTTGCACCGGCCGGCAACCTGTATGCCGTCCCCGACGAGGTCACCGACCGGCAGGCGGTGCTGGTCGAGTGCCTGGCCACCGGTGTCCATGCGGCCCGCATCGCCGGTGACGTCACCGGTGCGAGGGTGGTGGTGCTGGGGGCCGGCACGATCGGGCTGTTCGCCGTGATGGCGGCCCGCCGGGCCGGGGCCGGGACCATCGTGGTGACCGACCTCGACCTCCACAAGCGTGAACGTGCACTGCGCCACGGGGCCGATGTCGCGGTGGATGCCGCCGCGCAGGGCTTCGCCGACGATGTCCGGGCCGGGCTCGGCGGCCCGGCCGACGTCGTCTTCGACTGTGTGGCCAACGAGTACTCCGTGCCGCAGGCCGTGTCGGTGCTGCGACGCTCCGGCACGCTTTTGGTGGTCGGGGTGCCGCCGCGCGACTTCGCGATCCCGATGCCACTGGTGCAGGACTGGGAGCTGCGGGTCCAGGGCTGCGCCAACTACACCGAGGAGGACATCGTCACCGCGCTCGGGATGGCCCGGGATCTTCCCGAGGAGGAGATCATCTCCGACCGCTTTCCTTTCGCGGAGGCGGCATTGGCATTTGAGCTGGCCGCGCGCAATACCTCGGGCAAGGTCGTTGTCGGACCTGGTGCGGGCCACTGATGCGTGCCCTCGAACTGACGGGTCCGGGACAGCACCACCTCGTGGAGCTGCCCGACCCGACGCCGGGACCGGACGAGATTGTTGTCAACGTCGAGTCCTCGGGGGTCTGCGGCACCGACCTGCGGATCGTCCAGGGGGACTACGGGCACATCTCGTTCCCGCTGGTCATTGGCCACGAGTTTGGAGGCCATGTGAGCGCCGTGGGGGAGAGGGTGACCGGTTTCGCGCCCGGCGACCTGGTGGGTGCCGACCCCAACACCTACTGCGGGGACTGCGAGTGGTGCCGTCGCCGGGCATACAACTTGTGCGAATACTGGACCGCAGTCGGCATCACCCGGACGGGTGCCTTGGCCGAGAAGGTGGCAGTGTCAGCCCGTCTGGCGGTGCGGTTGCCCGACTCTCTGGACGCCGAGACAGCCGCCCTCATCGAGCCTCTCTCGTGCGTCCTGCACGCCATGGAACGGGGGGAGGTCGAGGGGGACCGCACGATGCTGGTGTATGGGGCCGGAGCCATCGGACTGATGGCCCTGGTGGCAGCTCGGGCCCGGGGCCTGGACGTCTGTGTGGTCGAGCCGCACGAGAGAAGGCAGGCCCGAGCGCTGGAACTCGGCGCTGCTGCCAGCGCTTGTGATGTCGCCGGGCTCGGCACCGACGAGCAGTTCGACTACGTCCTGGATGCCTCCGGAGCGCTGCCCGCCATCAGCGACGGCCTCGGCCGACTGCGCAAGCGCGGCACCTTCATCCAGATGGGGGTGGCGCCCACCGCTGCCCTCCTGCCCTACTCCCCGTACGACCTCTATGAGAAGGAGTGGCGCATCATCGGCTCCAACTCGGTCGCCGACTGCTACCGGCTGGCCGCCCAGACCATGCCGACCATCGTCGACGACATGCGAAGCCTGATCACCCATCGCGTCAGCCTGGAGGACTTCGACGAGGCGGTCAGCGCGATGGCGAGCCCAGACGCCATCAAGGTGCATCTCCAACCCAACCAAGGACATCAGCAATGACCACCACTGATCTCGGAAAGCTGCGCAGCCTTGCCTCCTGCGCCGACAGCGACGGCTTCTTCACCGTGCTCGCCGTCGACCACCCGGTGTCCTTCATCCTCGGGCGCAAGGACCCGCCTGTTGCCGACGACCCGGACAGCAGAGCCCGTGCGGTGATGGCCAAGTGGCAGCTCACCCGGGCGCTGGCGCCGCATGCCAGTGCCCTGCTGACCGATCCCGACCTGGGGCTTGCCGCAGCGCTGGCCACCGGAGCCCTGCCGGGCCGGATCGGCCTCATCATGTGCGCCGAGGCCGAGGGCTATCAGAGTGTCGCCGACGCCCATACGGTCACCGAGCTGCGTCCCGGCTGGGACGCCCGCAAGATCCGGCTGGCCGGCGGTGACGGGCTGAAGCTGCTGTGGCGATACCGCGGCGAGGTGCCGGAGGCAGCAGCGCACCGCGACCTCGTACGCCGGGTGGCCGACGAGTGCGCTGCCGTGTCGCTGCCACTGATCGTGGAGCCCATCTGGGTGCCACTGGAGGGGGAGGACCTCAACGATCCCGTGGTGCGGGCGGAGCGGGTTCGGGGGGTTGTCGGCTCTGCCGTCCTCGCTCAGGAGCTCGGGGCCGATCTGGTCAAGACCGAGTTCCCCGGGTGGGTCGACACTGACCATGAGCGCGCGGTCGGGTTGGCAGCCTGCGCCGAGATCGACGCCGGTCTGGACGTGCCGTGGCTGTTGCTGTCGGCCGGGGTGACCTTTGAGCAGTTCATGGTGCAGACCGAGATCGCAGCCAAGGAGGGCTCGGCCGGTTTCATCGCCGGACGCGCGGTGTGGGACGCGGCCGCCGCCGAAGATGCCCAGGTCCGCGAGGCAGGCATCAGCCTCGCTGCCGAGCGACTGGCCCGGCTCACCGCCGTGGTGCACGCCCATGGCCGTCCCTGGCGGATCGCCGGTGATGCCGACACCGCGCTGCACGGCTACCCGCCCGGTTGGTACTCCGACTGGCACAACATCCAGGAAGGAAGTCTCAGATGACTGACAACGCAGTGAGCCAGGACCTCACCGGTCGGCTGGCCGTGGTCACCGGTGGAGCCCAGGGGATCGGACGATCCATCGTCGAGGCGCTGGCGGAGGCCGGAGCGAGGCTGGTGATCGCCGACCTCAACCCCGAGACCGGGCAGCAGGCTGCGGCCGAGCTGGGTGCCGAGTTCGTCCGGATCGATGTCTCCTCGCCGGCCTCGGTGAGCCAGGTCGTGACCGACCTGGTCAGTGTTCAGGGCGCCATCGACATCTGGGTGAACAACGCAGGTATCTGCCGGAACGCCGCTGGGGAGGAGATGCTGGACGAGGACTGGCGGGCCGTCATGGCGGTCAACCTGGACGGCACCTTCTACTGCTGTCGCGAGGTGGGTCGGCACATGCTGGAACGAGGCCGCGGCGTCATCGTCAACATCGCCTCCATGTCGGGGGTGGTCTCCAACCATCCGCAGCCCCAGGTGGCCTACAACGCCTCCAAGGCCGGCGTCATCATGGTGACGAAGTCGTTGGCTGGCGAATGGGCCAGTCGCGGCGTACGGATCAACTCGGTCTCGCCGGGCTACACCGCCACAGCGATCCTCGACCAGGTGATTGAGCAGCAACCGGACTGGACCGACACCTGGTTCCGGGAGACTCCGATGGGTCGCCCCGCCCGGACCGACGAGGTTGCCGCGGTCGTCCGTTTCCTCGCTTCCGACGCCGCCAGCTTCATGACGGGCAGCAACGTGGTCGTGGACGGCGGCTACACCTGCTGGTGAGACCGGAGGGAATCGGAAGGGGATAGGGCGTGGACAGGCGCGAGGCCAGCCTCGGCATCGACCTGGGGACTAGTGGGGTCAAGGTGGCCCTGGTGGACGCCCAGGGCACTGTATTGGCTGGCGCCGCCCGCCCCTTCGCTGTCCGCTCACCACGTCCCGGGTGGGCGGAGACGCCGCCGGCCCAGTGGGCCACGGCTGCCCTTGCCGCGGTCGCCGAGGTGCTGTCGCAGTGTCCCGACGTACGGGTCATGGCGGTGGGCATCGACGGGCAGATGCACGGTGTGGTCCTGGTTCGCGGCGCTGCCCCGGTGCGTGATGCCGTCTTGTGGCCCGACAGCCGGGCCGATGCGGAGCTGGCGCTGTGGCGGGTGGTCCCCGAGGCCGTGCGGGCCGCACTGGCCAACCCGCTCACGGCAGGGATGGCCGGACCGGTGCTGGCCTGGCTGGCCCGTCACGAACCCGGGGCCATCGCGGCCGCGGACACGATGCTGGCGCCCAAGGACTGGTTGCGGATGCAGCTGGTGCCGGGGGAGCCGGTGACCGATCCGTCAGACGCGTCGGCCACTCTTCTGTGGGACGTGGTTGCCGATGACTGGTGCGCCCCGGTGGTCGCGGCTGCCGGTATCGAGGCGCGCCTGCTGCCGCGGGTCTGGCCCTCGACCGCTCCTGCCGGGACGCTGGCACCGGCCGAGGCCTCGTCGTGGGGGTTGCCGGCCGGCATCCCGGTGAGCGTGGGTTGCGGCGACGCTGCTGCGACCCTGGTCGGGGCGGGCCCGGCATCCGACCAGCTCATCGTGACCGTGGGGACCGGGATTCAGGTGATTTCCCCCGGGGCCGAGCCCCGGGCGGACGCGATACCGCGCCATCACACCTTTGCTTCAGCCACCGGTGACCACTACGCCATGGTCGCTCCCATGAACGGGGGGCTGGCTCTGGCCAGGGTGCGTGAGATGGTCGGCGCCGGCTGGGCCGAGCTCTACGGCTCCCTCGACAGTGACCCGCGGGCGGTCGGGTCAGCGGTCTTCCTGCCGTACTTCGCTGCCGAGCGGCTGCCCCGTCCGGTCCCGGCAGGATCGGCGGGCTGGCATGGGCTGGGGCTGGAGTCGGATCGCAATACCCTGCTTCGCAGCGCTCTCGAGTCGGTGGCATTCCTCATCAGGCGGGCTGTGGCGACCGTGCCCGGGTCTGGCGTGACCGAGCTGCGCCTGGTGGGCGGCGGCACCCGGGACCTGAGGTTCCAGCAGCTGCTGGCCGATGTGCTGGGACGTCCGGTACGGCGTTGTCGCACCGAGAATGTCACCGCCCTCGGCGCGGCCCGGCTGGGCTGGGTGACCCTTGGCCATGAGCTCACCGGAGCGGGGATGGAGCTGGAGGACGCCGTTGCCCCGAGCGGGACCTTTGACTACGGCCCGCGTTTTGATCGTTTCCAGCAGCTAACTGAGGAATTGGTGGGCTGACCCACCGGGCCAACCGGTGCGGAAGGGCCTGTGACGGGCCAGAAGGCAGGAGTGGATATGTCGTTGTTCATAGGTGTCGACATCGGAACGTCGAGCAGCAAGGGGGTGCTCGTCAACGGGGCCGGAGAGGTGCTCAGTCAGGCCGTCCGCTCGCACGTGGTGTCGCGGCCCCATCCCGGGTGGGTCGAGATGGATGCCCACATCTGGTGGAAGGAGTGCGTCGCCATCATTGCCGAGCTGGTCGCTGCCGCACCCGGGCAGGTGGATGCCGTGGGGGTCAGTGGCATGGGTCCTTGCGTGATGGTCACCGACGAGCAGATGACGCCCTTGCGGCCAGCCATCCTGTACGGGGTGGACACCCGGGCCACGGCGCAGATCGAGGCCCTGGACGCCGAGCTGGGTGGTGCCGAGGTGTTGGCTCGCTGCGGCTCGGCCCTGTCCACCCAGGCTGTGGGCCCCAAGCTCGCCTGGATCGCCGAGCACGAGCCCGAGGTGTTCGCCCGCGCCCGCCGGCTCTTCATGCCCAGCAGCTGGTTGGCCTACTGCCTGACCGGGGCCTATCTCCTCGACCACCAGTCGGCGAGCCAGGCCACGCCGCTCTACGACACCCATGCCCGCAACTGGTATGCCCCGTGGGTGAAGCGGATCGCTCCCGAGTTCGAGATGCCTCCGCTGAACTGGGCCACCGAGGTGGCCGGGACGGTTCACGAGGAGGCCGCGGCACGTACCGGGCTGGCGGTTGGCACCCCCGTCATCACCGGCACCATCGACGCCTGGTCGGAGGCAGTGAGTGTCGACGCCCACAACGTCGGCGACCTGATGCTGATGTACGGCACGACGATGTTCATGGTCAATACCGTCGCCGAGCCGCTGACCCACCCGGCACTGTGGGGCACGGTCGGCGCCCTGCCCGACACCCGCAACCTGGCGGCCGGAATGGCCACCTCCGGAGCGATCACCAGCTGGCTCCGCGAGCTGTTCGGCCGTCCCGACTACCTCGAGCTGCTGCGGCTGGCCGACGAGTCGGGACCGCGGGCCCGCGGACTGCTATGCCTGCCCTACTTCGCGGGGGAGCGCACCCCGGTCGCCGACCCCGACGCCCGCGGTATCTTCGCCGGCTTGACGGTCTCCCACACCCGGGGCGACCTCTACCGGGCGGCCCTGGAGTCGACCGCGCTGGGGGTCCGCCACAACATCGAGACCTTTCGGGCCGCCGGTGGGCAGATCGATCGCGTGGTCGCGGTCGGCGGCGGGACCCAGGGCGACCTGTGGACCCAGATCGTCAGTGACGTGACCGGCGTGGAGCAGGTCATCCCCACCCAGACGATTGGGGCGAGCTACGGGGCCGCCTATCTCGCCGCAGCCAGTGTCCTCGACGTGTCCATCAGCAACTGGAACCCCACGCAGCGGATCTGCCGGCCCAACCCAGAAACCCGCGATAACTACAACGAGCTGTACGAGCTCTACCGGGCCTTCTACCCAGCAACCCGCGACATCAGCCACACCCTGGCTCGGCGTCAGCGCGAGCTCTCGTCCGGTACGGTCGAGCCAACCGCGGGCGGCACTCAACCCCCAAGGAACGAGGCAACATCATGAACGACTTAGCAGGGCGCACCATCCTCGTGACGGGCGCCACCGGAGGGATCGGCGGTGCCACCGTGCACCGCCTGATCAGGCAGGGAGCCGACGTGATTGCCGGGGGCAGGTCCGTGGACAAGCTGGAACAGCTGGCGTCCGCGACCGGCGCGCGGCCCCTTCCCTTCGAGCTCACCTCTGAGGACAGCGTCCGGGAGGCGGTGGAGGGTCTCGAACTTTGGGGTGTGGTCAACTGCGGCGGCTGGGGCGGTGAGATCGCGACCCCCCAGGACACCGACATCGACGTCTTCGACAAGGTGATGAGCATCAATGCCCGGGGCAGCCTGCTGGTGATCAAGTACGCCTCGCGCTTCATGATTGCCTCAGAACGTGGCGGTTCCATCGTCAACGTGTCCAGCCAGGCCAGCCTGGTGGGGCTCAAGGGGCACGTCTCGTACGGCTCGTCCAAGGCCGCGCTCGACAACATCACCCGGGTGTGTGCCCTGGAGCTGGGTCAGCACAACATACGGGTCAACAGCGTGAACCCGACCGTCGTGATGAGCGAGATGTCGCAGTTCTACTGGGGGCGTCCAGAGATCGGTGAGCCCTTCCTGGCGCAGATGCCCCTGCACCGGTGGGCCACCGAGGACGACATTGCGGGCCCGATCGCCTTTCTGCTGGGTGATGATGCCGCCATGATCACCGGGGTGTCGTTGCCCATCGACGGCGGCTACACGAACCGCTGAGGGGAGTGCACACCATGGGTTCCACCGTCGCGGGTACCGCCGTGGCATGGACCACCTTGCCGGAGCTGGCCGGACGGATCCGCGTGCCGACCTACGACCGGGCGGCGATGTCGGTCGGCATCATGCACCTGGGGGTGGGCGGCTTCCACCGCTCTCACCAGGCGATGTACCTGGACCGGCTGATGGCGTCGGGACGCGACCTCGACTGGGCGTTGCGGGGGGTCGGTGTGCTGCCGCACGACCGCCGGATCGTCGACGCGCTCAACGGCCAGGACGGCCTCTACACCCTGGTCATGAAGTATCCCGATGGTCGGCTGGAGCCCCGGATTATCGGGTCGATCACCGGCATGATGTACCTCCATGACGACCCACGGGCTGTCGTGGAGGCGATGGCCGTCGCATCAGTTCGGATTGTGTCGTTGACCATCACCGAGGGTGGATACCTGATTGACTCGGTGACGGGGGAGTTTGACGTCAGACACCCATCGATCCAGCCCGACCTGCAGCCGGGGGCCGAGCCCGAAACGGCCTTCGGACTCATCACAGCAGCCTTGGCCTTGCGTCGCAGCCGGGGGATCGCCCCGTTCACCGTGATGTCGTGCGACAACGTGCCGGGCAACGGGCACGTGGCACGTCGAGCCATCGTTTCCTTCGCCCGCTTACTCGACCCCGCCCAGGCCGACTGGATCGATCAGTCGGTGGCCTTCCCGAACTCGATGGTGGACCGCATCACCCCAGGCACCACCGATGCTGACCGGGCCGCTCTGGCCGAGCAATTCGGCGTGCACGATGTCTGGCCGGTGGTCTGCGAGCCGTTCACCCAATGGGTGTTGGAGGACAACTTCCCGACTGGCCGACCGGCCTGGGAGGAGGTGGGGGTTCAGTTGGTCCAGGACGTCGCGCCGTACGAGCTGATGAAGTTGCGGATGCTCAACGCCGGACATCAGGTCGTCTGCTACCTGGGCGCCCTGGCCGGGTTCGGCTACTGCCATGAAGTGTGTCAGGACCCGACCTTCCGGGCCTTCCTCAACACGTTCATGGCCACCGAGGCAGCCCCGACCCTGCCGCCGGTGCCCGGGGTCGACCTCGATGACTACCGCCGCACACTGGTTGAACGGTTCTCAAACCCATATATCCGCGACACCTTGGCGCGGCTATGTGCCGACACCTCGGACCGGATCCCGAAGTTCCTGCTCCCGTCGGTGCGGCACAACCTGGCTCATGGTGGCCCTATCGAGCGCTCGGCCCTGGTCATCGCAGCCTGGGCGCGTTACGCCGAGGGGGTCGATGATGCCGGCCACTCGATCGAGGTCGTGGATCCGTTGCGGGAGCAGCTGATGGCGGCGGCGGCGCGGCAGCAGGAGGAGCCGACTGCCTTCTTGGCCCAGCGGGAGATATTCGGTGACCTGGTGGATGACCCCCGGTTCACCGATGCCTACCTGCGTGCCCTCGCCTCCTTGCACACCGTGGGTGCTTTCGCCACGGTCGACGCCTGGTCGGTCAGGCCGTTTTCCTGACCTTGCTTCGCTGCACTGGGATGACCGGTGGCTGCGTCGGATCGGGATGACGCAGGACGTGTGCTTTCCGAAGATCGAGCACGCTCCCGTCATAGCGGATATTGCGCAGGTCTGCCACCACAAGGTGGGCCCGCGTGCGCAACCCTCGTTCGCCAACGCCGACTGTCAGTCCGATCCCGGCTGCCAGGGCCGAGCTCACGCCCGCTTCAGCGTCCTCAAACACCACGCCGCGTGCCGGCGCAATCCTTAGCCGTTCGGCCCCGATGCGGTACGGGTCGGGTGCAGGTTTTCCCTGGCGCACGTCCTGCGCCGTCACGATGTCGTCTGGGCAGCGCAGTCCTGCCGCACTCAGCCGCGCGCGTGCGACCGCGAGGACAGCTGATGTGACGACCGTCCAGCTGTCCTGCGGAAGCAAGCTCAGCAATTCGACAGCCCCTGGAAGAGCGTGGACCATCGGCGCCGTGTCGATCTCGAGCTGTATCAAAGCTCGCTTGGCACGATCGAGGTCCTGCGCTGGAACCAGTTCCGCGACAGTATCGCCAGCGGGGCGCCCATGGGTGATGTCCCGGGCGAAGTCGAAGCCGGGCGCATATTCCGCCGCCCAGCTGTTCCAGGCCTGCGCGGCCGCCTCATCGGAGTCGACCAGCACGCCGTCACAGTCGAAAAGTAAGCCCTCTGCCGATATCACGGTTTTCCTCTGATCTTCGATGATGTCAGAACGCCGATCGCTCAGGTGCCTATGCCCGGCCCGGATCGGCAGCACGGTCGCCTCAGGTGGCGCCTCGAGTGACGTGAGCAGCGCGGTCGATGAGTGACTGTGAGCGCCCCAAGGCTACTTCGGTTGCCAGCATCCGGTGACAGCGTTAACTCAGCTGCCCTTCGCCTTCAACTCTGCCAGGACAGGTGATGCTGGCGGAATACTCCAGACAATGGCCCTTGACATCGCGAATTTTGGCATCGCCACTCGTCTTGGAACCTGCCCTCGCAATCCGGGCTCTGGTCATGCGGGGTCGGGGAACTGATCGGTGGTCTCATACACTCCAGCGGCCAGCCCCGCGAGGAGGGCCGCGCCCCGACAACCGGCCTGGCTGACACCGGAGCGCTCCAACGGGCCGAGCATGTCGCGCTTCACGTGTAGGAGGGCGCGACTGTTGCTCCACCCGCCGGTTACAACCAGCTGACGAAGTGGGCCCGACAGCCTGGACATCGCTACGTGGGTCAACTTCGCCTCCCTGGTCACATGCTCCAGTGCCGACCTCCAGATGTGCTCGGGTCGGGTGTTCTCATTGGCGCCTTTGACCAGGACTCCCTCTGAGGTCACCTCAAGAACGAGTCCTCGCACCTCCAAGGGAGAGACGGCCAACGCGGCCGCATCCAGAGCATCCAGATCCTCACCATCCTCACCGAGCAGCGCGCGTACGTGCTGCAAGGTGCGCCCGCCTTCCGTGCCGCCGAGCAGACACCAGCGTTGAGCCAGTACATGCCAACCCGTAGTGATCCCGGCACGCGCCAGCTCGGCGATGGTTTCCTCCGGCAGGTTTGGCTGCACGGTTCGCACCAACGCTTCTGCCGTCCCGCACGAGTCCAGCTCGTCCCCCTCATGAATGGCCCCCGCACCGACAGCGGCCGCCTGGTGATCGTGACCGGCCACGGTCAGAACGGCACCAGCGAGCGCGGTCGAGACCTCGCTGTTGGTCACCCCTCCCAGCGCCGTCCCGGCGGTCACCAGCGGCGGCAGCAGGGACTCCTTCATTTCTGTCGCCGACAAGCTCTCAGCCCACCAGGTACGAGTTGCCAAGTCCAGCCAGCCTGTACGCGACGCCAGGGACAGCTCGCTGGCCTCCTCGCCGCCCAGCCCGAGGACGATCCACTCGCCGATGTTCAAGCGACGCACGGCGTCTGTGGCCGCGAGGTGGTGGCGCACAAGCCAGTGATGCTTCGTCAGGGACCATTGCGGTAGGAACGGCAGTCCGGTGCGAGCGCTGAACTTGTCGGCCCCCAACCGGACGTCCAACTCAGCGAGCTCAACACGGTCCCTGGTGTCATGCCAGGCGATCACCGGTGCCACTGGCCTACCATGTCGATCCAGCAACACACCGGACTCGCCCATGCTCGCAACGCCCAGCCCCAGGACGGCAACGCTCGAGGTCTGCGCGAGGGCTTGGTTCACCGCTTCAATGGCGCCGGCGAGCAGGTCGCGGGCATCCATCTGGACCCCCGACGGCGTGGAGCTCCAGATGGTAGGGGCTCGTCCGTCAGCAACCGCCTGACCTTCGGGGGTGTAAACCACGGCCTTGCTCGACGTCGATCCTACATCCAGGCCAATCAACACCCCTTCGCCCACCGCGGACCCCTCCCGTTGTCACTGCCTATTGACGAGGGTATTAGATGTATCTCGTGGAGGCTTTTCGGGCTTCCGTCCAGGCCTCGATTTGACTGAGGCGCCGTGCCTGGGTCTTCGCAAGGTCACGAGGTTGATCGCCGCGATCGCCGGTTCGGCGCGCTACGCCGAGGGCATCGATGGGCAGACCGTCCCAGCCAGGCCGTGGGTAGATGAGAAACCAGCTGAAGGCCAGAGTTGGCCGCGAATGGCTGGTCCCGCAGCGTATGTGGCCGACATCTGCGACGTGTCCGATCGCCTCGACGATGAGCGTCTGGCAGCAGGACATGTCGCAACGGTGGCGGCTGCACAGAAGGGAGCCGGGCGCATCGTCGAGCTGATCGACCGAGCCGCCAGGGTCTGATCGAAGAGTCGTGAACCGGATGACCGCCAGGTCGTCCTGCGGAAACCGATGGAAAGAGCGAGACCATGAAAGCACTGGACCGCAAGCTGGCCACGATCTTGGCGGGTGGGTACACGCCCGACGATTTCATCATCGCCGATGCCAAGGACGCCGACATGGCTTTTGGGGTGGCTGCGGCCGGCATGGCGCCGGGCCAGACCCCGCCGCGTCTGCGCTCACGCCAGGAGTACTTGGAAGCGATGACCGCCCTGGTACGGGATGAGACGGTTGACATCATGCTTACCTCCGCGTCCAACGGTGAGCAGCTGGCCCGGGACCGGGTGCTGGAGGGTTCACCGGTGACGCCTGTGGTGCGGGCCAACGATGCCACGGACATCTGGAATCAGCGCGGTGGCGGTTACCCGCAGCGGCCGTCGCGACCGTTCCGGTCTGCCGACCTCCAGTCGGTCAGTGCATTTTGCGACCTCGTGCTGTATTCCATCACCTTCAACAACGACCGCGATCTCGACCTGGCGACCCTGGAGGCCTACGCCCGTTTCCGTGCCGATGCCCGCGCCGCCGGGCTGCGTCACATCCTCGAGGTCTTCAACCCGAACGCGCCCGTCGGGCTGTCCGGGCAGGACGTGGGCGCCTTCATCAACGACAGCATCGTGCGGACCCTTGCTGGCCTGACGAGCACCGAACGGCCATTGTTTCTCAAGGTGGCTTTCAACGGGCCGGACGAACTGGAGGAACTCGTCAATTACGACCCCGCTCTTGTGGTCGGTGTCCTCGGAGGGGCTGCGGGGACGACGCGAGACACCTTCGAGCTGTTGTCGCAGGCGGAGCGGCATGGTGCCCGAGTTGCCCTGTTCGGACGAAAGATCCAGCAGGCGGAGTCGCAGAGCGACCTGGTGGGTCTCATGCGGTCAGTGCTGCGCCGGGACCTGAGCCCCGAGCAGGCCGTGCAGGAGTACCACCAGTCGCTGCACAGCCAGGCACTGCTCGCGCGGCGCACCCTGGAGGAAGATCTGGCCATCACCGAGCCCGTGCTCAGACAGGGCTGAGGTGGCGTCGACCCGGTCAGGCGTGCCGTGCGTCGGCTCAATCGTCGTGGACCTGGCCAAGGTCATCGACGCCTACCCCGACCAGGAGCGGCTCACCCTCATCAGGGACGTTTCGGTGAGCACAGGCGGGCCGGCCCTGAACCTGGCGGTGGACCTGCGCCGGCTCGGCGCGCTGTTCCCGCTCGAACTGGCTGGTGTGGTGGGGGACGACGAGCACGGCCGGCTGGTGCGTGACGCCTGCGCGGCACTGGGCATCGACACGAGCGCCCTGCGGACGGTACCGGATGTGGCCCCCTCATTCACCGACGCGATGGTTGTGCGCGACGGCGGTACCCGCACCTTCTTCCACCACCCCGGGGCAAGCGCACTGCTCTCAGCGCAAGACGTCGACGTGACTGGCTCCCCTGCGAAGATCCTGCACGCTGGGGCACTCGGGTTGCACCCGCGCATGGATGCACCCGGTCAGGGGGGTGGGAACGGCTGGGCATCCCTGCTGCAGGCAGCACAGTCGGTGGGCATGCCCACCACCATGGAGCTGGTCTCGCTGCTCGACGAGGAGATCCGCGCGGTGGCGCTGCCGTGCCTGCCCAACCTGGACTACCTGGTGATCAACGAGGTCGAGGCGGCCGCCTTGACGGGCGCGCAGATCCGGCCAGCGGACGTGGACGGGCATCCCCACTGGAGGGCGCTGGAGTCCGTTGCCATGGCCCTGGTGGAGCTCGGCGTCTCGCGCCTGGTCGCCGTGCACTTTCCCGCTGGGTGCGTGGCCGCCGCACCCGGTGGGCTGCTCTGGCGACAGGGGTCGGTGCGTCTGCCGCGTTCGGCGGTGCGCAACGCGACCGGAGCCGGTGACGCTTTTGCTGCTGGGGTGATCTACGGGCTGCATGAGGAACTGCCGGTCGCGCAGTGCTTGCGGCTCGGGGTCTGTGTTGCAGCCGCGAGCCTGGAGGGCGCAGCGACGTCAGACGGCGTGCAGCCGTTGGCGCAGTGCCTTGCCCTGGGTGAAACTGATGGCTACCGGTCGACGTCCGAGCCCGTCCAGGGTGGCGTCTGAGGCGCACTTCCCCTGGCTCGCGTGTTGGAGTGTCCGCGACCAGCTGAGCTGGTTGGACCAGGACGACGGGCGCATTCGGCCCGGACCACTCGTCCGACCTGGTCAGCGGGACCGGGATCCCACGGTGGGGCCTTGCAATTGTCATGGTTCGGTTACGATATGTCCCCTCTTGATCTTGCTCTTGACAACGTTGTCATGTAGCCCGAGTGTGGGCCAATGGAGGTCGGGACGGAGCCATCCAGCGGGACAGGTTCTTCACGGTGGGTTGTCCGCAGGAGATCGGCTCGAAATACGGAAGCCTGTGCCTTGTCGAGGCCGGTATCGGGTGCCGGGGGCGGGCACAAGGCTGCCAGGGGCACCAAGATGCAGACTCCATTTCTTGCGATGAGCCTCCCGGCTCGGGATCACAATTGCAGCAGGGGCGGGAACGCCAGTGCTTGCCGGGACCTCGTCGCCGCACTGCCGGGAGGGCGCCCGTGAACGCTCGCCCCGGCCTCAAGGACGTTGCCGCTCATGCAGGAGTGAGCATCAAGACTGTCTCGCGGGTCGTCAATAACGAGGCATCTGTCTTGCCCGCCACCCGGATGAGAGTCAAGCGATCGATTTCGGAGTTGGACTATGTGCTCGACACGAGGGCCCGAGCACTGAAGTCCGGTGTGCCAGATGCCGTTGGTGTCTTGGTCGACACCATCGCTGACCCCTTCTTCTCCTCGCTGGTCAGTGCCATCGAAGACAGAGCCCTTGAGGATGGACTGAGCGTGATCTTCGCCAGCACCGGATTCGACTCGGGTCGTGAACGCCACCAGCTTCTACGTCTCACGGGGCAGCGGGTCCGCGGCATCGTCCTTGCCCCGGTTGCCCAGGACCACAGCTATTTGGGGCGATATCGATCGACAACGCCAGTAGTCATGATCGACCGGCGCAAGGAAGGATTCGACTCCGTTGTCGTCGATGACGACAAGGCGACAAGAGAGGCCGTCGAAGGATTCATTTCGCGGGGTCATACCCGAATCGCGTTCGTTGGTCGGGACGAGCGATTCAGCACCATCATTCAACGTGCCCATGGTTATGACCAGGTGCTCATCGAGCACGACATTGAACGTGACCCCGCATTGTCGCCGCCTTCGGCGGCAGAGGCCGATTCAGCCAGGACGGTGACGACCATGCTTCTGGACCTGCCACAGCCGCCGACGGCTATTTTCGCCGCGAATCCGAGGTCGGGTATGGGAGTCGTCGACGCGTTGCATGGCCTGAATCGCACCGACGTCGCGCTCATTTCGTTTGGCGACTTCTCGCTTGCCGGAGCGCTCAAGCCTGGCGTGACCTGTATAGATCAGGATCCCCATCGCATCGGCAACGCAGCGATCGAGCGGCTGATGCAACTCATGGACTCACCAGAGACCACGCCCGAAGAGATCCTCATTGAGACGGAGTTGTTGGAGCGGGGCTCCGGAGAACTCCCACCCTGCCCGATTCGAAAGGGAGACTCGCGATGATGCCTGTAGTGCTGGCGCCGAACCTGATCGACCACTTCTACCTCGGGGGAGACCGGATTGCCGCGTTGCGCGGTATTCAGACGACGTCAGCCCGGCAACCGGAAGAGTGGCTGGCCGCGACGGTCTCGCGAGCCGACGAGGAAATGATTGGACTGTCGCGAATTGAATCGGGCGAGCTTCTGCGTGACCTCGTCTCAGATGACCCGGCGTCGTGGACTGGGCCCGAACACGCCGCGGCGCGCAATGACGGTGATGTCGGCATCCTCGTCAAGTTGCTGGATGCCGGCCAGCGGCTACCCGTACATGCTCACCCGGACCGCTCGTTCGCGCGTAGCCATCTGGACTGCCCCTACGGAAAGACAGAGTCGTGGTTGGTGCTGGGCAGCGAACCAGGTGCGGCTGTGCACCTGGGGTGGAAGACGGACATGGACGCAGAAGAACTCGCCAGCCGACGCGACAGCCAAGACGGTGACTGGATGCTTGGTCACATGAACCGGGTCGAGGTGGTGCCGGGAATGGGAATCCTTGTGCCTGCCGGCACGGTGCACGCCATTGATGCGGGGGTCTTTGTCATGGAAGTACAGGAGCCGACGGACTTTTCGATTGTTCTCGAGTGGTCGATCACGACCTCTACGCGCGAAGAGTCTCATTTGGGCATTGGCTTCGATGCTGCCATGCAGGCCGTCTCCACCATGGCCTTGCCACTCTCGAGGCTTGACCGCTTGGTGGTCCGCAACGACCTGGCGGTTCGCCATCCCGAGGCCAAGAGCGTTCTGCCGGTCGACGCGGATCCGTTCTTCACGTTGCATCATGTCGCCCCCGTGCCAGGTTCCACTGACAGGATTGGCTCTGGATTCGCCGTCGTGCTCGTGTTGTCGGGCAATGCGATGCTGGTCGGTGCTCACGAGAGTATTCAGGTCTCTTCCGGACAGGTGCTGGCTGTCCCGCATGCGTTCGGTGCTTGGGAGGTCGACGGCGATGCCAGCGTGCTTGTCGGCGCCCCTGGCTTTGGGTGGCCGGCGAGTCTTGGACAGGAGCAGCGATGAAAGCCCATGCCGTCGTCGGACTCGACAGGGGCAGCACCAGTATCAAACGGCTTCTGGCGACCATCGATGGGCCAGAAGGCCGTATCGAGCGGCGGCTGGATGAGTGCGTGAAGGCAACCACCGGCCGTGCGTGGTTCTCGAGTGAAGGGGCTTAGCAATGTCTGCACCACTACTGGAGGCGAGAGGGCTTTCCCGCATGTTCGGTCATGTCCGGGCTTTGGACAACGCGAATTTCGATCTCTATCCCGGGGAGGTGGCAGCGCTCATCGGCGACAACGGTGCCGGAAAGTCGACGCTGATCAAAGCTCTCTCGGGCAACTTGGACATAGACAGCGGGGAAATCCTGTTCGATGGGAAGGAAGTCAATTTGACCGACCCTGCCCAGGCGAGAGCGATGGGTATTGAGACGGTGTATCAGGATCTTGCCCTTGCGCCGCATCTCGATCCGGTGGAGAACATGTACCTTGGCCGCGAGATCATGCACGACGGACTGGCTGGGATCCTCGGGTTCATGAAGACGAGGCAGATGCGCATGGAATCCCGTGCAGCCTTCGATGAACTGGGGGCACCAGTGCGGTCCCTCACCTCGCCGGTTGGCAGCATGTCCGGCGGGCAGCGCCAGGCGATCGCGATCGCCCGCGCGGTTTCCTGGGCCAACCGGGTCGTCTTCCTCGACGAACCGACTGCGGCGCTAGGTGTTCGCCAGACAAAGAACGTTCTCGAAACCATCCGCAAGGTTCGCGACAAGGGCGTGGCTGTCGTGTTCATCAGCCACGTGATGCCCCAAGTCATGGAGGTCTCGGACCGCATCCAGGTTTTGCGTCTGGGGACGAGAGTGGCCACGCTTCAGGCGTCACAAACCTCGATGGAAGAGCTAGTCAGCTTAATGACCGGCGCGATCGATAAGGGTGTCGCATGAGTACAGTAGAAAACCCCGTCGAAGAGTCTTCGCAAGGCGCGGGATCGGTGCAGCAGGATCCTGAAGACTTCGAGAGTGAGGATGGCCTGGTCAAGAGGCTGTTCAAGGCGCAGGCCTTCCAGATCCTCCTCGTGCTTCTTGCAATCATCGCGATCTTCAGTATTCTTGCACCGGATACTTTCGCAACGTTCGGGAACATGCGGCTGATCATTCAGAACGCGTCGATTCTCGCGGTGCTGGGCGTCGGCATGACCTACGTGATCATTACCGCCGGCATTGACCTGTCGATCGGGTCTGTCCTGGTGTTCTCCGGCATGGTATCGGCCATTGTGATGCGTTCGATCGGTGGTGACGGATGGGGCGTCGCAACGATCGGCATCGCGGTGGCCATCTCGTGCGGCCTGGGCTGGGGCATCATCAACGGCGTACTCATCGCCAAGGCAAAAGTGCCGCCTTTGATCGTGACACTCGGGACTTTGGGCATGTCCCTCGGCTTCGCCCAGATTATTTCTGGTGGCATTGATATCCGTGAAGTACCCACCGTGTTGAGTGACGGCATCGGATACGGCAACATTTTCGGGCGCGTGCCGATACTGTCGGTCATCGCACTTGTCGTCGTTGTCATCGGCGCTATTGTTCTCCGCTTCACGCGGTTTGGCCGCTACACCTATGCCGTGGGGTCCAGTGAGGAATCCACCCGCAGGGTGGGCGTCAAGGTCGACCGCCACCTCATCACGGTGTATGCCCTCATGGGCGGACTGTCTGGACTGGCGGGGATTCTTTCGCTAGCGCAGTTTGGCACCACTGCTGTCGCGGGACAGTCCGCGACAAACCTGAACGTGATCGCCGCAGTTGTCATTGGAGGTACGTCGCTCTTCGGTGGCTTCGGTACCGTCTTCGGCACGGTCGTTGGTCTGTTCATCCCCGCGGTACTGCAAGACGGGTTCGTGATCACCGGGGTGCAGCCCTTCTGGCAGCAGGTCGCGGTTGGTGCCGTGCTGATCGGTGCGGTGTACGTCGACCAGACCCGTCGGGCGTCGGCGCTTCGCGGTGGGAAGCCACAGAGCCTCTGGCGAAGACTCGTCAGCGGAAAGCTCCATTCAACACACGAGAAGAGTAGGAAGTGATCGAAATGAAGTGGAATAGATCAGTGTTGTGCGTCCTGGCTGTTGGCGCTACTGCGGTTCTCGTCCTCACCGGATGTTCGTCCTCCGGCACAACGGGAGCCTCAACGGGCGCCACGACTAGTGCCAAGGCGGGTGCGGTCAAGATTGCGTTTGTCCCAGGGGTCATCGGGGACGAGTTCTACGTCACGATGCAATGCGGTATCCAGGAGGCTGCCAAGGCCGGCGGTGCGACGGTGGCGATGCAGGGACCGCAGAAGTTCGACCCAACGCTCCAGAAGCCGGTCATCGATGCCGTCGTGGCTTCAAAGCCGGACGCACTGTTAGTGGCACCGACCGATGTAGCGGCGATGCAAGGCCCGCTCAAGGCGGCAGCAGACGCGGGCATCAAGGTCGTTTTGGTTGATACGACCGTCAATGATCCATCGTTCGCCGTATCGCAGATTTCCTCGGACAACACGGGTGGAGGCAAGGCGGCATTCGATGCAATCAAGAAGCTGAAGCCAAATGGCGGGAAGGTGTTGGCTATTTCGGTAGACCCCGGTATTTCCACGACGGATGCCCGCGTGGCCGGATTTGAAGCAGCGGCGAAGGCAGATCCGAAGTTCAAGTACTTGGGCGTGCAGTACAGCCACGATGATCCCGCCACGGCAGCCAAGCTGGTGACTGCCGCGCTGCAGAAGGATCCCGACATCGCTGGTATCTTCGGAACCAACCTGTTTTCGGCCGAAGGATCCGCAACTGGGGTAAGGCAGGCGGGTAAGACCAGCTCTGTGAGTATCGTCGGTTTTGACGCTGGTCCGGCTCAGGTCAAGGACCTTGAGGCAGGAACTGTCCAAGCTCTGGTGGCTCAACAGCCGGCAACCATCGGTAAGGACGGTGTTGCCCAGGCACTCGCCGCGCTGAGTGGTAAGCCGACCGTGAAGAAGATCCAAACCGGGTTCACCATCATCACCAAGGACAACCTCAAGGGTGAAGGGGCAGGCGCCATATACAAGTCATCCTGCGGCTAACCGGCTCTCCGAACTTGACCGGGCAAACGGGTCGAAGGGCGTTGACGTAGGACGCCCGTGACCTCGCGATCATGGCTGTTGTCAAGACAGTGTTGATGATCGAAGTGAGGCCACGGGCTTGCTCAAGCCTACGCGAATTGCCCATGCTCAAATGGAGTCGGTATCGGACGCCTCGCGTCTGCTTGATCTGGACGGCCTCGCGGTTGACCGGGTCGAGTCGGACGCCTTTGGGGGCTGGGTGGTGCACGTCGTAACGGGCTCTTCAGACCAGCAGAAGCGTTCCAGCCGAACAGCCCGTCCTGCGGTAACCAACCCGCGCATATCAGTCTGACCGCGCCGTCGAGTACCGACACGCACGCCAACTCATCAACCCTGGCCCGGCCACCAGAAGCGGCGCCCGCGAGGCCATCCGGGCGCCGCTTCACCATGCCCCTCGACAAGACGGCACTACATATCAGGTCAGCTGCCAACGGGTCGGTGATGGTCGGAGACGGCCGACGGATCGTTCGAAGGCCGGCGGTGTGCGGCAGCTGGTTTGTGGGTCAGCCCGGTGGC
>Ga0208715_1000185_pt1 | contig 22342 bp, 22 predicted proteins | sample NGESurshal092012_3_FD_184473 | JGI IMG/M metagenome (GOLD analysis project Ga0208715, IMG submission 184473) | Arctic peat soil microbial communities from Barrow, Alaska - NGEE Surface sample 210 shallow-092012 (SPAdes) | ecosystem: Environmental > Terrestrial > Soil > Wetlands > Peat ... | reverse complement strand
CGATGACCGTCATCGATCCGAAGGTGGCGGCGACCTGAAAAGTGCGCGCAACGCCGAGCCGCCAGATCTCGCGCGGCTTGAGCCCGGCAATATCCCTGCCCTCGAACAGGATCTTTCCGGAATCCGGCGCGAGCTGGCCGTTGATCATGTTGAAGCAGGTGGATTTGCCGGCGCCGTTCGGCCCGATCATGGCGAGGAACTCGCCGCCTTCGACTGCGAAGCTGACCTCGTTGACTGCGCGCACGCCGCCGAAGGCCTTGGACAGCGAGCGGACCGCAAGCACGCTCATGTTCGCGACCTCGACTTGGCCGTAAGCCGCGCGAAGGCGCCGACGATGCCTTGCGGAAATGCCAGCACCAGCAGCAGGATGATCGCGCCCAGCAGCGCGCGCCAATATTCGGTCTGCCGCATCACCGTATCCTGCAACGTAGCGAACACCGATGCGCCGACGATTGGGCCGGTCAGCGTCTGAATGCCCCCGAGCAGCACCATGACCAGGCCGTCAATGGAGCGGCCGACATGGATCGTTTCCGGCGAGATCGAGCCTTTGGCGAAGGCGAACAGCCCGCCGGCAACGCCGCAGACGCCGCCGGCAATGGCGAATCCGAGCCAATGCACGCGCTTGACGTCGATGCCGATCGCTTCGGCGCGCAGCGCGGAATCGCGGCCCGCGCGCATGGCATAGCCGAACGGCGCGAACAGGAAGCGCCGTAGCAACAAGACCCCGATCACCGCCAGCGCCAGCGTGAGCAGGAAATAGACCCAAGCCTGGTCGAACGGCGGCGGCGGCCACACGCCGATCACGCCGTTCGAGCCGCCGGTGAAACCTTCCCACTGGAACACCGCCGCCCAGACAATTTGCGCGAAAGCCAAGGTGAGCATGGCGAGATAGACGCCGGAGAGCCGCACCGCAAACCAGCCGAACAGCAAGGCGCCGGCGAGCGCGACCAAAGGCGCCGCGGCGAGTGCCCATCCCATCGGAAGGCTGAGCCATTTCACCAGCAGCGCCGCGCCATAGGCGCCGAGCCCGAAATAGGCGGCATGGCCGAACGAGTGCATGCCGCCCGGCCCCATGATGAAATGCAGCGAGGTGGCGAAGATCACCGCGATCAGTACGTCGATGCCGAGGATCAAGAGATATGGCGAGTTCTGCGCCAGCAGCGGCAGGCACAACAGCAGCGCCAGCACCGCGATGCCGAGCGCCTTCAGCGCCGGCGTAGCCGGGCGGAGCGGGTCCTCCGGCTCGGCGATCGAGCGCACCACGGCTTGCGCGCGGCCGAGCAACCCGTAAGGGCGCGCGATCAGCACCACCGCCATCACCAGGAATTCGGCGACCAGCGTCAGCTTGGAGAAATTCACGCTGACGAAACCGAAATCCACTACGCCGATGCCGATGCAAATGGCTTTGACTTCGGCGATGATGACGGCGGCGAGATAGGCCCCGCTGATCGAGCCCATGCCGCCCACCACCACCACCACGAAGGCGTCGCTGATCGCCACCAGGTCGGTGGCGAGATTGGCCGGCTCGCGCGCGACTTGCAGCGCACCGCCGAACCCGGCGAGCGCCGCGCCGAGCGCAAATACGGCGGTGAACAGCATCGCCTGATTGACACCGAGCGCGCCGACCATCTCGCGGTCCTGCGTCGCCGCCCGCACCAGCCGGCCGAAGCGCGTTCGCGCCAGCGCGAAATGCAAGGCCAGCAGCACCAGCGGACCGATGAAAATCAGGAATAGATCGTAGCTCGGCAATTGGCGGCCGAGCACTTCGATCGCGCCGCGCAAGCCGGGCGCGCGCGGCCCGAGCAGATCCTCCGGGCCCCACAGCCAGAGCGCGGCGTCGTTGATCACCAGCACCAGCGCGAAGGTGGCGAGCAGCTGGAACAATTCGGGCGCGCGGTAGATGCGCCGCAGCAGCATGACCTCGATGAGCGCGCCGATGGCGCCCACCACCAGCGCGGTGGCGACGATGCCGCCCCAGAATCCGAGCGCGCCGCCTATCTTGGTGGCAAACGAATAGGCGATGTAAATCCCCAACATATATAGGGACCCGTGCGCGATATTGACGATGCGGGTAACGCCGAAAATCAGCGACAGGCCGACGGCGACGAAAAACAGTCCGGAGGCGGTGGACAGCCCGTTGAGCGCCTGAAACAGGAATGAGCTGAAAGTCATGAGAAGATCACCTCTCCCCGCGATACGGGGAGAGGTTAGCTAAGCACATAAGGACCGCTTTTAGTCCCCCGCCGGGCGCAGCTTTTTGACCTCGGCATCGGACGGCAACACCGAGGCGCCGTCGACATATTTGAAGTCGACCATGGTGCCCTTGCCGCCTTCCAGCGCGAGCTTGCCGACATAGGCGCCCATGGTGGCCTGATGGTCGCTCGCCCGGTAGGAGAACGGCCCGAATGGGCTGTCGACCTTGAGGCCCTTGAACGCTTCCACCAGCTTCTCGGTGTCGGTCGACTTGGCCTTGACGATGCCGGCGGCCAGCGACTTGATGGTCACGTAGCCGACAATCGAGCCGAGCCGCGGATAGTCGTTGTATTTCTTCTGATAGGCGGCGACGAAGGCCTGGTGCTCCTTGGTCTTGATCTTGTCCCAGGGATAGCCGGTGACGACCCAGCCGACCGGCGCCTCGTCCTTGAGCGGGTCGAGATATTCCGGCTCGCCCGAGAGCAGGCTGACCACGGTGCGGTTCTTGAACACGCCGCGGGTGTTGCCCTCGCGCACGAACTTGGTGAGGTCAGCGCCGAACAGCACGTTGAAGATCGCGTCCGGCTTGGCGTCGTCGATCGCCTGCGCGACAGGGCCGGCATCGATCTTTCCGAGCGGCGGCGCCTGCTCGGTGACGAACTCGACGTCGGGCTGCGCCTTCTTCAGCAGCGCCTTGAAGCTCTCGGCCGCCGACTGTCCGTATTCGTAGTTCGGAAAGACCAGGGCCCATTTCTTTTTCTTGGCCGCGATTGCCGCCGGCATCAGCATGGCGACCTGCATGTAAGTCGAGGGGCGCAGGTGGAAGGTGTATTTGTTGCCGTTCTGCCAGACGATCTTGTCGGTAAGCGGCTCAGCGGCAAGGAAGAAGACTTTTTTCTGGCCGGCAAAGTTGGCGACCGCCAGGCCGACGTTCGACAGGAAGGTACCAGCGATCACCGCGACATTCTCGCGCGTCACCAGCTCCTCGGCCACGCGCACCGCTTCGCCCGGATTGGCGCCGTCGTCGCGCGAGATCACTTCCAGCTTCTTGCCGAGCACACCGCCTTTGGCGTTGATCTCCTCGATCGCCAGATCCATGCCCTTTTTATAGGGATCGAGGAAGGCCGGCACCGCTTTATAGCTGTTGAGCTCACCGATCTTGATGGTGTCCTGTGCCGCTGCCGGCGTGGCGAGGCAAATAGCGAGATTTGCGGCGACGGCGAGCGCGAGATAGAACGCGTGACGCGTGGTCATAATGAGGTGGCTCCATGCGAGAAATCTTGTTCAGTACAAAGTGTCGGGCTGTAGCCGCAATCTTGTCAAGCAAAGCAGCCCGCAAGGAATGCGTCTCTGTCGTGCATTTTCAACCTTTCGGCCGGTCGCGGAAGCGATCCATCAGCGGCTTGTCCTGGCCGCCGTCGATCTCGATCATGGTGCCGTTGACCATCATCATTATCGGCGACGCCAGCATGACGACGAGATTGGCCACCTCCTCCACCTCGGCGATGCGGCCCATGGGAATCGAGGCCGGCGCCAGCCTGTCGGCTTCTGCGCGCGGGATTTTCATGTCGCGCGCCATAGCGTCCACCAGCCCGGCCCAGCGCTCGGTGCTCACCGGCCCGGGATTGACCGCGACGAAGCTGATATTGTCGCGGCCGTATTGTCCGGCCAGCGACATTGTGAGGTTCTGCCCCGCCGCATTGGCGGCGCCCGGGCAGATTTCCCAATAGGACGGCTTCACGCCGTCATTGCCGATCAGGTTCACCACGCGGCCGCCGCCTTGGCGGACCATGATCGGCAGCACGTAGCGCAGGCAACGCACATAGCCCATGAATTTAAGTTGCAGCCCCTTCTCCCAATCGTCCTCGGTCAAATGCTCGATCACGCCGCCGGCCGCCGAGCCGGCATTGTTGACCATGATATCGACGCGGCCGAGCGCCTTGTGGGCCTGCTCGATGAAGTTCCTGGCGTCGGCATCCTTCCGCAGATCGACGCCATATCTCCCTTACGGTTGTCGGTCGCGTGCATGGCGCCGTCGAAATGGGTGCCGACATGCAGCGCGGTGTCGATGTGCTACGCCATGATCATCTGGGTCTGTAAATTCTGCGCGTAATACATCTTGTTGCCGGCGTAGCCGACCCAGCCGGGGGTGTGCACGTTCATGACATGGGAGAGATCAACGATTTTCATTGCCTAATCCAATTCTGAGATTTTCTTTAGTTTACTCGATCATATCAACGCACACGCCTGCAAGGGTGCCGCAACGTTGCCGCGGCCAACGGTTCGGTGCCATACTTTCAAGGCCATTGCCGCTGTCGGGGGGCGGTGGAGGGAGGACAACGTGCGTACAGTTCTGGCCTTGATATCCGCAGGTCTGCTTTACGTGTCCGCCGCATCCGCGCAGGACGACGCGGCCAACTATCCCAACAGGCCGATCAGGATCATCGTCTGCGTTCCGGCCGGCGGCGGCGTCGATACCGTCACGCGCATCGTCGCCAATGGCTTGCAGCAGCGCCTCGGCCAGCCGGTGGTGGTGGAGAACCGCGCCGGCGCCGCCGGCAATATCGGCGCGGAGGCCGTGTTCACCGCCGATCCGGACGGTTACACGCTGCTCGCCGCGCAGCCGTCTCCGCTCACGGTCAATCCGCTGCTCTACAAAGACATCCCCTTCGATCCCACCAAGTTCGAGCCGGTGGCGATCATGACCACGGTCGCCAATGTGCTGCTGGTGCGGCCGGACTTTCCCGCCAAGACCGCGCAGGAATTCATCGCCTATGCCAAGGCCAATCCGGGCAAGATCAACTATGCCTCGCAGGGGATCGGCACGACCTCGCATCTGACCGCGGCGCTATTTGAAAAGGTGACCGGCACCAAGCTGGTGCATGTGCCCTACAAGGGCACCGCGCCGGCGCTCACCGACATTATCGCGAGCCATGTGGACTTCATTTTCATGGAGCTCGCTTCCGCGATCAAACTGCACCAAGGCGGCAAGGCGCGCATTCTTGCAGTGGCGACGTCGGCGCGTATTGCAAACCTACCCGACATCCCGACGCTCGACGAGGCCGGCGTGAAGGGATTCGAGTCCGCCACCTGGAATGCCATCGCCGCACCGCCGAAGACCCCGCCGGCGATCGTCGCCAAGCTCAACAAGGCGATCAACGACGTGCTCAATAGCCCGGAGGCGCAGGATCACTTCAGCAAGATCAACCTCGCCGCCGCCGGCGGCACGTCCGCCGAAGCGAAGGCCTTCATTACGAAGGAAACGCAGGTCTGGGGCGAGGTGATCAAAGAGGCGAACGTCCCGGCGCACTGAGGCGCCAGCGGCGCGGGTTGCGCGTCAACGCGACGGCGTGACATTCTACTCGTCCTGAAAGTCGAGGATTTGTCATGGCCGGTCCGATGATCCCCAAAGAACGCAGCGACTATTCGGCGATCGTCGATCGGCCGCCGCTCAAGCTGCCGGGCAACGCCCGCATCGTGTTCTGGACCACCGTCAATTACGAGGTTTGGGACATCGGCAAGCCGATGGCGCGCCAACTGCTGCCCGCGCCGACCGGCGTGCCGCTGATGCCCGACGTGGTGCATTGGGCGTTCCACGAATACGGCATGCGCGTCGGCTGCTGGCGCTTCTTCGAGCTGTTCAAGCGGCTCGGCATCAAACCGACGCTCGCCGCCAATGCGCGCATCTGCGAGGAATACCCGCGGGTCGCAAAGCAAGCCCTCGACGACGGCTGGGAATTCATGGGCCACGCCTACGAACAGGGCCCGATCCACAAGGAGGCCGATCAGGCCGGCATGATCAACCGCACCATGGACATCATGCAGAAGTTCACCGGCAAGCGGCCGGTCGGCTGGCTCGGCCCCGGCCTGACGCAGACGCTGGAGACGCCCGACCTGCTCGCCGCCGCCGGCGTGAAATATATCGGCGACTGGGTCTATGACGACGAGCCGACGGTGATCCGCACCGCCAAGGGCCCGCTGGTCACCCTGCCCTACAGCATCGAGCTCAACGATATCCCGATGATGCTGATCCAGCATCACGAGAGCGACTACCTGCTCAAGCGTACGATCGACCAGTTCGACCGGCTCTACGCAGAGAGCGAGAAGCGCGCCAAGTTCTGCGCGCTGGCGATCCACCCCTACATCAGCGGCCAGCCGCACCGGATCAAATATCTCGAGCAGATTTACGACTACGTGAACAAGCACGAGGGAGTGCTGCACTGGAACGGCGAACAGATCCTCGACTGGTATCAAAAGGCCCGCCCGAAGGCCGCGTGAGGAGCGAACGCAATAATGTCGATGCATCCGCGTGAACGTCTGGATTTTTCGCCAATCGACGGGCGGCCGCCGCTGAATTTACCCAAAGGCGTGCGCATGGTGATCTGGCCGGTGCTGGCGCTTGAGGAATGGGACATGGCGCGGCCGATGGCGCGCATGGTGATCTCGCCGCCGCAGGGCCAGCCGATGCAGCCGGACCATCCGAATTGGAGCTGGCACGAATACGGCATGCGCGTCGGCTTCTGGCGTATGAAGAAAGTGTTTGAGCAGCTCGGCGTGAACCCAACCGTTACGCTCAATGCCAGGGTCTGTGAGACCTATCCGAAAGTCGTCGAGGCCTGCATCGCCAACAACTGGGAGCTCAACGCGCACGGCTACGATCAGGTGCCGATGCACAAGCTCGAAGACCAACGCGCGGTGATCGGCAAGGCGATGGACATCATCACCAAGTTCTCGGGCAAGAAGCCACGCGGCTGGTTCGGCCCCGGCCTGACGCAGACTTTCGACACGCTCGACTATCTCTCCGAAGCCGGCATCGAATATATCGGCGACTGGGTGCTCGACGACGAACCGGTGATGCTGAAGACCACGCACAAGCCGGTCGTGGCGCTGCCGTATAATTTTGAGATCCACGACATTGTCATGATGGCGCTGCAGCATCATCCGTCCGACGTGATGCACACCCGCGCGCTCGACCAGTTCGACTGGCTCTACGAGGAGGCCGCCGAACGACCGAAGATCATGGCCATCGCCTGCCACCCTTATCTGTCGGGCGTGCCGCATCGCATTGGCCATGTGCAGCGCACCTTCAAGGAAGTCCTCGCCCGTGAAGGCGTCGTCGCCTGGGACGGCGCGCAGATCCTTGATTGGTACCTCGCGCAACAAAAATAATCGCTCAGCAACAACAGAGGTTTTTCGTATAATGCTGATTTCCCCGCGCACCCGCTCCGCTTTCGTTCCCCATGACCTGCCGTCGCCGGTCACCGGCGCGTCGACCGGGCCGCTCCTCGGGCTCACCGCCGCGGTCAAGGACATGTACGACATTGCCGGCCAGCGCACCGGCGGCGGCAGCCCCGAGTGGCTTGCCACTCATTCCGCCGCCAAGGCGACCGCCGGCGCGGTGCAGAAAATCCTCGATGCCGGGGCGACGATCATCGGCAAGACCGTATGCGACGAATACTTCTTCAGCGTGACCGGGGCCAATGCGCATTACGGCACGCCGGTCAATCCGCGCGCGCCAGGCCGGCTACCGGGCGGCTCGTCGAGCGGCTCGGCTTCGGCGACCGCGGCCGGCGCCTGCGATTTCGCGCTCGGCAGCGACACCGGCGGGTCGGTGCGTGTGCCTGCGGCATTTTGCGGAGTCTACGGCATTCGCCCCACCCACGGCCGCGTCGATCTCTCCGGCGCGATGGCGATGGCTTCCTCCTTTGATGTACCCGGCTGGTTCGCCAACGGACCCGGCGTGTTCCGCAAGGTCGGTGCGGTGCTGCTCGATGGCCGCCGCGCCCCGGCGAAGATCGAACGGCTGGTCGTGCTCGATGATGCCTTTGCGCAAGCCGATCCGGAGGTCGCCGCACTGCTGCGCGCCGCGCTCGAGGTGATGGCCGACGACCTGCCGAGGGCGAAGCATACGAATATCGCGCCGCAAGGTTTCGATGCGTGGCGCGAAGCGTTCCGCACCATCCAGGGACGCGAAGTATGGGAAACCTTCGGCAGCTTCGTCGAAAACCACAAGCCGAAGATGGGCCCCGGCATTCGCGAGCGCATGGAGTTTTCCTCAAAGGTCTCCAAGGACGAGGCCGACGCGGCGCGCCGCATCATGGCGCAAGCGCGCGACCATATCCGCAGCATGGTGCCGCAGGGGACGATCCTCGCTTTGCCGACGGCTCCCTGCATCGCACCGCTCACCGAAACGCCGGGGCCGGATATGGAGTCGTTTCGCGTGCGAGTGATGCGGCTCACCTGCATCGCCGGGATGAGCGGGCTGCCGCAGGTCACTCTCCCGGCCGGCACACTCACGGGTTGTCCGGTCGGGCTCTCCTTCATCAGTTGGGAAAGTGGCGACGAAGCCTTGCTCGACCTCGCCTTGGCGCTCTCACACCATTGCGGCCTCGCCGCGTGATTCATCGGATTCAAAGTTCCGCCGCTGGTTACTAAAGACGCCCATCCAACCTAAACTGACCTAGCTTTTTTGGACCAAGCGATGTGAGAGAATGGCTTGAAAGGAGCTGGTCATACGGAAGAAGCTGTGGTTGCTCAAAACCCTGAAAATTGAGAAAGGCTAGTGATTTTCGCGCCACCGCCATACCGTCGTGGGCATGATCACAGTTCTTTCCGCCCTCGTTTCCCTGCTCTCGTTCCGTGTTCGCAGCCGCGCCTCCCTGGAGCTTGAACTCGTCGCCCTGCGACATCAGGTGACCGTCCTGCGGCGGCAGCGACCAGGTCGCGCGAGGCTGTTCTGTGCAGACCGGCTCCTCTGGGTGTGGCTTTACCAGGTTTGGCCGCAGATCCTCAACGCCATGGTGCTGGTCAAACCAGCAACCGTAATCCAGTGGCATCGCAAGGGCTTTCGCCTCTACTGGCGGTGGCGATCACGCCATCTGGGACGGCCCAAGATGAACTCAGAGATCCGTGATCTGATCCGGCAGATGAGCGTAGCTAATCCCCTCTGGGGCGCACCCCGCATTCATGGCGAACTGCTCAAGCTCGGCATCGAGGTCAGCCAAGCCACGGTCGGGAGATACCTGCCGTGGCGGCCCAAAATCCCCTCCCCGACCTGGCGTAGCTTCCTGCACAACCATCTGACCGAGATTGCGGCGATCGACATGTTCGTTGTTGCAACCGCGACGTTTCGGCTTCTCTACGCCCTGATCGTCCTCCGCCACGACCGAAGAAGAATCATCCATTTTGATGTCACCGAAAATCCGACGCAAGCTTGGCTCGCGCGCCAGATGACCGAGGCATTTCCCTGGGACACTGCGCCCCGCTATCTGCTGCGGGATCGTGACGCATCGTATGGTCAGAGCTTCCGCGATCGCGTTCAGGTGATGGGAATAAACGAAATCGTTACCGCGCCGCGATCACCCTGGCAGAACGCTTATGTCGAGCGGATCATTGGCTCGATCCGGCGCGAGTGTCTCGATCACGTTGTCATTTTCGATGAGCGTCACCTGCGCCGCACCTTGTCGTCCTATGTTCAATACTATCATCGGACGAGGACGCATCTCTCGCTCGACAAGGATTGTCCGCAAACCCGGTCCATAAGCCAACCGACCGGAGGCAAGATTATTGCGTTCCCAGAGGTCGGCGGCCTGCATCATCGCTACGAACGACGCGCCGCGTGACCTGTTTTGACAATCAAACAGGCGGACCCGTTTCGAACCGCGGTTCCGTTGAACAACTGCCACGCTCAAAAAGATGGCACTCCATGGCCAATGCACTGGCACCCACGTCGTAAGGGCAATCGGTGTTCTATTCGACTAATCAAAAGTCGTCAGTCGCGATCGCCAAACCGATTCCCAGACCGGATAGGCTTTTGAGCAGGGACAGGTATTGGCCGTCCAGATGCGCCTGACGCAGATGTTCGATCAGCCAAGCCGAGCGCGTCAGGCCGTGCCGTTCGGGGGTGGCGGCCGGCAACGGCTTTCGCTTCGGAGATTTGCGAACCGTATCTAACCGCATCCGACGCCGCCGTCCGTGCTGGTCGCATGAACTAATATTTTAACATGTCTGCCGCGCAGGGCACCATTATCAACTGTATACATTTTGCGCTTGACCACGCTACTCTGTATTCATCATGATTACGCAACTTGTGGCACGCTCGAACAGATGGGCACGATGAGCAGTGGTTCGGAACCCAGGTTCCTCTTCGATCATGAGGTCCTCGCTCTTGCTATCATCGGATCGGACCGGATGTTCCCGGTCCGGCGTATCTATTGCGTCGGCCGGAACTATATCGAACACATACGCGAAATGAAGGAAGCGGACGAACGGGACCCGCCGTTCTTCTTCCAGAAGCCGGCCGATGCCATCGTGCCGGATGGCGGCGTTATCTCCTACCCCATGCTCACCGCTGACTTCCAGCATGAGATCGAGCTGGTCGTTGCGATCGGACGTGGCGGGCGAACGGTCGCAGTCAACTCGGCGGCCGAATTAATCTTCGGCTATGCGGTGGGCCTCGACATGACGCGGCGAGACCGGCAACGCGAGGCGCGCGAGCGGTCTCTGCCGTGGGAAATCGGAAAGTCCTTCGATCAGTCCGCGCCGTGCGGACCGATACACCCGGTGTCGCGGGTGGGCCATTTCCACAAGGGCGCCATAACCCTGGCGGTGAACGGGATCGAACGGCAACGGGGCGATCTATCGCAGCTCATATGGAGCGTGCCCGAGATCATTTCCAATCTGTCCCACCACTACGAATTGCAGGCCGGCGACTTGATCTTCACCGGCACGCCCGCCGGCGTCGGCCCGCTGGTTCCGGGTGATCGTCTGGAGGGCGTCATAGAAGGCTTAGGCACCCTGCGGATCACCATCGCGGGCAAGCCGGACTGATGAGCGTTCGGCCAGGCGGGCTCGCGCGCGCAATCCGGTCAGCCCGCGATGCTTACCGTCTCGAAGCCTGGCGGGTATTGATGCAGCGTTTCGACGCCGGTGTCGGTTATCACCAGCAGTTCCCCCATCTGCACGCCGGCCTTGCGGTCGGGGGTGACGACATTCGGCTGGACGACGACAGTCTGCCCTCGGCGGAACGGCTCCGGTGGAACCGGGCCGGCCGGTCGGCTCTTCGTTCCCAGGATCGGCGGAAGATACCCGCCGCCGAATCCGTGCAACAGATCGTCGATAATCGTAAACCCGGCCTGCTCGATCACGCCGGATGCCTCGATGACCTGTAGCGATGTTGCGCCAGCCCGAAGGACGTGCGCAATGGCGTCGAATGCAGCCTCGGCGGCGGCGTAGAGGTCTCGATAGAGCTGGTTCGGCCGCTCGCCCACCGTGAAGCTTCTCAGGACCTGTCCGGGATAGTCCCAGAACGAGGCGCTGATCTCCGCGCAGACGACGTCTCCATTAGCTATGCAACGCCGCGAGGGAAACTGGCGCGGCACCGGAACCGCGGGATCGTGCATCGATGTGGTTCCAACGAAGTGGATGTAGTGCCCACCGCCTAGCGGCACGTAGGCCTGCTCGATCAAAGCGCCGAGCTCCTGCTCGCTGATCCCCGGCCGCAGGTTGTCGCGCAACGCCGCCATGCCGAGATCGGCGAAATGGGCCCCGATCCGCATCCAGTCGAGCTCCTCGTCCGATTTGACTTGGCGGGTCCGAGTATAGACCTGGTTGAGATCGGCTGGCGGACCGAACGCACTGGCTAGCGCGGCATGCTGCGCATAGGAAATAGGGCCGATGAAGGCGACCCGGCCCGCCCGCGCACCTCTCTTCCTGAGCACCTCGATCGCCGACGCGATCGACGACGTTCCGCCCCACGCGACGTCGGCCTCGCACGCTATTATGCTGGCCAGTTCCGCGTGATTGACGAACTGCACGAACAGCGCATCTCGATCGCCGGGGCTGCAGACGCCGACCGCCTCCGCCGTCACCGGCCACTGCGTCAGCCACTGCACGATCGAGCCGACGCGGTTCGCGCCGCAAAACACCAAATGATCGCACCCAGCATTACCCAACATCTCTGCGATGACGCCTCGGCGGTGCGTCATCTCCTTGGCGGAAAACCGCGAGTATTCGGTCGTAGAAAGCCGAGCGAGCCGATCCGGCAGCGGAGGATTGGGTGTCATATGGCGCAACTCACATAATCAGGCGCTCGGGCCGTCCCGGCGCGGCAAGAAGGACGCGTGGGCCGAAGACGCAAACGACGACGAGGCGATGGCCGAGGCGCTCCTTAACAGCGCCTCAGCCGATCGCCCGCTGGAAGTAACTCAGGTCGCAGTACTTCATCGGATCGTCCAGACGCTTTTGCGGCTCGCCGTAGCGGCTGCGCAAGTCGAGAACGCAGGCCATTCCCTCTAGGTCGATCTTGCAGTCGCGGAAGAACCCGTCCTGAGGGGCAAGGAGCTCAGAATAGCTCGCCTCCGCCGCTCGCTGCGGCATCTGCGGAAGATTCCGCCGCAGGATCGCGACCGCCTCCTCCCGGTTCGCGGGATCGTAAAGCCAGGCGATCGCCTCGCGGTAGCCGCGAATGAAGGCGACGACCTTGCCCTCGTTGTCTCTCGCCCACGAGCGCCGCGCGGCGGAGACGTTGCCCTGATAGTGGCCGAGAACCGTGGTCGCCTTGACCAGCTCCGTCAGGCCCTGATCTTTGGCAAGGAGATTATACGGGGCCGACAGCATCGTGGCGTCTTCGTTGCGAGCCACCAGGCTGTTGAAGCGCTCGACCATGCCGCCGACTCGCTTAATCTGGTATGTGCCGCGCTCCAGCCCGTTCCGGCGCAGGATGTCAAACAGGACGAATGCGTAGCCCGTCGTCAGCGCATCGACCGACAGCAACCGGCCGGCGAGTTCCGGAATCGTGCTGACCTCGGGGCACGCGACCAGGCTCAAGAAGCCGCTGTCGCTGCCCATGAAGGCGAAGAATTCCGGCTGAGGCCCGATTGGCGCCTCGCCCTGGCCCTCGACGTAGGCGACGATGTTGTCGACCGCCGTCATCGCGATTTCGAACTTGCCTTGTGAGAGCTCGGTCATCTGCGTGACCGAATTCGGCGTGCCGGACACCGAAATGGCAATTCCGTGCCGGGTGAAGATGCCTTTGTCGGCCCCCACGTACAGGCCCCAGTTGAACCCGCCGGGAAAGACGTTCACCCTGATTTTGTCCGAGGTCCGTGCGTCGGACATGTCGCGCCTCCATTTCCTGCTGCCGACCCGCGTCAGTTGCGCGTGGCCATCAGCCCGGGCCTGAGAACGAACGACAGGGCCGCCGCGATCACGCACAGCAGCACCAGTTGAGTGTTGGTGGCCGTCGGCCAGCCGAACTGGCGGGCGAGCCAGCCGATCATGTAGCCCGCCACTGTCGCGGATCCGTACAAGCTGGTCACAAATATGCCCGACGCGCGGCCGGTCAGGGCACTCGTCACCGACTTGATGTGGTAGCCGGCAAGGTTGACGAAGATCGTGCCGCTGAATGCGGTTCCGAGCAAGAACGAGAAGGTGGCCTGGACGGCGAAGCTGGGCGGGCCATTGAACAGCACGACGCAGATGGCCGCCGCGAATAGGAAGGCGATACTGAGGACGACGCGGGGTGAAAACCGGTCGCCGAGCCATCCGGAGCCGAGCGAAACTAGGACGCCGAGCCCGTACGTGCTCATGACCTGACCGATGTCCGTGGGCGCGTAATGCAATTGCTCACGCAGGAACGTCGGATACATCCCGAGATAGCCGTAGATGGCGAGGCCGAACAGCACCGTCTGCACCGTGAGGACGACGGTGTTGAGGTTGCTCAGCGTTGCGGCACCCCCGACGTTCTGGTCCTGCTTCTTGGTTCCGCCGACCTCGCTCAGCCACGGACGGACCGCGACGGCGACCAGGATCATCACGACGAAGCCAAGTACGCCATATAGGATCATCGGCGCACGCCAGGTGCCGTAGCTCACAAGCAGGCGAGTTCCGAGCCATGGCCCGATAATCGCGCCGAACGCATAGGCATAGTTCAAGGTGCCGAGACCGGCCGCGCGATAACTCGAGAAGTAGCTCGAGAAGATCGCCAGCAGCGCGGTCAGTTGCATCGCCTCACCGATTCCGGTCACAGCGCGGTAGAACAGCATGTCCGCGTAACTGACCGCCAGGACGGTGATAATTGTCCCGGCCGAATAGATGAGCATTCCGATCTGCGTCACGGTTTTGCGCGAGTAGCGCGACATAAGATAGCCGGTCGGCAGCCCAGCGACGGCCATTCCGAGCGTGAAGATCGTCGACAGCAGCCCGGCTTCCGGGAGACCGATTCCGTATTCGCGCCGCACGTCGGTCAGCAGGAGCGGAAACAGCACCCGATCCATTCCATTGACAGTGTAGGAGCAGATCAGGATGGCGATCGCGATCGCGGCGAAGATGATCGTCCCTCGGCTCTGCGACTGGCCATCCTGTGACGGTGCATGATACTGTTCCATCGAAATTCCCCCGGTTTCGTTTGTTGGCCGGCTCCTGCGAGAGCCGCAATGATCAAAGAATGAGAGGAGGATGGGCCGCGCCGGACCTTAGTCGATCCGGCGGGCTATGCGCTGCGCGAATCGTACGGCCGAGCGCGGAGCAGCCTCGGGACCTCATGCTCAGGGCGTGGACCTGACGAGCCGCTCGAATTGTTATGTACACACCCGAGTGGCGTCAATAATAAACTGTGCACAATATGGGCGAATTCTTTCCGTCTGCACGCCTCCGTCGTTCTGATCCGGACACCGCCCGGCCGATGCTCTTTCTAATTGCTCAAGAAACTTGAAATGGATACACTTTTGGCTCCCACTCTGCCGCCACCTGATTGCCGGTCGGAAGACACATCGGCCAATACGGCCCTGACGAGGAAATCCAGCGATGCTCAAACTGCCGCGCCACAACCGCTACGACTACGTACCGATCACCAAGCGGCAGCACTACTCCTGGCCCGGCGGAAAGCGCTTGGCGTTCTACCCCGCGCTCAACATCGAGCATTTCGCTTTTCAAGCGGGGCGTAGGCTCGACCCCCAGTATGGTTTCAACGTCACGCCGAGCGCGCGCAACTATGCCTGGCTCGACTACGGAAACCGGATCGGCAACTGGCGCTTCTTCGAGCTGCTGGACGAGTTGAAGCTTCCGGCCTCGATCCTGCTCAATTCATCGGTCTGCTACGAATACCCGGAGATCATCGAGAAGATCAAAGAGCGTGGCGACGACGTTCTCGGCCACGGTCGCTCCAACGCCGAGACCCTGGGGGGGCTGTGGGAGGACGACGAGCGTCGGCAGATCCAGGAATGCGTCGACGTCATCACCAAGTACGTCGGCGTGCGGCCGACCGGATGGATGGGCGCGGGCGCAGTTGAGTCTGGCGTGACGCCGGACCTGTTGAAGGAGTGCGGCTTCACCCATCTGCTCGACTGGCCGGTCGACGACCAACCGATCTGGATGAGAACGCGCTCTGCCCCGATTCTCTCGGTGCCCTATCCCATGGAGATCAACGACGCCGGCACGCTGGCGTTGCGCCATCATACTGGCCGCGACTTCGCCGACATGGTGGTCGATCAGTTTGAGGAACTGCTGGAGGCCTCTGAAAAGCAGCCGCTGGTCTTTTCGATCGCTTTGCACGGCTACATCCTTGGCCAGCCGATGCGGTTGCGCCCCCTGAAGCAGGCCCTCAGGCACTGTGTGCAGCACAAACATGCCGACCAAGTCTGGTTCACGCGCGCAGGCGATATCGCCAAGTACTGCTACGAGATGAAGCCAGGAATAATTCCTGGCAGCTGAAGCGTCGGGCCCCCGGACAGGACGCGTGTCGGCGATGGTAAAGCAGAATTCGCAAACCAAGGTGCTTAAGGCGACCCCCGCGACGGTCCACTGGGGTTATCTCGATGCCGCGATCCCTCCCGCTCTCACCATCGATTCAGGGGAGCGGGTGCGGATCGAATGCGTCACCGGCGGCCCGGAATGGCTGCCGCCTGCCGACCGCGGCTTCGATCTCCTTCCGGATCTCCTCGAAGTCATTCACAAGGTGAAAAAGGGTTCGGGAAATCATATATTCACAGGACCGGTCTACGTCCGCGGCGCCCAGATCGGCGACGTCCTGGAGGTGAAGATCCTCGACATCGAGCTGCGCCAGAACTGGGGCTGGAACATCTTCCGCGACTACATGGGCACCGTTCCCGAGGACTACCGCTATACGCGCCTCATGCATGTCGCGCTCGATCTGCAGTCCAAGGTCGCGGTGATGCCCTCCGGCTTCAGGATTCCGCTGGCGCCGTTCTTCGGCCAGCTTGCGGTCGCCCCGCCGGCCGCCGTCGGCCGGCAGAACAGCAAGGAGCCGCGCGAGTTCGGCGGCAATCTGGATTGCAAGGAGCTGACGTCGGGCAGCACCATCTATCTGCCGGTCTGGAACGTCGGAGCCCTTTTCTCCACCGGTGACGGTCACGCCGCCCAGGGAGACGGCGAGGTGAACGGCACCGCCATCGAGACGTCGCTTGCCGGGACCTTCGAGTTCGTCGTGCGCAAGGACCTCGGGTGGACGATCCCGCGGGCGGAGACGCCGACACACTACATCACGTTCGGGCTCGATCCGGACCTCGACGACGCCGCGCGGCAATGCCTGAAGGAAATGATTTCCTGGATCATCGCCCTGACCGGGATCCACAAGGACGAGGCCTACAGCCTGTGCAGCTTCGCCTGCGACCTTCACGTCACGCAGACGGTGAACAACGTCAAGGGAGTGCACGCAATGCTGCCGAAGAGCGTCCTGGTCAAGTGACTGCCGGCAGCCGGAGGGCTGACAGGCGGATCAGAAGTGCTCCGATGCGGTCGGGATCGAGGTCCCGTCGCCCGACCGCATGCCGTCAGTGCACAACCGATAGGTCGAGCCTTCGATGACAGCATTCCTAGCCTTGAATAGCGCGAGTTTTGCGGCGCTCCTCTTCGTGGTGGCGAGCGGGTTCACGCTGATATTCGGGCTGATGCGGATCATCAATCTCGCGCACGGCGCGCTGTATCTGCTCGGCGGCTACGTCGGACTGGTGATCGGGGTGCGAACGGGCAGCTTCACGCTCGCCGTTGTGGGCGCGTCGGCGGCGGTAGCCCTTGTCGGCTGCCTGGTCGACGTCGGGCTGCTGCGCTTCGTCAAGGACAACGCGCTTCGCCAGGTGCTGCTCACGCTCGGCGTTGCGATCGTGCTTGACGACATCGACCTGGTGATCTTCGGAGGCGACACCTTCACGGTGCCGGTCCCGGAATTTCTCGAGGGACCGGTTAGCCTCGGCGGCATGTACTATCCCAAGTACCGCCTGTTCGTGCTGGTAGCCGGCGTCGCGATCTACGCCGCGCTGTGGCTGTTGCTGAACCGCACCCGGCTCGGCTCGCTCATCCGCGCCGGCGTGGACGACGCCGAGATGGTCGACGCCATGGGCGTCGACATCAAGCGGCTGTTCGTCTACACTTTCATGCTTGGCTGCGCCCTCGCGGGCCTAGGCGGCGTCATGGGCGGCGCGTTCCTGACGCTCTACCCCACCGCCGACTCCGAAATCCTTGTGTTCAGCCTCGCGGTCGTCATCATCGGCGGGCGCGGAAGCCTGCTCGGCGCCGCCATCGGCAGCATCCTTGTCGGCTTCCTCGCCACGTTCGGCCAGGTCTGGTTTCCCGAGTTCGCCTATTTCGTGATCTTCGGGCCGATGGCGATCCTGCTCGCGTTTCGCCCGCTGGGCCTGTTCGGAAAGGCCGCCTAGCCATGGGGACTCGGCTCAACTGGCTCGTGACGATCGCCGTCCTCGCCGGTTTGGCGGCGGTTCCCTTCTTCGTCGGCACCTACAAGACGACGCTGGCGAGCCAGATGCTGATATTCGCCATCCTGGCCATGTCGATCGACGTGCTGGCCGGGTTCGCCGGACGCACGACGCTGTGCCACGGCGCCATTTTCGGCGTATCGACCTACGTCGTCCTTTACCTGACATCGATCGACGCCAGCTCACCCTGGCTGGCGGCGGTGCTTGGCATCCTCGCCGCCACCCTCGTGGCGGCGATCTTCGCCATCCTGGCGATCCGCACCGCCGGAGTCTATTTCCTCCTACTGACGCTGGCGCTCGGCATGATCATCTGGGGAATCTGTCTGCGCTGGACCTCGGTCACGGGCGGGGAAAACGGTATCCGCAGCACCATCCGGCCCGACTGGCTCCTCGATTCGGCGAACTTCTACTACTTCACGCTCGCCATATTCGTGGTGCTCGCTTTTGCGATGTGGCGCTTCGTCAACTCCCCGTTCGGCCTCAGCCTGCAGGGAATTCGCGAGAGCGAGACGCGTATGCGCGCGCTCGGCTATAATGTCTCTCTGCATCTGTTCATCGGCTTCACCATCTCTGGCTTTTTCGCCGGCGCGGCCGGTGCGCTCTATGCCTTCTTCAACGGCTTCGTCAGCCCGACGACTGTCGCACTCGGTCAGTCGGTTGCGGCGCTGCTGATGGCAATCGTCGGCGGCGTCGGCACTCTGTTCGGTGGGCTCGTCGGATCCATCATGGTCACTGCCGTGCAGGACATTGTCAGCGTCTACACTGACCGCTGGTCGATGCTGCTCGGTCTCATGTTCATTGGCGCGATGGTTTTCGCCCCTGAAGGCATACTCGGTAAAATCAGGACGATGCTTGCCAGCCGGGCGGCGCAGGCGCGGCCCGCAGGAACCCCTCCAAATCAACAAAGGAGATAGTTATGGACCGCCGAAAATTTCTGAAGATGACGGCAGCCGCGGCTGCTACTTCCACGTTGCCCCGGACCGCCGTACGCGCGGCCGATCCCATCCGGATCGGGCTGATGGCGCCGCTCACTGGAGTGGTCGCGGCGGGCGGACGAGAGGTGGTCGACGGGTTCAATCTCTATTGGGCGAAGGCTGGCAAGACCATCGCTGGGCGGCCGATCGAAATTACTATCGAGGACGACGCCAGCAATCCGGACACCGCGCTGCAAAAGGCCCGTCGCCTGGTCGAGCAGTCGAAGGTGCACTTTCTGATAGGCAACATCCTCGCCAACACGGGCTTGGCCGTCGCCGAATATGTAAAGTCGAACGGAGTACCCTACTTCATCCCGATCATCGCTGCTGATGATTTGACGCAGCGCCGGCGCATCGCCAACGTGGTGCGGATCGCCGGCTTCGCCGCCAGCCAGACTACGCGGCCGCTCGCCGACTACGCCTACAAGAAGCTCGGATACCGCAAGATCGTCACGGTGTCGCAGGACTACACCTTCGGCCATGAACAGGTCGGCGGGTTTGCCCAGACCTTCACCGAGGCCGGCGGCACCATCGCGAGTCAGCTGTGGAATCCGCTCAACACATCCGACTTCAGCCCATACTTCGCGCAGATCCAGGCGGCCAAGCCCGACGCTGTGTTCGCGATGGAGCTCGGCGCCGACGCCAGCCGCTTCTTCCAACAGTGGGCGGCGTTCGGCCTCAAGAACACAATCCCGCTAATCGGCGGAAGCAATTTCAGCGACCAGTCCGTGATCCGCACGTCCGGCGCCGAGGTGGACGGCGTACTGACCTCCCATTATTTCGCAGAAGGAAACGACAATCCGGCAACCGTGGCCTTCGTGGCCGAATACCAGAAGGCCTACGGTATCCTGCCATCGTTCTACGGCGCATCGCTCTACCTCGGCGCGATGTGGGTGGCCGAGGCGATCAAGGCCGCGGACGGCAACGTGGAAGACCGGGTGGCCTTCTTGGACGCGATTCGCAAGGTCGTCCTCAACGATTCGCCGCTGGGGCGTCCGGTCCGCCTCGATGCCTACGGCAACCCCGTCTACGACGTGTTCATCCGAAAGGTAACGCGCCGGCCCGACGGAAAGTTCTGGAACACGGTCGTCGAGGTCTATCCCGAAGTGTCGCAGTTCTGGAACTACAAACCGGAGGACTACCTCAAGCAGCCCGCCTACAGTCGTACGTTCCAGGGTATCAAGAAGAACTAGTGGGTCGGGGGCAAGTGGTTGCAGGTCGCGTGATGGCTTCGGCGATCGCCTTTTCACCGGGCCGGACGGGTCCGCTCGTCCGATTCCTGCCGGCCGACGGGCGGCTCGCCGCGCGGCTGCGGCTCTCCGGCATCGGGACTCGTTGACGCCATGACCGACGCGTTACTAACGCTCGAGAACGTCACCGTCACCTTCGGCGCGCTTCGCGCCAACGACAAAGTGTCGCTGGCGGTGCCGGCCTCCCAGCGCCGCGCCATTATCGGACCCAACGGCGCCGGCAAGACAACCCTGTTCAACGCTATCGCGGGCGTCCACCCCGTATCCGGTGGCACCATCACCTATGACGGACGGCGCATCACCCGCATGCGGGTGGACCAGCGCGCCCGCATGGGCATCGCTCGCACGTTCCAGATCACCAATCTGTTCGGCGGCCTGACCGTCGAGGAGAACGTCCAGCTCGCCGCCCGCGGCATCGGACGTCGCAAGTTCTCGCTGTTCGGAACCTGCATGTCCCGGGACGAGGAAGAGGCGACGATCGAGCGCGCCATCGACGACAGCGGTCTCGGCTCCAAGCGTAGCGACCCGACGCGGACTTTGTCGTACGGCGAACAGCGGCAGCTCGAGCTCGCGCTCGCGCTCGTCGCCCGCCCCCGCCTTCTGCTGCTCGATGAGCCGGCCGCCGGTCTGTCGCCGGCCGAGCGCGTCGACATGGCGGCCACCATCCGCGCGCTGCCCCGCGAGATGACGCTGATCCTCATTGAGCACGACATGGATCTCGCGCTGCGACTTGTCGACTATGTGACGTGCCTGTACGACGGAAAGGTTCTGGTCGAGGACGTTCCCGCTAACATCCGCAGCAATTCCGAGGTCCAGGAAATCTATTTGGGCAAGGCACGCCATGCTTGAGGTGCGTGACCTTCACAGTTTTTACGGAGACGCGCATATTCTACGCGGCGTCTCGATCGACGTGGCCCAGGGCAAGGTCGTGGCACTTCTCGGTCGTAACGGCATGGGCAAGACGACGCTCATCCGCTCGGTCATGGGGTTGATGCCGCCACGCGTCACCCGGGGTAGCGTCAGCTATCGCGGTGCCTCGCTGCTCGGCCTGCCCCCGCACCGGATCGCCAAGCACCGGATCGCCATCGTGCCGCAGGGTCGGCGCCTGTTCGCCTCCCTAACCGTCGTAGAACACCTGACGATGCTGGGCCGCAAGGCGGCCGGGCAATGGACCGTGGAGCGCATCCTCGAGCTCTTCCCGCGCCTGGCGGAACGCGCGGGCCACCGCGGGTCGCAGCTTTCCGGCGGCGAGCGGCAGATGCTCGCCATCTGTCGCGCGCTGGTGACCGACCCGGAACTGCTGCTGATGGACGAGCCATCCGAGGGCTTGGCGCCGGTGATGGTGCAGCATCTCGAAGGCATCATCACGCAGCTCAAGCTGGCCGGATTGGCAATCCTGCTGGTCGAGCAGAACCTGTTCAGCGCACTCACCGTGGCCGACGACGTCTACATTCTCGAGACGGGGCAGATCGTCTATCACGACGTCCCGGATCGTCTGCGCGAGGATCGCGCGTCGATGATACGGTTCCTCGGCGTCAGCTGACGCCTGTCACGCCAGCACTAAACTAACATTCAATCCGGATCACTCAATCAGCCCTGACGTCTCAGGACAGACTCTTACAGCAACAGCTTATCAAGTATAGTTCTCATGTCAGCGAAGACGAAAGGCTTTTTCAAAATTGCGTGCTTCTGCCATGGTGTGGCGAATGCGCCGTCGCCCAGCCCGGCAACAAATGCAAAAGGCACCTGCAACTGTTCCAAGACTTCCACAATCGGGTAGCTCTTAACGCCATTTAGATCCACGTCCAGGAGGCAGACATCAGGCGTGTAGCGGAGGACGGTTGCCAGCGCTCCTTCAAAAGTGCTCTCACGCCATCTGAGTTGACTGTCATGAATGACGCGCACGGGCACGCGAGCGCGTCCGATGGGGCGCGAGCTTGGGCTTGCTGGTATTTGCGCTCCTGTTTGCCCCAGTTCCTTGGCGGTGCCTCCGGATACGAGTACGTGTGAGCACCTGAGGAATATCCGGTAATGGCGACGAGTGATTGAGTGCTAAGTTATTAAAATGATGCGCTCCCGGAGAGATCCAAACTCCCTACCCCGTGTGGCCAAAAAATTAAAACTGCAGGAAAGACGCGCGGTTATCCCATCCCGGCGTAGTCTCGCCGCGTGTCGTCCGCTACATTTTTTTGAGGCG
>Ga0208715_1000184_pt1 | contig 22422 bp, 22 predicted proteins | sample NGESurshal092012_3_FD_184473 | JGI IMG/M metagenome (GOLD analysis project Ga0208715, IMG submission 184473) | Arctic peat soil microbial communities from Barrow, Alaska - NGEE Surface sample 210 shallow-092012 (SPAdes) | ecosystem: Environmental > Terrestrial > Soil > Wetlands > Peat ... | reverse complement strand
ACACGACGGCTCCAAGCCAAACTGAACCCACGAGCGGACCGCATCAAGGAGGAAACGGCATGCACCCAAGCGAGCCCGACACCATTTTCCGCGCCCCACGGCGGCCCCGGAAGGGGCCTGGAAAACTGATCCGAAACACTGCGAGGGGAGGCAGCAGCGAGCAGTGTCAGCGATCACGTAATTCCCCAGGTTTGAGGGGTTGACGATCACGTAATTCCCCACCCCGGCGATCACGTAATTCCCCATGGGGACGACGTGCGTGGCCTACCGGGTGTGGTCCTCCAACCGATTCAGGCTCTTGCTTACCCAACGAGGTGAGGCAGGAGCCGATGGCAAGGAGGACGTTTCAGATGATCGACCTGATCGAGATTTACGTGCACTGGTACGCGGGCCGTTCCCAGGCCCAGATCGCCGAGAGTTTGGGCCTGGACCGCAAGACGGTCCGCAAGTATCTGGGCCCGGTCACGGTGGCCGGTTTGGTCCCTGGCGGGCCGCCGGTGATGACCGAAGCGCAGTGGCGGGCCAAGGCCGCGTCGTGGTTCCCGGCGGTGGTCGATAAGGGTCTGAGGCAGGTGAGCTGGCCGGCGATCGGCGCGCACCGGGACTACATCAGCGCCCAGCTGGCGGCCGGGGTCACGGTGTCCACGATCCATCAGCGTCTGGTCGACGAGCACGCCTTGGTGGCGTCGGTGGCCTCGGTGCGGCGCTGGGTGGGCGGGAACCTGCCTGAGGAGGTCCGCCGCGCGCAGGTGCGGGTGCTGCGTCCTGGATCGGTCGAACCTGGTAGTGAGGCGCAGATCGACTACGGACGCCTGGGGGTGTGGACCGACCCGGCCACCGGCCGGCGGCACACGGTGCAGGCCTTTGTGATGGTGTTGGCCTGCTCGAGGTACATGTTCGTGCGCCCGGTGCTACGGATGGACCAGGAAGCCTGGACCCGTTGCCACGTCGAGGCTTTCGCGTTCTTCGCCGGTGTCCCTGCCCGGCTGGTGCCCGATAATCTGAAGACGGGGGTGGCCAAGCCGGACTTGTACGACCCTCAGATCAACCGTTCCTACGCCGAGCTGGCCGCCCACTACGGCACCCTGGTCGACCCGGCTCGGGCGTTCAAACCCAAGGACAAACCGCGGGTAGAACGACCCATGCCCTATGTACGGGACTCCTTTTGGCGGGGGCGGGCATTCACCAGCTTGCAGGACATGCAGGCCGGTGCGGTTCGCTGGTGCCAGGACGTGGCCGGGGACCGGTCATGTCGGTCGTTGGATGGCGCCGCACCGGGCGTCGTGTTCGCCGCGGTAGAGGCCCCGGCGCTGCGGCCGCTGCCGACCACGCCGTTCGTGTTGGCGACCTGGTCGACTGGCAAGGTCGGCCCTGACATCCACATCAAGGTCGGCCCCACGTTGTACTCGGTGCCCTGGCGGCTGATTGGCCAGCAGGTCCACGCCCGCTCGACGGCGACCATGGTCCAGGTCGTTCATGAGGGCCAGGTCGTGGCCACCCACGTGCGACGCGAGCGGGGCCGGTCCACCACCGTGGCGCACTATCCGCCCGAGCGGATCGCGTTCCACATGCGCACCCCGACCTGGTGCCGGGAAGTCGCCGAACAGGTCGGCCCGGCCTGTACCGAGGTCGTCGCCACCTTGTTGGAGATCAACGCGCTGTTCCGGCTCCGCGCCGCCCAGGGCGTCCTGGGGCTGCGGGACAAACACACCCCGACCCGCCTGGAAGCCGCGTGCGCCAAGGCAATCGCTGTGGGTGACCCGTCCTACCGCACCATCAAGGGCATCCTGATCGCCGGCACCGAAACCACCATCCAGGCCGGCGGCCACGCCGGTGGGGCCGCCGGTGTCCCGGCGTTCCTGCATGGTCAACAAGCCCTGTTCGAGACCATCAGCGATGACGGCGACCTCGCACCCGTCCTGGAACTACCCACCAGCAGCGGCGATGCTGGCGCAGCGAACCGGGCGGCCCACGCATGAGTGCCCAGCCCCCGGCCAACGCTGCGACCAACCCTGCTGGCCAGGGCGCCCCCAACGGCCTGGCCAACCTCGATGAGCGCACCGACCTCGACGACCTGGCCCGTGTCCTGGTCGTGCTGCAGGACTTCCTGCTCCACGCCGACAGCTACGTCATCGACGAGCTCGCCGACTACGCCATGGTCCGCCCGCACGACGCGCAGGACTGGGTGGCCTGGATCGCCGCCCTGCTGGGCGAACACGCCGCCAGCTTGCGTGCCCTCACCCCCACCACCGGGGCACTACCCGCCCACCAGATGATCGGAGAAGCCCGATGACCGTCTTGAACCCTGCCCTGCACGACACGTTGCGCGCCCTAAAGCTCACCGGGATGCTCGACACCCTTGACGCCCGGGTGGCCCAGGCCCGCACCGGGGCCCTCGGTCACCTGGACTTCCTGCAGGTGCTGTGCGAGGACGAGATCGCCCGCCGGGAAACCGCGGCCCTGGCCCGCCGGCTACGCCTGGCCCGCTTCGAAGAACAAGCCACGATCGAGTCCTTCGACTTCACCGCCAACCCCAAGGTCCCAGCCGCCGCGCTACGCGACCTGGCCGCACTGCGCTGGCTGGACGCGGGAGAGTCAGTAATCCTGTACGGGCCCACCGGGGTCGGTAAGACGCACGTCGCTCAAGGGTTGGGGCACAACGTGATTCGCCGCGGCGGGCAGGTCCGCTTCGTCAAGACCAGCCGGGTCCTGGCCGACCTCGCCGGCGGCCACGCCGACCGCACCTGGGAACGAAGGCTTCGGGAGTACACCCGCCCCGCCGTCGTGATCCTGGACGACTTCGCCATGCGGGAGCTGACCGCGCCCCAAGCCGACGACCTGTACGAGCTGGTTTCCGAAAGGGCCATCGCTTCCCGGCCACTGATCTTGACCTCCAACAGGGCCCCCACCGACTGGTACGCCCTGTTCCCCAACCCGGTAGTAGCCGAGTCGCTCCTTGACCGGTTGATCAACACCAGCCACCAGGTGCTCATGGACGGACCCAGCTACCGGCCCCGCAAACGACCCCGACCAGCCGGCCGCGACCACACAAACACAATCCCCACACAAGGCGCCCCGACCGTGCCGCCACCGGCGACATCATGACCGGCCCACGCCGTCAACGACCCATTGACACCGCGCGGCCCTGTAACTACGCCGACGACCCCGCCCGCCGACCCCGCTGCACCCTGACCGCGACCATCCGGGTCGGCGCCGTCGCGCTATGCGCGTCCTGCAACGCAGCCCGCTCGACCCTGGGCAAAGGCCAAACCCCGGTCCCGCTACCACCCGGTCCCGCATTCGACGTCCTGGACTGGGTTACCACCGCACACCAACAAGCCCGCGCCGCCGAAGCCACCCTGGCCGCCGCCGTCACCAGAGCCCGCCAAACCGGAGCAACCTGGTCGGTCATCGGAGCCCAACTCGGCATCTCACGCCAAGGCGCACAACAACGCTTCACACGCATCCGCACATGAGCCAACGAAGCTGGATACAGGTGGACTCGACAACCACCCAGACTCAGGAGTAGAAACAGAACACGGACCACACCTGGGGAATTACGTGATCGTCACCCCTGGGGAATTACGTGATCGTCGACAGGCACGGTCTCGGGTGGTGAGCGCTCAACATAATCGTTGCTGCTCTGTCAGGCTTTGCAGATCCGTGTTCTGCAACTCGACAGGAGGCAGTTATGGCTAGGAAAGTGTGGGTTCCGACGGTGTCGGGGCCGTTGGCACCGTATGCGGCGGGGTTCGCGTCGTGGCTGGCGTCTCGGGCGTACTCGCCTTGGGCTGCAGCAGACAGGCTGTATCAGTTCGATCAGCTCAGCCGATGGCTCGAGCGCGGTGAGCTTGGCGTGGACGAGCTGACCGGCAAGCAGGCCGAACGGTTCGCCGCGGCGCGGCGCGCGGCGGGCTTGGCGTCGTGGGCGTCGCCGCAGAGCGTCGCGTTGCCGCTGGCGTATCTGCGGCAACTGGGAGCGGCACCGACGCCGGCACCGGTCTTTCCGGAGTGCCCACTGGAGGAGCTGCTTGCCGATTATCGTCGGTATCTGTCAATCGAGCGCGCGCTCTGCGATCACACGGTACTGGATGCGTATGGGCCGGCCGCGCGCTTGTTCCTTTGCGAATGGCAGGGCACGGACGGGCAAGCAATCGCTCGGACAGCGCCGCTCGGGGTCAAGCCCGGCAGATACCGCGCCTCGGACATGCTCCTCGCCTTCCTGGAGGCTCTCTGACTATGTTGAGCGCCCAGCACCCGAGACCGTGCCGCGCAAGAGGATCCCAGGGATCCTCAACATAACCGGCCACCGGACATATAACCGGTTATGTGAATCTCTACATAACCGGTTCTGAGGGGGGCCGGGCGCAGTAATGCGCCCGGCCTACCCGACGTTGCTCCCCACCCCGAGGACGACACACCCACACCAACCTAAATAATTTAGCGGCAAACTCTAAGGGCGCGCGAAGGCGATCTGCTCACGGCGTTTCGGGCCCCTCCGGGTTGTCACAACAGCGACAGAACGCGCGCCGGGTTCGCCACCATGAGCTGCTCCGTGAGCTCCGGCCCGAGTCGCTTGCGCACGCGCGGCAAGAAACGTTCGGGCAGGTACGCGAGCCCGGGCATCCCCCCGTAGGCCTGGTACCGCGATCTTCGCGCGACATCGCCTCCGAGCAGGACGCGGGCGGGGTCACCGTTGGCGACCACCCGTTGCAGGCAGTCGAGGATGGCCGAGTCGGGCGCCTCACGGTGACGGGCCATGCCGTCGTAACCCAGGTAGGCGCCTGAGAGGGTGAGCTCAGTGTGCAGGCCGGGATCGAGGTTGCGATCGGCGTGAGCCAGGACGATCCGGTCTGCGGCCAGCCCGGCGTCCGCGAGTACCTTCAGTACCTCCCACGTCGCCGAGCCGTGCTCGAGATGCACCATCACCGAGACGCCTGTCTCTGCTGCGGCCTCAGCAATCGCGTCGAGGACTCGGTGTTCGAAGCGGCTGATCCGCCAGTAGCCGATTCCCGCCTTGAGCATTCCCGCCCGCACCGGCGCTCCGGTCGGGCCAACGGCCGGAGCGCCTCTCTCAGCCGAGTCAACTGCCGGGAGGCCGTCGCGGACGTCCGCTGTGAACCGCGCCGTGAGCTCCGCGGTGGTGCAGGCGAGGAGCCAGTGGCCGGGGGGGTAGTGCTCCTGCCTGTGCGCCCCGCTGACGTGCACCACACCCAGGCCGGTTGCGTGGCTGACCCGTGCGACGGCGGCGGGGTCCCGGCCGAGGCCGGTCGGGGTGGCCTCGACCATCGAGGCGATCCCACCGCGGCGCAATGCGGCCGCCTCCTGGCCACTGGGGCTCTCGTCGTCCAGCTCGTCTCCGGGCAGGAGGGGCGACACCTGGAACAGGTGCTCGTGGTAGTCGCACCAACCCAGAGCGTCGGCAGGAATGTCGCCCAGGACCGTGCGGACGACCCCCTGCTCGGCGGGGGCGGAGGGGTCTGGCAGGGGCATGTCGGCGGCGGCTTCCTGCGCGGAAACGCGAGTCAGGCGCGACGGGGCACCGTCGTTTGTCACGATGTAGTAGTCGTACTACTACACGATGAGGATGCTGCCAAGCCCTCGACTCGACCAGTTCGAGCTCCATCGTTGACCTGTGGGGTTCGTCTGTGTAGTTTTACTACATGCTCACTCGCAGGGTTGGGGCGCACCAATGACGTTGCAGCAGACTGTTCCGGAGCCGGGGGCCCTGACGATCGGGACCGACGGCGCCATCGGTGGCGGCACCGGCGGATACGACAAGCGGCTGGGCGAACTGCGCGGTGTGTACATCGACGACGGGGCCTTCGAAGCCGCGGTGGCCCAGCAAGGCGAGGACGGCCTCGCGTACCGCGTCGAGGAGCACCGCAACGTCGAGGGTCCGGGCGCGCTGATCGTGGGCACGAGCACCCTTCTTCCCTGCCGAGTCGGGGAAGAGTTCGCTCTGACGCGTGGCCACCTGCATGCGAAGTCCGACCGGGCCGAGCTCTACTACTGCCTGAGCGGTCGCGGCGTGATGCTCCTGGAGACCATCTCCGGCCAGAGTCGAGCCATCCCCATGTCGCCCGGTGAGGCCGTGCACGTGCCCGGACATTGGGTGCACCGCAGCGTGAACGTGGGGGAAGAGCCCTTCGTGTCCCTCTTCTGCTATCCCGCAGACGCGGGCCAGGACTACGCGCTCATTGCCGAAGCGGGCGGTATGGCGCAGCTCGTGGTCACCGACGGCGACGGCGGCTGGACCACCCGCCCGAACCCGCGCCACGTCGGGTATCGCAGCGCCACCTCATGAGCCGGCTCCTGAGCGCCACATCCGGTGGTCCACCGACGGCCGGCGCCCCGGCAGAGGCGGTTGCCCGGTGAGCTCTCAGACGCACCCCATTGTTGATCTGCCCGGGCCTGCGAGCGTGCCCACGTTCTACTTCATCGGGGTGACAACCGCCAGATCGTCGATTCGGGTCGTCTTCCCTCGCTGGGCAGCCGAGCTCGGGCTGGGCGACGTGCAGCTGGCGGGCATCGACCTCCCGTTGCACGCGCCGCGTGAGGACTACCGGCGGGTCGTGGACTTCATCGCACACGACCCGCTGAGCCTGGGTGCGCTGGTGACGACTCACAAGATCGACCTCTACGAGGCCTGCCAGGACATGTTCGACCGGATCGATCCGATGGCTCGTCTGATGGGTGAGACCAGCTGCCTGTCCAAGCGTGCCGGCCAGCTGGTCTGCCATGCCAAGGACCCCATCTCAGCGGGGCTGGCCATCGACGCGTTCGTTGCGCCCGGGTACTGGCAAGAGACGGGCGCCGAGGCGTTTCTCATGGGCGCCGGTGGTTCGGCGATCGCGATCAGCTGGTACCTGTCGCGGCCCGAACGTGGGGCGGACCGCCCCTCGCGCATCATCGTCTCCAACCGCAGCACCGGTCGCCTGGAGATGATCCGCAAGGTGCACGCCGAGCTCGGCACCGATCTGCTGGTGGAGTTCGTGCATACGCCCGCACCGCGCGACAACGACCAGATCCTGGCGAAGCTGGCTCCGCGTTCACTGGTCGTGAACGCGACAGGACTTGGCAAGGACGCCCCCGGGTCGCCGTTGACTGATGCTGCCAGGTTCCCGAGGTCGGCCCTCGCCTGGGACTTGAACTACCGGGGCAACCTCGTGTTCCTCGACCAAGCCCGGGCCGCAGTCGACGTGCGGGTCGAGGACGGGTGGGTCTACTTCATCCACGGGTGGACTCAGGTGATCGCCGAGGTCTTCGACATCGACATCCCGACGTCTGGGGCGGTCTTCGAGTCCCTGGACCACATCGCGGCGCACACACGCCGATGAGCAGGAGCACGCGAGTTCTCATCACGCCACGTTCGCTGACCGAGGGCGGGCTCGATGCCGTTCGTGAGCTCGATCCGTTGCGACGCCGGGGGTTCGAGCTCGTCAGTGTCCAGCCCGGTCGACTGCCCACCGAGGACGAGCTTCTGGACGTGGTGCCAGGGTGCGTCGCATGGCTTGCGGGTGTGGAGCGGATCAGTGACCGGGTCCTGCGCGCTGCAACGGACCTGCGTGTGATCAGCAGAAATGGCACCGGCACGGACTCCATCGACATGGCGGCTGCCGAACGGGCCGGTGTCAGCGTGGAGCGTGCGGCAGGCGCGAACGCCCAGGGTGTCGCGGAGCTGACGTTGGCCCTGACCTTGTGCGCCCTGCGGCATGTCTCGTGGACGTCCGCCGCCCTACGGGAGGGCCGATGGGAAAGGTCGCAGGGCTCGGAGCTCGCGGGGTGCACGGTGGGCGTCGTGGGGCTCGGAGCCGTCGGACTGCGGGTGGCCGAAGTGTTCGCCACGTTGGGCTCCGACGTCGTCGCCCACGATCCGTTCGTGAGCGATGCGTCGCTCCGCCTCGTCAGCCTGGACGAGTTGCTGGCGATGTCGCAGGTCGTGAGCCTCCACTGCCCCGCGTCCCCAGACGGGCACGCTCTTGTCGACGCGAGCCGGCTCGCGGTCATGGCCCGCGCCACGGTGCTTATCAACACCGCGCGGTCATCCCTGGTGGACGACGACGCGGTACTCGCGGCCCTTCAGGACGGGTCGCTCGCCGCCTACGCGGTCGACGCCTTCGACAGCGAGCCACCTGAGGTGACGGCTCTGCTTCGCCATCCCCATGTGATCGCGACGCCGCACCTCGGTGGATACACGCGGGCGAGTGTCCGCAGGGCGACCACTCAAGCCGTGGACAACCTCCTGGCCGTACTGGACCGCGGGTGACTGGGATGGGCACGGTGACTACGAACACCACGCTGATGGACAGGCTGAGCAACCCGCACGCCCGGCTGCGGCCCTCGGAGCGCAAGGTCGCCGACGTGGTTCTGCAGGACACGGCACGCGCGACGCGGCTGAGCATCGGCGCCCTGGCCACTGCGGCCGGAGTCAGCGAGCCGACGGTGATGCGCTTCTGCGCACGCTTGGGTTTCGACGGCTTCCAGTCGTTCAAGTTCGCCCTCGCCGAGGTCCACGCGGTTGGCATGCCCGTGACGCACTCAGCGATCCAGCTCGACGATCCGGTCGAGGCAATTGCCCGAAAGATCTTCGATCACACCCTGAGCAGCCTTGATCGCTCGCGCCGGTCGCTGGACACGGACGCGGTGGCAGCGGCCGTGGATCTACTGCTCAGCGCGAACAACGTCTTGTTCGTTGGGCTGGGTGCCTCCGGCATCATCGCTCAGGATGCGCTCCAACAGGCGGTGCTATTCGGCGTCCCGTGTGCCGCACCGGTGGATCTCCACCAGCAGTTCATGGCGGCGTCAATGTTGCAGCCGGGCAGCGTGCTTGTCGCCATCTCGAACACCGGGCGCTCGATCTCCATCCTCGACATCGCAGCCCAGGGGAAGGAACGGGGCGCAACGCTGATCGGGATCAGCGGTGGTCCCAGCCCCTTGATCGACCTGGCCGATGTCGGTCTGGTCCTTCGAACTTTTGAGGACACCGACATCTACACGCCGACCGTCAGTCGCCTGGCAGGTCTGGTTCTCATCGACGTGCTTGCGACCGCGGTGGCTGTGCGTCGAGGGCCCGAGCACCTCGAGCGGCTGGGCGAGATGAAGGAGGCCCTGTCGTTGTTCCGCGGCAGCAGCGAACCCGATCAGCGGCCAGCGGGGTCGCTCGACGGTGGAGCGGAACGATGAGCATCCCAGCCGACGCGGTGCTCGGAATCGACCTGGGAACCAGTCTGGTCAAGGCCGGCATCTACTCCTTCGACGGCACGATGCAGGCGACCGCGACCCACCCGATCGCACTTCAGCGGTCCCCCCAAGGGCGCACCGAGCAGGACCTGGATGAGTTCTACGACGCGGCGGCGGCCGCAACGAGGCAGTGTCTGGCGGGTTCTGGGTTTGCCCCCGAGCGGATCGGCGCGATCGCGGTCGCGGGTCAGATGGCCGGAGTGGGCATCGTCGACGACGAGCATCGTCCACTTGCCTTGTTCGACTCCTGGCTTGACACGCGGTGCAGCGACGTCGTCGACGAGCTGTCCAGGGCGGTCGGCGACCGGATCACCGCGGTCGCGGGTTGCCCGCCCACCATCAGCATCGGCCCCAAGATGGTGTGGTGGGGACGCCACGAGCCGGCTCTGTGCGCACAGGCTGCAGCCTTCGTGACCGCGGCCGGGTACGTGGCCGGACGCGCGGCAGGCCTTTCGGGCAGGCAAGCCTTCATCGATCCCTCGTACCTGCACTTCACCTCGGTGGCAGATGTCGCTCTGGGTCGCTGGGATCAGGCCCTGGTCGATGCCGTCGGCGTCGACCCCGGCCTTCTGCCCACCATTGTGGAGAGCACGAGCATCGTTGGACAGTTGACGACGCAGGCTGCGCGTGACTTCGGGCTTCCCGTCGGAACACCGATCGCAGCCGGTTGTGGAGACACGGCGGCCAGCGCTCTGGGATCGGGCGCAACCGAGGCCGGACACGCATTCGACATCGGCGGCACGGCAGCAGTCTTCGGCGTGTGCCTACCGCTGTTTGCACCCGACGCGGCTCACCGCACGTTGATGACGATGCGGGCTGCGCTTCCGGGACGCTGGTACTCCTTGGCTTACGTGGGCGGCGCCGGGCAGGTCATCGAGTGGATGTGTCGCGAGGTCCTGGGCCACGCCGCGCTCGATGAGGCCGCGTACGCGGACCTCGCAGACGCGGTATCTGCCGTGGCCGCAGGCAGCGATGGCGTGGTGCTGTCCCCGCACTTCGCCGGGCGCATTGCCCCCGTCGCCCCCGGCATGCGCGGCTCGGTGATCGGTTTGTCTCCCACCCAGGGTCGCTCCCACCTCGCGCGAGCCATGCTTGAGTCCATCGCGTTTGAGTACCGACATTATGCGGAGATCGTCCGCGGCGTTGCGCCTCAGTGGCCGGTGGAAGAGGTCATCGGGATGGGCGGGGGCAGTCGCCTCGGCGTCTGGAACCAGATCAAGGCGGACGTTCTCATGACCCCCTACCGACCGGTCGTCGAAGTGGAGCCCGGCACGCGTGGTGCTGCCCTGGTCGCCATGGCTGCGCTCGGCCACGACTGCCCAGCGCTCGAATCCTCTGCGAGCGGACCCATCGTCGTGCCCGACCCCTCCAAACAGCAGGCGTACGACGCGGCATACGGGCGGTACCGAAGGTGGTCGGACCACCTCGCCGACGGGTACCGCATGGAGGCCGCCCACTCCCATGAGCAGCGAATCGGAGAGATGACGTGATGGCCAAGAATCGACTGTGCATGGTCGGAGCCGGCCGCGTCGGCCGGCTCCACACCCGAAGCATCATTGAACGTGTTGGCGCGCACGCCGAGGTCGTGGCGATCTGCGACCCCAACCAGCAGACAGCAACGGAGCTTGCCGCCGACTACGGCATCGAGCTGGTGTGCTCCTCACTGGAGGAGGCGCTGGAACGGCAGACCTATGACGGCGTCGTCATCACCACACCGACCTTCACACACCGCGCGCTCGCCCTGACAGCACTCGAGGCAGGCCTGCACGTGCACCTTGAAAAGCCGATGGCGATGAACCTGATCGAGTGCGACGACATCAGCGCCGCCGCCCAACGTGCCGGCGTCGCCCTCCAGCTGGGTTTCATGCGCCGGTTTGACCGAGACTTCATCGGCGCCGCAGAGCTGCTGCGCAGCGGTGAAGTGGGCGCACCGATGATCATCAAGTCGTTGACGCACGGTCCCGGACTACCGCCCCCATGGGCAAACGACATCCGAACCTCGAACGGCATGATCGCCGAGGTCAACAGCCATGACCTCGACACGGTGAGCTGGTTCGCCGACTCTGAGCCGGTCGACATCCACGCGCGGGTCGCCAACTTCAAGGGACCTGACCGTGGCGTATTCACGCAGAACTTCTACGACACGCTGCTCGCAACCGTGACCTTCGAGTCCGGAGCGATAGCCAGCATCGCCGGGGTCTGTCCAGCGGACTACGGCTATGACTCACGCGTCGAGGTGACCTGCACGAAAGGCATGATGGAGGTCGGGCAGACCGGCCCGGGCGGACTCGCCAGCATTGTGGCCGGAGCTTCTCAACGGGGTGAGGCCGTGTTCCGTTCGTGGCGCGATCGCTTTTCTGAGGCGTACGTGAGCGAGATGGTCGAGTTCGTGGCCGCGATCGACGGCGCTCCCGTCCGTGTCGGAGCGGTCGAGGGAACACGCGCGGTCGCGCTGGTCTTGGCCGGCACGCTCTCCATCCTCGAAAACCGGACCGTGCGCCTCACCGAGGTGGCCGCTCCGTCCTTCGTACCATCGTGGCAGGCAGCCGGAAAGCCAGGGGCCTAACCATGCAGGCAGTCGTCTACCGCGGGCCCCGCGATCTGGCCGTCCAAGAAGTTGAGGATCCAGTGCTCCAACCGGGGGACGTTCTCGTCGCTGTGGAGAGCGCGGGCGTCTGCGGCACGGACGTGCGCATCTTCAAGGGTGAGCACTCTGCGTATGCGAATTGTGTTGGACGGGTACCGGGTCATGAGATTGTCGGCCGTATCGCCGAGGGGGTGGGCGGTGGGGTCCGCCCGGAGCTCACCTTGGGTGACCTGGTCTTCGTCGCCCCCAACATCGGCTGTGGGCGGTGCGCCCAGTGCGCACGGGGCAACGAGAACCTGTGCCGGTCGACTGAGGGCATCGGCATCACCCTGGATGGAGGGTTCGCCCAGTATGTGGTGGTGCCCGCCAGGGCTGTGGAACGCGGCAACCTGATCGGCCTCGACGACTCGCGCCCCCGTCGCGCCGCAGTCCTCATCGAACCGTTGGCCTGCGTCCTGCGCGGTCAGAACAAGGTCGACGTCCATCTCGGGGACACGGTTCTCGTCGCCGGGGGCGGACCCGTCGGCTTGCTCCATGTCGCCCTGGCGAAGGCGCGGGGCGCATCACTCGTCGTCTGTTCGGAGCCGTCCTCGGTGCGCCGCGAAGCGGCTCGCCGAGCGGGCGCATCGGTAGTCATCGACCCCACGGCGTGCGACCTCGCCGAGGCCGTGGCGGAGGCCACCGCCGGCGACGGAATGGACGTCGTGATTACCGCGGCCCCGGTGCACGACCTGCAGACCGCCGCCATGGGTCTGGCGGCTCCCGGTGGCCGAGTGCTGTTCTTCGGCGGCCTGCCCAAGAGCCGCCCGACCGTGGAGCTCGACACCAACGAGATCCACTACAAGGAGCTGACCACCGCCGGGACGACCGCCTCCACGGTGAACGACTGTCGGCGAGCCGCTGAGCTGGTGAGCCGAGGCCTCATCGAGCTCGACTGGATGGTCTCTGACATCTTTGCGCTGGAGGACTTCGCCCAGGCCATCGACAAGGCCCAGGACGCCGCGGCGCTCAAAGTAGTGATCAGCCCTGCCTCCACACCCGAGACGTCATGATCATCAAGCCGCGCATGCTGCCCGTCTACCTCGAGGAACACCCGAGCGAGTCGTTCCACGTCCAGCTTGCCCACCTGAAACGTCTGACCGGTGCGCTGGTCGACTGGCTCGACCCGGCCCAGATCGACGACAGGGCCCCGGAGGGCACCAGCGCGGTTGTCGTACCAGATCTCAGCGGTCGCGCGTATCGGATGGTCGACTCCTTTCGTCGTATTGACCGTCCCATACTGATCATCACCTCAGAGTTCGGCACCGTCTCGATGTGGGACTGGGAGATCCGCGACCACCTCCGACGTCGCGGTGTCAGCACGATCGCCCCGACCTCGCTGCAGGAGTGCCAGGACGTATGCCGGTCACTGGCCACGAAGGAGGCTCTGGCCCGGTCGACGATGCTCGCCTACCAGGATGACCTGGGCGCCGGGATGCAGCCCGAGATCTTCAAGCGCTTCTACTGGTGGGAAGACGAGTGCGTCCAAGACATGCAGGAGGCGTTCGGAGTCACGATTGAACGCCGAAGCTTCAGGGAGCTCGCCGCCCGCGCGGCCGCCGTCTCTGACGCGCGCGTCGAGGACGCGGAGGCGCGTTTGGCCGCCCGGACCCCCATCGTGGGGCTGAGCTCACGAGGGCGCGCGGACGCAGTACGGCTCTACGTCGCGGTCGGCGACGAGCTCGACGAGGCGGGTGAGGTCATCGCGGCGGGGATCAACTGTCTCAATGAGTCGGCGACCTCCAGCACAACCCCTTGCCTGGCCTGGAATCTTCTCTTTGAGGAGCGCGGCCTCATCTGGGGATGCGAGGCGGATCTGACCTCCATGATCACGAAAGTCCTCCTGCACAAGTCGTTGCAGGTCCCCGTGATGATGACCAACCTGTACCCGTTCCTCATGGGCGAAGCCGCCCTCAAGCACGAAGGTATTCCCTTCTTCCCGTACGTCGAAGAGCCCGAGAACCACATCCTGGTCGCGCACTGTGGCTATTTCGGCGTGGTTCCACAGTCCTTCGCGACTGAGTGGACGTTGCGGCCCAGAGTGCTCAAAATCGTCAACCAGAATGCCAACGTCATCGACGCCCGGTTCCCTGAAGGGCCAACCACGGTCGTCAAGATCGCGAGCGACATGCGCACACTCGCCGTCGCGCCCTCCGTTCTGTCCAGCTACATCCAGTACCAGGACTCGGACTGCCGCAACGGCGCCATTCTCCGTGTGGCGGATGGCTACCGGTTCGTCGAAAAACTACCGTCTCACCACGCCATCCTCGCCACGGGAGATCTATCCCGTCGAGTAGACGTCATGTCCAGCGTGCTCGGAGTGACCGTGGAGCGCCTATGAACAAGCACGCCGACTATCAACAATCTGTAACACGAAATGGGAATAGATTCGTTACTGATATTCAACGAGGAGACAGATCATGAGCAGCAGCAACAAGACGCCGCTAAAGCTTGCAGCATCCGCATTCGGGAGCCAACTGAGCCGCCGCACCCTGTTCAAGGTGGGAGGCGTGGGGGTTGCCGCGGCAGCGTTGGCTTCATGCGCGCCGAGTACCCCAACCGCAGGCTCGGGTGCCTCGGGTGGAAAGACTGTTGTCCGTATGTGGAGTTGGTACACCCAACAGCAGGATCTGTTCCCGAAGGTCATCAAGGCATTCGAAGACAAGCATCCGTCGATCACAATTAACAACCGTCTATTCGGGACGCCGGATCAGTACTTGCCGGCACTGCAAGCGGCGGTTTCCGCTGGCGACGTTCCTGAGATCTTCGCGCCGCACACGCGCGCGCTTACATACGGAACGCAAGGCGTTTCCGCGGATCTAAAGAAGGAACTCGGCTCTAGTTTCCTGAACGATTTCTTCCCGCCGACCAACCAAGAATACACCACCGGCGGCAAGCAGTACGCCGTCGGTTTCATGGCCCAAACCTTTGGTCTCTTCTACAACCCGGAACTCTTGGCTGCGGCCGGTGTCAATGGCGAGCCAGAGACGTGGGACGACCTCATCGCAGCTGCGGCAAAGATCAACGCCACAGGCAAGTCCACCCTAGCCTTCAGCGCCAATCCCACAACGAGTGCTGGCGACTTCTTCCTGCCGCTCATCACCCAGGTCTCGGATGATCCCACCTACTTCCTCAAGCTCGATCAACTGGAAACCGGGTTCACTTGGGATTCGGACGTCGTGCTCAAGGCGCTCCAGCTGAATGACAAGATTGTGAAGGCAAAGGTGTTCCAGCCGGGGACGACTGGCACCGCTGGGGCTCAAGCCGAACAGCTCTTCTATACCGGTGGTGCCGCCATGTTGTTCAGCGGATCGTGGAGTCCGCAGGACTTTGTCCAAAATGCTCCGCCGGAGTTCGTCAAGAAGTACAAGGTCATGAGGACTCCTGCTATCAAGAGCGGGGCACGTCACTGGACGGCGGATCAGGCGGGTGCTGGATGGTCGGTCGCGGCGGGCAGCAAGGCGAAGGATGCCGCTCTTGAGTTCCTCAAGTTCATGTACTCGGCGGCGCAGTACTCGCCCCTGATGAACGGGTCGAATAGCATGCCTTCGACGAAGAGTGCCGCCGCCTTGATCGAGAACCCGATCATTCAGCTCATGACGTCGTGGCTTCCCGATGGCTGCCCGCACATCCCATTCGGTGCGGGATCCGCGGCTGGACTGGAGCCCCTGGCAAAGATCTTCGACCAGAAGGGGTCGCCCGAAGCCGTTGCAAAGGAGATGCAGGCGGCCGTCCTGAACGCGCGCGGTTGACCGTGGCTACGAAGAATTCGCTCGCGAAGAGCTCGCGCGTCGATCGGGTGCGCCCAGCGCGCCGGGGACGACGACGCGCGGGCTCGTCGTGGGGGCGACTGTATGGTGCTGAGCGCATCGCCGGCTATACGTTCCTGGTTCCGACGGTAGTCTTCTTTGCCATCTTCGTTGGCTGGCCGATCCTTTATGCCATCGGACTCAGCTTCACCAACTGGAATGGCTTCGGGCCGGCCTCCTTCACGGGATCGGCCAGCTACGTGAGAATGTTCAACGACCCAGTGGCTCGCCGAGCCTTTGTCGTGACCATTCTCTTCGCTCTGTCAACGACGGTCCTTCAGACGGTCATCCCGCTGGTGGCGGCCGTTCTGGTCAACTTTGTATGGAAGGCACTCAGCGTTGTCGTCCGTACCATACTCTTCATTCCCGCCATCGTCTCCTTTGTCGTCTCCGGGGTGCTTTGGAAACTGATCTACGATCCCAACATCGGCACGCTCAACCAAGCGCTGCATACGATTGGCCTCGGACAGTTCGCTCAGCCGTGGCTATCTAATCCATCGACCGTCTTGCCCTCGATTCTCGTGGTCTCACTTTGGGGTGCATTTGGCTTGAACATGCTCATCTTCTTTGCCGGAATACAGGGAGTCGACCCGACCCTTTACGAGGTGGCTCAGGTCGACGGCGCGAGCCGGGTGCAGCAATTCTTCTACATTACGATCCCAGGCCTCCGCATCATTACGGCGATCGTCATCGCTCTTAACCTGATGAACGGCTTCAAGGTGTTCGACATCATCTTCGTCATGACCGGCGGCGGACCGAGCCACGCGTCGGACGTGTTCGGTACCTACCTCTACACTCTCGCCTTCGGCTCGACGTCCGGTTCGATTCCGCAGCTCGGCTACGCGAGTGCCTTCAGTGTTGTTGTCATGGTGCTGTGCGGTCTCGCGGTGCTGTTCCAGGTCACCCTGGCGAGGAGGGCGAACCGATGAGCGGCACGTTGACGACACCGCAGACAACGCCGAGGGCCGCACCTCCTGGAGCTCGGCGCAGGCGCCGTATGCCGCTCGGGAAGTCGTTCGTGGCTTTCATCCTGGTTGGCCTCTGCGCGCTCACCATCTTCCCTCTCGTGTGGCTCATCCTGACTTCGTTGAGGGAACAGAACACGATCTTCAATGGTCCGTTCCTTCCGAAGCAGATCACTTTCCAGGCGTATCCCAGAGCGTGGACCGCCACTAACTTCGGTCTGCACTTTGCGAACAGCGTCTGGATCACGACGGTAACGGTCTTGGGCGTCTTGGTGTTCTCGACACTCGCTGGCTACTCTTTCGCTAAACTGCGCTTCCCATTCAAGAACCTCATCTACGTCATCCTCCTTTCGACGCTGATGATGCCTGCCACTGCATTAATCATTCCGCTGTACCTCGAGCTCAAGAAACTCGGCCTCTTGAACTCGCAAGCCGGATTGATTTTGCTCTACGTGAGCGGTTCTGCGCCCTTCGCAATGTTCCTCATGCGAGCGTTCTTCGAAACGCTCCCCGACGAGCTCGTGCAGGCCGCCCGTATAGACGGAGCCGGCGAGTTCACCATCTTCTGGCGCGTGATCTTGCCATTGGCACGCCCCGGCATTGCCGTGGTCGTCATCTTTCAGTTCCTGGCGACCTGGAACGAGTTTCTCTACGCGAACACGATATTGCAGAACACGGGTGCGTTGCCGCTGCAACCCGTGCTCTACAGCCTTATGGGCCAGTATCAAACCGACTGGCCAATGCTGACTGCTGGACTGACTATGTCGATCGTGCCGGTTATTCTGGTGTACGTATGGATGCAGCGCCAGTTCGTGGCTGGTTTGACGCTTGGCGCGGTCAAGAATTGATCTCACCACAAAGGAGAACGAGCAAGTGACCATCGAGAACATTCGCATCAACGTTTCGGACATCTCGCGGTCGGTGGACTTCTACACGCGCTACCTGCGAGCGGAAGTCGTCGGCGAGCCAACAAAGGATGATGCGGTACTTGACCTCGTGACCGCAACGATCGATCTCAAGCGAGTTGACGGCGCACAGGTATCGACCTGGGAGGCAGACGACCTGCAGAAGGGCTTCCGGCACATCGGCTTCAAGGTGGCAAAGGTGGACCCGTTGGCCGATGATCTCAAGGCCGCCGGCGTTCCGTTCCATCTCCTCCCGCTGAACGCGGAAGGCGGAGTCCGTATCACATTCTTCTTCGACCCTGACGGAACCCTCCTTGAGTTTGTCGAGGGCGATCTTCAGTACCACCGCATTGCGAATGAGCGAGGCGTTGCCGCTGAACGGGCCCTGGGTGTCCCCGAGCGCCCACGCTTCGACCATGTCGCGGTGACGGTAGACGACTTAGCAGCCACGCAAAGGTTCTACAGTTCGTTCGGGTTTGAGCACATCGGGACCATCAACCAGCCCCATGATCCTCGTGGGTTCAATATCAACTACCTCAAGGGCGGCGACACCGTTCTTGAAGTCTTCACCTACGACTCGGATAAGAGAGAAAGAACGCCGCAGCTAGACGCAGCGGGCTTTGCGAACGCGCGCCTGACTGCCACGGCGGCGGTCCAACATGGAGAGCGAGTGAACAAGCCTGGGGACGGAAGTCCTGTGTACGCAGACACTGACGGTTTCGTCTACTCGGTCGTGGACTGAGGTGGCGAGCTCGCCCGATGAGAGAGGTTGGAGGCGGCCATTAGGTGCGACCAGCCTGACGGTCACCGCGGTGTGCGCTGGAGGAGCTCCCCTGGGCAGCATGCCGGAGAACTTCGGCTACGAGGTGGCCGAGGACGACGCAGTCGCGCTCGTTCAGGCAGTTCTCTCCAGCCCTATCCGGTTCCTTGACACCGCGAATGGATACTCGGAGGGACGCAGCGAAAGTCGAATCGGTGCAGGCATCGCCCGGTCGGGAGGACTTCCCGAAGATTTCGTGGTTGCCACAAAAGTCGATGCAAGCGGCGCTGACTACTCGTGCGCCCGCGTGCGTGAGTCAGTTCGCGAGAGCAAGAGGCGTCTCGGTCTGGCGACGCTGCCATTGGTCTACCTGCACGACCCGGAGTTCCATGACTTCGCGATGATGACGGAGCCCGGCGGAGCGGTTGACGCATTGGTCCAGTTGCGCGAGGGCGGAGAGGTTGGGCACATAGGCGTCGCGGGAGGTGATGTCGTAGAGATGGCTCGCTACCTCGATCTGGGTGTATTCGAAGTCCTGCTGGTGCACAATCGCTGGACCCTCGTCGACCGAAGCGCCGCCGCGTTGATCGAACAGGCTGAGCACGCTGGAATTGCTATTGTGAATGCGGCCATCTACGGCGGCGGCATCCTTGCCCGGCCACGGGGCACGAACAAGAATTACGGGTATCGCGCGGCCAGCCAGGCAACATTGACTGCGATAGGACGCATGGCGGACCTGTGCGAGGAGTGGAGCACTGACCTTGCCACGGCGGCCTTGCAGGTATCGCTTCGCGACCAGCGGATCAGCTCTACCATCGTCGGCTTCAGCAAACAGAGCAGGCTTCGGACCATTCTGACGGCCGCTGCCACCGAGCTGCCCGAAGCCTTCTGGGGCGAGCTCGAGCAGCTCGTTCCTTCTCCCGAAAACTGGCTTGATCCCGAACGCTGACAGGACAAACGTGCTGATTGCGGTAACCGAAAACGAGGGCAGGCGACTGGTTCGCGCCCGAAAAGGAGGCATAGTCCGATGACGCTAGACAGAGCAGACTTCCCATCAGATTTCGTCTGGGGCACGGCGACCGCGGCCTACCAGGTCGAAGGTGCCACGAACGAGGGCGGCCGCGGACCGTCCATCTGGGACGACTTCGCAAGACACCCCGGCGCGATCGCCGACGGGAGCAGCGGGGACATCGCCGACGACCACTACCACCGCTTCGTCGAAGACGTGGGGATCATGGCGGACCTCGGCGTGACGGCTTACCGGTTCTCCATCGCGTGGCCGCGCATCCAACCTCAGGGCGTCGGCGCCGCGAACCCCGATGGCATCTTGTTCTACCGACGCCTTGCGGAGGCCTTGCTGCAACGCGGAATCACCCCCTTCGCGACGCTCTACCACTGGGACCTGCCGCTCGCCCTCGAAGACCGCGGAGGGTGGCTGAACAGGGACACCGCCGAACGCTTCGGGGACTATGCCGGTTTTGCCGCAGCCGAGCTCGGTGACGTCGTGACCAACTGGATCACGCTCAACGAGCCGTGGTGTTCCTCCTTCCTCGGCTACGCCTCAGGGGAGCATGCACCGGGGAAGCGAATCGGATCGCGCGCCTCGCACGCCGCCCATCACCTACTGCTCGGTCACGGTCGCGCTGTCGCTGCGATCCGAGAGGCGAGACCGTCCGCAAACGTGGGCGTCACACTCAACCTCTACTCCGTGCGTCCCGCGACGCAGAGCTCGGGCGACCTTGACGCGGCGCGCCGTATCGACGGCCTGCAGAATCGTCTCTTCCTCGATCCCATACTTCTGGGCCGGTATCCCGCGGACGTCCTGCACGATCTCGGTGAGGAGGAGTGGTTCGCCGCGAACCCCAGTACCGACGCCGTGGAGATCGCAGCGCCGATCGACTTCCTCGGGATCAACTACTACAGCAGGCACGTGGTCGCGGCCGGACCGACCACGACCACCACAACGACCACGGAGGCCAGTTCCAACCCCGGAAGTGAATCGGTTCAGTTCCTCGATACCGGTGTGCCACGTACTCAGATGGGCTGGCCGATTCACCCCGATGGTCTCATCGACGTGCTCGAGCTTGCCCACGACCGCAGCCCGGACCTGCCGCTCTATATCACCGAGAACGGCGCCGCCTACGAAGACGTCGTCACAGGCGGCGAGATCGTCGATGAGGAGCGCCGCCGCTACTTCGAACAGCATCTTGCAGCATGCGCTGACGCGCTGCGACGCGGGCTGCCGCTGAAGGGCTACTTCGCCTGGAGCCTCATCGACAACTTCGAATGGGCCTGGGGCTATACGAGGAGATTCGGCCTTGTCTACGTCGATTATGAGACGCAACGCAGAACCGTCAAACACAGCGGCCGATGGTTCGCCAACTTCCTCGCTGGACGAACTGCCGATGACTCGCCGACTTCCCCGCGTGCTGAGGAACCGCTGACGACGCGAGGCTAACCTCGCAGTGGTATGACGTGGTCCGTGCCTACCTGCGGATGCCCTTGTCCGGCATCGACATCGATGGCTGAGTTCCACGTCGTAGTCAACCGACGCCGGCAGCCCCGCGCGGAAGGAGTGAGGTCATGAGCAGGCTCCGCCTCTGGATTGCCATGTCCCTGGACGGCTTCGTCGCCGGCCCCGGGCAGGACGTCGAGAACCCGTTGGGCGTCGGCGGCATGCACCTGCATGACTGGGTGTTCCCGCTGGCCGCGTGGCGGAAGACACAGGGGTTCGAGGGCGGCGTGGTCAACGAGAGCAGCCCCGTGATCGAGGCGTCGATGGCCAATATCGGCGCGACCGTGATGGGGCGCAACATGTTCGGCGGCGGAACCGGACCGTGGGGCGACGACCCGTGGAACGGCTGGTGGGGCGACGACCCGCCATACCACCACCCGGTGTTCGTGCTGACCCACCATCCGCGCGAGCCGCTCGTATGCGAGGGCGGCACGACGTTCACGTTCGTCACCGACGGCATTAAGTCGGCCCTCGACCAGGCCAGGACTGCGGCAGCCGGGAAGGACGTCTCACTCGCGGGCGGCGCGGAAGCTGCCCGGGCGTAGCTCGATGCGGACCTGGTCGACGAGATGGAGATCAACCTGGTGCCGATCTTCCTCGGCGACGGGGAACGGCTCTTCGATCACCTGGGTGCCGGCAACCCGCAGTTTGCCCATGTCAGGACGGTGGCAGCGCCAGGAGTCACGCACCTGAACTTCGAGCGAACCTGAGGTCGGCCCAGGCTGTTCCAAGGAGCCGCGAGCGTCTCTCCGGCCAGTGCGGCCACGACCCCGGTATGGGATCGGTCACCTGTCACAGCTGAGCGCGCGGTTGTCTGGTGTAGCAAAGCTGGGCGGGGCTGCGAGGGTCAGGCTGGGACGCGCTCCTGCGTCACGGCCTGCGCGAGGGCGTCGGCGGCAAGGGCACGCCGACCACGAACCACGACCGCGAGCCCGGACAATGCCCCGGCAACGACCGCCGCGACGCCCCAGCCAATTCCGGCCAGGCCGTCGAGGCCGAGCGCGTTGTCCAGCGAGTACGCACCGGGCCCGGTAAAGGCCAGCGCGGCAGCCCCTGTGACGTAGAGCAGCGGCATCTCATTGCCGCCGCTCTGTGCCCACAGCCCTGCCGCCCAGTGGACGGACCCGGCCACCACGAGCGTGCCGATGATGGCTGCCGATGCCAGCGGGGTGAGCAGGCCGAGCGCGAGCAGCACCCCGGCTCCAGCCTCGGAGGCGCCGGCGACGATCGCCATGGGCTTGCCCGGGCGGAACCCGAGCGAGTCGAAGAACCCGCCGGCGGCGGCGAGGCCGGGACCGCCGAACAGGCCGAAGAGCTTCTGGCTGCCATGGCCGACCAGTAGTAGGCCGAGGACGAGCCGCAGAACGAGCAGACCTGTATTCACAGTGATCCCTACAAGTGGACTTTCGCACTTCCGCTTGACCTCAGGACTCTGGACATGGAGTCATAGTCTGTGCGAGTTCAGGGGCGGGTTTTGATCTCGTAGCGCAGGGTGAGGTTGGTGCCGGGGTAGCGGGTGTGGGTGGCAGTCAAGTGCTCACAGAGTTCAGCGATGGCGGTGGTGGCCCGCTGCGTTGGTAGGGGGTCGAGCCGGATGGT
>Ga0208715_1000183_pt1 | contig 22425 bp, 23 predicted proteins | sample NGESurshal092012_3_FD_184473 | JGI IMG/M metagenome (GOLD analysis project Ga0208715, IMG submission 184473) | Arctic peat soil microbial communities from Barrow, Alaska - NGEE Surface sample 210 shallow-092012 (SPAdes) | ecosystem: Environmental > Terrestrial > Soil > Wetlands > Peat ... | reverse complement strand
CTGCGCTCATTTCGTGCCCCCGAATCAAATCGTGAAGCTCATAATGAATCACAACCCGCCGCTAATCCCGAGAGTCAGTCCATACGCAGTCTGGTATTACGAGTCCGCAGTTGAGGATGCAATTGCGACATGTAACGGAGACCTGCGCGGTGCGTTAAAGGCACTTATTATCGCGAATGAATTTCTCGAAAGAGACATTGAGAGATTGGCCCGGAAGTGCGTAGCGAACTGACTGACACTGAAAATCGAATGTCGCTGCATCGATGCCATGGTCGATAGACCGGAAACTGATGGTGCGGTTTACGTCACAGGCTGGACCATATCCGGCCTAGCCGTGCTCGGGGCCGTCGTTGCAGTTTGGGTTCTTGGGATATAGCCCGGAACGATTTGCGCCACCCCGATTATCTTGGGGTGTTGGTCCCCCGTCGGCACACATTTGGTGACTCCGGCCAGACGGCCCCAGTCCGCCCCCGGGCCGGGGCCGTTTTTATTTCGTCACGAAACCGCCCATCGATGGGCGTTTTTTTCGTCGATAGAATGCCAAGGGGGCGACCATGACCCATTGGCGGAAATCTTCCGGTGACCCAGAGTCCGCATTCATTTCCTACCTCGCGGGCTGGGCCATTGCCGCGTCGGTGATGCTGGCGACGCTGATGGCTATGGCGCGCAGCTATAAATGCCATGGACGCGTTCGGTCAGCTGGCCGGGCTGCGGTTGAGCAGAAATGGTGCTAATATTAATTGAACCGATGAATCGCTTGGTAGCTATGCGGTAGCTAAACCAAGCTTCTTATCTACCAAGAGTTCCAGAAAGTTACAAAAAGCGTATATTTCATTAGGTTTTTGTAATTCGAACAAGATACTAAAACTAGGCTTGTTTGACACAAGCAGGGCGTCAAGGGCAGGCCGCCTGAGAAGACACCATGGCGATGATGTTGACGGCAATCGGTCTGATGAGCGGCACCTCGCTCGACGGGGTCGACGTCGCGTTGATCGAAACCGATGGCAAGCGGGTGAAGGCGTTTGGACCGACTGGCTACCGGCCTTACACCGAAAATGAGCGTGGTCTCTTGCGCCAGGCCCTGAGCGAGGCCGTGAACCTACCGCAGCGTGATGCGCGGCCGGGGATCCTGCGCGAGGCCGAGCGCGCCGTCACGATCGCGCATGCGGAGGCCGTCGCCGCCTTTACCGCGCAGAACCGCATCGCCCGCGGGGACGTCGATATCGTCGGCTTTCACGGCCAGACCGTGCTGCACCGGCCGGCGCAAAAAATGACCGTGCAGATCGGCGATGCGGCGGCGCTTGCCAGGGCCATTCATATCCCGGTCATGCATGACTTCCGCGCGGCGGACGTCGCCGCCGGGGGGCAGGGCGCGCCCTTTGTGCCGGTCTATCATCGCGCGCTTGCCCAGTCGCTGGAGCGCGAGGGACCGATGGTCGTGGTCAATATCGGCGGCGTCTCCAACATCACCTATATCGATGGCGCCGATACCCTGATCGCCTGCGATACCGGCCCCGGCAACGCGCTGCTCGACGATTACATGTTCCGCACGATGGGCCAGCCGTTCGATTGCGAAGGCCGGATGGCAGCCCAAGGCGCCGTGGACGTGGCATGGGTCGTTCGCGCCCTGCAGCATCCGTTCTTCGGGCTACCGCCGCCGAAATCGCTGGACCGTAACGACTTCGCTTCGCTGACGCTGCGCGAGATGTCTCCGGCCGACGGCGCTGCGACCCTGACGGCCTTCACCGCAGAAGCCATCGCCCGGATTGCTCCGCTGTTGCCGAAGGAGCCGCGGAGCTGGATCGTCGCCGGCGGCGGCGCCCGCAATCTCACCTTGCTGAGGATGCTGCGCGAGCGGCTTCAGCCAGCCACCGTCGAGTCGGCCGACGTGCTGGGCTGGTCGGCCGACGCCATCGAGGCGCAGGCCTTCGGCTTTCTGGCGGCGCGGGGCCTGAAGGGCCTGCCGCTGAGCTATCCCGCCACGACAGGCGTCCCGATCCCGATGACCGGCGGCGTGATCGCCCGGCCCTGATCAAGCGTTGTTGATACGGTCGTATCCTTGAAATTTGCATGCATCTGCATTTAAATATATGCAGATGCATGCAGCTGCGGGATATTGATATGGCCGCGCGACTAAAACTGATCAGCCACAAGCTCTGTCCCTTTGTGCAGCGTGCGGTGATCGCGCTGACCGAGAAGGGCGTGGCCTTCGAGCCGATCGACATCGATCTCGCCAACAAGCCGGATTGGTTCTTGGCGATTTCTCCGCTCGGCAAGACGCCGGTGCTGCAAGTCGGCGACAAGGCGATTTTCGAATCCGCCGTGATTCTGGAATATCTTGAGGAAACCGGGCCGAAGCCGCTGCATCCCGCCGATGCCTTGACGCGTGCAGAGCATCGCGCCTGGATCGAATTTGGATCGACCGTACTTGCCGACATCGCCGGCTTTTACGCGGCGCAGGACGAAGCCGCATTCAAGACGAAAACGTCGCAACTCGAGCCGCGTTTTGCGCGGCTTGAAACACGGGTCGCGGCCTCGCCATGGTTTGACGACGAGAGCTTCTCGCTGGTCGACGCGGTGTTCGCACCGGTGTTTCGCTATTTCGATGTGTTCGATGAAATTGCCGACTTCGGAATTCTCACAGGAAAACCGAAACTGGCGCGCTGGCGCAAGGCTCTCGCGGCGCGGCCGTCGGTGCGATCAGCCGTCAGCGCCGACTATCCGGCGCTGCTTCGGCAATTCCTCGATCGACGGCAATTCTGGCTGTCAAAGCTTCAGGCCAGCTCCGCCGCCTGACATCGGGTTGGCATCTTATCGGACGTTGTTAGTGATGGGGGATCTGGGCGACGGGCCCGTGGGAACCTGAGGCATGGACTCCCGCAGACATTCTATCTATGATCGTAAAAAATAAACAAACGCCTAAATGGCGAGTTGGGTTGGATCAGGGGATCGAAACATGCCGACCAACACGCCGCCAGTTGCGGCAGCTGACACATCGACGCCATCAGGAAAGATCACGCGGGCCAGCGCATATGCAATGAGCCAGCTTGATGATGCCTTGACGCTTTCCGGCTACGCTGTGAGCGCCGGCGTCCAAACATCGGCCGGCGAGCCGCTGTCGTTCGCCGACATCGGCGTGATCCAGGGCACCGCGGCGAAACTTGGAGTGTTCGATCCGCCGGCGGAGGGAAAAGGGCCGTCGTCGTCGAGCGTTACGGCGTCGGAATGGATCGCCTTTGAGCAGGCCTATTACCGCCTTGCCGTCGCGATGAGCCCGGTCACGGCCGAGACCCTGCTAACGACGCAGGCCACGATGCCAGACGCCGGCTCCAATCTACGCAACAGGATTTTTGGCTATTCGCCGGCGCTGCGATTCACGCGCATGTTCGCGCTTGTTGCCATCATCATCGGCACGTTCGTCGTCGTTGCCGAATGCCTGATCTATGTTTGGGGTCAGGAGGCCGACGCCAGCAAATTCCTCTGGCAGAAGAACTTGCTGGAATCGTTGTTGCCTTGGGCCTATGGCGCCCTTGGATCGTGTGCTTACCTGCTGCGGTCCGCACATTACTACATCTATCAGCGCACCTTCGACTTGCGGCGCAAACCGGAATACTTCAACCGCGTCCTGCTCGGCGCGATATCCGGCGGCGCGATTATTCTGTTCGTCAACTATCTGGTAGACGAAGACGGCACCGTGCTGCACCTCAGCTCGGCGGCGCTGGGCTTCGTCGCGGGCTACAGCACCGATTTCCTGTTCAACACCATCGAGCGGGTCGTTGCTGCGGTCTTTCCAAAGACGGACAGCGATCCCAAGGCACAACCTCAAAAGGTCCAAAAACCCAAAGCGCCATCGGCCGGGCCGGCTGGCGATGGTCCGTCAGGCGCTTCCGGCGATGGCGATGGGGCCGATGAAGATGGCAACGGCGACAAGCAAGGCAAGCAGCGCAAGACCTCGAAGAAAGCGGCGAAATCTTCTGCCCACACGGACGCGGCCGGCAAATCGGGAGATCAGGATTGATGCCGCGAGCGGTATCTTGCGCACATGGATCGGGCAATGGGCACGGGACGTGGCGTCGGCTCGCCAGGCTGTTATTGGCCGGCTTGAGTTTGATCGTTTCGGGGGCGGGGCCGGCATGGTCCGCCGGCGAAACGCCGGTGCCGCTATTGAGCAAGGGCGGCGCCCCAGTCGATTGGTGGTTCGCGTTCAAGTTCAATTCCCAGAACACCTTTGCCGGCTGCGGCGCGGACACCGGAAAGCGGGCATGTATCTTCGGTGGCAACGTGCAGGCGAGGGAGAAATTCGGCCAGCAATTCGCCGTCGCCAGCAGCCGCGACAATGCATTGAGCCAGGGTAAGGGGTGCGTCGGCGCGACCACCAGCGATCCGATCGGCGCCACCTTCGATCAGGTCTACAACGGCAACTTCAACTACGTGATCTGGAACGATCAGTTCTAGGCGATCCCGCCCTCTCCACCTGCAAGTCCAGCAGCTGCGGTGCGCCATGGGGACACTCGAAAGGGCTGCTCGCCTGGAACGATGCCGGTGAGGGATTCGTGATGCAGGTGTCGACGCCGTCCTGGCCGGGGTCAGGCACCAGCAGCATCAAGCGCAAGGCCGGAAATACGCTCGGCTGCATCAGCAGCAACAACAATCTGCTCGCCAGTCAGCATTTTTTCGGGCTTAAGCTCAACAAGAGCGATCTGGTCAAGGTGTTGAACGCACTGAAAAGCGCGGGCGTGGTCACCGATCCGACCAAGTTGCAGATCGTTCGGAACGGCGGACCCGCTGATGTGCAGGCTTTGGTCAAGGAACTCGGGAAGCGGCCGGCCAAGCTGAAGATCGACTCGAAGACTCCCAAGGATGCCTTCTTCACCGAGGAGGAGCTTTCAAGTCACGTCGTGCTGATTGCGAAAACCTCGAACCTGACCGCGCCGCCCTGGCAAATGGTGTCGGCGATCCTCGATGGCCCCGCAGAACTTGCGGCAACCTGGTGGACCACGCCGCGAATTTATTCGACCTCGAAGTCCTCCAAAGTGAATTGCCTGGGGCCGCTGCTGGAGAACAAGGAAGGCCCGGTCAACATCGCGCTGACCGGAACGTGGAATGAAAAGGAAATCAAACTCGCCGCTCCGTCGAATCACGCCAAGATCGGCGTTTCCACCTCCGGCGGCCACCACTATGTGATCTTCGGGGATCTCAATCAGCAGGGGGCGCTGTCGCGGCCGGATTGCGGGAAGAGTCAGAACGGTCGCGGCGGATTGTTCTTCGTGCTCGACAATGAGGCGCTGGCCGACAGCGTCACCAGTCTGATCGATCGCGACAAGGCGCCGATGAAGGGCAAGCCGTAATACCGCGGCCCGGCCGCCATCCCGCGGAGACCGAGAAGCGGCTCAAGACTCCGGTCTCAGCGAACGTTGGCGAGACGCATATCGAGATAGCCGGTCACGGTCTCCATCAGCGGCTGCAGCTTGCCGTCGAAGAAATGGTTGGCGCCGGGGATGATCTGCTGGTCGATCACGATACCCTTCTGGGTCTTCAGTTTCTCGACCAGCGTGTTGACGTCCTTGGGCGGCACCACGGCATCCTTTTCGCCATGCACGATCAGCCCCGAAGACGGGCAGGGCGCGAGGAACGAGAAGTCATAGAGATTGGCGGGCGGCGCGATCGAAATGAAGCCTTCGACCTCGGGCCGGCGCATCAGCAGCTGCATGCCGATCCACGCGCCGAACGAGAAGCCCGCGACCCAGCAGGCGCGCGCCTCCGGATTGATGGTCTGCGCCCAATCGAGCGCGGAGGCGGCATCCGAGAGTTCGCCGGTGCCGTGATCGAACGAGCCCTGGCTGCGGCCGACACCGCGAAAATTGAAACGCAGCACGGAAAATCCGCGATGCGCGAATGCGTAGTAGCACTGGTAGATGATCTGATGATTCATCGTGCCGTGAAATTGCGGATGCGGGTGCAGCACCATCGCAATCGGCGCGTTCTTCTGCTTCGCCGGATGATAACGACCTTCGAGGCGGCCCGCGGGACCGGTGAAAATGACTTCAGGCATCAGTGATCCCTTGATTGATCGCTTGGCAAAATCAACCGCCTTTGTGCCGGCTTCATCTGGCTTTCGGCAGACAAACCCTCGGCAAGGATAAAGGGGCGGATCAGGCGTCGTCTGGCGCGATGCGAACGGCGCTCGGTGAACTGGAGGCCGCGTTCTAGCATGAGGCGAGGGGCAAAAAGCAAGCTTCTTGAACATCCGGCAGTGCGTTCAAGGCGTTAGCGATTCGATTGTCAGGAGACGCCGTGATCACCAATTGCCATAACATCGGAGGCGACGGACAAGTTGCGTCCGGGCGCGCCTTTCTTCCAAAGCGGCAGTTTTAAGGTATTATTATACTCAATGTCTGACCGGGTTTATCTCGACTGGAACGCGACCACGCCGCTTCGCCCTGAAGCCCGCGAGGCCATGGCCGCGGCATGGGATCTCCAGGGCAACCCCTCGTCGGTTCATGCCGAAGGCCGTCAGGCCCGCAGATTGGTCGAGGAGGCGCGGGCCAGGGTCGCCGGCGCGGTCGGCGCTCTGCCTCGAAACGTCATCTTTACCTCCGGTGGTACCGAGGCCAATGCGCTGGCGCTCACGCCGGGGCTTCGGCGAGGAGCGTCTGGGCTTCCGGTGAAAAGATTACTGGTCTCGGCCATCGAGCACGCCTCGGTTCTTGCGGGCGGGCGGTTCCCGGTCGAAGCGATCGGCACCATCGGCGTAGCGCGCTCCGGCCTGGTGGATCTGGACGATTTGCGCGCGACGCTTGCGGGCGGACCTCCCGCGCTGGTGTCGGTAATGCTGGCCAACAACGAGACCGGGGCGGTGCAGCCAGTGGCGGAAGTGGCTGGGATTGTCCATTCCGCCGGTGGCTTGCTGCATGTCGACGCAATCCAGGCATTCGGTAAAATATCGTTTGATATCAATATGATGAATGCCGATCTGGTGACGCTTTCGGCGCACAAGATTGGCGGCCCCAAGGGCGTGGGTGCGGTGATTCTGGCCGAGGGGGTAATGGGGCTTGAACCGCTGCTGCGCGGCGGCGGTCAGGAACTGGGGCGCCGGGCGGGAACCGAGAACATTGCGGGAATTGCGGGATTCGGGGCCGCGGCGAAGGCCGCCATGGGCGCTTTGGCGGGTGATGCTATTCGTCTGGAAAGCTTACGGAACCGTCTTGAAGGCGGCTTGCGGCAAACCTGGGATGTCATTGTGTTCTCCGACGACGTGTCCCGTCTGCCGAACACCACGCTGTTCACGGTTCCCGGCCTCAAGGCGGAGACCGCGGTGATCGGATTCGACCTCGCAGGTATCGCGGTGTCGTCGGGTTCCGCCTGTTCTTCGGGAAAGGTACAACCGTCCCACGTGCTGGAAGCCATGGGATTCGGCCCCGAACTCGCGAAAGGAGCAGTGCGGCTCAGTCTGGGCTGGTCCACGTCTGACGCGGACATTGATCGCTGCCTGGAGGCTTGGCGAAAGCTTGCAGGTACCCTACTTAAAGGAAGCGACGAAACACTACTTGAACGGTTCTAAGGCAGGTGATTTCCTCGAAGAAACATCGTAAAGCTTTTGGAATGATCCACCGCGGTCCTTGAAACCGCGAGCGGAGGATGGAATGGCGGCCGTACAAGAGACCGTTGACCGGGTTCGCCGGATCGACGTCGATCAATATCGATATGGATTTGAGACCGTTATCGAGTCCGACAAGGCCCCGAAGGGGCTATCGGAAGATACCGTCCGCTTCATCTCCGAAAAGAAGAAAGAACCGGCGTGGATGCTGGAGTGGCGGCTGGAGGCGTATCGCCGCTGGCTGACCATGACCGAGCCGAAATGGGCGCGTGTTCACTACCCCAAGATCGATTATCAGGATCTTTATTATTATTCGGCGCCGAAGCCGAAGAAGACGATCGGCTCGCTCGACGAGGTCGATCCGGAAATCCTCAAGACCTACGAGAAGCTCGGCATTCCCTTGCGCGAAGTCGAGGTGCTGGAAGGCGTGGTGCGCCCGGAAGGCGAGCGGCGCATCGCTGTCGATGCTGTGTTTGATTCCGTTTCGGTTGCGACAACCTTCCAGAAGGAGCTGAAGCAGGCCGGCGTGATCTTCATGCCGATCTCGGAAGCGATCCGCGAGCATCCGGAGCTGGTGAAGAAGTATCTCGGCACCGTGGTGCCGACCTCGGACAATTATTTTGCCACGCTGAACTCGGCGGTGTTTTCCGACGGCTCGTTCGTCTACGTGCCGCCGGGCGTGCGCTGCCCGATGGAGCTGTCGACCTATTTCCGCATCAACGAGCGCAACACCGGTCAGTTCGAGCGCACCCTGATCATCGCCGACAAGGGGGCCTATGTCAGCTACCTCGAAGGCTGCACCGCCCCGCAGCGCGACGAAAACCAGCTGCACGCCGCCGTGGTCGAACTGGTCACGCTTGACGATGCCCAGATCAAATATTCGACGGTGCAGAACTGGTACCCCGGCAATTCCGAAGGCAAGGGCGGCATCTACAATTTCGTCACCAAGCGCGGCGATTGCCGCGGCAACAATTCGAAGATTTCCTGGACCCAGGTCGAGACCGGTTCCGCCATCACCTGGAAATATCCGAGTTGCATCCTGCGCGGCGACAATTCGCGCGGCGAATTCTATTCGATCGCGATCTCGAACGGTCACCAGCAGGTCGATTCCGGCACCAAGATGATCCATCTCGGCAAGAACACCACCAGCCGGATCATTTCGAAGGGCATCGCCGCCGGGGTCTCGCAGAACACCTATCGCGGGCTCGTCACGGCGCACCGCAAGGCGACCGGCGCGCGCAATTTCACCGCCTGCGATTCGCTTCTGATCGGCGACAAATGCGGTGCGCACACCGTTCCCTATATCGAGGCGAAGAATTCATCGGCGCTGTTCGAGCATGAGGCGACCACGTCCAAGATTTCCGAGGAAGTATTGTTCTATTGCGTGCAGCGCGGGCTGTCGCAGGAGGAGGCCGTCGGCCTCGTGGTCAATGGTTTTGTGAAGGACGTGCTGCAGCAGCTGCCGATGGAATTCGCGGTCGAGGCGCAGAAGCTGATCTCGATCTCGCTGGAAGGTTCGGTTGGATAAAGGTCGTCATCCTGAGGTGCTTGCGAAGCAAGCCTCGAAGGATGACTGAGGAAATGGAAGGTCATCCTTCGAGGCTCGCCGAAGACGGCCCGCACCTCAGGATGACGAGTTAGGATAGAAAGAATGGCACTACTCGAAGTCAAAAACCTGCAGGTTCGTGTCGAGGAGCGTGAGATCCTCCACGGGCTTTCGCTCACCGTGAACAAGGGCGAGGTCCACGCCATCATGGGGCCGAACGGCTCCGGCAAATCGACGCTGAGCCATGTCATCGCCGGCAAGCCGGGCTACGAAGTCACCGGCGGCGAGATCCTGTTCAACGGCGAAGACCTGCTCGCTATGGCTCCCGACCAGCGCTCCGCGAAGGGCGTGTTCCTCGCGTTCCAGTATCCGGTGGAGATTCCGGGCGTCGCCACCATGACGTTCCTGCGCACGGCGCTGAACGCCCAGCGCAAGGCGCGCGGCGAGAACGAATTCTCCACGCCGGATTTTCTCAAGAAGGTGCGCGCGGTGGCGACAAGTCTTAACATTCCGCAGGACATGCTGCGCCGCGGCGTCAATGTCGGGTTCTCCGGCGGCGAAAAGAAGCGCAACGAGATTCTGCAGATGGCGCTGTTCGAGCCGAGCCTGTGCATATTAGACGAAATGGATTCCGGACTCGATATCGATGCGCTGCGGGTTGCCGCCGACGGCGTCAATGCACTGCGCTCGCCGGATCGGGCGATGGTGGTGATCACGCATTATCAGCGGCTGTTGAACTACATCGTGCCTGACGTCGTGCACGTGATGTCGAAGGGCCGGGTCGTAAAGAGCGGCGGCAAGGAACTGGCGCTGGAGCTCGAGGCTTCCGGCTACGCGCAGTTCGAAGACGCGGCCTGACGGCCCAAACGGATTTCATGATGAACCTTGCAGTGGCAAAAACCGAGACCGGACGCGTGCTGGGCGATATCTTCGCCGTCGCGCGCGATCGGCTGCCGGGCGCAGCCAAGGTCGCCGACGCGCGCCAGCAGGCGTTCGATTCCTATGAGCGCGCGGGACTGCCGCACCGGCGGATCGAGGACTGGAAATATACCGACCTGCGCGTGCTGATGCGCGAGGTGCTGCCATCAGCGGCCGAGCCGGATGCGGCGGCGCTAAAGCGCGCGGGCGCCGCTCTGAAGCTGCATGCGATCGAGGGCGTGCGCAGGCTGGTGCTGGTGGACGGGGTGTTCGCGCCAAAGCTGTCCGAAACGGATAATCTTGAAAGCGGACTTGGTGTTCGCACGCTGCGCGAAGCGCTGGAAGCCGGCGATACCGCGCTGCATGCGCAATTGTTCGCGCCCGACAGCTCCGATTCCATGGTGGCGCTGAACAGCGCGATGATGACGGATGGCCTCGTGATCGAGGTCGCCGATGGCGCCGTGCTGACGCAGCCTTTGCATATCGTCCATATCGCCAGCGCCGCGCAGCCCTCCGCGATGTTCACGCGCTCGTTGTTGAAGGTCGGCAAGGCCGCAAGCGCGACGCTGGTGGAAAGCTACATCGCCGCGGATGGCGCGAAAGCCTATCAGATCCATGACTCCTTGATCGTTTCGATCGGCGACGGCGCGCGGCTTGACCATGTGCGATTGATCGAAGACGGCCGCGAGGCCTTCAACCTTTCCTCCTCCGTGGTGACGCTGGGCGCGAGAGCTCATTTCAACACCTTCGGCATGACCAGCGGGTCGAATGTCAGCCGGTATCAGGCAACAATCGCGTTTGCCGGCGAGGGCTCCCGCGTCGAGACCAACGGCGTCAATCTGCTCAATGGCCGCCAGCACGCCGACACCACGCTGTTTCTGGATCACGCGGTGCCCAACTGCGCGAGCCGTGAAATCTTCCGCGCGGTTGTCGACGACCGCGGACATTCGGTGTTTCAGGGCCGCATCATCGTCCGCCCCAAGGCGCAGAAGACCGACGCCAAGATGATGACGCGGGCGCTGCTGTTGTCCGACGAGGCCGAGGCCGACAACAAGCCGGAGCTGGAAATTTTCGCCGACGACGTCACCTGCGGTCACGGCGCCACCACCGGCGCGCTCGACGAGAGCCTGCTGTTTTACCTGCGGGCGCGCGGCCTTTCCGAAAAAGAGGCGCAGGCGCTGCTGATCCAGGCGTTTGTCGGTGAAGCAATTGAGTCCATCGCCAATGATGCCTTGCGTGAACTCGCGATCTCCGCGGCGCAGCGCTGGCTGGCGGCACGGGGTTGACCATGCATCCGGCAGTCCTGAACGGTTCATATGACGTGATGCGGGTGCGGGAAGATTTTCCCGCGCTGTCGCTCAAGGTCTATGGCAAGCCGCTGGTCTATCTCGACAACGCCGCGTCCGCGCAGAAGCCCAGTGCGGTACTCGACCGCATGACGCAAGTCTACAAGACCGAATACGCCAACGTGCATCGCGGGCTGCATTATCTCGCCAATGCGGCAACCGAAGCCTATGAGGGCGGCCGCGCCAAGGTCGCGAAGTTTCTGGGCGCGGGGCGTAACGAAGAGATCATCTTCACCCGCAACGCCACCGAAGCGATCAACCTCGTGGCGTCGTCATGGGGCGAGCCGAACCTCAAGGCCGGCGACGAGATCGTGCTTTCGATCATGGAGCACCATTCCAACATCGTGCCCTGGCATTTTCTCAGGGAACGTCATGGCGTCGTCATCAAATGGGTTGACGTCGATGACGAAGGCAATTTCCTGATCGAGGAATTCGAAAAAGCACTGACGCCGCGCACCAGGCTGGTCGCGATCACGCAGATGTCGAATGCGCTCGGCACCATCGTGCCGGTCAAGGATTTGGTGAAGATTGCCCATGCCCGCGGCATCCCGGTGCTGGTCGACGGCAGCCAGGCCGCCGTTCACTTTGCGATCAACGTCAGGGATATCGACTGCGATTTCTACGTCTTCACCGGCCACAAGCTGTACGGCCCGACCGGCATCGGCGTGCTCTACGCCAAGCACGAACATCTGGTGGCGATGCGGCCCTACAACGGCGGCGGCGAGATGATCCGCGAGGTCGCAAGGGACTGGGTCACCTATGGCGATCCGCCGCACAAGTTCGAGGCGGGAACGCCGGCAATCGTCGAGGCGGTGGGGCTGGGTGCGGCGATCGATTACGTCAATTCGATCGGCAAGGAGCGCATCGCCGCGCACGAGCACGATCTTCTGACCTATGCCCAGGAGCGGCTGCGCGAAATCAATTCGCTGCGCCTGATCGGCACCGCGCGCGGCAAGGGACCGGTAATCTCGTTCGAGATGAAGGGCGCGCATCCCCACGATGTCGCGACCGTGATCGACCGGCAGGGCATCGCGGTGCGCGCCGGCACCCATTGCGTGATGCCGCTTTTAGAGCGGTTCAATGTCACGGCGACGTGCCGCGCCTCATTTGGCATGTATAATACCCGTGAAGAAGTCGACCATCTGGCACAGGCGCTGATCAAGGCGCGGGAATTATTTTCATGACCGACACTGTCGAAGCCAAGACCATCAACATGGAAACCAATTCGGCGCTGCCGCGGGAGGAGACCGACCGGCTCGCCGACGAAATCGTGGCCGCGCTGAAGACCGTGTTCGATCCGGAAATTCCGGCCGATATTTACGAACTCGGCCTGATCTACAAGGTCGACATCAAGGACGACAGGACCGTGGACGTCGAGATGACGCTGACGACGCCGAACTGTCCGGCGGCCGGGGAATTGCCGCAGATGGTGGAGAACGCGGTCGCCAGCGTCCCCGGCGTCGGCATCGTCAATGTCAATCTGGTCTGGGAGCCGCCGTGGACGCCGGACCGGATGACCGACGAGGCCCGCCTCGTTCTCAACATGTGGTGAAGCGTTAGTGGAAACGAGCTTTGCATGTTCACGGGAGAATAGCCGGCATTGATTTGCCGCTGGGATTGAGCACATGACCAATATGACACCCGCTTCACCAAGTCCGGCATCCAAGCCGAAGCCGCGACCCCGCCCGCAGGTGATGAAGCTGACGGAAGCGGCGGCGCAGCGGATTGCGGAACTGACCAGGCGCGCCGATTCCGAGATCGTGGGCTTGCGGGTCGGGATCAAGAACGGCGGCTGCGCCGGGCAATCCTATACGGTCGAATATGCCCACGATGTGCGTCCCTCAGACGAGGTCGTCGAGGACAAGGGCGTGAAGATCCTGGTTGATCCCAAGGCCGTGCTGTTTCTGCTGGGCACCGAGATGGACTACAAGGCCGACAAGATGTCGGCGCAGTTCATCTTCAACAATCCGAACCAGACCGGCGCCTGCGGCTGCGGAGAATCGGTGCAGCTGACCGCTGCGAAGGTGGATGGCTAGTTTTCGGCGCAGACCTAACCATGCGTCTCGTCCCGGCCTTGAGCCGGGACCCATGAACCACCACTGCTGCGTCCAGATAAAGGTGTCTGCCACTCTGCTAAAATGAGATTGCATGGCGTATGGGTCCCGGCGTTCGCCGGGACGACTCGCAGAGACGTGAGCGGCACTATGGAACGCGATTTTCTGATCGATTTGTTTGCCGACTTCGGGCCGGTCACGATCCGCCGGATGTTCTCAGGCTTCGGCATTTCCGCTGACGGTACCAACTTCGCCCTTGCGCTCCGCGGCGGTCTTTATTTTCGCGCGGACGAGCAAACGATTCCGCGCTTTGAGGCGGAAGGCTTAAAACCGTTTCAGTATCAGACCAGGGCCAAGACCGTCACGGTCGGTTCGTACTGGCAGTTGCCGGGAACGGCTGTATGACGATCCGGAAGAGCTGACGGGGTGGGCGAGGGCGGCATTGGCGGCGGCGCAGCGCGCGGCACTTCGCAAGCGTCCCAAGGTGCGCAAAGCGGTGAAGAAAGTGGCGAAGAAGAAAACAGCTTCACGCGTCGTCCCGGCCAAGCGCTCTTCGCGCGCGAACCGGGACCTATAACCACCGGCGTCAATTGTTGCTAAAAGCCTCGACCACACTGCCGAAACGAGCCGACACGGCGTTGGGTCCCAGCGTTCGCCGGGACGACTCGTGAAAGGTGCTTCGTCTCAGGCGACCTCACTGCGGGTCTCGGCGGCGTATTCCGGATCGGCTTCGCAGATGACGCGGTTGCGGCCGTTGCGCTTGGCGGCGTAGAGGCAGGCATCAGCGCGTTCGATCAGCGAATCGGTATCGTCGCCCGGCTTCAGCATTGAAACGCCGACCGAGATGGTAACGCGGCCGAGAATTTCGCCGGTGGATTTTTTCTTCAGTTCCTTCGCCATGACAGCACGGCGGATATGATCGGCGACCGTCAGCGCCTGGCGGAGCGCGGTGTCGGGCAGCACAACGGCGAATTCCTCGCCGCCATAGCGGGCGGTGATATCCTGGCCCTTGATGGTCTGTTTCAGCGACATGCCGACCAGCCGCAGCACCTGATCGCCGGTGAGATGGCCATAGGAGTCGTTGAACGACTTGAAGTGGTCGATGTCGAACATCAGCAGTGAAAGCGGCTCGCCGTTCGCCAGCGCAGTCTGGACGGCCGCCTCGATCGAGCGGTCGAAATATTTGCGGTTGCCGAGGCCGGTGAGCGGATCGGTCAGGCTCTCGGCTCTGATGGCCTCAAGGCTCTGCTGCAGATTGCTGATCTCGGATTTTGACAGCGTCAGCCGGTCTTCGAGCGCCTTGTTGGTTTCGCGCATCTCGCGGGTGGATTGCACCAACGTCTCGACGATCGCTTTGACTTCGTCGCTGTTATGCGCGACCGAGAGCTTTTGCGCCGCGCTGGCCAGCCTGTCGTCAAAGCTCGCCGACATTCCAAGGGCGTCGCTGATCAGGGTCATCACGTCGTCGATTTCGCCGATCACGCGCGCGCCGACCTTGTCGATCCGGTCGTTGGTCTTGATCTGGGAAAGATAGGTCTCGTAGATCTGCTCGAGGTCGGCTTCGGTCAGCTTGCCGTTGCGCGCCAGCGTCTCGTTGATGATCTTGTTGAGCGGTGAATTGTATCCGGTGGCGTAGACGTACCAGATTTCATAATTGCGGGGGATGGCGGTTTGACGAAGTGATTTGATCTGGCCAAGCGCGACTTCGGCGAAGGCCATCGTGCGTTCGTGTTCGTCGAGCACCTTGATCACCGATGTCCTCAATAGCGGGCAGTGCCGCCCGTCTTCGCAGCAATAATTAAAATTATCGCCGCCAAGTTAAATGAGGAGAATGAACGACCGGTAAACGGCTTCCGGTTGGCCTTCGCAGCTGCGGGATTCTAACGCTCAGATGCGGGCGCGGACCGGCCGCAACAGGAACGCCGGAAGATGCGAGTGATCGGCCGGCTCTGCTGCCGGATCGCGTGGCGCCTGCGGCGCCTCGACGCGACCGATCGAAGGCGTGCGCGAGGCCGGGGGCGCGACCGGCGGCGTGAACGCAGCTACCGCTGCCTGCGGCTGCTGCGGGCTGGAGCCGCGGCCGCCGCCTGAGCGTCGGGGTTCGTGCTCACGGCGCGGCTTGCGGCCTCCGCGTGAACCTTCTCTTGAACCTTCTCTTGCACCGTCGCGCGAGCCTTCTCGCCCACGCGACTGGCGCGGCTGCTCGGGTTGGCCGCTGGACGGCGCCGTCGGGCCGTCGACGGCATGGACCTCGACGCCGCTGTCGACGCGGGGAATGGTTTGCCCGATCAGCTTTTCAATCGCGAGCATCGATTTTTGATCGAGCGCGGTGACGAGCGAGATCGCGGTGCCGGCGCGGCCGGCGCGGCCGGTGCGGCCGATGCGATGGACGTAGTCGTCGGCATGATGCGGGACGTCGAAATTGAAGACGTGACTGGTCGCGGGAATGTCGAGACCGCGGGCCGCGACGTCGGAAGCCACCAGCAGCGGAATTTCGCCCTTGCGGAATTGGTCGAGTGCCGCGGTGCGCGCCGACTGATCCATGTCGCCGTGCAGGGCGCCGACGGCAAAGCCGTGCTTTTGCAGCGACTTGTAAAGCAGCGCCACTTCGCGCTTGCGGTTGCAGAAGATGATCGCGTTCTGGAGGTCCTTGGCGTCGCGCAGCAGGCGGCGCATCGTCTCGCGCTTCTCGTGCGGCTCGCGGCCAACCGCGACCTGAAACTGCGCCACGCCCGCGGCGGTCGTCGCCGGCCTGGTAACCTCGATCTTTTCGGGATTGTGCAGGAAGGTTTCGGTGATGCGGCGGATTTCGGGCGGCATGGTCGCGGTGAAGAACAGCGTCTGCCGTGTAAACGGGATCATCTTGCAGATGCGCTCGATGTCGGGAATGAAGCCCATGTCCAGCATGCGGTCGGCTTCGTCGATCACAAGCAGTTCGACGCCGGTGAGCAACAGCCCGCCGCGCTCGGTATGGTCAAGCAGCCGGCCGGGCGTTGCGATCAGCACGTCGACGCCACGCGTCAATTTGGTGTCCTGGTCGCCGAACGAAACCCCGCCGATCACAAGCGCGACGTTGAGTTTCTGGCCGGCGCCGTATTTGTCGAAACTCTCCTTCACCTGGGCCGCGAGTTCGCGGGTCGGCTCGAGGATTAGGGTGCGGGGCATTCGGGCCCGGGCGCGGCCCTTTTCCAGCATGGTGAGCATCGGAAGGACGAAGGCAGCGGTCTTGCCGGTGCCGGTCTGGGCGATGCCGAGAACGTCCCGGCGGGCCAGAACATGGGGAATCGCCTGTTCCTGAATGGGGGTAGGGGTGGTGTAACCGGTGGCCGCGACGGCGGCGAGCACCTTGTCGGACAAGCCGAGATGGGAAAAAGACATTGAGCCTCTGGTCGAAACCGCCGCTTGGATTCTCGGAAATGACTGTCGCGCTCAACCCCGGAACGGCACGCAGATTTGCACGGGGTTTTCGGATACGCAGACAGGCGGCTTATTCGGGGCATCGCGTTTCGATGCCGAGCCGCGTCGAGGCGGAACATAGGCGCGAATTGGCCAAAGTCAATGGACGAGGCTTGGGAAGCATTGAAAAAGCTTAACGTTTTTGCATGAATGGCCCGAAAGCACGCGGGAAACGCCATGTTCTCTAAAGCGCGCCTCGATACGCTGAGCGATGGAATTTTCGGCGTCGCCATGACGCTGCTGATTCTCGACGTGCGGCTGCCGGATGATTTTCACCCCAGGGACGGCGCCGAGCTGTTGCAGGGCCTCGCCGGTCTGTGGCCGAAATTCCTGCCCTACGTCCTGAGTTTCGGCGTGCTGGGCCTGCGCTGGCTTTCCAATATCGAGGTGCGCACGCGCGCGGAATACGTCCACCGCGAATACGTCAATTGGTGGCTGCTCTATCATTTCCTGATCACCTGCGTGCCATTCACCACCATCGTGGTCGGCCGCTTCGCGCATTTTGCGCCGGCGATCTGGCTCTATGCCGGTCATACGCTGCTGATTGCCATCGTCGGCCTTCGCCTGGTTTTCATCACGCCGCATCTGGAGCAGGGCGACCATCTGCGCCATCGGCAGCTGTCGGCGCTCTTGCTGATCGTCTCGTCGCTCTTGGCGATAGCGCTGAGTTTTGTGAACTCGAAGGTGGCGCTATGGGCGCTGGCGCTGAACTTTGCCGGGCCGCTGCTCAGGCGATGGAGCCGCCGGGTGGAGGTATCGGATTGAACCGGCGGCGCTGCTTTGCCGACTACGGCATAGGCGGTTCGCAGGAGCCGTGGATGAGGCGTGCAAGGCGGGGAATAGGCATGAAGAATTGGCTGTCGTTCAGGACCGCATTGGCGTGGAGCATTGCCGCGGTATTCCTGGCGCTCGCTGCGCCGGCGCACGCCGACAAACGCGTCGCGCTTGTGATCGGCAACAACGACTACAAGAACGTTCCCAAGCTGCAGAAGGCGGTCAATGACGCCCGCACCATGGGCGATACCCTGAAACAGCTCGGCTTTTCCGTGATGGTGGCGGAGAACCAGAACCGGCAGGCCCTTCAGCGAGACCCTGCTGGCGTTCGACAAGGCGGTCGAGCCCGGCGATACCGCGTTCTTCTTCTATGCCGGCCACGGCTTTGAAATCGCCGGGCAGAATTTCCTGCTGCCGACCGACGTGCCGGCGGCGAGCGAAGGCCAGGAAGAACTGGTGCGCGACGCCTCGATTCTCGCCGACCGCATCATCGAGCGGCTGCAGAACAAGAAGGCGCGCACCGCCATCCTGGTGTTTGATGCTTGCCGCAACAATCCGTTTGAACGGTCAGGCACCCGTGCGGTGGCCGGCGGCGGCGGTCTCGCGCCGATGACGCAATTGCCGGAGGGCGTGTTCTCAGTATTCTCAGCGGGGCCGCGGCAGACCGCGCTCGATCGGCTGTCGAACAATGACGACAATCCCAATTCGGTATTCACGCGAACCTTTGCAAAGGAGCTGCTGCAACCCGGCGAGAACCTGGTTCAGGTTGCCCAGCACACCCGCCGGCTGGTCAGCGAGATGGCGGAGACCGTGAGCCACAAGCAGATCCCGGTTTATTTCGACCAGATGGTCGACGATGTGTTCCTCAATGGCGTGGCGAAGGGACAGCCCGAAGCCGCAAAACCAGCCGAGCCGCCGCAGCAGGTCGCGGCGCTGCCGCCGGTGTCGGTGCCGCGCATGCCGCAAAACGATTCCGTCAATGCGCCGATCGCGATGTTCTCGCGGCACAATGGCGGCTGGACCGTGGTGTTCTCGATCGCCGATCCGACGCTGGGGATTTCCTGGCGGATGGGCAATGCCGGCGAATTCCGCGAGACCGGATTTATCGATACGCTCGACCCGCGCACCCGCAAGCGGATGCCCAATCCGTCGATCGAGCTTGCCGCCGACGCGCCAGCGGCGACCATTCAGGTCCGCTATGTCGACGCATCCGGCGAATTGCAGGGGCCGTTTCCAATCAAATTCGATCCGGAAGCGGCGCTGATACACGATCAGCGAAAGATCCTCGACATGACCGCGACCAGCTGGCTGTCATTTCGCGAGTTCAACGGGCTTTTGGTCTATTACACGCACCTGATGTCGTATCGCTGCGCGATCCGCGAGGTGCGCGTCGGCATCGACAGCGCGGTGCCTGATAAGGTTTTGAAGATGCCACCCTGCGATCCCAGAGATCCCAGCGTCATTCCCCACGACGCGCAGCCCTATTTAAAACTCGCGCCTTCGACCCAGTTCGTGTCGGTGGAATTGACCTACCGCGACGGCAGTGTCTCGGAGATCAAGAGTTTTAGGCGCTGACGGATCGAGCGCCGGAAGCGATCTCACATTTCAAATTAACCATAAGGCACGAGCGGAGCGTTGCGGCGGTGCATGTTTGCGCCGCTGTCGCGTTCGTCGACGAATTGGCAAGGACTCCGCGGTAAGCAGCTATTCGGGGAATAGCTCGGGGTGCAGAAAATGATCCGCTCGAAATTTGTTGCCGCGCTGGCGTTGTCAGCCACGCTCGGCGTTGGCGCTGCTTCCGGCTCGGACTTTCCGGCATGGCCCTACGCCAAGGCGCCGCCCTTGCCTTATGCGGTTTACAACTGGGCCGGCTTCTATGTGGGTGGTCATCTCGGCGGTTCCTGGACCAACGAAAGTTAAAGGAATACCGCCGATACCACTCGGTTCGGAGATCTCAATCCCGGCGAGGGTTTCAGCCAGCGGGGCGCCGGCGTGTTCGGCGGCGGTCAGGTCGGCTACAACTGGCAAGCCAGCAACTACGTGTTCGGTCTTGAGGGCACGATCTCGGCAATGGACAACCGCGGCAGCCTGCTCAATACCGTCTTTGGTCTTGGATTGGACGATCAGTTCAGCTGGCGCACCAATTGGATGGCGACGATCACGGGCCGCACCGGCATCGCGCTGAACAACAATCTGTTCTACGTCAAGGGCGGCTATGCCGGCGTGAACAGTCACCTGGCGGTCTCGGATGTGGTCCCGCCGGTTGTCGGCTCAGGCTCCGATACGCAGTGGCACAACGGCTGGACGGTTGGCGCGGGCTGGGAATACGGAATTACCCAGAACTGGATCGTCGGCCTCGAATATGACTACGCGGCCTTCGAGACCAGGCCCTATCAGCTCGGCACAACTCTTGGTGTGTATAGCTTTGACGCGAAGCCGCGCGATATTCAGTCCGCTGTGGCCCGGGTCAGCTACAAGTTCGGCGGCCCGCTCGTCGCCAAGTACTGACTGCCGCAAAGCCTCAAGGGACAACAAAGCCTCGGCATCGTCCGGGGCTTTTTCTTCGGCGGGCCGGTCGTCGCGAAGTACTGATTTCTAAAGAACTACAGCGGTTCAAAAGCCCCGGCATGGCCGGGGTTTCTCGTTTTGACGAGCTCGAAGGAATGTTGCTCGCGCGTGCGCGCTTTATCCCATGACCGAAAATCCGCCATCGACGGGAATCGCGGTGCCGGTGACGAAGGCCGACGCGCGCGATGCGAGAAACACCGCGATGCCCGCGAAATCGGCTGACGCACCCCATCGCGCCGCCGGCGTGCGCGCGAGAACCTTGTGGCCCTCGATCTCCTGGCGGGCGCGCCTGGTCAGATCGGTGTCGATCCAGCCCGGCAGCACCGCGTTGGCCTGGATGTTGTCGGCGGCCCATGCGACCGCGCAGGAGCGGGTGAACTGCACGATGCCGCCCTTGCTCGCGGCGTAAGCCGGCGCAAAACTGGCGCCGAAGATCGACATCATCGAGCCAATGTTGAAGATCTTGCCGCCGCCCGCGGCCTTCATGGCCGGGTAGACCGCCTGCGAGCACAGGAACGCGCTGGTGAGGTTGGTCCTGATGACGCGGTCCCATTCCTCGATATCGAGCGCCTGCGGCGGCTTGCGGATATTGATGCCGGCGTTGTTGACGAGGATGTCGATCCGGCCGAGTTCACGCGCCACCAGCTCGGCCATGGCCTCGACGGCGGGCTTGTCGGTGACATCGGCGACGACGGATATGGCCTTGGCGCCGCGTTGCCTGATGTCGTCGACCGCAGCATCCGACTTCGCTTCATTGCGTCCGACGATGGCGATATCGGCGCCGGCTTCCGCAAGCCCGCGCGCCATGCCAAGGCCAATGCCGCCGTTGCCGCCTGTAACGATGGCGACCTTGCCGCTGAGATCGAACAATGGGCTTGTCATCGTCGTTATCCAGATGTTGCAAAAATGAAGGTGGGGCTCCCTCTCCCTTTGGGAGAGGGTTGGGGTGAGGGGTTAAGGTCTATCGTTAGTCCGTAACCCCTCACCCGGATCGCACCGGACGATGCTTCGCATCGCCGAGCGATCCGACCTCTCCCCACGGGAGAGGTGAAGGCCGAGTTCGCCGCACGCACCGTTGCCAATCCATGGCCCTAGCGCGTGCTCTGCCAGACCGAGATCAGGCCGAGCGCGGCCAGCGCCGCGCCGTATCCGGCCCACTGGATCTGTTTGATCATGAAGCTCGATGGCGGCCAGTTGATCACACCGGTGCCCTGACCGATCCAGAGCAGGCCTATGGCGAGCGCAAGGAAGCCAACGATCAGAAGCAATTTGCGCATGGGATTTTCCTCGTTCGCGTTGGCCGCGCGACGATCGCGCAGGGGGGCCAGAGTGGCGCGCTCGCTGACTTGGGGCAAGAGCGGGGATGACGCCTGCGAGCCGAGCCACGTCATCAACTTCAGGCACAAAAAAGCCCCGGACGATGCCGGGGCTTTTGAGTTCTCAAAGTCGAGAGGAGATCAGTACTTCGCGACCACCGGGCCGCCCCAGTTGAAGCGGTAGACGAGCTCGCTGCGGATGGTCTGGACCCACTTCTTGGAGTCGAGCGAGTCAATCGTCCGCGCGCCAGTTGTTGCGTCAAAAAGAGGATTGGTCCGGGTGTCGAACGTCGAGAAGCGCTATTCGGTCTTCCAGAACAGGCCCGGCAAGAAACTCAGTGCGTATTCGTCGCCAGCGCCGATGAAGTAACCCTTGTAGGTACGATTACCCATGAACAGATCGGCCGGGAGACCGATACCGGGAGCGGAGTTGAAGGTGAAGTTAACCCGGTCGAAGGCCGCTTCGGTGTAGCCAGCCGAAAAATAGGTCAGAAGGTTGGGAGTCACGAGCCAGCCGGCGCGGCCGCCGACCGACCAAGCCGAACTCATCTTCTCGTCGCCAATCAACGGCGAACCCGGGGGGTTCAGCTTGCCCTTGAGGCTGCTGAAGTCATAATCGCCGAAAGCGCCGACCACCAGGTTGTAGCTGCCCAAGCCGAACTGATAGTCGCAACCCCCCTGCACGGTGCCGAAATAACCGCGGCCGCCCGCGGTCGCTGTACCGTCTTCCAAGATTCTGGGACCCCCATTACCTAGCACTACAGTTGCCTATTTGTTTTGAAGTGCGCGCGCTGAGCGGCAGCCTGGTGAGCTCTGCGCCAGAGTGACCATGCGATGATATGTGCGGGTT
>Ga0208715_1000182_pt1 | contig 22513 bp, 16 predicted proteins | sample NGESurshal092012_3_FD_184473 | JGI IMG/M metagenome (GOLD analysis project Ga0208715, IMG submission 184473) | Arctic peat soil microbial communities from Barrow, Alaska - NGEE Surface sample 210 shallow-092012 (SPAdes) | ecosystem: Environmental > Terrestrial > Soil > Wetlands > Peat ... | reverse complement strand
GATCCCGAGCTGCACGCAGCGATGCAGCGAGGCGGCGTCAAGGGCGAGCCCCGCATCGAGTTCTACGACTAACGGGGCTTCGCCCCAGCCCGACGAGCCGTGCCGTGGTCACCTTCCGGTTTTCGCGCAGGCTCACGCAGGGATCTGCGGTCATAGCGGGCCGACCGCCGCCACTCGCTACGCCTAGATATGTTGACCATGACGCGAAGTGCGTATCTGCAGGTCAGGTGCGCTGTCGTTGCGCTATTGGAGCGAGCAGAACTGACTCTACTCCGGCTCTTCAGGCACCTGCGAGCCAAACTTGACTCAAAATTCCGGTTCTGCCGGACCTAGTTTTCTACGCCGCTTCCGGGACTTCGCCCGGAAGCGGTGGCCCCTTCGGGGCAGTTCTGGTCACCGCGAGTGGTTCGTCTTACGTTTTGTAGATGGCCGATGAATTCAGTGAACGGTATGGCGATCTGCTGACCGGCAGCTACGACTGCGTGGATCGGATCGTGCTCAACGCCTACTACCCGCTGGGACCCAACCCGGGCGGGTTTCGGGTGTGGTGGCGTCGTTGGCATCAGGACAGCGACGAAGAGCTGGACAACGCGCACCTGATGCGGCTGGCGGGAAGGTTCGCCCGGCGGGTACGGGCCTGGGCCGGGGAGCACGGGGTGCCTGTGATCGACTGCAAGGCCGGGGAACGCAAACACCGGATCGCCGAAGAGTATCTGAGTGAGCACACCGTCGGAGTGGGCGTTTTCTTGATCCTCGTAGCCCGGGCGCCGGCCATCGTGTGGAAGGTCAAACGGTCGAGTTCGGGGGTAATCCGCAACCTGGAGAAGACCAGGCAGTACGTCAACCACTACTCCTTCCACATCATGGACCCGGCCTGGGGACACCTGACGATCAAGATGAGCGGTCATCCGCCGTTCGGGGCGCAGGTCATCCTCAACGGCCACGAGTACGTCGCCTGCCAAGCCCAAACCAGCGGCATCCGCTTCGCGAAGGAAGGCAACTGCTTCACTCGGATGGATGAACCCGAACACCTGGCTCAGATCGCAGACACCTTGTCCCAGCCCGGGACTGTAGGGCGCCTGAGCCAGGTCATCGACCGATGGATCTACACCGCGTGCCTCTGCTTCGGCCTGGACCTCGCCGACCAGGCACGCAGCGGCTTCGGCTACGCCTATTCGGTCTACCAGCTTGAGTACAGCCGCAACCTGATCTTCGCTTCCGGCGCAGTCATGGAACGGGCCTTCGACACCATCGTCGATCGAACCCGGACGCGGCTGGACGTGCCGAAGCTGCGCACCCTATTCGGGGTGAGTAAACGCCCACGCCACCGACGCGGCGCGGAACTTTCGCCTCGCCAAGCAGTCGTGATCGAGAGACCTCAGTGGAACCTCACCTTGTTCAAAGTCCATTTCGGGCTGTTGACCTTGAAGGGGTACACCAAAGGCGAACACGTACTGCGCTTCGAAGCGATCGTGCACAACACCCGGACATTGCACACCGGTCGGATACTCAAGAACTTCCCCGCCATCGTCGCCCGGCTCGCCACCATGGTCGACCGGTTCACCAACATGCTCGACTGCGTTGACGTCGCCTTCCTACCCGACGGCATCCTCGACCAGCTACCCAACCCCTCCCAGATCGGCGCCGGCCGCGTCGGCGGGGTCGACATCAACAAACCCCGCGCCCGCGCGGCCCTGACCGCCGCGCTTGCGTTGGCCGTCGCACCCGACGGGTTCACTGTCGGCGACCTCGCCGGCAAAGTCCGATCACTGACCGGCCAGAACGAAGACGAGTTCACCGTCCGGCAAGCCGCCTACGACCTGCGCAAACTGCGTGCCAAACAACTCGTCGTCAAACCTGGCCGGACCCGCCGCTACCAGGTCCCAGGCGAGGCCGCGCGCACCATCGCCGCCCTACTGGCCCTACGCGACGAAGTCATCTCGCCAATCCTCGCCGGCATCCGCAGCCCCAGACAGGGTCGCAAACCCGCCACTTGGACACCCGTCGACCGCGACTACGAAGCCCTCCGCATCGACATGCACAAACTCTTCCAGCACCTGCACCTCGACACCGTCAGCATCGCCGCATAGACAACAAATTGTCGATCACATGCCGCAAGTCTCTAGGGACGGTGCGGCCAGCTGATCCGCAAAACCCAGGGACGGTGCGAGCGGCAGACGGGAGGTCGCGATAGACCGACCGTCCCTAGCCCTGGCGAAAAAACTCGTACACCGTCCCCAGGTTCTGCAAGAGCTCAGCGGGTGTCGCTGGTGCTGACACCATTGCCGACACCGGTGGCGCGGCCAGCCTCAAGCCGGGCAACGGGCACCCGGAACGGTGAGCACGACACGTAGTCCAGGCCTGCGTCGTTGAAGAAGTGCACCGAGTCGGGGTCGCCTCCGTGCTCACCGCAGATGCCGACCTTGAGCCCGGGGCGTGCCTTGCGGCCTTCCTCGACGGCGATCTTCACCAGACGCCCCACGCCTTCACGGTCCAGGGACTCGAACGGCGAGACGCCGAAGATGCCCTTCTCCAGGTAGCGCGAGAAGAACGCCGACTCCACGTCGTCGCGCGAGAAGCCCCAGGTCGTCTGGGTCAGGTCATTGGTGCCGAAGGAGAAGAACTCGGCGGCCTCGGCGATCGCCCCGGCGGTGAGGGCGGCTCGCGGCAACTCGATCATGGTCCCGATGAGGTGGTCGATGTCCACCCCGGAGGTGGCACGAACCTCCTGGGCGACGCCCTTGATCATCTCCGCGATGTTCTCCAGCTCCTGGACCGCACCGACCAGCGGCACCATGATCTCTGCTCGCGGCCTGCCGCCGGCCTCGACCCGCAATACCGCCGCTTCGAGCACCGCCCGCGCCTGCATGGCGAACAGCCCGGGAATCACCAGGCCAAGACGCACCCCGCGAAGTCCGAGCATCGGGTTCTCCTCGTGCAGCCTGCGCACGGCCTTCAGCAGTCGCCGGTCCTTCTCGATCTCCTCGCCGCGAGCATCGGCCAATGCCACCCGCACCGACAGCTCGGTGATGTCCGGGAGGAACTCGTGCAGTGGCGGGTCGAGCAGCCGGATGGTCACCGGCAGTCCGTCCATGGCCTCGAAGATACCGACGAAGTCGTCTCGTTGAAGCGGCATCAGCTCGGCCAGGGCCTTGTCCCGGTCCTTCTCAGTTTCCGCCAGGATCAGCGCCTCGACCATCGAGCGCCGGTCGCCGAGGAACATGTGCTCTGTGCGGCACAGACCGATTCCCTCGGCGCCGAAGCGGCGGGCGCGGGCAGCATCCTCGGCGGTATCCGCGTTGGCTCGCACGGACATCCGGCGGAAGGCGTCGGCCATCCGCATGATCCGGTGCACGGCCTTGACGAGCTCGTCGGTGTCGGTGGCCTCGGGATCTATCTTGCCCTCGAAGTAGCGGACCACAGGCGAAGGGACGACCGGCACCTCGCCGAGGAACACCTCCCCGGACGTGCCGTCGATCGAGATGACCGTGCCCTCTGGGAAGGCGCGTCCATCCTTGGTGGTGAAATGCCGCCCTTCGGTGTCGACGGTGAGGTCCCCGGCGCCACAGACACAGGTCTTGCCCATGCCGCGTGCGACGACAGCAGCATGGGAGGTCTTGCCACCGCGGCTGGTCAGGATGCCTTCCGAGACGATCATCCCGTTGAGGTCGTCCGGGTTGGTCTCGCGCCGGACCAGGATCACCTTGTCACCAGAGCGTGCCCATTTGACGGCGGTCTCGGAGTCGAAGACGACTTTTCCGACGGCCGCACCCGGCGAGGCGTTCATACCCTTGGCAAGCAGTTCCAGGGTTGCGCCATGCTCGAAGGCGGGGAACATCAGCTGTGCCAGCTGGGCGCCGGTGACCCGCTGAAGCGCTTCGGCTTCGTTGATCAGACCCTCGTCGCTGAGCTGGGTGGCGATCCGGAAGGCAGCCCTCGCGGTCCGCTTGCCCACCCTGGTCTGCAGCATCCACAGCTTGCCGCGCTCGATGGTGAACTCGATGTCGCACAGGTCGCGGTAGTGCTTCTCGAGCTCGCTCATGATCGCCATCAGCTCGCCGTACGACTTCTTGTCCAGGCCCTCGAGGTCGGCCAGGGGCAGAGTGTTGCGGATCCCGGCGACCACATCCTCACCCTGGGCGTTCTGCAGGTAGTCGCCGTAGACTCCCTGGGCCCCGGAGGCCGGATCGCGGGTGAAGGCCACCCCGGTTCCCGAGTCTGAGGACACGTTGCCGAACACCATCGAACAGATGCTGACCGCGGTGCCCAGGTCGGAGGGGATTCGTTCTTGGCGACGGTAGAGGATCGCCCGATCGGCGTTCCAGGAGTCGAAGACAGCCCGGACGGCAAGGTCCATCTGCTCGCGTGGCTCCTGCGGGAACTCTCGGCCCGTGTGTTCGCTCACGATCTCCTTGTACGCACCCACCAGCGCTCGCAGGTCGCCGGCGTCCAGGTCGAGGTCGTTGCGCGTACCTTTGGCTTCCTTGGCCGCGTGCAGCGCGCCTTCGAACAGCCGGCCGTCGACGCCCAGAACGGTCTTTCCGAACATCTGGATCAGCCGACGGTAGGAGTCGAATGCCAGTCGCTCGTTGCCGCTTTGCTTGGCGAACCCCATGACGGACTCATCGTTGAGTCCGACGTTAAGGACGGTGTCCATCATCCCGGGCATCGAGTACTTCCCGCCGGAGCGCACGGAGACCAGCAGCGGGTCGTCGGACTGCCCCAGCTTCTTGCCCATGGCCTTCTCGAGCGCGCCGAGATGCTCGCTGATCTCGGCATCCATCCCGTCCGGCGCAGAACCGTCGGCCAGGTAGGTCCGGCATGCTTCGGTCGTGATGATAAATCCCGGAGGAACCGGCAGCCCCATCCGCGTCATCTCCGCTAGATTCGCCCCCTTGCCTCCGAGCAGGTCTTTGAGGTCCTTGTTGCCTTCGGCGAAGTCATAGACGAACTTGGGCACGGCAGGGCCTCCGGGGGGGACGATGCGGACAGGTTCTCGCAGGTTAGACCAGCCAGGGGTATGTCGGACACCTCATGTACTCGACGTCATATCTGTACGCTCTAGGTTTACCGGTTAACCACAAGTACTTTCCCGAGGTTTGTGGGTTCAGTCTTCGGCACGCTGCCTAGCGTTGCGGATTAAGGAAGGCGGCCAGCGCGCCGGCGTACATCGCGGGATCCTTGGCACCACACAGCTCGCGTGCCGAGTGCATCGACAGCATCGGCGCCCCGAAGTCCACTGTGGTGGCGCCGACCAGCGCCGCGGTCATCGGACCGACTGTCGAGCCGCAGGGCATGTCGTTTCGGGACACGAACTGCTGCACGGGGACACCCGCCTGGTCGCAGGCCATGATGAACGCCGCCGCGGCCACGGAGTCGGTCGCGTAGCGCAGCTTGACGTTGGTCTTGAGCACGGGGCCGCCGTTGATCGCGATCTGATGCTGGGGTTCGTGCTTCTCGGGGTAGTTCGGGTGGGTGGCGTGCGCCATGTCCCCGGATGCCACGACGGTCCCGGCCAGCGCCCGGTGAAAGTCCTCGCGACCACCACCGGCCGAGGTCACGATGCGTTCGAGCACCGAGGGCAGAAGTGTCGACATGGCGCCGCGCTCGGACTGGCTGCCGACCTCCTCGTGGTCGAACAGGACCAGAATAGGTATGGAAGGGTTCGACGGGGCCGCAGAAATCCCCGACGTAGGCGGACGGCCGACACCGGTCATCGCCTCAGCCGCATCGATCAGCGCCCGCACCCCGGCGTAGCTCGTCGCCAGGTTGTCCAGGCGGGGCGCTGCGATCAGATCCAGGTCCCGGCCGATCCGGCGGGATGGTTGCAGGTCGTGGGTCATCACATCCCAGGACAGGACGTCGGCGGCCTCCACGCCCGCTGCGGCAGCGAGGTATCCGCGGAAGTCTCCGGGCTCGGTGCTGACGCCCCACAACGGCGTCAGGTGCTGCTGAGGGTTGAGCGCCAGAGCCTCGTTGGCGCCGCGGTCGAGGTGGACTGCGAGCTGAGCCACCCGCAATACCGGCTCGTCGATGGTGACGAGCCGGGTCTGAACCCCGTCGTCGCTTCGGACCGCGACTCGGCCAGAGAGCCCGAGGTCGCGGTCGAGCCAGGAGTTGAACAGCGGCCCGCCGTAAGACTCGATGCCGAGCAGCTGCCAGCCTGCCCGGGTCAGGTCGGGCTGCGGCTTGATCCGTAGGTTCGGGCTGTCCGTGTGGGCACCGACGACGCGGAAGGGCGTGGCCGGGCCGCTGGCCGCCTCACTGCTCCAGGCGATCAGCGAACCGCCACGGATCAGGAAGTAGCGACCGCGCACGGTCGGGAACGCGTCGGTCTCCGTCAGAAGGCTGAAGTCGGCCGCCGCGAGCCGCTTCCCGGCCTCGGCGCAGGCGTGGAACGGCGAGGGAGAGGCATCGATGAACGTACACAGGCCGGTCGCCTCGGAGTCGGTGTCGAAAGAGTGAGCCATGACCGTGACCCTATCCATGCGGGCGAGGTGATGATCGGCGGCACCGGCCCGTGCTCAGAGCTGGCTGCGGGGTTCGCGCATCAACCTATGTTGCCGTAACCTACGGTGGCGTAGGTAAGTGTCACCTCAGGAGGAACAGCATGGTGAAGACGATAGCCCAGACCGAACTGCTCCGCGAGCTCGACCAGGTTGTGGTCGGTGAGCTTAACCGGCACGAGAAGGTCGCCAAGGAGTGGTTCCCCCATGACTACATCCCGTGGAGCGAGGGCCGCAGTTTCGACGGGCTGATGGGCGGTGAGCAGTGGAGCCAGAGCGACTGCGAGATCTCGGACGTCGCCCGCTCGGCGCTGATCGTCAACCTGCTCACCGAGGACAACCTCCCGAGCTACCACCACGAGATTGCCCTGATTTTCGGACGCGACGACGCGTGGGGCGAGTGGGTGCATCGCTGGACGGCTGAGGAGGGCCGGCACGCCATTGCGATGCGCGACTACATGTTGGTCACCCGGATGGTGGATCCCGTTGCGCTGGAACGTTTCCGGATGCAGCATATGTCTGCGGGATATGAGTCAGCGCACTCCGGTGAACTCATGGGCTCCCTGGCTTATGTCTCTTTCCAGGAGCTGGCCACCCGCGTCTCCCACCGCAATACTGGCAAGTTCACCAACGACCCGATGTGCGAGAGCCTGCTCAGCCGCATCGCGGCCGACGAGAACCTGCACATGATCTTCTACCGCAACCTGATGGACGCAGCCCTGCAGATCTCGCCTGACCAGGCTATGGTCGCGATCCTCGATGTCGTCAAGAACTTCGAAATGCCGGGCGCCGGTATTCCCGGCTTTCAGCGCAAGGCCGTCGAGATGGCCGTCGAGGGCATCTACGACCTGCGCCAGCACAAGGACGAGGTCCTGGACCCGGTGCTGCGGTTCTGGAAGGTCTTCGAGCTCGAGGGTCTGACCGCTGAGGGTGAGGCAGCGCGAACTGAGCTGGCCGAGTTCATGGATGGGCTGGAGAAGCAGGCGCTGCGGTTCGAGGACAAACGCGACATGCTCCGGGCCCGTATGTCGCTGCGCTGATGCCGGGCAGCCCTGCCATGGGCCGGTGTCCAACGAGTTTCTTCGTGGGGGCAGCGGATCAGGCTGCTGACGGTGCAGGATGGGCACCATGAACACATCCCGCGATGAGCAGCAGGGCTCGGCTGACGACAACCAGCGCCGGCGGGTCGTCGTGGTCTCCCAGGAGGGTATGGGGGTGGCCGACAAGCCCGGCGACAACGAGGAGGCCCGCGACCCCGCCGACCTCGTCGAGCACCCGGGCAAGGTCATGCGGATCGCCTCCATGATCAAGCAGCTTCTCGAGGAGGTGCGCAGCGCGCCGTTGGATGAAGCCGGTCGCACCAGACTCGCCGAGATCCACCGCCGCTCGATCAGCGAGCTGGAGGAGGGTCTGGCTCCGGAGCTGATTGACGAGCTCGAGCGCATTACCCTGCCATTCGGCGATGACGTGCCATCCGACGCGGAGCTGCGTATTGCGCAGGCCCAGCTCGTCGGCTGGCTCGAAGGGCTGTTCCACGGCATTCAGGCCGCGCTCTTCGCCCAGCAGATGGCCGCTCAGCAGCAGCTGCAGAACATGCGTCGTGCGCTCCCACCGGGTGAGCCCGGTCAGGACGGCGGTCCTGGTCAGCCTCCGGGGTACGTTCGCGGTATGCCGAACCGCCCGGACCCGCGGGAAAGCGGATCGACGGGGCAGTACCTCTAGCACCCGACCTCTCGCACCCGACCTCTAGAGCCTCGGGCAAGGTTGTGGAGGCACGCGACGATGTCGGAAAACAAGGTGCTGAGTCAGGTGCTCTCACGGTCCAGTGCGATCTCGAACCACACTGTCGACCCGTCGACCCCTCGGGCCTGGCCCATCGCATCGGAGACACCTGCCACCAGAGCAAGTCCTCTGCCCTGTGAGGCCGAGTGGTCCACTTGGCCAGTACGTGGCGCGCTCCACGTGCCGGTGTCCTCGACAGTGACCAGGAGCCGGTCGGCAAGCTCCATGGTGACCCTGGCTGAGGTGCCGGCGTGCTGAACCACGTTGGTGACGAGCTCTGAGACGCAGATGACAGCGGCGGTCACGATCTCCTCGTTCACACCCCATGACTCGAGCTGGGCACGAGCCCACCTGCGGGCCCCACGCACGGCGATCGTGTGCGGCGGCACGAGCACCGAGGCCATCTGGTGGACCCGGCTGTCACGGACCACAACCAGCAGGGCGCAGTCGTTTTCCAGGCCCGTGTCCCCGATCAGGGTGTCGATCACGTGCTGGGAGATGCTGCGCGCAGCTGTCGCGGACATCGTGCCCAAGGACTGCAACAACGTTGACTGCCCCTGGGCCAGGCTCCGTTCATGGCGTTCGAGCAGCCCGCCGGTGAAGGCGACCAGTGCGTCGCCTTCGTGCAGGACGATCTGTTGGATCGGGCGAGTCCCGGAGATCCCGAGCGGGGGCCCGGGCTCAAGCGCGGCGTACTCGGCGGAAGGTCCAGAATCGGCCTGTGCGCCCCCCGCCGTCCGACGACGAACCACCGCCGGTGGCAAGTGGCCGGCACTGGAAAGCAGCAGATCGCCGGTCGCAGGGTCGAAGACCGCGAGCAGCGCAGTGACGAACATCTCGCCACCGAAACCGGCGCGGTCGACCTCCACGGAGTCCGGGTCGTGGCCCTGCACGGCTTGCCAGGTCCGGTCAAGGTGGCTGACAAACTCGTCAAGTGCGGTGAAGATGACGTTGGGATCGGAGCTGGTCAGCGCTGCTCCCCGAAGGCTCACCTTGATCTGCGCCATGACAGCGCCTGCCCCCACACCGGCGCCCATCACGTCGCCGATGGTGGCGGCGAGTCTGCCGTCCGGCATACCGAAGACGTCGTAGAACTCACTACCGGCAGTGGTCTCGATGTCGTTCTGGTCGCGCGCCGCCAGGGTCACCATCTGGACGTCCGGAAGGTGGCGGCGCACCCCCAGGTAGCCAATGGACCCTTCGATGTCGGGCCCGTTCAGTGGCAGGATCAGGTGTCCAGACCCCTCGGCGACGAACCTTTGATCAGGCTTGGAGACTGCCGTCGCAGGAGGTCTGGCGCCCGATCGGAAACCCGACCAGACCAGCGGTCGGCGGGCTACGGTCTCGTCCCACAGCTCGATCCCGCGCCATCTCGCAGCGCCCTGGTCAGCCCCGCCGACCATCACCAGCACGGGGGCGATCTCGACCACCACGACCAAGATTCCAAGAACGGAGCCTTCGTTGTCCCGAACCGCGGAGTAGCTGCGGGCCAGGTATGCCCAGTCGGGCAGCGACTGCTCCCGCCCCTTGAGATCCAGCATCTCGCCGTCGTCATGGAACGACGGTCCGCCGGCGAAGACGTTGTCCACTGCCTCCGCATATCCCGGTCGTGACCAGATCTCGGGCATCACAACAGGAGCCCGCTGACCCCAGGAGCGCGGATGTCTAGCACCCAGCAGGTCGGCAAAACGGTCGTTGTAGACCATTGCGTAGTCCGGGCCGTGACAGTAGGCCATCGGGGCTGTGGCCTCGATCAGGGTGCGGACGACAGCCTCGACGGCAGGATCCCATTGGTCTTGCGGACCGAAATCACTCTCGGACCAGTCGTATTCGGCCGCAAGTGCCGCACAACCTGCCGCCGGCGGTTCGTCGGCCGCAGGAGAATATCCTTGCGACAATCCGGCCACACCGACACTTTAATCGGCTCTCTATGCCGGCAGGGCCTTAGGAATGCGGTTTCTGGCTCTCGGCCAAAACATGGCTGGTCAGGTCGTGAGAAGCACCTTGCCGATATTGGTTCCGGCCTCGAGCTCGCGATGGGCATCGGCAGCCTGAGCAAGAGGAAAGGTCCGATGCACGACCGGCTTCACCTGACCGGACTCGATCAACGGCCAGACATGCTCGCGCACAGCGGCCACGATGGCGGCTTTCTCGGCCGCCGGCCGGCCCCGCAACGAGGTCGCGATCACCGCGGCGCACTTGCGAAGCAGGGTGTTGATGTCGAGCTCAGCCTTGATCCCACCCTGCAGCCCGATGATGACCAGTCGTCCGTTGACGGCCAGCGCGCTGAGGTTGCGGGCGAGATACTTGGCGCCGATGTTGTCCAGGATCACGTCGGCGCCGCCACCATCGGTCGCGTTGCTCAAAACCTCAACGAAGTCTTGATCGCGATAGTTGATCAGGACTTCGGCCCCGAGCTCGCGACAAGCCTGGAGCTTGTCGCCCGTTCCGGCAGTCACCGCAATGCGGGCGCCGCCGGCGCGCGCAAGCTGGATCGCCATAGTTCCGATCCCGCTGGACCCTCCGTGGATCAGGATCGTCTGACCCGGCTGCAGGTTGGCGGTCATGAACACGTTGGACCACACCGTGTTGACGACCTCGGGTAACGCGGCGGCGTCGACCAGCGAGACCCCGGCCGGCACGGGCAGTAGTTGTGTTGCTGGAACGGCGACCTGCTCGGCATACCCGCCGCCGGACAGCAGCGCGCACACCTGATCGCCGACCGCCCAGCCGGACACTCTGTCTCCGAGGACGCTGATCGTGCCGCTCACCTCAAGGCCGGGGTATGCCGAGGCACCGGGCGGCGGGGGGTAGAACCCTTGGCGTTGCATGAGATCAGCGCGATTGACACCGGATGCTGCCACACGCACCAGCACCTCGTCGGCCGCTACCTCGGGGGTGGGCACCTCATCGAGGACGAGCGCGTCGGCCTCTCCGGGCGTCGGGATTGTGATGGCTTTCATGCCCTGACGATATGTCATGCGCGTCCCCGCACCCGACGGGTCAGGTCCGTCGCGGCTCGGATGACCTGCTCGACGATTGCCTGACGTTGGTCCTCCGCAACCTCTGCGGCGGGATAGGTCACCGCAATTCCGGCCACCGGATGCCCGCTGTGGTCGAGCACTGGTGCAGCGACGGAGGCGAAATCCGGCGTTACCGTCCCGACCTCCAACGCGAATCCGTCCCGGCGAACCCGGGACAGCACGGCTCGTAGGCCTGAGAGCGTCGTCGGGCCCACCCCGTGTCGTTGGACGAAGGCGTCTCGCGAAGGAAAGAGGACACGAACCTGTTGTGGCGGAAGGGAGGCCAGCATCGCCAATCCGCTCGCGGTCAGCTGCGAGGGAAGGCGCACCCCCACGTCGGTGATCAGTGGCGGCCGGCCGGGCGCCCGCTCCTCGATGACGTAGAGGACGTCGCGACCATGCAGCACCGCAAGGTGGGCGTTGTGTCTGGTGGAGTCCACCAGGCGAAGCAACAGCTGACGGGCCAGGCGCTGCAGCGGCGCCTGGCGGGTGTAGGCAGAACCGAGCTCGAAGGCCGCGACCCCGAGGCCGTAACGCCGTTCGTCGCCCAGATGCACGACGAAGCCTTGGTCGCACAGCACGGTGAGCAGGTGATAAACGCTGGACCGGGGCAGATCGAGGTCACGGGCGATGGCGGAGGCAGGGACAGGTTCGGTATGCCGTGCCAGCAGTCGCAGCACGGCCAGAGCCTGGCTCGCGGCGGGGGCGTTGGCCATGAGGCAATTGTGTCAGGCTGGTGTCTCAGATTAGAGACGCCTGCTAGGCAGGGACGAGCCGCTGGGGGTCTGGCCGATCCCATCCCTACGGTGTACCTTTCCGCGACAGGCCAAGTAGATCCCAATCACGCCCAGTTGACCGGAGTCTGTGGACAAGGAGTCCGTGATGCAGAAGATCACCCCTTTTCTGTGGTTTGACGATCAAGCAGAAGAGGCTGCCAACTTCTACGTATCGATATTCAGGAACTCCTGGGTCATGGGCGTCACGCGCTACGGCGACGGAGGGCCGGGTCCGGCCGGAACCGCCATGTCGGTGACGTTTACGCTTGATGGTCTAGAGTTCCAGGCGCTCAACGGCGGCCCCGAGTTCTCCTTCACCGAGGCCATCTCGCTCTTCGTCTCAGCCGTGACACAGGATGAGATCGACCACTTGTGGGAGGAGCTCACCAGGGGCGGCGGAGAACCGGGGCAGTGCGGTTGGCTCAAGGACAAATACGGTCTCTCGTGGCAGATCGTCCCGCCCATCCTGAATGAGCTCCTCGGTGACCCCGACCCCGACAAGTCGAGCAGGGTCATGCAGGCGATGCTGGGGATGAGCAAGATCGATATCACCGCTCTGCGCGCGGCACACGACGGCGAGTAGGGCAGGGACTCACCTGAGGGTGGCCCCTGCCCGGATCAACTCGGCGGCTGTGTCCGAATGCCGGGTCACGATGTTGGCCACGCCCGAGTTGTCTCAGATTCGAGACACAAACCTCTGGTCCGGGATGGTTGACAGGTCGCCGGTGGGTTCCAATGAACTCATGACATCAGCCCACCTCCGCCCAGCCCAGCCGGCCACCGACGTCGCCACGATCGATGTCGGTATCGGCCCGCTGTCATTCGAGGACGTGGTGGCTGTTGCCCGTCGCGGCGCTCGCATCGAGATCACGCCCGACGCGCTGGCCGAGGTCCGCAAAAGTCGCGCCATCATCAAAGGTCTGGCCGACGACTTCGAGCCGCACTATGGGGTCTCGACCGGCTTCGGTGCGCTGGCCACAAAACACATCGCACCGGACATGCGTGCGCAGCTGCAACGCAGTCTGATCCGCAGTCACGCTGCCGGATCCGGTCCCGAGGTCGAGCGTGAGGTCATCCGTGCCCTCATGCTCTTGCGTCTCTCGACCCTGGCTACCGGACGTACCGGCGTACGCGAGGAGACGATCACGGCATACGCGGCAATGTTGAACGCCGGGATCACGCCCGTGGTCCACGAGTACGGCAGCCTGGGCTGCTCGGGTGACCTTGCGCCACTGGCGCACTGTGCGCTTGCCCTTATGGGCGAGGGGCCGGTCCGCGACGCGTCGGGCGAGCTGACCGCAGCTGCCGACGCGCTGAGGTCAGCGCGAATCACCCCGGTCGCGTTGCGCGAGAAGGAGGGTCTGGCCCTGATCAACGGCACGGACGGCATGCTGGGGATGCTCGTTCTGGCCATCACGGACCTGCGTAACCTGCTCACGGTCGCCGACCTCACCGCAGCGATGAGCGTCGAGGGGCTGCTCGGCACCGACAACGTCTTCGCTGCCGACCTGCAGGCACTGCGTCCCCACCCCGGCCAGGCCGCATCGGCCGGCAACTTGCGCCGGATCCTTGCCGGAAGCCCGATCCGGGCCAGCCACGACAACCAGGGTTGCACCCGGGTGCAGGACGCCTACTCCTTGCGGTGCGCGCCGCAGGTGGGCGGGGCGGCACGCGACACGGTCGAGCATGCCGCCCGGGTCGCCGGCCGCGAGCTCGCCGCTGCCGTGGACAACCCGGTGATCACCCTCGATGGCCGGGTGGAGTCCAACGGAAACTTCCACGGTGCTCCGGTGGCCTACGTCCTGGACTTCCTGGCGATCGTGGCGGCTGACGTCGCGAGCATGTCCGAACGTCGGACCGACCGTTTCCTGGACGTTGCGCGCAGCAATGGCCTGAACGCCTTCCTGGCCGACGACCCCGGTGTCGACTCGGGATACATGATCGCCCAGTACACCGCCGCCGGGATCGTCTCCGAGATGAAGCGGCTCGCAGCTCCGGCAAGCGTCGACTCGATCCCGAGCTCGGCGATGCAGGAGGACCACGTGTCCATGGGCTGGTCGGGTGGGCGCAAGTTGCGTCGGTCCGTCGACGGCCTCACCCGGGTGCTGGCGGTCGAGCTGCTGACAGCCGCACGCGGCATACAGCTTCGGGCTCCGCTGCAGCCGTCGGCGGCCACCGGTGCAGTGATCAACGCTCTTCGAAAGGTGACTGAAGGGCCGGGCGTCGACAGGTTCATGGCTCCCGAGATCGAGGCTACCGTCCAGTTCCTTGCTAGCGGAGACGTTCTGCGTGCCGTCGAGACCGTCACCGGCCCGCTCGACTGACAAAGCGAACGCTGTATATATCGAACTGCACTCTCTACCAAGGAGATTCGTCATGGAAGGCGCCCGTCCCGTCCGCGCACCGCGCGGCACGACCTTGACCGCCAAGTCGTGGACCACCGAGGCCCCGCTGCGGATGCTGATGAACAACCTCGACCCCGAGAACGCCGAGCGCCCCGACGACCTGGTGGTCTACGGCGGCACCGGAAAGGCAGCACGCGACTGGAAGTCCTTTGACGCGATGGTCCGCACGCTGACCACACTCGAGAAGGACGAGACCATGCTGGTCCAGTCGGGCCGCCCCGTGGGGGTGATGCGCACCCATGAGTGGGCGCCGCGGGTGATCCTGGCCAACAGCAACCTTGTCGGCGACTGGGCGACCTGGCCGGAGTTCCGAAGGCTCGAGCACCTGGGCCTGACGATGTACGGCCAGATGACGGCCGGCTCCTGGATCTACATCGGAACCCAGGGCATCCTCCAGGGCACCCACGAGACCTTCGCCGCGGTGGCCGACAAACGCTTCAACGGCACCCTTGCCGGCACGCTGACCCTGACAGGTGGTGCCGGTGGCATGGGTGGTGCCCAACCACTGGCCGTGACCATGAACGATGGCGTCTGCCTGCTCGTGGACGTCGACCCGACCCGACTTCAACGGCGTGTGGAGCACCGGTACCTGGATCTCGTCGCCACCGACATCGACGACGCCATCGCCCGGTGCGGAGCCGCCAAGCGGGATCGCAGAGCCCTCTCTGTCGGACTGGTCGGCAACTGCGCGACGGTCGTCCCCGAGCTCCTGCGTCGCGGCGTGGAGATCGACATCGTCACCGACCAGACCAGTGCGCACGACCCCCTGTCCTACCTGCCTGAGGGCGTAGAGCTGGCAGACTGGCACGACTACGCGGAGAAGAAGCCAGAGGAGTTTACCGACCGGGCGCGAGCATCGATGGCCAAGCACGTCCAGGCCATGGTCGAGTTCCAGGATGGTGGCGCCGAGGTCTTCGACTACGGCAACTCGATTCGCGAAGAGGCCCGGCTGGGGGGCTACGACAGGGCTTTCGAGTTCCCGGGCTTCGTGCCGGCATACATCCGGCCGCTGTTCTGCGAGGGCAAGGGCCCCTTCCGCTGGGCTGCGCTCTCGGGCAACCCGGCGGACATCTACAAGACGGACAAGGCGATCAGGGACCTGTTCCCGGACAATGACCGTCTGCAGAAGTGGATACGCGCAGCCGGTGAAAAGGTCGCCTTTCAGGGTCTCCCGGCACGAATCTGCTGGCTGGGCTACGGCGAACGTGACGTCGCCGGTCTGAAGTTCAACGAGATGGTCGCCTCGGGCGAGCTGGAGGCGCCGATCGTTATCGGTCGTGACCACCTCGACGCCGGCTCCGTTGCCTCGCCCTACCGCGAGACGGAGTCCATGGCCGATGGCTCGGACGCCATTGCCGATTGGCCACTGCTCAACGCGCTGATCAACACCGCCTCCGGAGCCACGTGGGTCTCGATCCACCACGGCGGTGGAGTCGGTATCGGCCGTTCGATCCACGCTGGTCAGGTCTCGCTTGCTGACGGCACGGCCCTGGCCGCCGACAAGCTTGCTCGCGTCCTGACCAACGACCCCGGGATGGGAGTCATCCGCCACGTGGACGCGGGCTACGACATTGCCGAGCGGGTCGCGGCAGAACGCGGCGTCAGGATTCCGATGCGCGAGACCTGAACAATGACAGTCGCCTAGGTTGTGCACATGACGTTCGACACGATGACCTTTGACGGCATGTGGTCGGCAATCGCACCCATCGGCCGCAAAGCCAGCACGGGTGGCTATCGACGTTATGCGTGGACCCGCCAGGACGCGACGCTGCGCGAGTGGTTCGCCGGTGAGGCGTCCGCTCGCGGGCTGGAACTGGTCACTGACCGCGCAGGTAACCAGTGGGCGTGGTGGGGTGATCCTGATGCAGCCGTCACCGCCGGCCGGCCGGGAGTGGTGATTGGCTCCCACCTGGACTCGGTCCCGGACGGTGGGGCCTTTGACGGTCCGCTGGGGGTGGTTTCGGCTCTGGCCGTTGTCGACGGCTTGCGGGCCAGAGGCTTCGTGCCGTCACGTCCCATCGGCGTGGCGAACTTCGTCGACGAGGAGGGGGCGCGATTCGGCATCGCGTGCGCCGGATCGCGTTTGATCACCGGCAAGCTCGACGCCGACAAGGCTCGGGCGCTGCGCGATGCGGACGGTATCACAATGGCTGAGGCGATGACTGCCGCCGGCCACGCGGTCGAGCAGGTCGGCCCGGACAACGAGACGTTGCGCCGGATCGGCACCTTCGTCGAGCTGCACGTGGAGCAGGGGCGCGGCCTGATCGACCTGGGATGTCCGGTTGCCGTAGGTTCTGTTATCTGGCCCCACGGGCGCTGGCGTATCGACCTTGACGGCGAGGCCAACCACGCAGGCACCACGCGTCTGGAGGACCGCCGCGACCCGATGCTCGACCTCGCGACAGCGGTGCTGGCCGCTCGTTCGGCGGCCACGGTGAACGGGTGTGTTGCCACAGTGGGCAAGGTTCGGGTGGAGCCCAATGGTGTCAATGCGATTCCGTCACGGGTTTCCGCCTGGCTGGATGCCCGCGGCCCGGGCGAAGCAGGAGTCCGGGCGGTTGTGGAGACCGTGGGAGCAGATTCTCGGGCTCTCACGGTCGAGGAGTCATGGACCCCCGAGACGGTTTTCGACGTGCCCTTGGCGCGAAGGCTTTCGGTCTTGCTCGACGATGCGCCGATGCTGGCGACCGGAGCCGGTCACGATGCCGGAGTTGTCGCCACGGCCGGGTTGTCCACGGCCATGTTGTTCGTCCGCAATCCCACGGGCATCTCGCACTCGCCGGCCGAGTTCGCTGAGCCCGGGGACTGCCACCTCGGCGTCGAGGCCCTGGCCGCAGTGACCGAGGAGCTGGCCCGATGAACCAGGGGGTCAACGCATCGGCCACCCAGCGCTGGTGGGCGCAATACGCACTGCTGCCTTCCGGACTCGGCCGCGACGTGACGTTCGAGGTCAGCGGCGGGCGGTTCACAGCGGTGACTCCAGGCACCGTACCCGGGCATGCCCAGGTGCTGCCTGGTGTAGTCCTGCCTGGGTTCGCGAACGCCCACAGCCACGCCTTCCACCGTTCGCTGCGCGGACGGACCCATGATGGCGGTGGCACCTTCTGGACCTGGCGGAGGCGGATGTACGCTGTTGCGGCGCAGCTGGACCCGGACTCCTACCTTGCACTGGCCACCGCCACGTACGCCGAGATGGCGCTGGCCGGGATCACCGTCGTCGGAGAGTTCCATTACCTGCACCACGCTCCGGGTGGGGTGGCCTACGACGATCCCAACGTCATGGGTGAGGCCCTGCGTCAGGGCGCCGCGAACGCTGGGATCCGGCTGACCTTGCTCGACACCTGCTACCTCGCCGGAGGGTTGAGCGCCGCCGGACACAGCCCGCTGGACGCGACACAGCTGCGTTTTGGCGATGGCAACGCCGATCGTTGGGCGCAGAGGGTCGAGGATCTCAAGGAGTCCGCCGGGATGAGGGTGGGTGCCGCCGTGCACTCCGTGCGGGCAGTGCCGCGAGATCAGCTCGGGGTCGTCGCTGCCGCCGCCGCCGGCCGGCCGCTGCACGTCCACCTCTCCGAGCAACCGGCCGAAAACCTGGCCTGCCAATGGTTCTACGGTCTGACGCCCACCGCGCTGCTGGACGTCGAGGGACTCCTTGGCCCCACGACAACTGCGGTTCACGCGACGCACCTGAGCGACCAGGACATCACCATGTTGGGTCGCACGCGCACCACGGTCTGCCTCTGTCCCACGACCGAGCGGGACCTCGCAGACGGCATCGGACCGGCCCGCCGGTTGTCCGATGCGGGCTCGCCGTTGTCCCTCGGATCCGACCAGCACGCCGTCACCGACCTGATCGAAGAGGGGCGGGCCCTGGAGATGCATGAGCGCCTGGACTCCTTGCAGCGTGGACGTTTCCGGCCGGACGAGCTGCTCGCGGCAGCCACCCGACACGACAGCCTCGGCTGGGAGGATGCCGGCCGCCTCGCCGTCGGGGCGCGTGCCGATCTGGTCGCCGTCCGCATCGACAGCCGCAGGACCGCAGGGAGTGCGCCGGAGCAGATCATGCTGTCGGCCAGTGGTGCCGACGTCGACACCGTGATCGTGGACGGCGAGACTGTGGTGACCGGCGGCCAACACGTGCTGGGCAACGTCGGGTTGTTGCTGCAGAAGGCGATTCAGCCCCTTTGGGAGAGCTCATGACCGCGACGGTGTTCGCCGGTATTTCAGAGCTCGTCACAGGCGACGAGCTACTGGAGGGTGCCGACCATTCGGAGCACCTGGGCCGGCTGAGGGATGCCGCGGTTGTGGTGCAGAACGGGTTTGTCGAGTGGGTCGGCCCAGCTGCTCAGGCACCGCCGGCGGATGAGCATCAGGACGTCGGCGGCCGCGCCGTCATTCCTGGCTTCGTGGACTCGCACTCCCACCTCGTCTTTGCCGGCGACCGTTCGCAGGAGTTCGCTGCCCGGATGAGCGGCATCCGGTACGACGGAGGCGGGATCGTCACGTCGGTCGATGCGACCCGCGCGGCCAGCGATGACGAGCTGCGTGCCCTGGTCGGCGCACGCGTGGCCGAGATGCGCGCCCAGGGGACGACCACTGTCGAGATCAAGAGTGGGTACGGACTGAACGTCCAGGACGAAGCAAGGTCGCTGCGTATCGCGGCCGAGTTCACATCTGAGACAACGTTTCTTGGTGCGCACGTGGTGCCGCCGGACTTCTCCGATCGCCGGTCAGAGTATGTCGACCTGATCATCGGTGAGATGCTCTCGGCCTGCGCTCCTCATGCGCGCTGGATCGACGTGTTCTGTGAGCCGCACAGCGTCCACGCCTTCACAGAGGACGAGGCGCGGGTTGTGCTGTCCGCAGGTCGGGACGCCGGTCTCGGCCTTCGGGTGCACGCCAACCAGCTCGGCCATGGTCCTGGTGTGCGCCTCGCCGTCGAGATGGGGGCAGCGAGCGTCGACCATTGCACCTACCTGAGCACCGACGATGTCGAGCAGCTCGCTGCGGCGGCGGACACCACCGTGGCGACGCTCCTGCCCGGCGTGGAGTTCTCGACCCGTTCGCCATACCCGGACGCTCGGCGCCTGCTCGATGCGGGTGTGACTATCGCCCTGGCCAGCGACTGCAACCCCGGCACCTGTTATTCGTCCTCGATCCCGTTCGTGCTTGCCCTTGCGGTGCGTGAGATGAATCTGACGCCGGCGGAGGCGCTCCAAGCCGCGACCTTCGGCAGCGCCAAATCCCTGTGGCGCAAAGACATTGGGGTGATCCGTGCCGGAAACCGGGCGGATCTGACGGTGCTGGACGCGCCGTCATACCTTCACCTGTTCTATCGGGCCGGCGTTCCCATCGCCAGCGCACTCGATCTGGGGGGCCGTCATGAGCGTTGAACGCACTCCTGACCATCTGGGGGTCGTCCGTTTCGCGGAGCTCGCCCCTGTGCCATGGCGCAACGGCGGCGGCATCACTCGTGAGGTGGTGTCGGCTGGCGGCCCCGGAGCGCAAGGCTTCGACTGGCGGATCAGCATCGCGGAGGTAACCGAACCCGGTCCTTTCTCGACCTTTCCCGGTGTCGATCGCATCATCGCCGTGGTGCAGGGGGAGGGGATGGATCTTTTGATCGACGGGGTCGAACATGTCCTGGGTCTGCATGAGACGCTCAGCTTTGACGGGGCCAGCCAGACCTCGTGCACTCGCCTCGCCGGAGCGGTCCGCGATCTCAACGTCATGACACGCAACGACCGGCTATCGGCCACCGTTGCCATCAGGGACCTCTCCGAAACCCGGCCGATCGCGGTCGACGGCAGTCAGGTCCTGGTGCTGCTGACCGGATCGGCTGCTGTTGTCGGAGCCGACGGGAGCCGGGCCGGGTTGCAGCCGCTGGATGCCGTGTGCCCCAGCGGGGAGCATGTGCGGCTGGTTGAGGGATCTGGCCGGGCGGCGGTCGTGCGGATCGAGAAGCACCATCAGGCTCACGCCCCCAGGTCCGAGTTCCGGGCCGGAGCAACCACAGCGACCACGGTCCAGCTGACGCTCGACTGTGCGGACCCGCAGGGGCTGGCGCAGTTCTGGCTGGCGGCTCTGCACTATGTCCCGGAGCCACCACCACGAGGCCATGAGACATGGGAGTCGTGGTTGGTCGCGATGGGAGTGCCGCGGTCAGAGTGGAACGACGGTACCTCCATATGCCACCCCGAAGGCACAGGACCCAGGCTGTACTTCCAGAAGGTCCCAGAGCCCAAGACGGTCAAGAACAGGCTTCACCTGGACCTCGACATCGCCTTGAGCAGTGATCCCCTCTCAGCCCGCAGGTCCGACATCGAGGCTGAGGTCGGGCGCCTGGCAGCCCTCGGAGCAACGGTCATCGGGCGGGTCACCGAGCACGATCACTTCCACGTCACGATGGGCGACCCCGAGGGTAACGAGTTCGACCTGCGCTAAGCAGGGGAGCAGCGTGAGGCGAGGTCGTGGCCTGCCTGGCTCTGGGTGGGGCCTGCCTGGTCAGAGTCGCGGATGCGGGTATTCGGCCGAGCGACCGTGGAACGAGAGGATCTTGGGGTTCTGCACGACGCCGGCGCGGATCTCGATGGCCTCGTGGATGGTCCGATCCAGGTCCCACGCCGAGGGGCCGCTCATGACCGTGCGCAGGTAGGGGATCAGAGCCTCGCTTATCCCCCAGGTCGCACTGTTCCAGAGATAGGTCGGGCTGTGATCCACGCCGTAGTAAGCGACGCCGTCACCCACCGTCAGCATCGGTTCCTCGAAGGTCGTGGGTTGGGCGCACTCGAACCCCATACCGGCATCGCAGGACACGTCGACGATCAGGCTGCCGGGAGGGAACTGCGCCAGCTCCCCGTCCGAGACGAACATCAGTGGCGCATCAGTGTCCTGCAGCACGCAGTTGACCACGATGTCGTGCCTGGCCAGGAACGTGGCGGTGGACACCTGGCCGGTGTCCGACTGGACGGTTGTGCGGCTGGGGTCGGCCTCGGTGCGGTCAAGGTGGTCGAGCACGACAGCGGGGACCGGTGAGGCAACGGCTGTGACGTCCCGCATGGTGAGCACCGTGACGTCGTGGACACCCAGCGAGTGCAGCGCCGTGACGGCACCTCGCGCCGTGTTCCCGAAGCCAATGACGACTGCCGTGAGATGTCGGCCATAGTGACCGGTTGAGCCGATCAGGGTCATAGCGTGCAGGACCGAGCAGTAGCCGGCGAGCTCGTTGTTCATGTGGAACACGTGGACGAGGAAACCCCCTGACTGCGTCCAGTGATTCATCGCTTCCCACGCGATGAGCGTCAAGCGCCTATCGATACAGATCTGGGTCAGTTGCGGGTCCTGGACTGCGTGCGGCCACCCCCACAACACCTGTCCCTCGCGAAGGCTGGCGACATCGTCCAGGGTGGGTTTGGGCAGCAGCACGACGTCGCTGGTCGCGATGATCTCCTCGCGCGAACCAATGCCCGAGACCAGGGTTGCCAGATGCTCGTCGGAGACGCCGTAGCGTTCGCCGTAGCCGTGCTCGAGGACCATCCGCGCCCGCAGGTCGGCGTCGATCCGGTCGAAGTGCTGCGGATGGATCGGCCGCCTGAACTCGTTCTCCTTGCTCGAGGTGCCAAGTACTCCAAGACTGAACTGGTCCATGTGCATCCTGTCGGTTGGCGCTGCCGCCACCCGGCTAGCCGCCACTCACCGGGTGGGTTCCCTTCCCCGTGTTTGCGTCGATTAAATCATCACGACACCGCGATCCTGCCCGGAGCCGCAGAACTACCGCAGAGAAGGCGCAGACATGCCGTAGGCATTCACCGCCCCTGACCGGTGAATGCCTGCGCTCCAGCCCCTCTCTGGGAGGGTCAGGTCTGGGTGGGCGGGCTATGCGCACCCAGCTCTGTGTCTGCTGAGACGCGCCGCAGGTGGGTGAAGCCAAGCAGCGAGAGGATGAGCATCACCGCGGCGCCGATGAAGGCACCGATCGCGGCGATGCCGGCGATCATGCCCATGGTGCCGAAGGCGTACGC
>Ga0208715_1000181_pt1 | contig 22597 bp, 20 predicted proteins | sample NGESurshal092012_3_FD_184473 | JGI IMG/M metagenome (GOLD analysis project Ga0208715, IMG submission 184473) | Arctic peat soil microbial communities from Barrow, Alaska - NGEE Surface sample 210 shallow-092012 (SPAdes) | ecosystem: Environmental > Terrestrial > Soil > Wetlands > Peat ... | reverse complement strand
ATTCAAAGAAGACTTCAGCAATGAGGTCATGTCCATGTCCTACCTGTACTCTAAATTGCCCGAGACAGGTGTTCCACTTCTCATTGGCACGGGGGGGTGGGGCCGCTCAATCTGTTCCAATCTCCTGACGCCGAGAACCGTCATATCCGTCTGGTTGGTCAGCAGGTCACGCTGTCGCGAACGCCGATCCAGATGGCGGCCTGGCCGCCGGAGAGGAGCGAGCAGACCGATGAGGTACTCGACGAGTTCGGCTTCAGCGCGGAGGAGATCGCGGCGCTAAGGCAAGCCAAGGCGGTGTAAGGCTGGCACTCAAGCCTTCGCCGGCCGCCACAGCCGCCCCACGCTGCCGAACGCCTTGTCGATGACCGGCCAGAACAGCAGCAGAATGGCAAGCGTCGTGATCGAGCCGACCAGCCCGTTCGACCAGAATACCTTCATGTCGCCGCCGGAGCCGATCATCGACAGCCGGAACGCGTCCTCGGCGCGGTTGCCGAGCACCAGCGCCAGCGTGAACGGCGCCAGCGGAATACTGATCTTCTTGAAGACGTAACCGACAACGCCGAATCCCAGCATCAGCCAGATGTCGAACATCGCGTTCTGGATTGCATAAGCGCCGATCGCGCAGGACACCACGATCATGGGTGCCACCGCGGCGAACGGTACCCGCAGGATCGATGCGAAAATCGGCACCGTCGTCAGCACAAGCACGAGGCCAACGACATTGCCGAGATACATCGAGGCGATCAGGCCCCACACGAAATCCTTGTGCTCGACGAACAGCAGCGGCCCGGGATTGAGGCCCCATACCATCAGCCCGCCGAGCAGGATCGCCGCGGTGCCGGAGCCTGGGATACCCAGCGCCAGCATCGGCAACAGCGCCGCGGTACCGGAAGCGTGCGCAGCGGTTTCCGGCGCAAACACGCCCTCGATACGGCCCTTGCCGAAGCTTTCCGGATCCTTGGAAAAACGCTTGGCGAGGTTGTAGCCCATGAACGAAGCGGCGATCGCGCCGCCCGGCGTAATGCCGAGCCAGCAGCCGATGAACGACGAGCGCAGCAGCGTCACCCAGTATTTCGGCAGATCCTTCCATACCTTCAGCACCACGCGCAGGCTGATGCTGGCGGCATGGCCACGCAGCGCGAGACGCTCTTCCATCGTCAGCAGGATCTCGCTGATGCCGAACAACCCGATCACCGCGACCAGAAAGTTGATGCCGCGCAAGAGCTCGTTGGAACCGAAGGTCATGCGCAACTGGCCGGACACTGTGTCCATGCCGACGCCGGCCAACAGCAACCCGAGCGACATCGAGATCAGGGTCTTGTGCTTGGCCTCGCGACCGAGGCCGACAAAGGAGCAGAACGTCAGCAGATAGACCGCGAAAAATTCCGGCGGCCCGAATTTGAGCGCGAATGACGAGATCAGCGGAGCCAGAAATGTGATCAGGAGCACCGCGACCAGCGAGCCGATGAACGACGAGGTGAACGCCGCGGTCAGTGCTTCGGCTGCCCTGCCCTGCTGCGCCATCGGGTAGCCGTCGAAGGTGGTCGCCACCGACCACGCCTCGCCCGGAATATTGAACAGGATCGAGGTGATGGCGCCGCCGAACAGCGCGCCCCAGTAGATGCACGACAGCATCACGATCGCGGAGGTCGGGTCCATGGTGAATGTCAGCGGCAGCAGGATCGCAACGCCGTTCGGCCCGCCGAGCCCCGGCAGCACGCCGACGAAAATGCCGAGCACCAGCCCGACCATCATCAGCGCCATCGTCTTCCACGTCAGCAGGACGGCGAAGCCGTGCATCAACAAACCGAAGGCTTCCATAGAAAAGTTATCCTGATTTGCGCGTGCGCTAGTAGCCGAAGGCCGCTTCGAGCGGTCCCTTCGGCATGATGACGTCAAACGCGATATCGAAGGTAACGAACATCGCAGCGGTAAAAACGAAGGCGGTGAGCAGCGATTTCCACAGCGCGATCCGTCCGACCATCCGCATGAAGGCGGCGATCAAAAAGAAGCTTGCGACATAGAGCCCGAGAAATTGCGTGGCCAGACAGAACAGCAGCGTAGGAACGAACACCGCCATGACGCGCCGGAGTTGCGCCCGCGTGACGAAGGTTTCCGGAGCCTCCTTGTGTGCCAGGAAGGCGGGGACGAGCCCGTAGAGGCTGGCGCCGGCGAGGATTACCGACAGATAAAACGGGAAATAGCCGGCCTGCGGGCCGGTCGAATCCCACGCGATGCCGGTGCGCCAGTTGTCATAACCGAGCGTCGCTGCCAGCGCCACGAGCAGCAGCGAAACCACGACCTCGACGACGCCGGTGTCGATTACGGCCGGCGAATCGGCCTCCGGCGCGGTCGGATCGTCGACGACAATTTCAATTTCGGAATCGGACATCAGCGGTTCTTTGGGCGTTCCGTCGTCTGGGTTCAGCGACTATTTCGTTGAGCAGTGTCAAAAATGACCGTCATCATCCGCGAAAGCGGATGATCCAGTATTCCGTGTCGCCGGTTGCGATCGCGAAGGGAGTACTGGATGCCCCGTGTTCGCGGGGTATGACAGCATCATCTATTTCGCAACAAACCCCGCCTGGGTCATCAGCGACTTGTTGAGCGCATCATCTTCCTCAAGGAACTTCAGCATGTCGTTGCCGGTGAGGAAGATCGGCTTCAGCGCCTGCTTTTCCATGTAGTCCTTGTATTCAGCGGTTTGCGTCACCTTCTGGAACAAGTCGACGTAGAACGCCTGCTGTTCCGGAGTCACCTTGCCCGGCAGGAACATGGCGCGCAGCATCAGATATTGTACGTCGAGGCCTTCTTCCTTGCAGGTCGGGATATCGTTCCACGACTGCGTATCGGTCACCTTGGTCTTGTAGGAGATCCGCTCCTTGTCGAACACGCAGAGCGCGCGAACCTGGCCGGCGCGCCAGACCTCAAGATTTTCGCTGGGATTGTTGACGTTGGACTCGGTGTGATTGCCGACCAGTTGCGTCGCGGCCTCGCCACCGGACTTGTAAGGCAGATAGGAGAATTTCGCGCCGGTCTTCTGTTCCATGAATACGGTGAGAACGTTATCCTCGCGCTTCGATCCGGTGCCGCCCATCTTGAAGGGCGAACTGGCCGCCTTGGCGGCGGCAATGAATTCCTTCACGGTCTTCGGTCCGGCGGCATTGTCCCACAGCACGAACTGGTCCAGCGCGACGACCGACACCGGCGTCAGCTCGCGCCAGTTGAACGGAATCTTCGCCGACAGCGGCAGCATATAGATCAGCGAATAGGCGATCAGCACCTTCCTTCGCTGGATTTCATGTACATCAGCGCTTCGGCACCGGACGCTCCGCCCTTGAGCGACACCACCATCGGCTGCTTCATCAGGTTATTCTTCTGGATTGCGGCTTGCATCATCCGTGCCATCTGGTCGGAGGCGCCGCCGGCCCCGGCCGCGACCACAATTTCAACCGGCTTGGTCGGTTCCCAGGCGGCGATCGCCGGCGCGCTCGCGAGCATAGCCGTCAGCGCGACTGTCGCTTTGATGATATTTCGCACGTGTTTCTTCCCTATGTCTTTGTTCAGCCCGGCAATGCCGGACTTGGTTTGTTGTCGGCATTGTGCGGGGTAACGACTGTGAGTTCAAGCAGGTCCCGAGGGCACGCCTTATGACTTTCGCATGAGATTGCAAACCATTAGCGGCGTCTATTTGCCCTTCCAGTTCGGCGTCCGCTTGTTGAGGAAGGCATCCATTCCCTCGCGGAAATCCTCGCTCATATAGGCGCGCAGGATCAGATCCTCGCCTTCATCGCGCGTCAGCGTCCGCCGGATCCGGCGCACCGCCTCCTTGGTGACTTCGAGCGTGATCGGCGCATGGCCGGCCACCAGCTTTGCCGTTACATCGGCGCGGCGCTGCAACGTCGCGACATCAGGCACCACTTCGTTGAGCAAGCCGAGCGCAAGCGCCTCGGGGGCTTCGACCAGACGGGCCTTGAAAATCAAATCCTTGGTCCGCGCCGGCCCGATCAGCGAAACGAGCCGGCTGATATTGGACATCGACAGGCAATTGCCGAGCGTCCGCGCGATCGGAAAGCCGATCCGTGTCGCCGCCGTGCCGATCCGGATGTCGCAACAGGCGGCGATCCCCGCCCCGCCGCCGGTGCAGGCTCCGGCAATGGCCGCGATGGTCGGCACCCGGACCTGTTCCAGCGCGCCCAGTACCCGATCGATCCGCGCTTCATAGTCGAGCGCATCCTGCGAAGTCTTGAAGGCGCGGAATTGCGAGATGTCGGTGCCGGAGGCGAACGCCTTGTCGCCCGTGCCGGTGAGGATCATCGCCTTGATCGAGCGGTCGGCGTTGACGGTTTCGCAAATTGCCGCCATCCGCTCGTACATAGCAAAGGTCAGCGCGTTGCGCGCTTGCGGACGGTTGAAGGTCAGCCGGGCGATGCCATCATCGACTTCATAGATCAGGTCTTCAGGCGCTTGTACCGGGGCGTTCATCGCACGCTCTTTCTGTTCTTGGGACGGCTTCGTACCGCATGGGCGAGGATCGCGTCCGAAGCGCGTGACGATCGCGCGCGCTCCGGAAAGATTTCACACAGGCGCTCAGGCCACGGCGGCCTTGGATTTCGGCATCGGCACCACGTCGCGTCCTTTCAGGGCTTCCATGGCGGCGAGCACGCCGCCGCTATGATGCGGCATCTTGGCGAGATCCAGGCCCATCTCGATGCCCGACAGCGTGCCCATCAGCATCAGATCGTTGAAATGTCCGAGATGGCCGATCCGGAATGCCTTACCCTTGAGCTTCCCGAGACCGGTGCCCAGTGACATGTCGAAGTTGTCCAGAATCACCTTACGGAAGGCGTCGGCGTCGTGTCCGTCCGGAACCATGACCGCGGTCAGCGCCGGCGAATAACTGTGCGGGTCGAGGCACACAAGTTCCAGATCCCATGCCTTGACCGCTGCGCGGGTCGCCGTGCCATGACGCTTGTGTCGCGCGAACACATTATCCAGCCCCTCTTCCTCAAGCATCGCAATGGCTTCCCTCAGCGCATACAGCAGGTTTGTTGCCGGCGTGTAGGGAAACGTGCCCTGCTTGTTGATCGCAATCATGTCGTGCCAGTCCCAGTAGGACCGCATCGACGTGTTCGCCTTTGAAGCCGCGAGCGCCTTTTCCGAGATCGCGTTGAAGCTGAGGCCCGGCGGCAGCATCATGCCCTTTTGCGAACCACCAACGGATATATCGATGCCCCATGCATCGTGTTCATACTCGAGCGAGGCGAGGCCGGAGATGGTATCGACCATCAAAAGCGCCGGGTGGTTTGTGCGATTGAGGGCTTTGCGAACTTCGAGCGGATGCGTGACGCAACTGGTCGACGTCTCGTTGTGCACCACACACACGGCTTTGATCTTATGCTGACGATCGGCGGCAAGCTTGGCCTCGATCTGCTCCACATCAGCCCCGTGCCGCCAGTCGGTGGCTAGGAATTCGACATCGAGCTTGAATTTCTCGGCGATGCCGCGCCACAACACCGCAAACTGGCCGGTCTCGGCCATCAGCACCTTGTCGCCGGGCGACAGCGTATTCACGATCGCGGCTTCCCAGGCGCCCGTGCCCGACGACGGATAGATGATAACCGCCTGCTTGGTTCGGAAAATACGCTGGCAGCCCGCAAGCACGGCATGACCGAGTTCGGCGAATTCGGGGCCGCGATGATCCAAGGTCGGCATATCCATGGCCCGCAGCACCCGGTCGGGCACATTGGTCGGTCCTGGAATCTGTAGAAAATGCCTTCCAGTATGCACGGTCATGGGGCGTCCTTCCGGGATGTCTTGGTTTCGCAGGGCTCGAATATCACTATTTGGCGGGCTTGTCCCCTGCCCGGCGGGCGCCGTCAATGCTTAAGAGGGCGAGCCCTTGCCTTGCCAAGGCGAAACCCGGGATGCAAGAGATTAGGGGCATCACACGAGATTGAACCGATGGCGGCGACGCGGGCCGAAAAGTCTGGACATTCGGCTGAAACCAGCGCCCTCGCCGCGCGTCTGAGGCGCGAAATTACGGGCGACGTCTTGTTCGATCCGTTCAACCGCGGCCGCTATGCCACCGACGCTTCGTTTTATCAAATCGTCCCGTCGGGGGTCGTGATTCCCCGGACCATGGACGAAGCGCTGCGCGCGCTCAGCATTGCCAGCGACGACGGCCGGATCGTCACGCCGCGCGGCGGCGGGACCTCGCAAAGCGGCCAGACCATCAATGACGGCATCATCATCGATTTTTCCAAGCATCTGAATCGCGTCATCTCGCTCGACGTTGAAAATCGTACCTGCGTGGTTGAACCCGGGATCGTGCTTGACGACCTCAACCGCCAGCTTAGGAAACATGGCCTGTGGTTTCCGGTCGACGTTTCCACAGCATCCCGCGCCACCATCGGCGGGATGGCCGGCAACAATTCCTGCGGCGGACGCTCGTTGCGCTACGGCACCATGCGCGACAACACGCGCTCGATGGACGCAGCCCTTGCCGACGGCAGCCTGCTGCATTTCGGCGAGCTGCCGCGCGATTTCGCACAAATGAATTCGAGCGATCGCGGATCCGATCTGTTTCGCGACATGCTCGCGCTCGGTGCGCGCGAGGCGGTGGAGATCGGCGAGAAATTTCCAAAAGTGCAGCGCCGCGTCGGCGGCTACAATCTCGATGCGCTGGTGCCGCGCAATGCACCAAATAACATAGCGCATCTGCTGGTGGGATCGGAGGGCACGCTGGCCTTAACCACACAGGTTGAACTGAAGCTGTGGCCGGTCATTCGCAACAAGGTGCTGAGCGTCTGCCACTTCGGCAGCTTCTACCAGGCGATGGATGCCGCGCAGCATCTGGTGAAGCTGCGCCCGATAGCGGTGGAGTTGGTCGATCGCACCATGCTGGCGCTTGGCCGCGAGATCGCGATGTTCCAGCCCATCATCGCCACAGCGGTCCGCGGCGATCCCGATGCGGTGCTGATCGTCGAGTTTGCCGAGGAAGATCAGGCCGAAAACATCAGGCGATTGAAACAGCTTGGCGAGTTGATGGCCAATCTCGGCTTTGGCTGGGACCATCCGCAGCGCAAATGGGGCGGCGTGGTTGAGATAACGGAGCCCGCGCTGCAGACCGGCATCGCCGAGTTTCGCGCCGCCGGCCTCAACGTCATGATGTCGATGAAGCAGGAGGGCAAGCCGGTCTCGTTCGTCGAGGATTGCGCGGTGCCGTTGCCGCATCTTGCCGATTACACCGAGCGGCTCAACGCCATCTTCGTCAGGCACGGCACCCGCGGCACCATGTATGCGCACGCCTCGGAAGGCTGCCTGCATGTACGCCCTGTGCTGAACCTGAAACTCGAAAAAGACGTCAAGGCGATGCGCGCCATCGCCGAGGAAACCTTCGCAATGGTGCGCGAATACAAGGGCTCGCATTCCGGCGAGCACGGCGACGGCATCGTGCGATCGGAATTTCACGAGGCGATGTTCGGTCCGCGCATCATCAGCGATTTCAGGGAGGTCAAGCACCGCTTCGATCCGGGCAATGTGCTCAATCCCGGCAAGATCGTCGATGCGCCCAGGATGGATGACCGCTCGCTGTTTCGCTATCCGCCGAACTATCGCGTCAGCGAGTTCAAGACGGCGCTCGACTGGTCCGCTTATCCCGGCGCGGGCGGCGGCTTCCAGGGCGCGGTAGAGATGTGCAACAACAACGGCGCCTGCCGCAAGCTCGAGGGCGGCGTGATGTGCCCGTCCTATCGCGCTACCCGTGACGAAAAGGATGTGACGCGGGGCCGCGCCAACACGCTGCGGCTGGCGATCTCCGGCCAGCTGGGACCGGACGCGTTGGCGTCAGATGAAATGGCGGAGACGCTAAAGCTCTGCGTGTCCTGCAAGGCCTGCCGCCATGAATGCCCTGTTGGCGTCGATATGGCCAAAATGAAGATCGAAGTTCTCGCCGCGCGGGCGGCCAAGCACGGGCTCTCGTTCAGGGATCGGCTGGTGGGATATCTGCCGCATTATGCGGCGCTGGCATCGCGCCTCGCCCCGCTCGCCAATTGGCGCAACAACAGCCCCTTGCTACGAATGCTGTTCGAAAGATTTGCCGGCATCAGCGCGCGACGCGCGCTGCCGGAATGGCGGCGCGATGTGTTCAGGTCTGACATCGACGTTGTCGGCCCGGCCGATGGCCGCGAAGTCGTGCTGTTCGCCGACACCTTCAACCGCGCCTATGAGCGTGAAAACCTCGACGCAGCGCTACGCGTGCTGGTCGGGGGCGGATACCGTGTCCACATTCCAAAGCCCGCGGATGGCGGCAGGCCGCTGTGCTGCGGGCGGACGTTTCTTTCAGCGGGCCTGGTTGATCACGCCCGCGCCGAACTGGATCGGCTGGTTACCACCTATGCGCCGTTCGCGCTGCGCGGCGTGCCCATCGTCGGTCTGGAGCCGAGCTGTCTCCTGACGCTTCGCGACGAACTGCTCTCGCTGCGCGCCGACGAGCCGGCGAAAAGCATCAGCGCGCACGCGCTATTGTTCGAGGAGTTTCTGGTTCGCGAGGCCGAGGCTGGCCGCCTGCGGCTGCCGCTTGGGCCTATCGCCGGGAAAGTTTTGGTACACGGCCATTGCCATCAGAAATCGTTCGGCGTGTTCAAATCGGTCGAGCAGGTGCTGCGGCTCGTTCCCGGTTTGGATGTCGAAACTATCGAGTCGAGCTGTTGCGGCATGGCCGGCGCCTTCGGCTACGGCGCCGACACCTATCAGACCTCGATGGATATGGCCGAACTGTCGCTACTGCCGGCGGTGCGGCGCGCGGATGCCGCGACGCTGATCGTCGCTGACGGCACCTCGTGCCGGCACCAGATCAAGGACGGCGCCGGGCGTGGCGCCCTTCACGTCGCGCGCGTGCTGGGGATGAGCCTCGAGCGCGCGCGATCCAACCCAACTCTCTCCCCTGTCGCAAAGGAACCCATCCATGGCTGAACTGACCCTCGACGTCGCCCGCAAGATTCTCGATGTCGCCCTCGCCAAGGGTATCGAGAAGAAACTGAAACCCCTCGTCGTTACCGTTCTCGATGCGCGCGGCTGCGTCAAAGCCTCCGCAGCGCAGGACGGCACCAGCCTGCTGCGCAGCGAAATCGCCCACGGCAAGGCCTACGGCGCGTTGGCGATGGGCATGGGGTCAAGGGCGCTGTTCCAGCGCGCGCAGGAGCAGGCCTATTTCATCGGCGCGGTGAACACACTGGCGCAGGGCCGGATGGTGCCGGTGCCCGGCGGCGTGCTGATTCAGGACGGCAGCGTTCTGCTCGGCGCTGTCGGCGTCAGCGGCGACACTTCTGACAACGACGAGATCTGCGCGGTCGCGGGCATCGAGGCCGCAGGATTGAAGGCCAATGCGGGGTAATATTGCGCAATCGCACCCACCACGTCGTCCCGGCGAACGCCGGGACGACGGATGGGCTCACTTCCCCGGCCATGACGGCTTGCGCTTTTCGCCGAACGCCTTGAGGCCCTCCTTGGCGTCCTCGGTCATCGCCAGCAATGCGATCTGGCTTTCGGTGTAGGCGATGCTTTCATCGAACGACATCGACGCGATCGCGCGCATGGCGTATTTGCCGCGCCGGATCGCGGTCGGCGACTTGTCGACGATGCGGCCGATCAGCCAGTCGACCTTGGCGTCGAGTTCGGCCGATGGCACCACATAGTTCAGCAGTCCGGCGGTTTGCGCGGTCCGCGCGTCGAACGGCTCGCCGGTCAGCGCCCACTCGTTGACCAGCCGCCGCGGCGCGATCGATTGCAGCAGGCTCATCACCTGCATCGGAAACACGCCGACCTTCACTTCCGGCAATCCGAACATCACGTGATCGGCTGCCACCGCCATGTCGGTCATGCACAACAGGCCCATGCCGCCGGCCATGCAGACGCCGCCGACCCGCGCGATCGCCGGCTTGGTGGCGTTCTGCGACAGCCGCAACAGATCTGCGTAATCGACATTCGGCTTGGCGAAATCGAAGGCGAAGGCAGCGCCGGTGTGCTGCAGATCGGCGCCGGCGCAAAACGCCTTTTCGCCCGCCCCGGTCAGGACGATCACGCGCACACCCGGATCGTCATGCGCGTCGCGATAGCCTCTGGCGATGCCGGCGACCACGTCGCCATTGATGGCGTTGCGCTTCTCCGGCCGGTTGATGGTGATCCAGAATGCCTGCCCGCGCTTTTCAAGCACTACGCTGTTACTGTCAGTCATTGCCCTGCTCGCCTCGTCTGCTGTCGGCGGACATTAACGGCAGGATGACGACAGACTGCAAGGACGATTTAGGTGTTCGGAGTAGCTGATGGAGCGGCCTTCTTCACCCAGACCTTGTTGTCGTGAAATGCGGCACCGCCGACCGGCGCGACCGCCTCGGCGCCGGTGAGCGTATTGATGCCGCGACCGCCGATGTGGTCCTGATTCCTGTGAATCGATTCGGCGATCAGCACGCCGCGGCGCAGACCATCGAATAATCTTGCGGTCAGCGTCGTCTCGCCCCTGGTGTTGCCGAGGGTGACGGCATCGCCATCGGCGATCCCGAGCGTTGCGGCGTCGGCCGGATGTATCATTACGCTGGGTGCGCCTTCGCGCGCCTGCGACGATGGCGTTTCGTTGAAAGTGGTATTGAGGAAGCTGCGCGACGGGCTGGTGGCGAGCCGGAACGGATGCGCGTCGTCGGCCTCCTCGATGATGGTCCAGTGATCCGGCAGCGACGGCATCTGTTGCCAGGGACCCATACCGGCGATGCCGAAGGGAGGGTGCGCCCAATCGGCCTTGAAGTGGAACTTCTTGTCCGCATGCGCGAAGCCGTCGAGGTAATGCGAGGTGCGGAAATCCGGCTGCAGGTCGCGCCACAGATCGGCTTCCAGCGTCTCGATATCGCCGTGGCCGCTCTTCTTCAGCGTGGCGTCGATCAATTCGCGCGCCGTCATCTCGAAGGCGGGATGCACCGCGTTGAGCCGGCGGCCGAGACCTTGCAGCACCTCGTGGTTGGAGCGGCATTCGCCGGGTGGCTCGATCAGCTTGGCGCCGACCGAAATATGCTGGTGGCCGCCACCGTAATAAAGATCGTCATGCTCCATGAACATCGTCGCGGGCAATACAATGTCCGCCATCTGGGCGGTCTCGGTCATGAATTGCTCGTGCACCGCCATGAACAGGTCCTCGCGCGCAAACCCCTTGCGCACCAGCGCCTGCTCCGGCGCCACCGTCATCGGATTGGTGTTCTGGATCAGCATCGCCTTGACCGGACCGCCGCCCTTTAAGGCCTCGGCATCGCCGGTCAGAATACGTCCGATCTGCGATTGATCGAGCACGCGCGTTGTCCGGTCGATCGCGTCATGGCCCTCGATCAGCGATTCGTCGAAACGCCAGATCGCGTAATTGTTGAAAAACGCGCCGCCGCCTTCGTACTGCCAGGCACCGGTCACGGCCGGGATGCACAGCGCCGCGTGCATTTGCGCAGCACCATTGCGGCTGCGGGTGAAGCCATAGCCGAGGCGGAAGAACGAACGCTTGGTCTCGCCGACCAAACGGGCGAAAGCCTCGATCTCTTCCACCGGCACGCCTGAGATCGACGAGGCCCATTGCGGCGTACGGGTCGCCAGATGCGCCTCGAGCTCACCAGGGCAATCGGCGTAGCGATTCATATAGTCGCGATCCGCAAAACCTTCGCGGAACAGCACATGCATGACGCCGCAGGCGAAGGCGCCGTCGGTGCCGGGCCGCAGGATGATCTTGATGTCGGCCTGCTTCATGGTGTCGTTGTTGTAGATGTCGACCGCCGCGATTTTGGCGCCGCGCTCTTTCCGGGCGCGCATCGCATGCGTCATCACATTGACCTGGGTGTTCACGGGATTGGTGCCCCAGATCACGATCAGGTCGGAGACCCCCATCTCGCGTGGATCGACGCCTGCGATCTTGCCGGTGCCGATGGCAAATCCCACGCGGGCGATATTGGCGCAGATCGTCGAGTAGTAGCGGGAATATTTCTTCACATGCGCAAGGCGGTTGATGCCGTCGCGCATCACGAGGCCCATGGTGCCGGCATAGTAATAGGGCCACACCGACTCGGCGCCGAACTCGCGCTCGGCCGCATCGAAGCTCGCCGCGATCTCGTCCAGCGCCTCGTCCCAGGAAATCCGCGCGAATTGACCGGAGCCCTTCGATCCGGTCCGGCGCAGCGGGTGCATCAGCCGATCCGGATGATGAATGCGCTCGGCATAGCGCGCGACCTTGGCGCAGACCACGCCGGCGGTATAGCTCTGCAGCCTGGAGCCGCGCACCCGGCCGATCGTGGAACCATCGATCACCTCGATATCGAGCGCGCAGGCCGATGGACAATCGTGCGGACAGGTGGAATGCCGGATGTCGATCTTGGTCTGCTGGTTCATGCGCCGATAGGTACCATCAAAAGCCGGGACAGCCGAGCGCATTTATCCGGCAATGCACGTACAAAAGCAGCGCGCGAGCCATGCATTACGAGCCGAGATATGCCCCGCCATTGGCGTGGATGGCCTGTCCGTTGATGTAGCGCGCACCGGGCCCGCACAGGAACCGCACCGTTGCGGCGACGTCTTCCGGCTTGCCGCGCTCGCCGGTGATGGTCTGATGGATCAGGTGATGCGCGGGTTCCGGCTTGTCTTTCGGGCGCGGCGTGCCGATCAGCCCGGGAACGACGCAATTCACGGTAATGCCGTCGTCGGCAAGGTCGTGCGCGAGCGCGCGGGTGAAGCCGACAAGTCCCGCCTTCGCGGTCACGACATGGGCGCGGTTCTTCGCACCGGTATGCGCGCTCAGGCCGCCGATGTTGACGATGGTTCCGGCCCCGCTCTTGCGTAGGCCCGGCAGGCAGGCCTTGGTGCAATGAAACGCGCCATCGAGGGTGACGTCGAGGATTTCGCGCCACTCGGCGTAGCTCATCTCGCCGAACGGCTTTTCCCGCCGCAGCGCGGCATTGTTGACGAGGATGTCGAGGTGGCCGAAATGCTTTACGGCAGCGTCCGCCATTGCCTGCACCGCCATGGCGTCGGCCACGTCACCGATATGAACCAGCGCTTTGCCGCCGGCGATCTCGATCTCGCGCGCCACGGCCTCCGCCTCGGCACGGTTGCTGCGGGCATTCACCAAAATGGATGAACCGCCCTCCGCCAGCGCCAGCGCAATCGCGCGGCCGATATTACGACCAGCGCCGGTGACGATGGCGACCTTGCCGCTGAGTTCGCTGTTGCCGGCCATGCCCTGTGCCCCTCATTTCGTCATCGTCCGCGAAAGCGGACGATCCAGTAAACACCGACGTCCGCGATTCATCCGATGGTACTGGATGCCCCGCTTTAGCGGGGCATGACGGTAGTGGTTATATCCGCAGTGCACCCAGATCGATGCGGCCATTGTAGAGCGTTGCCAACAGCTTCAACGTCGCATCGCTCTGCGCCGTGGCCCAGCCGCCGTGCTGCGCATTGAGCGCGAATTTCTCCGTCACGTCCTGCCGCGTCAGCGGCTCCTGGGCGCCGCCGCGCAAGTATGGTTGCCGTTCCTCGATCACGCTGCCGTCCTTCATGGTCGCGCGGACGTGGCCGGTATAGTTGTTCGGATAGGGATTGTCCGGGTCGATCACGAATTTCACCTTTGCTGCAAGTGCGAGCACCTGGCGGTCGCCGATCGCCGCCTCGGTGAATGCGCCGAGCCCGACGCCGCCATGCACGAAGCCGGTTGCGAGCAGATACGGCACGGCGAACTTGGCGGAATAGCCGTTGCGCGGACGCTGCTTGTCGGCAAGCGGCTCCCACAGCCGGTGCACCGTCCCCTCCGCCACCTCGCACACGATCTCCTTGATGTCCTCGGCCTTGACGCCGCGCGCGGCCAGCCGTCTGGCGCAATCGATGTAAGGCTGCGCCATCGTCCCACAGGGATACGGTTTGAACGCCAGCGTGTCCGTCACCCAGCGCGCGCCGAAATCGCCTGTCAGCGCGCCGTAGTCGCCCTTTGGCGTGTGCGCGAAGCCGTGGAACAGCCCGTGCACGCCCTCGAACACCGTGCGCGGGCCGACAAACCCCTGCCGCGCCAATAGCGCCGCCCGAATCCCTGATTGCGCCGCCCAGCCCGCATGCAGCCGCTTGGTCCATGCGCCCTCGGCGAGATATTCGATGATGCCGCCGGCCATGCTGCCGGCGATGCCGAGCGCGTCGACAATCTGCCTGGCATTGAGGCCGAGCGCCGCGCCGACGCCCGCGGCCGCACCCATGGCGCCGAAAATCGCGGTCGGGTGAAATCCGGCCTTGTGGACGGCCTTCGGCACCACGAGGCTCAACCGGCAGAGAACTTCGACGCCGATGGCGATGCCGGTCAGCGCCATCCGTCCATCGGGATTGTACCGCTCGCAGGCTGCCAAGACCGCCGGCACGATCACCGCGCCAGCATGCACCGGACCGCCCTCGAAGGTATCGTCGAAATCCTCGCCATGCGCCGCGGTGCCGTTGACGAAGGCCGCACCCGAGGCGTTCAGCGTGCGCCTGTGACCGATTGCGGTACACGGGCCGTCATCGTCCCAACCCGCAAGCGCGCTGCCGACGTAATCCTGGTTGCGCGCGGTGACGCACAAGCCGACGACATCGATCAGCAAATCCTCGCATTTGTGTTTGGTCGCCGCCGGCAGCCCACCCGCCTTCAGCGCAACGATTTTATGCGCAAGCGTTTCGGCGACCGAAGTTCTTGGCAATTCGGAAGTCATTGTCGCTCGATCGCCGGCGGATCAAACATGGAAGAGTTTGGTATAGTGCGCCTTGATCGCGTCACCCTCTTTCTCCACCGCCGCCGCGTCGTCCTTCATGGTCTTGATGTCCTTGAACGGCTTGCGTCCTGGCTTCTCCTGGGTCTGCGGATGCACCGAGCGCAAGCCGCCGACATCGATGATGAGCTGCTGGGCGTCCCGGCTGAAGCAGAACGACTGAAATAGTTTTGCCGCGTTCGGATTGGGCGAGGACTTGAAGATTCCGTTCGGACCGATGATCAGCGGCGATCCCTCGCTGGCATAAACCGGCTCGACCGGGCGTCCCTTCTCCTTGAGCTGGAAAATGTTGTACTCGTTACCGTCTGCCATGACAGCGCGTTCGCCGAGATCGAGCTTCTTCGGCGGGTCGGCCGACGATTGCACCTGCATGATGTTCTGCTTGGCGAGCTGTTCGAACCAGGTCCAGCCGAGGTCGCGCTGCATCTGATAGGTCGCGGTCATGATGGTGCCGCTGTAGCCGGGATGCGCCTTGACGATCTTGCCCTTCCATTTGGGGTCGAGCAGGTCGGCAAAACTCTTCGGCGCCTCCTCCGCCTTCACCAGATTGGTGTTGTAGGCGATGATGCTGAGCCAGACGCGGAAGCTGGCAAACTGGCCGTCCACATCCCTGTGCTCGGCCGGATAGTTCGCGACGTCTTCCGGCACGTAGGGCGCCAGAATGCCGTCGCGTTTCCAGACGATGAAATGCGCGGCGTCGGACGAGTTCACCACGTCGACCGCGTGGATGTTGCTGGAATATTCCTGGCCGATGCGCTGAAACACCCGCTCAGCCCCGGTGCGCTCGACGCGCACGGCAATACCAGGATATTTCGCCTCAAAGGCCTTCGCCAGTTTCTCCGCGACCGGCAGATCGGTCGAGGTGTAATAGCTGACCTGGCCTTCCTTCTTCGCGGCCTCGATCAGCGCCGACGTGACCGGCTCCGGCGGCGGCGCCGATGCCATGACGCGGGTCGAGAACGCAGCGCCCGCGAGCAATGCACCGGATCCCTTGAGCACGGTGCGGCGCGATATCCTGGCATGTTTCATTGGCTCATTATCCCCTTGTTCGGGCGGCACTTGGTACACCAGAGGTTATCTTTTATTCCTAGAGCGCGCAGCGAGTCTTTCGTCGACAGCGCGTTGCCATTGCCGCTAGACTTGATAGCAGGATTTGGCCAACCACCAGTACAGAACAAGACCAGAATTCGGGAGACTGAAATGACCGGCCCAAGATTTGCGCTTGCATTAGCGGTAACTCTTCTTGCGACGCCAAATCTTGCTACTCCATGCCTAGCGCAGGATTATCCCACTAAACCGATCAGGATCATCGTTCCCTTCGGCGCCGGGGGGCCTGCCGACGTGGCGGCGCGCCTGATCGGCAACATTTTGCAGGAGAAATTTGGCCAGTCGATCGTGGTCGAGAACCGGACCGGAGCCGGCGGCGTGATCGGCACGGTTGAGGTCGTCAAATCGCCGCCTGACGGCTATACGCTATTGATGATGTCGAATACCCAGACCGCCAACGAATCGCTGATGCCGCAGCGCAAATACGAGCTGATGCGCGATCTGGTGCCGATCGCACCGGTTAATTATTCCGATCTTGTCATCGTCGTGAACCCGCAGGTGCCGGCAAAGACGCTGCAGGAATTCATCGCACTCGCCAAATCGGAGCCGGGTAAGCTGAACTACGCTTCGTCCGGCCAGGGCACGCCCTACCACATGGCCGGCGAACTGTTCAAAGCCATGGCCGGCATCGATGTCGTGCACGTTCCCTATCGCAACAGCGGCGAGGCGCGCAGTGGCGTCATCGGCGGACAGGTGCAGATGATGATCGACGCGGTCCCCGCGATGGCCCCCAATGTCGGTGCAGGCCAGGTGCGGGCGCTCGCCACCACAGGCAAGACGCGCTCAGGCGTGTTGCCTGACGTGCCGACCGCCGGCGAGGCCGGCGTCCCCGGATACGAGGCGACCATCTGGCTCGGATTGATGGCGCCAACCGGGACACCAAAGCCCGTTATCGATAAGCTGAATGCCGCCGTTAACGAGGTGGTCAAGCGGCCGGACATCGTCAAACTCTGGAAAGAACAGGGCGCGGTTCCGATGTCGATGACGCCGGAGGAGTTCGACAAATATCTGCGCGGCGATATTGTGAAATGGGCCAACGTCGTCAAACTATTCCCCAACAAGCCGCAGTAAGATCTAACCAGCGTCAAGGTCCTTTTTCTCGATGCCGCGCATTCGATTTCGCCTCAATGGCGTCGAGACTGATGTCGACGCCGATCCCGATCGCTCGCTGCTCGATATCCTGCGCGGGCCACTGCGCATGACCGGCCCACATTTCGGTTGCGGCGCCAATGAATGCGGCGCCTGCAACGTCATCGTCGGCGATCGCGCGGTGGCCGCATGCGACACGCCGCTGTGGTCCGTCGCGGATAAGGACATCACCACCATCGAAGGGCTGGGAACCGAGCACGAGCCGCATCCGCTGCAGCGCGCATTCATCGCCGAGCAGGCCTTGCAGTGCGGCTATTGCGTTCCCGGCATATTGATGAGCGCCGCAGCACTTTTGATGCGAAACCCGAAGCCCACTGGCGAGGATGTCAGGGCTTCGCTGGACCGTAACCTTTGCCGTTGCGGTTCGCATAACCGTATGGTGCGGGCGGTGCTGCGGGCGGCGGCCGAGATCGAAGCCCGGTGACCAAGCTCGCACCCTCCCCCTCCGCGCGCCCATTGCCGGTCAGCCTCGCGGCGAACCCTGTCCTGTCGTCATGGATCCGGTTTTCGTCTGAGGGGCATGTGTCGGTCTCGCCGGGAAAGGTGGAGATCGGGCAAGGCATCGTCACGGCGCTGGCCCAGATCGCCGCCGACGAACTCGATGTCGATATCGGCCGCGTCCAGATGGTCCGCGCGTCGACCGCAGGCAGCCCCAACGAGGGCGTCACCTCAGGCAGTCTTTCCGTGCAGCAGTCGGGACGCGCCGTCCGGCAGGCCTGTGCTGAAATCCGGCAGATCTTTCTTGCCGCCGCGTCGGATCGGCTGGGCGTCGGGATCGACGCGCTCGACATTAAAGACGGCACCATCTCCGGACCCGGCAATATCAGGACCAGCTACTGGGAACTCGCCCATGAGGTCTCGCTGGACTGCGACGCGACGCCGGGCGCCGTGCCCAAACTATCAACCCAGCGCACGCTTGCCGGAAATTCCGTTCAACGGCTGGATATCCCCGACAAGGTTTTCGCGCATCCCCGTTTCATTCACGATTGTGCGCTGCCCGCCATGCTGCACGGCCGCGTGCTGCGATCGGAGATGTCAGCTGCAAAACTTACCGGCATGCCGGAGGATGGCGCACGCGCGGTTGCCGGCCTGGTCGCCATTGTGCGCGACGGAAATTTCGCGGGCGTGGTCAGCGAAACCGAGGATGGCGCCGAGGCCGCGCTGAAGGCCCTGCGCAAAAGCGCGGCGTGGTCATCAGGCGAAACGCTGCCCGATGAAGACAGGCTGGCGGAGTGGTTGCAAGCCCAGCCGTCGGAGCCGACGGTCATCGACAACAAGACGGCGTCTGAAGCGGGCGAAAAGAAGCGCACGATCCGGCGGCAGTATACCCGTCCGTATCTCGCGCATGCGTCGATCGCGCCGTCCTGCGCCATGGCGCAGTGGACCGGAGACCGCATCCACGTCTGGACCCACAGCCAGGGGGTCTATTTGCTCCGCGCCGACCTCGCGCTCGTTCTCAAATTACCGGTCGAGAATATCACGGTCGAGCATATGGAGGGCGCCGGCTGCTACGGACACAATGCCGCCGACGACGTCGCGCTCGATGCCGTTCTGCTTGCGAAGGCGGCCGCCGGCCGGCCGGTCCGCGTGCAATGGTCGCGCGAAGACGAGATGTCACATGCGCCGTTCGGTGCAGCGATGGCGATCGAGATCGAGGCCGATCTCGATGCGCAAGACGAGATTGTCGGCTGGCGCCACAGCATCTGGAGCAACGGGCACGCCGCACGGCCGGGGCGCGCGGCTCAGCCGGCCCTGCTTGCCGCTACCGAACTGGCGAAACCGTTTCCGCGCACCATCTCGACAAATCCGCCGCAGGCCAATGGCGGCGGCGCCGATCGCAACTCTGTACCGCTCTACGATTTTCCGTCGTGGCAGATCGAAAGCCATCGGCTGCTGACCATGCCGATACGAACCTCCGCGCTAAGAACACTTGGCGCGCAGGGCAACGTTTTTGCGATCGAATCCTTTCTCGACGAACTGGCAAACGAGCGCGGCGAAGATCCGGTCGACTTCCGGCTGCGTCACCTCAGGGATTCGCGGGCGCAAGATGTGATCCGCTCCGTCGCCAAGCGCGCGAACTGGAAGCCGGACAAACAAACAGGCTGCGGTTATGGCATCGGCTTCGCGCGATACAAGAACACCGGCGCTTATTGTGCCGTGGTCGCCGAGGTCGAGGGCGCCGAAGACATCAACGTCAAGCGGCTGACGATCGCGGTCGATGTCGGTGAAGCCATCAATCCGGACGGCGTGATCAATCAGATCGAAGGCGGCGCGATCCAGGCCACCAGCTGGGTATTGAAAGAGCGGGTTCGCTTCGACCGGCAGCGCATCACCAGCAGCACATGGACGGCGTATCCGATCCTTCGCTTCAGCGAGGTGCCGGAGGTGCAGGTCGAACTCATTCAGCGGCCGGATATGGAGCCTGTCGGCGCCGGCGAGGCGGCCCACGGCCCGGTCACGGCGGCAATCGCCAATGCCGTGTTCGATGCGCTTGGCGTGCGGGTTCGCAACCTGCCGATCACGCGCGACAGACTGATCGCGGCGATGGAATTGACCACATGACCGCATTGAAGATTCTCAGCGGCGGCGCGGCCCAGGGACTGGTCGCTAGTCTTGCGCCAAAATTCAAGGCGCTGACCGGATTCGACATCGAGGGAGAGTTCGGCGCGGTTGGCGCCATGGCCGACAAATTGCGCAAGGGCATGCCAGCCGACGTTGTCATACTGACGGCAAAAATGATCGCGGATCTGGCGGAGGAAAACCTCGTTATCAGCGCTTCGACATCAAACATCGGCCTGGTCGAGACTGCGATTGCCGTCCGTGCCGGCGATTCCTTGGTCACGGTCAGAGATGCCGCGGGGCTGCGCGAGGCGTTTCTCGCCGCCGACGCGATCTTCGTTCCGGACACCAAGGCCTCGACGGCCGGGATTCATATTGCGAAAGTTCTGCACCAACTGGGCATTGCCGACGACGTCGCAGCCCGGCTCAAGATCTATCCGAATGGCGCGACCGCGATGCGCCATCTGGCTGAAACCGACGCCGTCAGGCCGATCGGCTGCACGCAATCGACCGAGATCATCAGCACACCCGGCGTGATGCTGTCCGGATCCCTGCCGCCGGGATGCGAACTCTCGACCGTCTATACCGCGGCCGTGACCACACGGGCCACCTCTGCACAACAGGCTCAGAGCCTGATCGATCTATTGACCGCTGCGGATCAGCGCGAGCTGCGTACCCGCGCCGGGTTCCTCAGCAGTCGAAAATAGCGGCATTCAATTTCCGCGGTCTTATTTGACCAATTGCGTCAAGCCGGTCGGCGGCCCGTCGATGGCGGTCCAGCCGCCGTCCACAAACAACGTGCTGCCGCTGACATAGCTTGCCGCGTCGGAGGCCAGATAAGCGACGGCGATCGCGACTTCGTCGGCGCTGCTCCAGCGATTAAAGACCGTGTGCGCCGCGTAAAGATTGTAGATATCGGGCCGCTCCTTGAAGGGCGCGGTCAGCGCGGTCTCAGCGATGCTCGGCGCGATGGCGTTGACGCGAACCCCGAAGCGGCCGACTTCAGATGCGAAGCCTTTGACCAGCAACCCTATGGCCGCCTTGGTCGAACCATAAACAGCAAGCCCGGGCTCGATGGTGACGGCGCGCACGGAAGAACAGGCGATCAGACTGCCGCGTTGCTGCTTGACCATGATGCGGCCGAAGGTCTGGAAGAACCACACGGTGCCCTTGATGTTGAGGTTGATGACGCGGTCGAGATCCTCCTCGGTATAGTCGAGGATGGTCTTGCGGATGTTCAGTCCTGGCGTCGTAACCGCAATATCCAGGCGCGGAAATTTCTGCATCACCCTTGTTGCGAGCGCCGCGACATCGGCGGCGCTGGCCGCGTCGCAAGTCGCGGCTTCCGCCCGACCTCCGTGCTCGCGAATGCCGGCGGCGGTCGCTTCCGCGCCCTCGCCTGCACGATCGGCGCACATCACGCTGGCGCCGAGCGACGCCAGCGCTTCCGCCGAAGATTTGCCGATGCCGGAGGCCGCGCCAAGCACGACGGCGGTCTTTCCGGTGGGATCGAAAAGCTTGCGATAGTCCGTCACAGCCGAACCTCCTTTGTGCAAGAAAGAAATCCACGCTGCCGAAGCACTGCGGAAGCGAGAGCACAATTCCTGTTTGGCGTCCCTCCGGAGAGCCCAAATTTTGGCAGGCGCAATTAAGCGGGCGAGCCGGCCAACTTTGTCTTTGCCAAAGTCTGTTCATATACTAATATATCAATTACGTTTGAGAGCAAACATGCCGACACGCGCCACGAAAAAGACTGAGGCCACGGTCCGTTCGGCAGCCGCCAGCCATCGCCGTAACGGCCGGCCGCGCACGGCTACGGCTTCGTCAAAGATATATTCAGATCTTCGCACCGAACTGGTGTCGCTGCAGCGGCGCCCCGGGGAGGTCATCTCGGAGGCCGAAATCGCTCTTTCCTATGGGGTGAGCCGAACGCCTGTTCGCGAAGCCATCCTGAAATTAGCAGATGAAGGTTTGCTGGAGATATTTCCCCAGTCGGGCATCTTCGTCTCCCGCATTCCGATGGCGGCGCTGCCGGAAGCGATCATCATTCGCAAGGCGCTTGAGGAAACCACCGCGCGCCTGACCGCGGAGCGCGCGACGTCCAGCCAGATTTTGGTTCTGCATTCGATCCTGGAACGTCAGCGCGAGGCAAGCGCCGCCAGGGACGACGACGCCTTCCATCGCGCGGATGAAATGTTTCATGCGACTATCGCGGAAATCGCCGGATATCCGGGTATCTGGACGCTGATCCAGCAGGTCAAGGTGCACGTCGATCGCTATCGCCGGCTGACGCTGCCGCAGGAGGGACGGATCACGCGCGTGATCGCCGAGCATGAGGCCATCCTGGGCGCGATCGAGGTCCATGATCAGGCGGGCGCAAGGATCGCAATGGAAATCCACCTCCAAGGTCTTCTCGGCAATATCTCCGCCACTCAAAGTATCAATCCGGAGTTCTTCGACAAGCGAAGCCAATAAACAAGGGACGCGGCCGCAAAAGACCGCCGCGCCATTGGGAGGTTACAGTATGAACGGCGTTCTGGTTTCGACCTTCGCACGCGTTGCGACCTGATGCGCATTGGCGCAATGGAGGTCGTATTGACCGACGCGGGAGAGCCAATCGCTCTTTCTCGCAACGTCGCCTCGCCTGTCAGGCCGGAGATCACATTACTTCGATTCGTCGATCTCGCCGCTGAGAGCCTGATCGTTGCAGCACTACTTGGCGAACTCGTGCTGGTGCTGGCAAACGTCGTCGCGCGGGTCTATTTCCACCACTCGTTCCTGTGGACCGACGAAATCGCCAGACTGGCCTTGTCGATTCTGGCGTTTATCGGCGGCGCGGTCGCCTATCGACGGCGCGATCACGCCTTCGTTCGCGTCCACCCGGTGCAGGCGGCCTATCGCATGTCGCAGGCAATCCTCGGGTTGAAGAGCGCGGTCGAAAAGGCGATGGCCAAGAACGGCGGCAAGAAGCCTTC
>Ga0208715_1000178_pt1 | contig 22849 bp, 18 predicted proteins | sample NGESurshal092012_3_FD_184473 | JGI IMG/M metagenome (GOLD analysis project Ga0208715, IMG submission 184473) | Arctic peat soil microbial communities from Barrow, Alaska - NGEE Surface sample 210 shallow-092012 (SPAdes) | ecosystem: Environmental > Terrestrial > Soil > Wetlands > Peat ... | reverse complement strand
TGGCGCGCTCGAAGCGCAGCTGATCGCAGCCATCGCCAAACAGGCGCCCAACCATGATGTAGTCGTTGTCGCGAGATCATCGGCTGATGGCCGGCCGGCGACAGATCGACGATGGACAGCCGGCGATGAATCAGACCAATTCCGGCTTCCGGGTCGATCCACATACCGTCGTCGTCCGGCCCGCGATGCCGCAAGCATTCGCTCATCGAATGGGCTATATCGTCGATCTGCCACGGCGCGCCTTGCGCCCGGCCTGCAATAAAGCCCGCGAAACCGCACATCCGTTAAATCCGAAGCTGTCGTCGGCTAAACATGCTTAGCGTCAGGTCAGAAATTCAGTAATGGCGGAGGTCTCGACCGCGACGTTGACTTTAAAGAGCGCGCGCGGTCCTTTACTGGAAAATGTATGATCGGCGCAACAGCGCCACCCCATCGGTAAACCGCCATGACCGCGCCGGACCCCCTCCTCGTCGAACGCCAATCGGACGGCATTGTCGTGTTCCGCCTCAATCGGCCGCAGGTGCGCAATGCGCTCAATCTGGAGGTGCGCGCGCGGCTCGCCGACGAGGTCACCCGCCATGCTGACGACCCGGCGGTCCGCTGCCTGATTATCACCGGCTCCGACACGGTGTTCGCGGCCGGCGCCGACATCGGCCAGATGGCGGAGGCCGGCCCGATCGAGATCATGGCGCGCAACCTGCAGAAATACTGGCGCACGATCATGGACTGCCCGAAGCCGGTGATCGCCGCCATCGAAGGCTTCGCGCTCGGCGGCGGACTTGAACTGGCCTTGTGCGCCGACATCATCGTCGCCGGCGAAGGCGCCCGCCTCGGCCTGCCCGAGGTCAAGCTCGGCATCCTGGCCGGCGGCGGCGGCACGCAGAAACTGGCGCGGCTGGTCGGGCGCCAGCGCGCCATGCTGCTGCTGATGACCGGCAAGATGTTCAGCGCCGCCGAAGCCTTCAGCATGGGCGTGATCAGCGAGCTGGCGCCGACCGGCCAGGCGCTGGCGCGCGCCATCGAGATTGCGCGCGAGATCGCCGGCATGCCGCCGATCGCCGTCATGCAGATCAAGGAAATCGTCAATGCCGGCCTGAACGCGCCGCTCGAAACCGCGCTGATGCTGGAGCGTAAGGCGCTGCTGTTGCAGTTTGCCACAAGCGACCAGAAGGAAGGCATGCGCGCGTTCCTGGAGAAGCGCAAACCGACGTTCGAAGGGAAGTGAGCGTGGCGCAGGATCTGCAGCGGCCGGATCTGATGGTCGCGGTCATCGGCGCCGGCACCATGGGGCGCGGCATCGCGCAGGTTTGCGCGCAAGCCGGCATGACGGCGCTGCTGTTCGATGCGCGGGAAGGCGCGGCGCGCGAAGCAGTGGCGGCGATCGACAAGGCGCTCGACGCCCAGGTGGCCAAGGGCCGCCTGACGGCGGACGTGAAATTGGGCGTGATCGGCCGCTTGCGGGCGATCGGCTCGCTCGATGAGGTGGCGCCCGCGGGCATCGTGATCGAGGCGATCGTGGAAGACCTCGCGGCCAAGCGCGAGCTGTTGCGCGAGCTGGAGCAACGCATCGCGCCCGACGCGGTGATCGCCACCAACACCTCCTCGCTGTCGGTCACGGAGATCGCCGCCGGCTGCGGCGATCCGGGCCGCGTCGGCGGCCTGCATTTCTTCAATCCGCCGCCGCTGATGCGGCTGGTCGAGGTGATCGGCGGATTGCGCAGCGATCCCGCTTTGGTCGAGGCGCTCACCGGCTTCGTCCGCCGCATCGGCAAGCACCCGGTGGTGGCGGCCGACACGCCCGGCTTCGTGGTCAATCACGCCGGCCGCGCCTATGGGCCGGAGGCGCTGCGCATCGTCGCGCAAGGCATCGCGAGCCCGCGCGAGGTCGATTCCCTGATGAAGGAGGCCGCCGGTTTCCGCATGGGGCCGTTCGAGCTGCTCGATCTGATTGGCGCCGACGTCACTTACGCGGTGATGGTGAGCATCTACGAGCGATATTTCGGCGAGCCGATGTATCAGCCGTCGGCGCAACTGGCCGTGCGCGTGGCCGGCGGCTTGCTCGGCCGCAAGACCAAGCAGGGCTTCTACAATTACGACGGCCCGCCGGCGGCGAGCGCGCCGACGGTGCAGGTCGCTGTGCAACCGGTGCCGTCGGTGGCCTGGGTCGCGGACGAGGACGGCGGGCGCGAACTGGCCGAATGGCTCGCGAGCGCGGGCGTCAAGACGCAAGTTGGCGGCGTGCCGGACGCGCGCGCTTTGTGTTGCGTGACGCCGCTCGGCGAGGATGCCACCGGCGCCATCGTCCGGCTCAAGCTCGACCCGGCGCGCACGGTCGCGGTCGATATGCTGGGCGGTTTCAAAGGCCGCCGCACGCTGATGAAAACGCCGCTCACGACACCGGAAACGTTAGGCGCCGCGGTCGCGGCGCTGTCGACGGCTGCGCCGGTCACCGTCATCAACGACAGCGCGGGCTTCGTGGTGCAGCGGCTGCTCGCCATGATCGTCAATATCGGCAGCCGCATCGCCGAACTGCGCATCGCCGCGCCCGGCGACATCGACACCGCGGTCGAGCTCGGGCTCAATTATCCGAAGGGCCCGCTGGCGCTTGGCGACACGCTCGGTGGGCGCCGCGTGCTGGCCGTGCTCGACGGCATGCACGCGGTCACGCGCGACCCGAAATATCGCGCGACCGCCTGGCTGCGCCGGCGCGCGCTGCTCGGCATTTCGCTGCTGACGCCGGATTGATTGCGGAATTTAAGTGGTACAGGCGGGTGGACTTGAACCACCGACCTCTGGTTCCACAGACCAGCGCTCTAACCAACTGAGCTACGCCTGCACGGGCTCGTCATCATTGACGCGAGCGGCCGGAACCTAGGTTCAGGGCGCCAATTTGGCAAGCGGCTTGGGCCAGGGCCCGGAGTGTGCCACCCAAAGCAAAAGCCCGGGCGTTTGCACGCCCGGGCTTTCGATCCGCTGCAATAAGCGCGGCGGCTATTCGATCGTTACGCGGCCTTGCTGAAGGCGCTGGTAAAGCTTTCCTTGATCGGTTCGACCGTCTCGGTCGCGACCTTCTGCGCGTGATCGGCAAGTTCCTTGGCCTGCGCGCTCACGGTGTCGAACTGCGCACGCACATAGGCGGTGTAGAGCTCGACCACTTCAGAATAGGACTTCGCGGTCAGCAATTCGCCGAACAAGTCGTAAGCGGCATTGCTGTTGGCTTTGGCGGTTTCGACCAGCTTGAGGCCATAGTCGGAGCAGCCCTTGGAGGCCGTCGCATAGGTCTCTTCGAGCATTTCCGTCGCGTCCTCGGCGGCGCTCTTCATCTTCTCGTAGTGCTCCTTGGCCTGCGCGACGCCCTTCTCGGCGACCTCGCGGAAGGCGGCGGGGACTTCCATCTTCGGCATTTCGAATTTCGGCATTTCGAACTTCGGCATGTCGAATTTCGGCATCTCGAAGGCGGACGCGCTTGTGGCAACCGGCTTCGGCTTGGCTTTCGGCGTGACAGCCGCGGTTTGGGGTTCGGCCATGACAGTTATCCTTAGGTCGGAGGGCGGTTTCCTGCTCAAAGCGAGTCGTCGCCCTCGGTAAATCGGCTCGCGCTTATTTCAGGACTCGCTGCCTTGAGGGCCGCCCAAGGGGGCATATGGGCGAGTGCCATAAACCCTATATAGCACCCTTTTTGGTGCATTGCAATAAAATTATTGCGGTGCACAATAATGTGATAACCCCAGCCTCGCCGGCTAACGCCGGCTCCAAACCGCATTCGATCCCGGCCCCTAAGGTTCCGTCAGTGCTGGCCGGCCTGCCCGGCCAGCTTGGCCACCTGTTTGCTCAATTCCTTAGCCTGATCGCTCAACGCCGCGATCTGGCTTTTCACGTAATCGGTGTGCAGCGCCGTCAGCTCCTGGGCATCCTTGGCGCGCACCAGCTTCTCGGCGAATTCGAACGACGAGGCGACATTGCGCTGGGTAAACCCGATGGCCATTTCGCCGATCTCCTTGGCGCCGCTGCGCGCGGTCGTAGCCTGATTCTCGGCGGTATTGACCGCGTGTTGCGCGGCGGAGATGAAACTGTCGAAGGCCTGTTTGGCCTGTTCCACGCTTTTCTCCGCGAACGCGCGCATTTCCGCCGGGATCTCGAAATTCCCATTGCCTTCCTTCGCCATGACATCCTCCTGCCTGTAGTTCATCGCCGGCCGCCGCCGACTTTAACTTTTATCTAGGTCGCTCGCCCAAAGTCGCTAGTGCTGGAACTCGCGCTATTAAGGTTATCGCCGCTTGGTGGGGCATAACGACCGCCGCGTCGTGGACGGAGCATCAAAGCAGCCGTATTAAGGCTTTGTTAGCCGTAAACGGTGCGACGGGATCGATGAGCGGGACTGAGTTCCAATTTACTTGCCTGAGCGATCAGCGGCTCGCGGCCCATGCCTTGAGCCCGACGCCGGTATGGCTATGGAGCACGGACGCGAAGCGCGTGCTGTGGGCCAATCCGATCGCGGCCGCGGTCTTCGATGCCGCATCGCCGGGCGCGCTTGCCGCCGTCAGCTTCGAACCCGAGCATCCGGCCGCCGCGCAGATCGCGCGCCTGGCCGGTACGCTGCCGCAGGGCGGCGCGGCGCGGCTCGAACGGCTGCGCGGTTTCGGCGCCGGCTTCGGCGGCACGCTGATCTGTCTTTGCTCGCGCATCGCGCTGGCCGACAATAGTCCCGCCGTGCTGGTGGTTTCGACCGAGCCCGCCGGCAAAGACCTTAGCTTACCTGACCGCGCGCAACGGCTGCTCACGGATCTCGATCGGCCGGCGGCGGTTTTCACCGCTGATGGCGAGTTGATCGAGGCCATGCCGGCGGCGCGCGAGCGCTTCGGTGACAAGCGCGACCTGGTCGCGCTCGGTGCCGAGCAGCTCGCCCGCGAGGCCTCGCTCAACGGCCGCGCCGACGGCGACATCGCGGCCTGGCCCGCCACCATGCTCCGCCTCGGCGCCGGCGCGACGGTGACGCTGCTGGTCGCATTCGCCGCGCCTGAGAAGGCCGCGAGCACCGATGCGGCTGCGGCAGTTGCGCAAGCGGCGTCCACCGTCCCCCATCCGGCCGCGCCGGAAGCGCGTCCGCGCCGTTTTCCGTTCCGCTTCGTCTGGCAGATGGATGCGGCGAACCGCTTCACCCTCGGCATGGAAGATTTCGCCAAGATGCTCGGTCCGAAGACCGCCGCCGTGCTCGACCGCCCGTGGGCGGACATCGCCGCAACGCTCAAGCTCGATCCGCAAGACGCCGTGACGAACGCGCTCACCGCGCGCACCACCTGGAGCGGCATCGTCGTGCCCTGGCCGGTCGACGATGCGGACGAGCCCTTGCCGATCGAGATGTCGGGCCTGCCGGTGTTCGACCGCGACCGCCAGTTTGCCGGCTATCGCGGCTTCGGCATCTGCCGCGACGTCGATCGCCTGGCCGCGCTGGAGCAACGCGGAGCGCAAGCGGCGCCCGCGCCAGCCGAAGTTAAACCGGAAGCGCCGGCGAACAATGTATTGCCGTTCGCCCCGCCGCCGGCCGAAGAGCCGCCGGCGCTCAGCCCCGGCGAGCGCAGCGCCTTTGAAGAACTCGCGCGCGAGCTCAGCAGCCGGCTCAAGAAAACCTCCGGCAAGAGCGCCGCCGCGCCAGCGCCGGACGATTTCGGGCGCGAGCCTGGTGTACCGCCGCGGGCCGCGCGCAACGGCGATGCCGCCCGCGATATCCATGAGGGGCGGCCGATCTTCGACCGCCTGCCGGTGGGCATCCTGGTCTATCGCCTCAACACCCTGATCTACGCCAACCGCGCCTTCCTCGACTGGACCGGCTATCTCTCGCTGGAAGCGCTGACCGAGGCCGGCGGTCTCGACAGCCTGTTCATCGACACCAAGACCGAGCCCGCCGCCGGCGAAACCAGGAACGACGGCAAGACGCTCATCATCACCACCGTCAACGGCAAGCAGAAGCCGGTGGAAGGCCGCCTGTTCAGCGCGGCCTGGAACAACGAGAACGCACTGGTACTGATGATCAGCACGCAAGCGGTGGCCGAGGACCGCGGCAAGGCCATGTCGCTGCGCCGGCTGGAGAGCGAAAACGACGAGCTCAAGTCGGTCCTCGACACCGCCACCGACGGCGTGCTGGTGCTCGATCGCGCTGGCCGCGTGCTCTCGGCCAACCGCAGCGCCGAGGCGCTGTTCGGCTACGAGGCCACTGAGATCGCCGAGCTCAGTTTCGGCGACCTGTTCGCGCCGGAAAGCCGGCGCTCCGTGCTCGACTATCTCGACCGGCTGGCGAACGGCGCTGGCGTGCTCGACACCGGCCGCGAAGCGATCGGCCTGGTGCGGCAGGGCGGCCTGGTGCCGCTTTACTTCACCATGGGGCGGATCGCCGACGGCGAGAAATTCTGCGCGGTGCTGCGCGACATCACGGCCTGGAAGCGCACCGAGGAAGAGCTGATCAACGCCAAGCAGCAGGCCGAGAAGGCCTCCACCGCCAAGTCCGAATTCCTCGCCAAGATCAGCCACGAGATTCGCACGCCGCTCAACGCCATCATCGGCTTCTCCGAGGTGATGATGGATGAGCGCTTCGGGCCGGTCGGCAACGAGCGCTACCGACAATATCTCAAGGATATCCACACGTCCGGCGGTCACCTGATCTCGCTGCTCAACGATCTGCTGGACCTGTCCAAGATCGAGGCCGGCAAACTCGAACTCACCTTCGTGAGCGTCAATCTGAATGACCTCTTGCAGCAATGCGTCGCCATCATGCAGCAGCAGGCCAACCGCGAGCGCGTCATCATCCGCACCTCGCTGCCGCCGAACCTGCCGCAGATCGTGGCCGACGCGCGCTCGGTGCGGCAGATCGCGCTCAATCTGTTGTCGAACTCGATCAAGTTCACCGGCGCCGGCGGGCAGGTGATCGTTTCCGCCGCCTTGAACGACGAGCACGAGATCGTCTTGCGGGTGCGCGATACCGGCCCCGGCATGAGCGAGAAGGAATTGCAGACCGCGCTCGAGCCGTTTCGCCAGCTCGCCACCTCCAGCCGCGCCGGCGGCACCGGGCTCGGCCTGCCGATCAGCAAGGCGCTCGCCGAGGCCAACCATGCGCGTTTCCGCATCACCAGCCAGGTCAGCGACGGCACCCTGGTGGAGGTGGCCTTCCCGGCCACGCGCGTGCTGGCGCAATAGCCGCCTGGGTTTTCAAGCCAATACGCAAAACGTTTGAAATCGGCTAGCATCCTCGGGCCTGGGGGATGAGGTTTGTCATGTCGCGTCGGTTGCGGCCCGCGTTGGCGCTACTTTGCCTGCTGCTCGGATCGAGCCTGCCGGCTGCGCGCGCGGCCGAGCCGGTCGACCTGCTGCTGGTGCTGGCGGCCGACGTCTCGCGCAGCGTCGATGCCCAGAAATTCCAATTGCAACGCGAAGGCTATGCCGCCGCGGTCACCAATCCCCGCGTGCTCGACGCCATCCGCTCCGGCCGCCAGGGGCGCATCGCGGTTTTGTTCGTGGAATGGTCGGGCCTCGGCAACCAGAAAGTGGTGATCGACTGGACGCCGATCGACGGGCCGAAGGCCGCGCAAGCCTTCGGCGACCGGCTGTTGGAATCGCCGCGCTCGTTCGCCGATCGTACCTCGATCAGCGGCGGCATCGACTTCGCGGTCGCGCAGTTTGCGCGCACGCCGTTTTCGTCCGAACGCCGCACCATCGACGTCTCCGGCGACGGCACCAACAATGCCGGCCGCGATGTCGGCGTTGCGCGCGACGAGGCGCTGGCGCTCGGCATTACCATCAACGGGCTGGTGATCCTGAGCGAGACCCCGATGCCGTGGAACCCCGAGCACACCAATCCGCCCGGCGGCCTGGCGAATTATTATCGCGTAAACGTGGTGGGCGGACCCGGCGCCTTCGTGCTGGAGGCGAAGGACTTCAATTCGTTCGGCCAGGCGATCATCAAGAAGCTGATCGCCGAAATCGCCGATGCGACGCCGCCGCGGTAAGCTTATTCATAAGGGCATTTTTGCAGCGCATGGTCTTTTCCGAAAACCGGTGCCCACTTTTTGGGACCATTCGCGTGTGGCCATGAAAGGGTCACAGAGGCCGAGCACGGTTGGTGACAGCGCGACCGATGGTATAGTCCGTCGGCAATCGACGCCGAAACAACCGGAAATCCTCCCTTTGACGGCCGCCATTGGCTTTAAACGCCTGGGTCTAGCCCTGCTGGCCGCGATCGCGGTCGGCGCCGGCGTGCTCGTGACGGCCGGCTACCTGATCTCGGCCGACGCGGTGCGCGGCCAGGTGCTGAGCGAAATCCGCTCCGTCACCGGCTTGAACCCGATCCTGCGCGGCGAGACCAGTGTTTCGCTTTTTCCCACCGGCAGCGTGAGCTTCGCCGATGTGGTGCTTGGCGATGCCAAGCGGCCGGCGCTCACCGCCGAGCGGCTGACCGCGCGCCTGCGTTTTTTCCCGCTGCTGGTCGGCCGGGTCGAGATTTCCGACGTGGCGCTGGAGCGGCCGATCATCGCGATCGACCAGGAGCCGAACGGCCAATCCAACTGGTCCGGCCTGATCGAGGCGCTGACGCGCAGCCAGACCAAGGACGGCCCCCGCGTCGCGGCATTCTCCGAGATGCGCATCGAGAACGGCACCGTGCTCGTGCGCAGCAAGGAAAACAAGGTCGACGAGACGCTCACCGATGTCGCCTTTTCGCTGGCGTGGCCGTCGATCTCCAAGAGCTTTGGCGCCACCGGCCGCTTCGTCTGGCATGACGAGCCGCTCGACATGACGTTGACGCTCGGCGATTTCCCCGCCGCGCTCGCCGGCAACCGCACTGGCTTGAAGCTGCGCATCGCCGGCAGCCCGATCAAGGCAGCGTTCGAAGGCGCCATCAGCGCCAAGCCCACCCTCAAGATCGAAGGCACGCTCGCCGCCGATGCCGCATCGATGCGCAATGCCTTGATCTGGTCCGGACAGCAGCCGCTGCCCGGCGGCGGATTCGGCCACTTCGCGATCAAGGCGCAGGCCAATGTGATGGGCGGCACGATCGGGCTTTCCAACGTCAACGTCGAGCTCGACGGCAACACCGCCGAGGGCGTACTCACCTTCGCCACCGACGGGCGCAAGACGCTGCAAGGCACGCTCGCCTCCGACACGCTCGATCTGACACCCTACGTTTCCACCGTCCGCCTGCTCACCGCCAATCAGCATGAATGGAATAACGCGCGCATCACGCTCGACGGCCTATCCGGCATGGACCTCGACCTGCGGCTGTCGGCGGCGAACGTCGTGATGTCCAACGCCAAGCTCGGCCGCACCGCTATCGGTGCAAATTTGCGCGGCGGTCATCTGGTGGTGACCGTCGGCGAGGCGCAGGCCTATGGCGGCGTGATCAAGGGTTCGCTGACGCTCGCCAATTTCGACGCCGGCGTGGACGTCAAATCCCAGCTGCAATTCACCGACGTTGATCTGGAAAGCTGCCTTGGCCAGTTGTTCGCGCTGCACCGGATCGAGGGCAAGGGCAACCTATCCTTTGCGGTCGAAGGCAGCGGCGAAAGCGTGCTCGCGGTCACGCGCACCTTAAACGGCACCGCCAGCCTTGTCGGGCAAAATGGCGCGCTCCTCGGTCTCAACGTGGAGCAGTTGCTGCGCCGGCTGGAGCGCCGCCCGTTGTCCGGCGGCGGTGAATTTCGCACCGGGCGCACTCCGTTCGACAAGATCGCGGTGGGGCTGAAGATCAGCCAGGGCACGGTCACGGTCGAGGACGTGAAAATCGACGGTTCGGCGGTGCGGCTGGCACTCGCCGGCTCAGCCTCGATTCCGACGCGCGAACTCGATCTCAAGGGCACGGCCGCCCTGGTGGCCGCCGACAAGCCCGAGGCACCCGTATTCGAACTGCCCTTCATCGTGCAGGGGCCGTGGGACGACCCGATCATGCTGCCCGACCCCGAAGCCCTGATCCGCCGTTCCGGCGCGGCGGCCCCTCTGCTCAATGCGGTGCGCGATCAGCGCGCGCGCGACGCGGCGCGCTCGGTGATCGAGCGGCTGACCGGCGCCCCTATGCCCGCCGTCCCGGCGGCCGAGCAGTCCGCCGCCCCGGCGGGCGCACAAAAGCCCTGATACGCCCCAGGTTCATGCCCATTTTTCTTGCGCATGATCTTGTCCGAAAACCGGTAGCCACTTTTCGGGATCATGCGCGCGCACGGCCATTCGACTATCATTGCGTCTGGAACGAATCACCCGCCGGCCTAGCGCCGGCGCGACAGGGCGCGAATGCTGCACCCCATTGTCCGGACGCTGGTCAAGGTCGCGGTCGCCTCACTGGTGCTGGGGGCGATCATGGCCCATTTCGGCATCACCGTTGAGCAATTGATGCAAAAAACCGGCCTCTCGGCCGAGCGAATACAGGATTACGCCCGGCGGGGCTTTGCCTGGGCCTGGCCGAACGTGCTGCTCGGCTCGCTGGTGATCGTGCCGATCTGGTTCCTGGTCTATCTGTTCCGCCCGCCGCGCCGGCACAGCAGCAGCGATTAGCGCACGCTCGGGCGTCAGGCCGCCGGCGGCGCCGTGTCGCGAGCATCCGCTTCCGGATCGAGCGCGGGAACCCGCGGCGCGGGGCCATAATAGTCGCCGCGAAAACTCAAGCGTGCGTTAACGTGCGGCGCACCGCGTCCTGCCAGCCGGAATATTTCCGCTCGCGCTGGGATGCATCCATGTGCGGCTGGAACCTGCGGTCGAGCCGCCATTGCGCGGCGAAACCGTCGAGATCGGGGCAGAGGCCGGCCGCCCGCCCGGCCAGATACGCCGCGCCCAAGGCCGTGGTTTCCATCACCACCGGGCGGTCGACCGGGCTGGCCAGGATATCGGCGAGGAACTGCATGGTGACGGCGCTGGCGGTCATGCCGCCATCGACGCGCAGGACGGTGGCGCCGCCGCCCGCCATCGGCCAGTCGGCATGCATGGCCGCGAGCAGGTCGCGGGTCTGGTAGCCGACCGCTTCCAGCGCCGCACGCGCAAGTTCCGAAGGTCCGGAATTGCGGGTGAGCCCGAAGATCGCGGCCCGCGCCTGCGCATCCCAATAGGGCGCGCCCAGGCCGACAAAGGCCGGCACCAGGTAGACCTGCTCGGCCGGATCGGCGCGCTCGGCCAGGCTGTCGGCCTCCGACGCCTTGGCGATGATCTTGAGGCCGTCGCGCAGCCATTGCACCGCGGCGCCGGCGATGAAAATCGCGCCTTCCAGCGCGTAGGTGCGTTTTCCCTCGAGCTGATAGGCGATGGTGGTGAGCAGCCGGTTGCGCGAGGTGACGCGCTCCGGCCCGGTGTTGAGCAGCGCGAAGCAGCCAGTGCCGTAGGTCGATTTCATCATGCCGGGCTTGAAGCAGCCCTGCCCGACCGTCGCCGCCTGTTGGTCGCCGGCCATGCCGAGAACGCGGATCGGTGCGCCGAACAATTCGGACACGGTGGTGCCGAACTCGCCCGCACAGTCCGCTACCTGCGGCAACAGGGATGGCGGCACGCCGAACATCCGGCATAAGTCGGCGTCCCATTGTCCACTTGAAATATCGAACAGCAGCGTGCGTGCCGCGTTGCTGGCGTCGGTCAAGTGCGCCTGGCCGCCGGTGAGGCGCCACAACAAGAAGCAATCGATGGTGCCGAAGGCGAGCCGGCCGGCCTCCGCCAAGCCACGCGCGCCGCTCACGTGTTCGAGCAGCCAGGCGATCTTGCTGGCGGAAAAATAAGGGTCGAGCAGCAGGCCGGTCTTGGCGGTGATCTCCGGCTCATGGCCGGCGCGGCGCAGCGCATCGCAAAAATCGGCGGTGCGCCGATCTTGCCAGACGATGGCGTTGTGGATCGCCTTGCCGGTGGCGCGGTCCCAGATCACGGTGGTTTCGCGCTGATTGGTGATGCCGATGCCGGCGATGTCCTTGGCCGCTAAGCCGGCCTTCGCCATGGCGGCGCGCACCGTGGCAACCGTCGCCGCCCAGATCTCCTCCGGGTCGTGCTCGACCTCGCCCGGCGCGGGATAGATCTGGCGCAGCTCCTGCTGCGCGCTGGCGAGCGGCTGGAGGCCGGCATCGAACGCGATGGCGCGCGTCGAGGTCGTGCCCTGGTCGATGGCGATGAGAGCGGTCGGCAACGAGAGTCTCCGCGCAGACTAAAAAGTCTGCGGAGACTAGTTTAGCACGGACAGATTGGCGATTGCCTGATCGTTGTCGGCATGAATGGCGGTGGCCAATTTGCGCGGCACCGGGCCGTAATAGTCGCCGCTTTTGACGACATCGCGCGGCTTGGTCAGGACGGAGGTCATACGGTCCTGCAGCGCCTTCACCGACACCGGCTTGAGCAGGAATTCGTTGACGCCGATCTTCACGGCCTCGATCACGCGCGAGCGCTCGCCATGGCCGGTGAGCATGATGATCGGCACATTCGGGTACGGGAAGGTCGCCGGCGAGCGCACCATGCGCACAAAACCGGGGCCGTCAAGCCCGGGCATTTGCCAGTCGAGGATGACGACATCCGGCGCCACGCGGCGGATCAGGTCGAGACCGGCCGGCCCGTCCGGCGCCTCATGGACATGGCGCACGCCGATGCTCAAGAGCATCGTACGCACGACCTTGCGCATGTAATGCTCGTCGTCCACTACCACGACTTTGGCGGCGGCAAAGCGTTCGGCGAGCTGTTTCGAGTCGGTCGACATCGGTGGTCCGCATGCGGCAAAACGAACATTGAACACGGCCAATACAGCACAATAATGTGGCGGCCGCGTTAAGACGAACGCGTCCGATTACGCCGAGCTCGGCAAGATTTCGTAAACCATGCGCGCCGTTAAGCCGCTGACTGCAACGACGCGATGAATTGCTCGAGCGCGCTGCGCTGCTCGGGCGTGGCTTTGAGGCCGAGCTTGCTGCGCCGCCACAGCACGTCGTCCGCGCTCTGCGCCCATTCGTTCTCGACCAGGTAGCGCACTTCCGCGCCGGTGAGATCGCCGGCAAAGCGCGGCCCGAGTTCGTTCATGTTTTGCGCGTCCTTGAGAATGCGCTCGATGCGCCGGCCATAGGCGCGCACCAGGCGTCGCGCATGTGGCTGGTCGAGGAACGGCCAGCGGCCGATTGATTCCGCCACCAGCGCATCAAAGCCGTCGACCGGAAAGTCGCCCCCGGGCAGCGTCGAGCCGGCGGTCCACGGCGGCAGCGCGCCGAAGAAAATTCCGATCCGTTCCATTGCCGCCTCCGCCAGCCGGCGGTGCGTGGTGATCTTGCCGCCATAGATCGTCAGCAGCGGCGCCTCGCCATGGATCTCGTCGAGCGCCAGCACATAGTCGCGGGTGACGTCCTCCGGCTTGTTGGCGCCGTCATCATAGAGCGATCGCACGCCGGCAAACGACCACACCAACTCGTCGGGCGTGACCTGGTCACGAAAATATTCATTCACCGTCTGACACAGATAGACGACCTCGTCGTGGTCGGGCGCCGGCGAATTGAGATCGCCGACGAAATTCTCGTCCGTCGTGCCGATCAAGGTGAAATCCTGCGCGAACGGCAGCGCGAACACCACGCGCCCGTCGGCGGCCTGCAACAGATAGCCGCAATCGTGCTCGAAGCGACGCCGCACCACGATATGACTGCCTTTCACCAGGCGCACCGGCGCGGCTAGCGGCCGCCGGATCACGGTGTCGGCCACCTCGCCGATCCAGGGCCCGGCGGCATTGACCAGCACGCGCGCGGTCGCCACCTCGCGGCGGCCGCGCGAGTTGAGCACCAGTTCCCATTCGTCGCGCCGCGCGGCCCGGATACAGCGGGTGCGGGTGCGGATGACGGCGCCACGCTCGGCGGCGTCGAGCGCGTTAAGCACGACCAGACGGGAATCGTCGACCAGGCAGTCGGAAAATTCAAAGCCATAACGGAACGAGCGCTTGAGCGGCTGCCCGACCGGATGATGGGTGAGATCGACGCTGCGCGTGGCGGGCAGCAGCTTGCGTCCGCCCAGCCTGTCGTAAATGAACAGCCCGATGCGCAGCCGCAGCGCCGAGCGCAAGCCGGGCAACGGCGGCAGCATGAAGCGCAGCGGCCGGATCACGTGCGGCGCCATGCGCAGCAGCACCTCGCGCTCGTGCAGCGCCTCGCGCACCAGCCGGAAGGCGGCGTGCTCGAGATAGCGCAAGCCGCCGTGGATCAGCTTGGTGGAGGCCGAGGAGGTGCCGGAGGCGAGATCGTTCTGCTCGACCAGCAGCACGCGCAGGCGGCGGCCGGCAGCGTCCCGGGCCAATCCGGTTCCGTTGATGCCGCCGCCGATGATGGCGAGGTCGTATTCGGCCATGGACTTGCAGATTTGCCTGCTGATTCGCGCGCTTTCGCGCAGAATGGGCGGCTTACGCGGCGACCTCAAGAACGTAAGCGCACGAAAGCCGCGCCAAGTCACTAAATTCGGCCGCGATTGCAAAATCGCCTTGGCTTAGCCATATCAAGCCTATGTCATATGCGCTGTTTCACGCGATAAACACGGGACGAGGCCCGTTTATTTAACGCCCAATGTCCTCCCCCCGCCTGCTCGTCATCGAAGGCAACTCGCCGCAGACCCTGGCCGAACACATCGCGGTCGGCGGAACCGCCGCGCATCAGGGCTATTCGAATCTATTGCGCGAACTGATACCGGGCGCGATCGTGGACACCTGCCATCCGGGCGATCCGGGCGCCACTTTGCCCGAGGGCGAGTCGCTCGCGGGCTATGACGGCATCGCCATCACCGGCTCCTCGCTGCACGTCTATGACGGCGGGCCATCGGTGATGCGCCAGATCGAGTTGGTGCGCGCGGCGCTCACGACCGGAACGCCGTTGTTCGGCTCCTGCTGGGGGCTGCAGGTGATCACCGCGGCGGCCGGCGGCAGCGTGCGCAAAAATCCGAAAGGCCGCGAGATCGGCTTCGGCCGCGGCATCCGGCTCACCGAAGCCGGCCGCAAGCATCCGATGTATGTCGGCAAGCTCGACGTGTTCAACGCGCCGACCGTGCATCTCGATGAAGTCGAAGCGCTGCCGGCGGGCGCCACCGTGCTCGCCACCAATGCGATGTCGGACGTGCAGAGCGTGGAAATCCGCACCAACGGTTCGGTGGCCTGGGCAGTGCAGTACCATCCGGAATATCCGCTGCGCGAGATCGCGGCGATCGTGCGCCGCATCGGCACGCGGCTGATCGAGGAAGGCTTCTTCAGGGACGCCAACGACATCACGACCTTCGCGCACGACCTCGATACGCTCGACCGCGATCCGGAATGCAAGCGGCTGTCGTGGCGGCACGGCATCAGCAAGAACGTGCTCGACAAGAAGCTGCGGGTCGGCGAGGTGGCGAACTGGATCGAATTCCAGGTGCTGCCGACGCGGGTCAAGCGCGGAAGAGGATAAGCTTGGATTTTTCCGGCAAGCATGTGGTGGTTACCGGCGGCACCGGTGCGCTCGGCACCGCGGTGGTCGGCGGGCTGCTGGCGGCGGGCGCGACCTGCACTGTTCCGTACGTGCACGAAGCGGAGGCGCAGCGCTTTCCCCATCGCGGCGATGCGAAGGTGAAGCTGATCGCGGTCGCCGATCTGGCCGATGAGGCCTTGGTGGCGAAAGTCTATGACGGGCTGAAGCTCTGGGCCTCGATCCACATCGCCGGCGGCTTTGCGCCGGGCAAGGTGGCGGAGACCGGGCAGACCGCGCTGATGGCGCAGATCAACGGCAATCTCGTCTCCTGCTTCCTGTGCTGCCGCGCGGCGGTGAACGCCATGGCGGCGGGCGGGCGCATCGTCAATGTGGCGGCGCGGCCGGCGCTGGAATGGCGTAACGGAGCCGGCATGGCAGCCTATACGGTTGCGAAAGCGGGCGTCGCCGCGCTCACCGTGGCGCTGGCGGAGGAAGTGGCGAAAGACGGCATTCTGGTCAACGCGGTGGCGCCCTCGATCATGGACACAGCCGCCAATCGCAAGGCGATGCCGAAGGCCAACTTTGATGCCTGGCCGAAGGTCGAGGAAGTGGCGGCGACGATCCTGTTCCTCGCCTCGCCCGACAACCGCGTTACGCGCGGGGCGATCGTGCCGGTGTACGGGAAATCCTGAAACTCAGCCCGCAACCGGGACCAGTTCGAGCGGCGGGCGCAACAAGCGTTGCACCGCGCTGGAGGCGACTACGTTGCGGGTTTCCGCATAGGCCTCGTGGTTCGTCTCGATGTCGTCGAGGTCGTATTGGTAATTCACCATCAGCCCGTGCGCCTGCGCGATCGCCTTGTCCGAGGTGTCGGCCAGCCAATTGATGCGCTCGAGCCGCGCGCCATTGCCGAGATGGAAGCGCGCCACCGCATCGACCGGCAACCCGCGCTCGCCGCGCGCGCGCAGGAAATACCAGGCGGCCGCGCGCATCAGCGGGTCTTGCAGGCGTGCCGCCGTTTCTTCGTCGCGCCACCAATTGGGATCGTCGAGCGCGGCGAACAGCACCTTGTCGGCCTCGCTCAGCGCCGCCGAGTTCTCCTGCGCACGTTCGCGCGCGAGCCAGGCGGTAAAATTCGTCACCGGCGACAGCGTCACGAACGTCGATAGTTTCGGCATTTCACGGCAGATTTCCTCGACCACCTGCTTGATCAAGAAATTGCCGAACGACACGCCGGCAAGGCCGCGCTGGCAATTGGAGATCGAATAGAACACCGCCGTGCGCATCTTCTCGGGTTCCATCACCTCGCGATCGGGGCTGAGGATCGGCGCGATCGCGTCCGGAATGTCGCGGGTGAGCGCCACTTCGACGAAGATCAGCGGGTCGTCCACCAGCGCCGGATGGAAGAACGCGTAGCAGCGCCGGTCGGGCGGATCGATGCGGCGGCGCAGGTCTTCCCAGTCGCTGATCTCGTGCACGGCCTCGTAGCGGATGATCTTGTCCAGCACGATCGCCGGCGTCGACCAGTCGATGCGGCGCAGCACCAGGAAGCCGCGGTTGAACCAGGATGAGAACAGGTGGGTGAAATCATCGTCGACCGCGGTAAGATCGTCGCGGTGGTCGAGCACGTCGATCAACTGCTCGCGCATACGCACCAGCGCAACCGTGCCGCCCGGCGCCAAATTGAGCCGGCGGAACAGTTCCTGCCGGCGCGGCTCCGAGGCGGCATGCAGCTCGGCGGCGGTGGCATCGGACGGCTTCTCGCGCCAGGCGGCGATGGCCGCCTGCATGCGGGCCGGATCGGGACCGAAGCGTTCGCTCAGCGCCTCGAAGAAGGCGATGCGTGGCCCGGTGGTCAACTCGCCATAGCGGCCGAGGATTTCGCGCGCCCGGGCGACGCCGGAGGCCTCGCCGCGGCTGGACAGGAGGTCCTCGCACAGCTCGACCAGGCTCTCGGAGCGGGCGGACGCCTCGACGCGCCGGTTGCGCGCCAGCAGCGCGCGGCCGCGCTCGGAGATCGTCTGCAATAGTTCGCCGAAAAACGAGACATTCATCGTGCGTTCCGCACCCGTTCAGATGGCCCGGCAGCCATCCGTCACTTGCTGGCGCCCATCAGATGGTTCGGCAACCATGTGGCGATTTCAGGAAAAAAGCACAAGATCACGATCGCTAACATCATACATAGGACGTAGGGCATCGTCCCCCACATGACAGTTGTGACCGGCACATCGGGCGCGATCGCGTTGACGATATAGATGTTGAGGCCGACCGGCGGATGGATCAGGCCGATTTCCATATTGATGGTCAGGATCACGCCGAACCACACCGGATCAAAGCCCGCGGCGGTGATGATCGGCAGCAGGATCGGGCTGGTCATCAAGATGATGGCGGCAGGCGGAATGAAAAATCCGGAAACCAACAGGAAGAGATTGATCATCCCCATCAGCACCCAGCGATTGAAATGCGCGTCGGCGATCGCCTGCGCCAGCATCTGGGTGAGGTAGAGCGAGGTGAGCATGTAGCCGAACAGCACGGCGGCAGCGATGATGGTCAGGATCATCACCGATTCCCGCATGGTGTCGCGCAAGATGTGCCAAATCTGGTCTACGTTCCAAAGTCCGTAAATCAGAATCGCTAAAATGAGACAGAGCGCGGCGCCCACGCCGGCCGCCTCCGACGGCGTCGCCACACCGCCATAGAGCGAATACATGACGCCGAAAATAATCAGCAGGAACGGTGCGATCTTCGGGATCGATTGGAATTTTTCTTTCCAAGAATAACGAAAATCGATCGCATGGGAGCGGAAACCGCGCTTCCAGATGATGAAGATGGTCCACACCATGAACAGGCCGGTCAACATCAGGCCCGGAATTACACCGGCGAGGAACAGACGGCCGATCGAGGTTTCGGTGGCAATGCCGTAGAGGATGAAGGTGATCGACGGCGGAATCAGAATGCCGAGCGTGCCGCCGGCGCAGATCGAACCGGTGGCCACGTCGTCCGGATAGCCGCGCCGGCGCATCTCTGGAATTCCCATCTTGCCGATGGCGGCACAGCAAGCCGGTGACGAGCCGGTGAGCGCGGCGAAAATAGCGCAAGCGCCGAGATTTGAAATGACGAGTCCGCCCGGCACACGGTAAAGCCAGCGGTCGAGCGCCTCGTAAAGATCCTTACCGGCCGGCGACGAGCCAATCGCGGCGCCCATCATCACGAACATCGGGATCGCCACGAGCGTAAAATCGTCGAGGCCGGACCAGAATGTCTCGGCGACGACGTGCATGCTGTCGAAGCCGTGGAAGAGCAGAAGAAAGATGATCGAAATCGCGCCGAGGCCGAAACCCACTGGGATACCAGACATCAGCATCAGCAAAGTAGCAACGAGAACGAGAGTCCCTTGGGTGGTCGCGCTCATGGGACGTCTCCTAACGCCTGCTTGGCCTGTGCCCGCGCGAACTCCTCGGCATCTTCCTTCGGCTTGAGGCCGAACGGCGGCGCCCTGCCAGTCACTAGGCACATCAGATCGGCGATGTATTGCATAACCAGCAGCCCGAGACCGACAGGCATCGCGAGATACGGAATCCACAGACGCGCGCGCCAGACCGTGTTCGAGTGCCAGCCTTCCGACCATGCTTCGAGCCAATACTGCGTGCAGAGGATCCACAGCACCAGGCAGAAGCTCAGCGACAACACAATCGTGAACAACGCGAGCCAATAACGGGCGTTGGGCCCGAGATAAAGCGGAAGGATTTCCACATTCACGTGGCCTTTTGTCATCAACACATAGGCACTACCGACGAAGGTCGCGGCTACGATGCTGTAAGTAACCACGTCGATTTGCCAGATCGTCGCTGCACTGAAGAAGTAGCGCTCGATCACCATGTCGCAAATCATGACCACGGCGAGGCCGATCAAAAGAGCCGCGGCTACACCCGCAACTCGCGACAAAAAGGCCACCGCCCGAATGTAAGCGTCCATGGGGGTTGATTTTCTCATCTAGTTTAGATGCGACAAATTTTTCGCGAAGTGGAAGTGATCGCGCCTTGGAACGGCGCCGGCCGGCGAGCAACCCCGCCGGCCGGCCAGCCGCAGCCTATTTAACCGCGAGCGCCTCATCGATCAGCTTCTGACCGTTCGGCACGTCCTTGGCGAAGCGAGCGTAGGAGCTCGTCTTCGCCAGATCGAGCCAGGCCTGATAATCGGCATCGCTGAGGGTCACCACCTTCACCTTGTGATCCTCGAAGGCCTTGATCGCCTCTTTGTTCACCGCCTCGGCTTTGCCCTCGTAATAGGCCTGCGCCTTTTTGCCGGCGGCGATCACGACGTCCTGCTGCGCCTTGTTGAGCTTGTCGAAGCTCTTCTTCGACATCAGCACCGGCTCGTACATGAACCACAGCGCATTGTCGCCGGGAGCGGTCAGGCAGTCGGTGACTTCATAAAGACGGGTAGAAGCAAAAGTTCCAAGGCTGGTGTCGGTCGCGTTGACGACGCCGCTCTGGAACGCATTGTAGATTTCGTTCGACGGCGGGCTGACGATGCTGGCGCCGGCAGCTTCCCACATCGCCGCAAAGGTCGGTCCGGCGGCGCGGAATTTCAGGCCCTTCAGATCTTTCGGAAGGACGATGCAACCTTTGTTGCCCGCCATGCCGCCGGCAAACCAGGCGTCGGACAGCACGATCACGCCGCGCTTCTCGATCTCGGCGCGGATGTCTTTCATGAACGGCGAGTTGTTGATCCGCTTGGCGCGCTCCTGGCTGCGGATCAGGCCGGGCATCAGCGTCGCGCTGAAGAGCGGCACCTTGCCGCTGGCGTAGTCGAGCGGGAATAGCGTGATGTCGAGCTGGCCATTGACCATGGCGTTCCACTGGTCATTCGGCTTGAACAGCGAGGCGCCGGGATAGACCTGGATCTCGAGGCCGACATTGGCGGCCTTGGCCTCCTTGGCGATCATCTGCACCATGTCGTCACGGACGTCGCCCTTGCCGCCCGGGAACTGGTGCGAGGCCTTCATCGTGACCTGCGCCTGCGCGGAAGCCGATAGCAGGATAGCTGCGGCGGCGCCTGCAAGAATTTTCGTTAACGCTCTCATTTCATTCCTCCCTTTGGCTTTTTCTGGCAACGGTAGACCGTTGCGCATGTTCTATAGCGGTAGAATAACCAAAAACGGCCTGTCGCGCCCTATTTCACATTAGCCGCCGGTGCGACACAGCGCCATAGCTGCGTCATAAAATTCAGGCACAACCCCGTGCCCGCAATGAACAATTCCCGGTCTGGTCAGCACGGAACGATGCAACTATAACCCCCGCCGTCGTCGTCCATTCCGCGTCCCTTAGGAGTTTCACAGCATGCCGAAGCCGTTGGCGGGTCTCCGCGTCCTCGAACTTGCCCGCATCCTGGCCGGGCCCTGGGCGGGGCAGACGCTGGCCGATCTGGGGGCCGACGTTATCAAGGTCGAACGCAAAGGGGCCGGCGACGACACCCGCGGCTGGGGGCCGCCATTCGTGGAAGGCGCCAACGGCGAGCATATCGGCGCGGCCTATTTCCATTCCGCCAACCGCGGCAAGCGCTCGATCGAAGCCGACTTCGAGGACGAGGAAGGCCGCCGCATCGTGCACAAGCTGGCCAAGCGCTCGGACGTGCTGATCGAGAATTTCAAGGTCGGCGGGCTCGCCAAGTTCGGCCTCGACTACAAGAGCCTGGCGTCGGAGAATCCGCGCCTGATCTATTGCTCAGTGACCGGATTCGGACAAGACGGCCCCGACGCCAAGCGCGCCGGCTACGATCTCATGGCGCAAGGCATGGGCGGCCTGATGGACCTCACCGGCTTCGCGGACGGCCCGCCGACCCGCGTCGGCGTGGCGATCTCGGACATCTTCACCGGCTGCTATTCGGTGATCGGCATCCTGGCCGCGCTGGCGCAACGCGAGAAGACCGGCAAGGGCTGTTACGTCGATACCGCGCTGGTGGATTCGACCGTCGGCGTGCTGGCCAATCAGGGGCTCAATTATCTCGTCTCGAAAGAAATCCCCAAGCGCATCGGCAATTCGCATCCCAACATCGTGCCCTACCAGGAATTCCCGGTCGCCGATGGCCATATCATCATCGCTACCGGCACCGACAACCAGTTCGTCAAGCTGTGCCATGTGCTGGGCGCGCCCGAGCTCGCCGAGACGCCGGCCTACAAGAACAATATCGGACGTCTCACGCATCGCACCGAACTGGTGGCGAAGCTGTCGGCGCTGACCGCGCGCATGCCGCGCAAGGAATTGCTCGACAAGCTCGAGCAACAGACGGTGCCGGCCGGCCCGATCAACAATCTCGAGCAGGTGTTTAACGATCCGCAGGTCATCTACCGCGGCATGAAGCTCAATCTACCGAGCGCCGCCGCCAAGAGCGGCAGCATACCGGGCGTGCGCACGCCGATCGTGATGGACGGCTGGAAGGCCGCTTCCGAGCGTCCCGCGCCGCGGCTCGGCGAGCATACGGCGGAAATCTTGCGCGAGATCGGCGAAGGCTGACATCTTTGCGCATGATCTTTTCCGAAAACCGGTGCCCACTTTTCGGGATCATGCGCCACCACGTCAGAGTGCGCGCGTTGTCCACGAAGATGAAGCCTTGCGTATTGTCTAGCTAGTTTGCCGGCGCCGCTTGTAGCCGGCGCGCCTTGGCGCCTTCGATCGCCTCGCGGATATTCCGCTTCAGGCTCTCGAAATCGTACGGCTTTTGCAGCACGACCACGCCCTGGCGCACGGCGTCTTGCGCGCTGGCGCTATAGCCGGTGGTCAGCAACACCGGAATGGCGGGGAAGCGCGCGCCGATCTCGCGTGCGAGATCGAGGCCGTTCATGCCGCCCGGCATCAGGATGTCGGAAAATACCAGGTCGACGTCGCCATCCAGCCCCAGGGCCGCGAGCGCCGCTTGCGCATTGACGACGCTGCGTACCCGGTAGCCGAGCTGGCGGAAAAATGCGGCGCCGACTTCGGCCACGTCGGCATTGTCCTCGACCAACAGCACGGTTCCCGCCGGCTCGGCCGGCGCCTGGGTCTGCGACTGCGGCGACGGCGTCTGCGGCGTCTCATGGCTGCGCGGCAAATAGAGCGTGATCGCGGTGCCGCGCCCTTCCGCGCTGCTGATGGTCGCCGTGCCGCCGGATTGCCTGGCGAAGCCGTAGACCTGGCTCAAGCCCAGCCCGGTGCCCTTGCCGATCTCCTTGGTGGTGAAGAACGGCTCGAACACCCGCGTCAGGACCTCCGGGGGAATGCCGTGTCCGGTATCGGCCACACGGATGGCGACGAATTCGCCGCTCAGGCCTTCCTCCGTCGCCTCGCCCTTCAGCGTCACGGCCTTGGCCCGGATTGACAGCGTGCCGCCGGTTGGCATGGCGTCCTTGGCGTTGACCGCGAGATTGAGGATGGCGAGTTCGAACTCGCCGGGATCGACGCGGATCCTGCACACGCCGTCCG
>Ga0208715_1000166_pt1 | contig 23477 bp, 24 predicted proteins | sample NGESurshal092012_3_FD_184473 | JGI IMG/M metagenome (GOLD analysis project Ga0208715, IMG submission 184473) | Arctic peat soil microbial communities from Barrow, Alaska - NGEE Surface sample 210 shallow-092012 (SPAdes) | ecosystem: Environmental > Terrestrial > Soil > Wetlands > Peat ... | reverse complement strand
CGCGCCCAGGCTCTTGCGCGCCTCCTCGTTCAATCCCATCAAGAGCGGCGTCAGAAACAGGCCGGGCGCGATGGTGTTGACGCGAATCTTGTGCTGGGCAAGATCGCGCGCCGCCGGCAGGGTCAGGCCGACCACGCCGCCCTTAGAAGCCGAATAGGCGATCTGGCCGATCTGGCCTTCATAGGCCGCGACGCTCGCGGTGTTGATGATGACGCCACGCTCTTCGCCGATCGGGGCCTCCGTCAGCAGGCGTTCCGTAAACAGCCGCAGCACGTTGAAGGTGCCTATCAGATTGACGTTGATGATGCGCACGAACTTGGCCAGCGGATAGACGCCGTCCTTGCCGACGATGCGCTGCGATCCGCCGATGCCGGCGCAGTTCATCAGCACGCGCGCGATGCCGTTGACGGATTCGGCTTTCGCAATCGCAGCCTTGACCTGCTCCTCGTCGGTGACGTCGGCAACGACGGCTATGCCTTTCACCTCGGCCGCGACTTTCTCGGCATTCTCCTTGCTCTGGTCGAGCACGGCGATTTTCGCGCCTTTGGCGGCCATCGCGCGCGCGGTGGCGGCGCCGAGACCGGAGCCACCGCCGGTGATGAGAACGGCAACGTCTTTCAACTGCATGATAAAACCTTTCCTTGAACCTTCCTTGGGCGTTTCTTCCAGGCTTGTAAGTCTTGCAACAAAGCGATCGTCATTCGGCTGCCGTCGCAGCGTTTTCCGTGTTCGTATTCAGCATGCCACCGCAAATCAGCGCTTCCATATGCCTGATATATTGGCGGCAGACCTCGTCGGTGACCGGCCCAACGCCGGTCGCGCGCGACATCGCGTGCCGCCCGAAAAACAGATGGTCGCAGGCGCCGATCAGGCTGGTGTAGAACAGCACCGGATCGATGGCGCGGAACTCGCCGGCCTTGATGCCTTCCGCGAGCAGGCGGCGATGGAAATCCAGGAGCGGCGCGACAAAGAATTTTGAAACCTCGTCGGCGGCTTCCGGGCTGCTTTCGTGCAGCAGATAATGGATCAGCCGGTTCATGTAAGGAAACTGGTGATAGGCCCGGATAATCCCCGCGATGTGCAGTTTGAGTTTCGCGGTCGGCGTAATCGGCTGCGCCAGGAGATATTCGAGCTGGGTCACCTCGGTGGCGGCATCCCGCGCCAGCAACGCCAGCAAGAGGCCGTCCTTGTTGCCGAAGTGATATTTCACCAAAGCGGCGTTGACGCCGGATTTCTGCGCGATGTCGCTCAAGGACACCTCGATCGAAGAGCGCTCGATCATCAGCTCGCTCGCCGCGACGAGGAGTTTCTCGGCGGTGGTGTTTTTCGCAGCCACAAGCCTGGTCGGTACGCTGGTATTCAACGGTGATCCCATGACCTGCCTGTCGGGAAATACGCGCGCAGATAACCCGATGCGACAGCCGCACTCAAGAGTTAATTGATTGATTGACTAAATCCCTCCGCACCACTTAAATCCGGCCCGTCATTCAAATCCCCACCCATAACAATCAGGGAGAATACCCATGGCCGAGGCTTATATCGTCGCCGCCGCACGCACCGCGGGCGGCCGCAAGGGAGGACGCCTCGCAGGCTGGCATCCGGCCGATCTCGCAGCTGCCGTGCTGGATTCGCTGATTGAACGTTCCGGCGCCGATCCCGAACAGATCGAAGACGTGATCATGGGCTGCGTCATGCAGACCGGCGAACAGTCCAACAACATCGCGCGCAACGCGATCATGGCCTCAAAACTGCCGGAGAGCGTGCCCGGCACCTCGGTCGACCGGCAATGCGGCTCGTCGCAGCAGGCGCTGCACTTCGCGGCGCAAGCGGTGATGTCCGGCACCATGGATATCGTGATCGCCGCCGGCGTCGAGTCGATGACGCGGGTGCCGATGGGCCTTGCGTCGCAATTGCCGGCGAAGAACGGCTTCGGCACCTACAAGAGCCCGAACATCGAGAAGCGCTATCCGAACATCGTGTTCAGCCAGTTCACCGGCGCGGAAATGATGGCGGAGAAATACGGCCTATCCAGAGACGATCTCGACAAGTACGCCTGTGAGAGCCACCAGCGCGCCATCGCCGCGACGCAGGCCGGCAAGTTCAAGGACGAGATCATTCCGCTGCAGATCACCCGGGCGGACGGCTCGACCGACACCCATCACATCGATGAAGGCATCCGCTTCGACGCCAGCCTCGAGGGCATCCGCAACGTCAAGCTGATCGCCGAGAACGGCAAGCTCACCGCCGCCAGTTCCAGCCAGATCTGCGACGGCGCCTCCGGCGTGATGGTCGTCAACGAAAAAGGCCTGAAGTCGCTCGGCGTCAAGCCGATGGCGCGGGTCCATCACATGACCATGATGGGCGGCGATCCCGTGATCATGCTGGATGCGCCACTGCACGCGACCGAGCGCGCGCTGAAGAAGGCCGGCATGTCGATCGACGACATCGACCTGTTCGAGGTCAACGAGGCCTTCGCCTCGGTGCCGGCGGCGTGGCTGAAGACCACCGGCGCGGACCCCGCGCGGCTCAACGTCAATGGCGGCGCCATCGCGCTCGGCCATCCCTTGGGCGGTTCCGGCACCAAGCTGATGACCACGCTGATCAACGCGCTGAAGCAGCACAACAAGCGCTACGGCCTGCAGACCATGTGCGAAGGCGGCGGCATGGCGAACGTCACAATTGTCGAGCGGCTGTAAAAGCCCGTAACAACTATCGTCGTCCCGGCGAAAGCCGGGACCCTTAACCACCGTCGGTGATGTTTAGACTCGGAGTTAGCTCCAAGCCGTCTCACTAGCATCGGTGGCTATGGGTCCCCGCGCCCCGTGCGCAATTGCGCACTAGGCGGGGACGACGCAAATAATAATACGCCCCAAGGAATCCCTAATGACCCATCCGTCGATTTACGCGCGGACCCAGCCGGACAAGATCGCCTATCAGATGGCGGGCAGCGGCAAGGCGATCACCTATCGCGAGCTTGATGAATTATCGAACCAGGGCGCGCATCTGTTTCGCTCGCTCGGCCTCAAGGCCGGCGATCACATCGCGTTCCTGATCGAAAACCGGCTGGCGTTCATGGAAATCTGCTGGGCGGCGCAACGCAGCGGGCTCTATTACACCGCGATCAGCCGCTACCTCACCCAGGACGAGATCGCCTACATCGTCAAGGACTGTGGCGCGCGCGTCGTCATCACCTCGCCGAAATGCGCCGACCAGATCAAGGGGCTCGTCTCCGACGCGCCGGGCGCTCCGCTGTTCTACATGATCGATGAGCCGCTGCCGGGCTTCCGCTCCTGGGACCGCGAATTGGCGAAACAGCCGACCACGCCGATACCGGATCAGGAAGCCGGCTACGACATGCTGTACTCGTCGGGCACCACCGGCCGGCCCAAAGGCATCAAGCGCGAATCCGAACACAATCCAATCGATCTGCCGAACCCGTTCCTGAAGATTCTCTGCGCCGATATGTGCGGGATGAACTCCAGCAGTATTTACCTATCGCCGGCGCCGCTCTACCACGCCGCTCCCCTGCGCTTCAACATGATGGCGATCACGCTGGGCGGCACCTCCATCATCATGGAATCGTTCGACGCCGAAGAGTTTTTGAAACTGGTCGAGAAGCACAAGATCACCCAGTCGCAGCTGGTGCCGACCATGTTCGTGCGCATGCTGAAACTGCCGGAAGAAGTGCGAATGCGCTACGACGTCTCGTCGCTGAAGGGCGCGATCCATGCCGCGGCGCCCTGCCCGATCGACGTCAAGGCGAAGATGATCGAGTGGTGGGGACCGATCCTGATCGAATATTACGCGGGCTCCGAAGGCAACGGCGTCACCGTGTCGACGTCGCAGCAATGGCTGTCGCACCGCGGCACCGTCGGCCGCGCGGTGGTCGGCAAGATCAGGATTCTCGACGAGAACGATCAGGAATTGCCCACCGGCCAGATCGGCACGGTATATTTCGCCGATGCCCCGGTGTTTTCCTATCACAACGATCCCGAGAAGACGAAACGCGCCTACAACGCCAGGGGCTGGTCGACGCTCGGCGACGTCGGCTATCTCGACGACGAGGGCTTTCTCTACCTCACCGACCGCAAGTCCTACATGATCATCTCCGGCGGCGTGAACATCTATCCGCAGGAAACCGAGGACGTGCTGATCACCCATCCCGAGATCGCCGATGTGGCGGTGTTCGGCGTGCCCAACGAGGAGATGGGTGAAGAGGTCAAGGCGGTCGTGCAGCCGCACGACATGGCGCGGGCGGGGAAAGAACTGGAAGCCGAGTTGATCCTGTTCTGCCGCAAGCATCTGTCGCCGATCAAATGCCCGCGCAGCATCGACTTCGAGGCCGAGCTGCCGCGCACGCCCACCGGCAAGCTGGTGAAGCGGCATCTGCGCGACAAATATTGGCCGAATACGGTGGTGCGGGTGTGAGAGGGCTTGCGTCCTAAATTAGATCGTCATGCCCGGCCTTGTGCCGGGCATCCACGTCTTCCAATGTAGCGGCAAGCAAAGACGTGGATGGCCGCGACAAGCCCGGCCATGACGGGAAATAATCGCTCATGAACACAACCACAGCCCTCCCCGCTATCCCCCTCCCTTCGGGCATCCGCTCGCGCTTCGTCGACGATATCAACGGCCTGCGCATGCACGTGATCGAGGCCGGATATGAAACCAAAGGCCGCGCTTGCGTGCTGCTGCTGCACGGCTTTCCCGAACTCGCCTACAGCTGGCGCGAGGTGATGCCGGCGCTGGCCGCGGCCGGCTATCACGTGATCGCGCCGGACCAACGCGGCTACGGCCGCACCACCGGCTGGGACGCAAATTATGACGGCGATCTCGGCTCGTTCCGGCTGCTCAATCTGGTGCGCGACGCGCTTGGCCTCGTGTCGGCGTTCGGCTATCGCTCGGTTGCTTCAGTGGTCGGACACGATTTCGGCAGTTCGGTCGCCGCGTGGTGCGCGCTGGTGCGGCCCGACGTGTTTCGATCGGTCGCGCTGATGAGCGCGCCGTTCGCGGGACCGCCGCCGCTGCCGTTTAATACCGCCGATGCTCCACAGGCGCCGAAGCTGGATGATCCCGTGCATCGCGAGCTTGCGGCGCTGCCGCGTCCGCGCAAGCATTATCAATGGTACTACTCGACGCGGCAGGCCAACGCGGACATGCACCGCGCGCCGCAAGGCGTGCACGATTTCCTGCGCGCCTACTACCATCACAAAAGCGCGGACTGGAAAGACAACAAGCCCTATCCGCTAAAGGGCTGGACCGCGAGCGAACTCGCAAAGCTGCCGACCTATTACGTGATGGACCTCGCCCAAAACATGGCCGAGACCGTCGCGCAGGAAATGCCCGATGCGGCCGAGATCGCAGCCAATACCTGGCTGCCCGACCGCGAACTCTCCTTCTACAGCGCCGAATATGCGCGCACCGGATTCCAGGGCGGGCTGCAATGGTACCGCTGCGGCACTTCGGGCGCGTTCACCGCCGAACTCGAAACCTATTCGGGCCGCAGCATCGACGTGCCCTCCTGCTTCATCTCGGGCAAACAGGACTGGGGCACATACCAGCGCCCCGGCGTATTCGAGGCGATGCAGTCGACCGCGTGCACCCGCATGATTGGCTGTCATCTGGTGGAGGGCGCCGGCCACTGGGTGCAGCAGGAGCAGCCAGAGCAGGTTGCTCGCTTGCTGATGCAATTCGTGAAGCAGGCTGCGGAACGCGCCGGCCCATAAGCTCATTGTCAGCCTAAAATAGACACAAGATTGCCGCGGGAACCATTGCTAGATAACAGCGTTGCAGACTACCGGGTGATGGGCCCGGCGACAGAACTGGAGGAGAACATGGGAAGAAAGATTGCTGGACTAGTGGGAGCGATGGCGACGCTCGGAGCATTCAACGCTGCTGAGGCTGCGCCAATTCCAAGTCCGGCGCCGACCGACGTTTTGAGGGCGAATTCCTTCGCCGACCTGCTCGAGCCGATCCCGAATGCCGCGGCGCTGCTGCAAGCGGTCGACGAATCCGGGCCGGTCTCGTCAGCGGACGAAAACGTCCAGCTGGCGCAATTCTATGTCCATCACCATCATCACCACCATCACCACAGCCAATATCGCGAATATGCGCCCCGCATCGTCGTGATACCTCCCCGATACCGCCGCCATCACCATCACCATCACCACCACCACCACCATCATCACAGCTTCTATCGCCGCGACTATTGAGGTTGCGATCCATCGGATGATGAGAAAATCAGGACCTAACGGTCCTGATTTTTTGCGCGGTTTGATCCTTTTGACGCGTTTTCTTCACGCGAACCGGCGCCCACTTCGCTTGAAAACGCTTTAGTCCTGGCGGGCCTTTTCCTTCGCCGCGCGATGAAGGTGCCGATAGGTCCCGTCGAATACGGTGTCCGACGACGAGGTCCACTCGGTTCCGGCCGACAGCTTCGGCCGGCTGGCATAGATGCGCCGCGCCTGAAGCTCGCGTTCGGCGGATTCCTCCTCGCTCATCTGCTCGAGTTCGAAGTTGGCCTCCTCTGGAATCACGATAATCTGCGCGAACGGCTCGTTCGGCCGGAAAATGTGAGTGCGACCCTCGGCCGGCGCCTTGAAGACCGTAAAGAACAACATCGGCCACCAGTTTCGCACCAGCGCCGGAACCGCGATCGGCACGGTGTCGGTACGGTCGGTATAGAACCGCGGATGCGGTTCGGTCCTGATCGCCATGCCCTTTTCGACCTTGAGATCCAGCAGGATCTGGTAGGTATAGAAACTGTCGCCAAAATTTCGGAACGGTGGCCACTGCACGCCCCCGTCCGGCGGCGGGCCCCAATCCCCCTCCAGTATCATATGGCCGTCTTTGGTACTGACGTGCAGTTCATTGTCGTAGGGGTAAAACAGTTCAATCCCGTATTGCGCGCCTTCCGAGAACGGAACGCAATGCCAGACCTGTTCGCGCGAACCGTCCGCGCGAGGCTCGCGCTTGCCTGCCCATCCGGGAATCTCGAGCTTGGTTCGGCGCGGCGCAAGCCGCGGATCGTTCAAGCGGTATTTGACCTTGTCCATGAGAGCTCCCCGTCGATGGATCCTGCAGTAGGAACTCGAACGGACGCCGACCGCAACAGTTCCAATTTGCGAGATCGGGAAAACATCGGTGCGATCTTTTCCTTACGCATCCGGTGAATTTGACCCCGCCCGATCAAGTCTTTATATCTTAGAACCATTCTAAATAGTCTTGGGAATGCTGATGAAGAATTTCGCCGATCTGACCGAGCGCGAAGTGCTGGCGGTTGCGATCTCCGCAGAAGAGGAGGACAGCCGCATCTATATGACCTTCGCGGAGGATCTTGCGGAGCGTTATCCGGAATCGGCCAAGATATTCGAGGAAATGGCCGAGGAGGAAAAAACTCATCGCCACATGCTGCTGGAAATGTACGAAAAACGTTTCGGCAGCAACCTTCCGCCCATTCGCAGAGAAAACGTAAAAGGATTTCTGCGCCGCCGCCCCATTTGGCTGACCAAGAACCTGTCGCTCGACACCATCCGCAAGGAAGCTGCGACGATGGAGTTCGAAGCCGAGCGGTTCTATGTCAAGGCGGCCGAGCAAACCCAGGATGTCGGCGTCCGCAGGCTGCTCGGCGATCTCGCTGAGGCGGAGAAGGGCCACGAAAACGTTGCGGCAAGGCTGACCGACCAGATCCTTAGTCCGGACGTGCGCGCGGAAGAGGACAAAACGCGCCGGCGGGTGTTCGTCCTGCAATATGTGCAGCCCGGTCTGGCCGGATTGATGGACGGGTCGGTGTCGACGCTGGCGCCGCTTTTCGCAGCCGCCTTTGCAACGCATCAGAACTGGCCGACATTGCTGGTGGGACTTGCCGCCTCGATCGGCGCCGGCATCAGCATGGGCTTCGCAGAAGCGCTGTCCGACGATGGATCGTTGACCGGGCGAGGTTCGCCCTGGCTGCGCGGGGTGACCTGCGGCCTGATGACGACGGTTGGCGGTCTGGGCCACTCCATGCCCTATCTGGTTCCCGACTCATGGGCCAATGCGTTCTGGATCGCCACCGCCATCGCCGGCGTCGTGGTGTTCTTCGAATTATGGGCGATCGCCTACATTCGCGCGCGATATATGGACACGCCGTTCCTGCAGGCGGTGTTCCAGATCGTGCTCGGCGGCGCCATCGTGCTCGCGGTCGGCGTTCTCATCGGCGCGGCGTAGGTGAGCGTTGGAGCGAAGATGAAACGCTGTTTCGGAGCCGGTTCCCGGCGCCGCCTTGGCCTGCTGGCCGGCGCGGCTTTTTCGGTCGTGCTGGGGCAGCCGGCGAGGGCCACGGACGAAATCCAGGTCTACAACGCCGGCATCGCGGCGCCCGGCCAGTTCACGATTCAGCAGCACCTCAACTATGTCCCGCTCGGAGTTAAGGACCCGCCATTTCCCGGCGGCCTCATCTCCAACAACAGCATTAACGGGACGCCGGAATTCGCCTACGGCGTCACCGACTGGTGGGAGGTCGGCCTTTATCTGCCGTTCGCGATCAAGGACCGGCAATTCCTGTCGGACTCCTTCAAGCTGCGGACCCTGTTTGTCTCGCCCCATGCCGAGCAGCGCGACTTCTTCTACGGCGTCAATTTCGAGTTCAGCAACACGACGCCGAAATTCTCGCAGACAAGATTTGCACTGGAGATACGGCCCATCATCGGTATCCGCAATGCGGACTACGAGTTCATCGTCAACCCGATCGTGGATATCGGCTTCGGAAAATATGGCGAGGCGGACTTTACTCCGGCAGCACGCCTCGCACGAAAGCTCGGCCCCGATCTGTTCGTCGGGCTCGAATATTATGCCGACTTTGGCGAGATCGGGAACTTTTCGAAGCTTGCCGATCAACAACACACTTTGTTCGCCGTGACCGATTTCAAGCTCGGCGTCTTTGACGTGAACTTCGGCGTTGGTTACGGATTGACACCGGCGTCCGATCGTTTCGTCGTCAAGACGATCGTGGGCTATGCATTTCCGGTGCCTGGAGGTAATCCCGCCACGGGCGTACGCGCCGCCGGCTCCGGTCCTGTCAATCCGATGTCGCACTCCTCGGTGCGAGTCCCTTACCCCTGACCAAACGCGCGTCACGCGCGTTTCGCGATTCGCACTTTCTCAAAGGAACCTCATGACCGATCGTTTGCAATACGGGACCACCGCGAAGCTGTTCCACTGGCTCATTGTGGCGCTTCTGCTCGTGCAATATCCGATCGGCTGGCTGATGCCGGACATTCATCGAGGCATGAAGCCGGGCAACGCGATGACATTGCATATTTCTTCCGGAATCCTCGTCCTCGCGCTGATCGTCTTGCGGTTGTTCTGGCGGATCACCGATCCTGTCGCGCCGGAAGGCTCGCTTCCCCCATGGCAGCGGCTGAGCTCGGAAGGCGTGCATTGGCTACTCTACGCACTGGTATTGGCGACGACGATAACCGGCTGGCTGTTCGCGTCGTTTCGCGGCTGGTCGATATCCTTCTTTTTTCTGACGCCCCTGCCGATGCTGGCTTCGGATAATGCGGCGGCCGGGAAGGCGATCGATGGCTGGCATCAGGCGGCGGGGTGGGCATTGCTCGTCGTGATCGCCATCCACGTGCTGGCGGCGATGGCCCACATCTTCATCTACCGCGACCGCATCATGCAGCGGATGCTGCCCGGGTAGGTATTCCCCGGCAGCAACGCCTCCAGCCTGGAGGGATAGCCGTCTTGCAGCCCGCGCTGGAACTGAGCATCATCCGGCGCAAACAAGCTGACGCTGGCAGGAGTGACGCCTTGGCCAAATCGCAATGGAGTTTCAAGACGGCGACCGAACTATCGGAAGCCCTTGCGGCAAAGAAGGTCTCCGCGGTTGAGCTGGCGCAGGACGCGATTCACCGCATCGAGCGTCACGACGGCAAGATCAACGCGATTTGCGTGCGAGATTTCGCACGCGGCCTGGAAGCCGCTCACGCTGCCGACGCCGCCCTGGCGCGCGGCGAGACCAGGCCGCTGCTCGGCATTCCCCTCACGGTCAAGGAATCCTACAACGTCGCGGGGCTGCCCACGACCTGGGGCTTTCCGGCGCAGAAGGATTTTACGCCGCCGGAGGACGCGCTGTCGATTTCCCGGGTAAAGGCCGCGGGCGGCGTGATCCTTGGCAAGACCAACGTGCCGATCGGGCTCGCCGACTGGCAGAGCTACAACGAGATCTACGGCACCACCAACAATCCGTTCGATCTCGGCCGCACGCCCGGCGGCTCCTCCGGCGGATCGGCGGCGGCGCTCGCGGCGGGTTACGGTCCGCTCTCGCTTGGCTCCGATATCGGTGGCTCGCTGCGGGTACCGGCGTTTCATTGCGGCGTCTAAGCGCATAAGCCAACGTTCGCGCTGGCGCCGTCGCGCGGCCACACGCCGCCGCCGATGCCGCCGCTGCCGTTCGACCGCGATCTCTCCGTCATCGGGCCGATGGCGCGCAGTGCCGCCGACCTTTCCCTGCTGCTCGACGTGATCGCCGGGCCGGATCCGCTGGAAGCCGGCAAAGCCTACAAGCTTGCGCTGCCGCCGCCGCGCCACGGCGAGCTGAAGGATTTTCGCGTGCTCCTGATCGACGGCGATCCGCTAATGCCGACATCGGCCAGCGTGCGCACGCTGATCGAGAAACTTGCCGCCAACCTTGGCAAGGCCGGCCCAACCGTCACGCGCGAGAGCCCGCTATGGCCAGACTTCGCCACGGCGACGCGGCTCTATATGCGGATGCTGCTGTCATTCCTCGCCGCGTCGTTCGCGCCGGAGATCTATGCGGGCGCCCAGGCCGCGGCGGCAAAGCTCGCTCCTGATGATATGAGTCTTGCGGCGGAGCGGCTGCGCGGCATCGTGCTCAGCCACCGCGACTGGGTGCTGGCCGATGGCGGACGCGCGCGCTTGAGGGCGCAATGGCGCGAGCTGTTCAAAAGCTTCGACGCGGTGATCTGCCCGGTAATGTCGACGCCGGCCTATCCGCACGATCATTCGGCGGATCAGGAAACGCGCCGCATCAATATCGACGGCAAGGATTACGTCTACCCCGATCAGCTGGCGTGGCCCGGCATCGCCACCCTGCCCGGCCTGCCGGCGACGGCCATACCGATCGGCCTTTCGCCGGAAGGACTGCCGGTCGGTGTGCAGATCGTCGGCCCGTGGCTGGAAGATCGCACGCCGCTGAAACTGGCCGAACTAATCGAGCGCGAGTTCGGCGGCTTCGTTCCACCGCCGGCGTTCGATGATTAAGCGCGATTCAACTCGTCATTCTGGGGCGTTTCGCTCCGCTCATGCCCCGGAATGCCAAGAAAGGACATACGATGAGCAAGGACATCGATGAGCTGACGGTGCTCAATCGGGACTATGTCGCCTCCGTGCAGAATTCAGACGTCAAACGCTTCGACGAAATCCTCGCCGACGACTTCTATTGTTCCAATCCCGACAAGTCGCTGGTCGACCGCGCCGGCTTTCTCCGGCAGACTGCGGTGCCGGTGACGATCAAGAATCTCGAAGCGCATGACGTCAAGATTCGCCTGATGGGTGACTTCGCGATCATCCACGGACGCAACAGCTATACGACGCCGGACGGTCAACAGGCCGCGGGTCGCTACACCGACTGCTGGGCGCGGCGTAACGGCCGTTGGCTCGCGGTGTCGGCGCATGTTTCGCGATAAATGCACCGTGCTTGTTCCTTCACCTCCCCCCGCCCGCGCGGGGAGAGGTGAAGGGATCACGCATCAAAAACGATGACGCTGCGCACCGTCTTGCCGGCCTTCATCGCGGCAAAACCCTCGTTGATCTCGGACAGTTTCAGCCGCGCGGAGATCCAGTCGTCGAGATGCAGCCTGCCGCGCATGTAGAACTCGACCAGCCGCGGCATGTCGACGCGGAAATGGTTCGAACCCATCGACGAGCCCTGGATCTTGCGTTCGCGCAGGAAATCGAAGCCGTGCAGCTCGATCTTCTGGCCGAACGGGATCATGCCGACGATGGTCGCGGTGCCGCCGGGCGCCAGCATCGCGAACGCCTGCTCCGCGGTCTCCTTGCGGCCCAGCACTTCGAACGAATGATGCACGCCGCCATTGGTGAGATCGCGCACCTGCTGCACCACATCGCCATTCCGGGGATCGACGATGTCGGTTGCCCCCAGCTTGGTGGCCAATTGAAGTTTGGCCGGATTGGTATCGACCGCGATGATGCGGCCGGCGCCGGCGATCTCAGCGCCGTTGATCGCGGCCATGCCGACGCCGCCGCAGCCGATCACTACCACGGTCTCGCCGGGCGTGACCTTCGCGGTGTTGACGACGGCGCCGTAGCCGGTGATGACGCCGCAGCCGATCAGCGCCGCCAGTTCCAGCGGCATGTCCTTGCGGATTTTGACGATGGCGTTCTCGTGCACCAGCATCTGCTCGGCGAATGACGACAGGTTGAGAAACTGGTTCAGTTTTTCCGAGCGCGCCCATGACAGCCGGTTGGATACGCCAGGCAGCATCTTCACTGACGTGTCGGTGCACAGCACCGGCCGTCCCGTCGAGCAATTGTCGCAGGTGCCGCAGAACACCGAGAGACAAGTCACGACATGATCGCCCGGTTTCACATAGGTGACGTCGGACCCGACCTGCTCGACGACACCTGCGGATTCGTGGCCGAGCACCGCGGGCAGCGGATGCGGATAGAGCCCTTCCATGAAATGCAGGTCGGAGTGGCAGAGCCCGGCAACGCTGGTGCGGATCAGGACCTCGCGCGGCCCGGGTTTTTGAAGGCTGACGTCCTCGATCACCAGCGGCTTGTTGACTTCATGCAGGACGGCGGCCCTCATCGGATGCTCCCCAATTTCGTGTTGTTTTTGACCTGAGACTTCTTGCGGAGCTTAAGTCTACGCCGCGATAAGCAATTCGCCAACCTCGGCCATGCCGACGGCGCGCTCGCCGAGCAGATGGCCCGTGATCGCGCGCTGCACCGAATTTTCCGTGAGCCGGAACGGATCGTTCGCCGATACGCGGTGATCGATCACCATGCGCGACTGCAAGAGCCGGCGGGCGTCGCCGCGCATCTCATGGATGCGTCCGCCCTCCCAGGCGAGCGCCACGGCGCTGGCGACATGATAGAGCAGGCTGGTGGCGCGCCGCGCATCGGCTTCGTTGTCGTTGCGCGTCGCTACCTCGCGGGCGAAGCCGATCGCGCGGTCGGCGAGATCGCGCAAGCGGTTGCGCCAGGCTTGCGGCACATTGGCGCTGTCGTCGAGGCGGGCGTGCAAATCTGCCGTACATCGGCGCCATGGCGGCCGACCGCGCGCTTCAGCGCATCGAGGGCGACGATATTGCCGGTGCCTTCCCAGATCGAGCCGAGATGCGCATCGCGCAATAGCCGCGCCGTGGCGAATTCCTCGATGTAACCGATGCCGCCGCGCATCTCCAGCGCGTCGCCGCAGACCTTGCGCGCATCGCGGGTGGCGCGGAATTTCAGCGTCGGCGTCAGAATGCGCAGCAGCGCCGCCGCGTCCTGGCTGCCGGCCTCGGCGCGGTCGAGCGCGTCCGCGGTGAGAAAGCTCATCGACAGCGCCTGCTCGGTGGCGAGCTTGATCTTCATCAATTGCCGCCGCGCCAGCGGCAAGTCGATAATGCGGCTTCCGAACACCACGCGATTTTGCGCCACCGTCATCGCGTCGTGATGCGCCCGCCGCATCAGCGCAGTGTATTTGACGCCGTTGGAAAGCCGCGACGAATTGACCATTTCGGCCATCTGCACGAAACCGCGGTCGAGACGCCCGACGGCACAGGCGATCGCACCTTCCAGCTTGATCTCGCCCGACGCCATCGAGCGGGTGCCGAGCTTGTCCTTCAGCCGAACGATCCGGTAGTGATTGGGCGAGCCGTCGTCGAGCCGACGCGGCATGAGAAAGAGACCGACGCCGCGCGTGCCGCCGACTGCGCCTTGCGGCCGCGCCAGCAACATCACCACCTCCGCATCCGCATTGGAGCAGAACCACTTCTCGCCCGACAGCCGCCAGTGATCGCCTTCCTGCACCGCCGTGGTGGTGAGCTTGCCGACGTCCGAGCCGCCCTCTTTCTCGGTCATGAACTGGCCGCCCTGGGTCAGCTTGTCCATATCGGTCTGGGTGAGGCCATCCAGATATTTTCAGCGCCTCATCGCCGAAGCGCGACAGCAGCTTGGCGCAGCCGTCGGTGACGTTGATCGGGCAGCCTAGGCCGAACTCGGCCTGGTTGAACAGAAATGTGAAAGCGTGCTTCGCCACAACAGGATAGGTCTGCGGCCAACCCAAAATGCCCTTGCGGACCGACATCGCGTGAATGCCGAATTCGCCGAACGCGGCGCGCTCCAGCTCGCGATAGGCCGAATGATATTCGATCCATTGCGCGTCGCGGCCAAAACGGTCGCGCTGATGCAGCACCGGCACGTGGCGGTCGGCAAGCCGCGCGCATTCGTCGAGATGACCGCCGGCGAGCGCGCCCAAGCGGTCGAGATGCGGCTCGATGTGGCGGAACAGCGCATCGGGCAGATGAATGCGAAGCAGATCCGTCAGCGCCGGATCGGCGCGGTAGAAATTCATTCCGGATGTATCCGGCGCCAGCAATCCCGGCTGCTCGGCGGGAGTCGTCACATCGTCGTGTTTGCCCGGTTGGTGCATTTGCAACTCTTGTTCGTTCCGCCCCGTGTTTTAGATGATATAGATCATGTCAGGATAAAGCAGGCGGCAAAAATAACATCAGAGGAAAACCCCATGGCGGGCAGCTACCGCATCATCGGCGCCGAGATGTCGCCCTACTCGGTCAAGGTGCGCTCCTATTTTCGCTACAAAGCCATCCCGCATCAATGGATTTTGCGGAATGCGGCAAGCCAGGCGGAATACGAGAAATACGCCAAAATACCGATCATTCCCCTCGTCGTTACGCCGGAGGGTGTCGGCATTCAAGACTCCACGCCGATCATCGACGCGATGGAAACGCTTTATCCGGAGCCGTCGATCCATCCCGATGACGCTGTCACCAACTTTATTTCCGCATTGATCGAGGAATTCGGCGACGAGTGGGGCAACAAATGGATGTTCCACTACCGCTGGGCGCGCGACGTCGACCAGATCAGCGCGGCCGGCCGCATCGCGCGTATGCGCGGCCCAAAGGCCAGCGAACAGGAGCATGCAGGGTTTGCCGGTAAAATTCGGGCCCGCATGGTGGATCGGGTCTGGTTCGTCGGCTCGAACGCGGTGACCGCGCCGCAGATCGAGGCCGGCTTCCTCGCCATGCTGGAATTATTGGACAGCCATCTCGCGGGTCGGCCCTATCTGTTTGGCGGACGGCCTGCGTTCGGCGATTTCGGTCTCTGGGGGCAGATATACGAAATGTGGACCGACCCGACCGCGGGCGCCATCATTGGTGGCGGCGCGCCGCATGTGCTCGATTGGGTGCACCGCATGCTTTGGCCGAAGGCCGAAGGCAAGTTTGAGGCCTGGCCCACGCTGGCGCCGACCCTGATGCCGATCCTGACCAAACAAGTCGGAAGCCAATTCATGCCGTGGACATGCGCCAACGAGAAGGCGCTTGCGGAAAGCCAAGAGGAATTCAGCGTCACGCTCGGCGACAATATCTGGACGCAGAAGCCGCAAAAATATCACGCGCGATCGCTTGGCATGCTGCGCGCCAAATATGCTGCCGTAGCCGACAAGGCCGCGCTCGATCCTGTTCTGGAGGGCGCAGGCTGCCTTGCCGGACTGCGCGGCTGAAAACGCAATTCCGAAAATTAAGGAAAACTCTCATGGAAACGCCTGACTATAAGATCGCATTGATCGTCGGCGCCGGCGAGGGCCTCAGTGCATCGCTGACACGCCTGTTCGCCAAGCAAGGCATCCGCGTCGCGCTGGCCGCACGCGCAATCGAAAAGCTTGGCGCGCTCTGCACCGAGACCGGCGCCCGCGCGTTTGCCTGCAACGCCACCGAGCCTGATGACGTTGAGCGCCTGTTCGGTCTGGTTGAGCGCGAGATCGCCGTGCCGGACGTGGTCGTCTATAACGCGAGCGCAAGGGCGCGCGGTGCGTTCGTCGATCTGGTGCCCGCGGATGTCGCCCAGGCGATCGCCGTCAGCGCGTTCGGCGGCTTTCTGGTGGCGCAGCAGGCCGTGAAGCGGATGCTGCCCAACAAGCACGGCGCGATCCTGTTCACCGGGGCGTCGGCAAGCGTCAAGGGCTATCCGCAATCGGCGCCGTTCGCGATGGGCAAGTTCGCGCTGCGCGGCCTTGCCCAGAGCATGGCGCGCGAATTATCGCCGCAGGGCATTCACGTCGCGCATTTCGTCATCGACGGCGGCATTCGCAGCGCCTCGCGCGCCGAGCCTGCCGACCGGCCGGATTCGATGCTCGATCCCGACGCCATTGCCTTAAGTTACTGGAACGTGCTGCAACAGCCGCGCAGCGCCTGGACCTGGGAACTGGAATTGCGGCCTTGGGTCGAGAAATTCTAGACATCGCCGTCATTCCGGGGCGATGCGAAGCATCGAACCCGGAATCTCGAGATTCCGGGTCTGGTGCTAACGCACCATCCCGGAATGACGGAGACTGGATTGCTTCGTTGCTTTGCTCTTCGCAATGACGGCGCCAATGGAAATGGGGAAATTCCAACATGACGACCACTGAAATCGACACCGGCACCAGCGAACTACTGTGTGCGATCCGCGACCGCGTCGCTGTCATCACGCTCAACCGGCCCGAGGTCCGCAATGCCCTGTCCGACAATTTGACGCCGGCACTGCGCACCATGATCAAAACCTGCGGCGAGAATCCGGAGGTCGGCGCGCTGCTGATCACCGGCGCCGGCACCGCCTTCTGCGCCGGCGGCAACGTCAAGGGCATGGGCGCGCATCGCGACAAGAAGAAGCTGGAAATGTCCTTTGACGAGAAGGTCGCTGATCTGGGGGTGTGGCGAAGCTATTCCGATCAGCGAAGCTATTCATCATCAGATTGCCGAACGAACGCGCCAGGCATTTAAGGCAGAAGCGTTGGAAGGAAAACGGCTTCTGGCCGCACGAGAACGTGAACTGAATGAAAAAGCAGCAGCTCTCGATCAGACAATTTCGGAGCGGCTCGCTGCAGAACGGGCCAAACTATCGAAAGAATTAGAAGCACAATTGAGGTCCGGATTTTCAACGGAAATTGCAGACCTTAAGCGCCAGGCAGACGAACGGAGTGAACGGCTCGCACAGGCTCAAGCAATCGAGCTTGAACTCCGAACCGAGAAGCGAAACCTAGAGGAGCGGGAAAAGGCGCGCGATCTGGAAATGGCCAGAAAGTTAGATGAAGAGCGGGTTCGGCTTTAGCAAGAAATTTCGACACGGCTCGAAGAGGAACATGCGCGGCAAGTTGCGGAGAAAGATAAGAGGCTGTCGGATGCCATGAAAGCTAACGAAGAGCTTCGACGTAAGCTTCAGCAAGGCTCCCAACAGCTTCAGGGAGAGGTACTCGAACTCGCTCTGGAAGATTTGATTTCTCAAACGTTTCCATCGGATCTGGTTCAGCCCGTACCGAAGGGCATCAACGGTGCGGATATAATGCAGCGGGTCCAGAACCAGAGCGGCGATCTTGCTGGCTCGATCATTTGGGAATCAAAAAGGACGAAGGCATGGAGCGATGGCTGGATACAAAAGATTAAAGACGACCAGCGGCAGGCTAAAGCGGACATTGCCATATTGGTGAGTGACGCGCTTCCAAAGGATTGCAGTCACTTCAAACAAATCAGTGGGATTTGGGTAACTCGCATCGTCATGGATCAACCTCCAGCATGACCATGCTCCCGTCTGACCGTTGCTTGTGCTCCAGCCAGCGGGCGTATCGCGGGTTCTTCCTGCTCCAGCCAGATGCGGGGCGGCCCCGATTGTCGCCCCCGACAACGATGAGAAACTAAAAGCCGTTGATTCTTGTCAATGAAGGTGCGGGCAGGAACGTGATAATTGACTTCAGTGACTAATCACTGCCGTCTCATCCAAGATGCTAGGGTAACACATGGAAGGCATCATTATAATCATAGTCATCGTTGGGGGCGCAGCACTTCTCTATTTCTATTTTCATCCCACAGGAGGATGGGAGGAACAATGGGGCGCGCCACAGACGAGCCAGCAGGAGAAAGACAAATTCGCCGATCAATCGCAAGACATCATTCAATCGCAAGTCGTCATCAGAACGTACACAGGAAGCCAAGAAGTGGCCACGGCGCTCTTCCGAGCCGATTCTATCAAATTGGCGGCTGAGAACTATTTTCCGACATCACAAAGTTGGGCACCGGGCCAGTGGGGCTGTAGCGTCGCTCGTTGCTTCTCACCTTTAGGACCCCTTGGCATCATCTTCCTTCTTTTTCTCCGCAGCTAAATACTCCGCTTCTGATTTTCGTTGTCGGAACGGGTTAAAGCGCTCATACTTTCAGCCGCAGCCGTGACTGAATAGTGGAAAATGCCTCTTCACGACGCAACCTAAAAACGCCGCGAAGTTTGCTCCGATGGGGACCGCAGATGAAATCGCTGAAAATGTCTTTTGGATTTCTCCTTGCCTTCAGTTTCAGCTCGTCGGAAGTCTTTGCTCAAATCGACGAGTCGAAAAGTGTCCTCACGCAGCACAACGATCATTGGCGACGCGGCGCATATCTTGCCGAGACCATTTTGAATCCTTCCAACGTAACTCCAGATAGATTTGGACATTTATATTCATTGATCGTTGAAGGACCGATCCTTGCCCAGCCTCTTTTCGTAAAAGGAGCTTTCGTATTCGGCAAACAAAGGGATGTGCTTTACGTAGCGACACGAATGAACAAGGTTTACGCTTTTGATGTTGGCGACGAGGTCCCGCGCGACATCCCCCATCAGCCCCCGGGAGCCGACCCGCGCCAATTGTGGATGCGCGAGATGCCGAACGTGCCCCCTGTGACTCCTGGGCAACCTGCCACCGCCGTCTGGCGAGACAAAATTCGTGCGGACGACAAGCTGCACCTCGATTTATTTGTTGCTGGGAAAAATGGCGAAGTCCTGAGCAATTATTGGGACGAAGGCCACGGCTGGCAAAACTGGTTCTCGATTAGGGCCGACACCGGCCTCACGGTTTCCGAAAGGCCACAACCAATCACCGCTGTTTGGGGTGATCCCAACAACGCGCACCATCTGAACTTGTTCATCACGGACAAGGATGGAACGATCAAAAGCACATATTGCACGATCAAGCCTGATCAGCCTTGTTGGAAAAACGAGTCATGGTTCTCAATTGGTCGTTCGAGCGTTGCAACGCCGGGACAGCCGGTCACTGCGGTCTGGCGGGACAAGGACAAAAATCATCTTGATCTCTTCATCACGGGAAAAGACGGAAGCATCCTGAGCAATTTTTGGGACAACGGGTCGGGCTGGCATGAGTGGTTTGCTATCCTGCCCGACACGGGCATTGCGACCGCCGGAATACCGCAACTAATGAGGAGACGCTGTTGCGCCGTCTCGAACCATGAGGCCTCATCCTTCGAGACGCGGCGGAGACGCCGCTCCTCAGGATGAGGAAAAGATGCCGCGTCATTCAATCCAAAAAGGCTCTAAGTTTTTCAAACCGCAGCCTGATGCGCGATCTGTTGAACCGCGAGCCGCCAGCTGGCGCAGGGAATCTCCTGCGGCGCGACGTCGACATGTTTTTCGAAGCGCACCACCTTCCAGTCGCCGGGGCTCGCCGTGAAGGCAAAACCGGACTTGCGCGCAAGACCGATCATGACGTCGTTGGAGCGCAACGTATCGCCGAACAGACGTTTGGCGCCGAACGCGGCGGCGCGGCATTGCAGATTCCGCAGCAATGCCGAACCGACGCCCTGGCCTTGCCAGCGGTCGTCGATCGACAGGCCGAACTCGAAACTATCATCAGCGTCGAACGCGTAGCGCGCTTCGCCAACGATGGTCTCGATGCCATCGATCGTCATGACAGCGATGACGCTGAAGCGGTCGGCTTCGCCGACATGGGTGAAATGATCGAGTTCGGTTTGCGGCAGTTCGCTGATGGCGCCGAGAAAGCGATTGTAGCGGGAGCGGACCGAGAGCGACCGGAAGTAACCCTGCAACGCCTCGGCGTCATCAGGCTCGACAAAGCGCACCATCAGGGATCTGCCGTTACGCAGCCGCAGGATATCGGAATGTTGCCGGAGGTCGTTGAGACGAAGCGCAATCATCGCAGGCTCCCGTTGGTCCCGAAAAGACGATGGCCGGCGTCCCCCGATTGAGGCAGCGCCGGCCTTGGCTGCGTTCATGCCCGCCAAAATGGCTTTTCGGCCTCGTGGACGATGTCGCTCCAGGAAAGTCCGACGTCATGCAGTTCGCGATCGGTCCAGCGGGACAGTTCGCGCCACGCTGGCGCTGGCGGTCGCGCCAGATTTGCAGCGTTTCGCTGAGCTGTGCGAAAAGCCCGGAACCATGATTATTTGTCATTGATTGATGCGAATAAGTGGACATTTTCATCTCCTAAAGCCAACCTGTTGGCCGCAATATCTGAGCTTTCCGAGCTTTCGACAAACGACACTTTGTATCGCTTCGCATGATATAAACTCATGCATGAGACGTCCGGAAAATGACCGCCAGACTGCCATCGCTGAATGGACTGCGCGCGTTCGAGGCCGCGGCCCGGCATTTGAGCTTCACCGTTGCGGCTTCCGAACTGAACGTCACGCAGACCGCCATCAGCCATCAGATCCGGCGGCTTGAGCAGGAACTGGGGATTCGCCTGTTCGTCCGGCAGAATCGCGCGCTGGCATTGACGCCGGAAGCTAAGGATTATCTTCCCGGTGTCCGCGCGGCGTTCAACGATTTGCGGCTCGCAACCGATCGGCTGTTGCGCAAGGACGGCGACCGTGTGCTGACGGTCAGCACGCTGGCGTCGCTGGCCGCAAAGTGGCTGCTGCCGCGGCTTTCCGCGTTCCAGGAGGCGCATCCCGGCATCGACGTCCGCATCACCACATCGACCAGCCTAGTCGATTTCAGGACTGGCGATGTCGATGCCGCGATCCGCTATGGCCGCGGGCATTGGCCCGGCCTGCGCGCCGACTGGCTGATGGCCGACGAACTGTTCCCGGTGTGCAGTCCGGCGCTGCTTGCAGGGGACAAGCCGCTGCGGTGCCCGGAAGATCTCGCCAATCACACCCTGCTGCATAGCGTCGGCGGCTATGACGACGACTGGCGGCTGTGGCTCACTGCCGCGGGACTGCCGGCGAATATCTCCAAGCAACCCGGCGTGACCTTCGATCTGATTTTCATGACGGTGCAGGCGGCGATCGACGGGATCGGAGTTGCGATGGGCCGGACATCCTATGTCGAGGCCGACATTGCCAAGGGCCGCCTGGTGGTTCCGTTCAAGATCACGCTGCCGGCGGATGCAGGTTTCTATCTTGTCTCACCCGAGGCGAGAGCCGATACACCTAAGCTATCGGCGTTTCGGCAATGGCTAAAAGCCTCGATCCATGGCAAACCCGAAGAACTTACTGACATGAAACAGCCCGCCCGGCGCCGCCGGGTTTGAACGAGCGTCATACATCGACGCACGGCGCACAAGATTAGCATTACTCGGGTTCGACAGAGCCAACCGCCATTCTGGGACACGCGTCTTCGTGCGGAATCGAAATCTCGAACATCTGGATTCCGGGTTTGCTCGTTTCACTCGCGCCCCGGAATGACATGACAATCAATTTTACAAATCCACCACCACGTAATCGCTTTCCACCGATACCGCGATGGTCTCCGCCACGTAGGGGCCCTTCACCACGCTCGCGCCCGGCTCGACGTTGACGGGATAGGCCTTGGCCCGGAACCGCTTCGGGTCGCAGTAGGATTGACCGGTACGGATATCGAATTCCCAGCCGTGCCAGGGGCAGCGGATGATTTCGCCGAGCCTGGTATATTCGATCTCGCCGGGATCGGACGATTGCGCGAGCCCGATCAGCGGCCCCTCGCACAGCGCCGCGCCCTGATGCGGGCAGCGGTTCAGCAGACCGAAGAACTCGCCCTTGATATTGAACACCGCAATGGGGCGCTCATCGATGGTGAGGAATTTGCGCGTGCCCGGCGGCAGCTCATCCACGGGAGCGATGACGTGACGTGTCATTTTGTCAGGCCGTGCAGCGTCATGCCAGGCCGTAGATCTTGCGCGCATTGCCGAGATAGAACGCTTCGCGGTTGGCGTCGCTGACGCCGGCCGGCAGCACCCGCGACGGATCGTCATAATCCCAGTGCGGATAGTCGGTGGCGAACAACAGCTTGTCCCAACCGACCCATTCGATCACCTCGAACAGATGATCGCGCCGCTCCGGATCTTCCATAGGCTGCGTGGTCCAGAAGATGTGGTCGCGGATATATTCCGACGGCGGACGCTTAAGGTGCGGCACCTCGCTGCGCAGCCGCTGCCAGCTCTTGTCCAGCCGCCAAGACAGCGACGGCGCCCAGCCGAACCCGGCCTCGATCATGATCATCTTGAGCTTCGGGTGCCGCTCGCACACGCCCTCCAGCACGATGCTCGCCAGCGCGGTCTGCTGACACTGCGAATGGCCGACCATCTCCTCGATGTAGTAGCTCGGCCAGCCCGACGCGGTGATCGGATTGCCGCCGAAGCCGAAGGCATGCACGCCGACGGGAAGCCCCGCCTCCTCCGCCGCCTCATAGATCGGCCAGTAACGGCGCTGACCCAAGGGCTCGACGTTGCGGCTGAGCAGCAGCACCTGGACAAAATTCTTGTCGCCGGCGCGCTTGCGGATTTCGGCGGCCGCGGCCGGACCATCCTCGTTGGCGACCACGACGGAGCCTTTCAGGCGGCTGTCCTTGCCGGTCCACTCCGCGATCTGCCAATCGTTGATGGCCGACGCCAATGCCGCGCTCAAATCCTGGTTGCGAATGCCCTGCCCGGTATTGAGCGGACACAGCACGCCGAGCGCGACGTTGTTCGGATCGAGATGCTGGGCCTGCATGAACGACAGCGACGAGCCCTGCGGACCGCCCTCCGGCGGATAGGCGTCGCGGCGCGACGCATTCGGCTGCGCCTTTGGATAGGGCGGGCCTTCCATCATGCCCTGATAGGGATGCTTGCCGTAGGTTTCGAGATGGACGTGCCAGCGTTTTGCGAGGTAGGGATAAAGCTCGGTCGGCGTCTTGCGCGCGGGGTGGATATCGCAATCGGCAATCGCGGTCTTCACCTGAACGGATGAACCGGGCGCCGGACGGTCGCGGAACTGCACGTTCATGGCGTGATCTCCTCTCTAGAGTCTAATCCAGCTTCGCTGAATTAGACTCGTCGATATCATTTGTTTGAGCATGATCTTTTCCGAAAACCGGATTCCACTTTTCGGGATCATGCCCTGGCGCCGATTGCTTCAGGCGGCCGTAGGTCGCGTGCGGGTTGTCGATCATGATCTTGCGGACCAGATCGGACGACATCCCCTCGGGCAGCACCGCGTCGC
>Ga0208715_1000164_pt1 | contig 23522 bp, 25 predicted proteins | sample NGESurshal092012_3_FD_184473 | JGI IMG/M metagenome (GOLD analysis project Ga0208715, IMG submission 184473) | Arctic peat soil microbial communities from Barrow, Alaska - NGEE Surface sample 210 shallow-092012 (SPAdes) | ecosystem: Environmental > Terrestrial > Soil > Wetlands > Peat ... | reverse complement strand
GTGAGCGGCAGGAACACAAGCGCTACCGCGCCGGAGCCGATCGAAATCAGCGTCGTGGTCGAGAGCGGGTCGAGCCCGACCTTGATCAGCGCGTTCCAGCCGGCATGGCAGAGGGCGGCGAACAGCACGCTAAGGAAGACGAGGTTTTCCACCTCAGCCGCGGGCGGCGGGCGCCCACAGCTTGGGGCCGGCGCGCGCATATTGCACCGGCCGCGCCACCTCGGCGCCGAGCGCCTTGGCCGCGTGCCAGCCCCAATGCGGATCGTCGAGGAAGCAGCGCGCCATCGACACCATATCGGCCTCGCCCTTCGCCACGATCGCCTCGGCGTGTTCGGGCTTGACGATCAGGCCGACGGTGCGCGTGGCAATGCCGGCTTCCTTCTTCACGCGCGCGGCGATCGGCACGTTGTAGCCGGGCTCGCTCGGGTTGCGGATGTCGGCGGCGACGCCGCCGGACGAGATGCAGATGAAGTCGAGCCCTTCGCCTTTAAGCGCCTTGGAAATCGCCACCGCGTCGTCGGCGGTCAGCCCGCCCTCGCGCCAGTCGCTGCCGGTGATGCGCGCGCCAAGCGGCAGGCCGCTCGGCACCACCGCGCGCACCGCGCGCGCGATCGAAAGTGGAAAGCGCAAGCGGTTCTCGAACGAGCCGCCATATTGGTCGGTGCGCTTGTTGGAGATCGGCGACATGAAGCCGTGCGCCAGATAGCCGTGCGCCATGTGCAGTTCGATCTCGTCGAAGCCGATGCGCAAGCACCGCTGCGCGGCGGTAACAAATGCCGCGCGCACGCGTTCCATGTCCGCTTCGGTCACTTCGCGTGGCGTGTGCCAGCCCTCGCCGAACGGGATTGGCGAAGCGGCGATGGTCGGCCACGGATCGGCGTCCGGTTTAAGCGCGCCGCCGCCCTCCCACGGCTTTTGCGCCGAGCCCTTGCGGCCGGAATGGGCGATCTGGATGCCCAACTTGGCGGTGCCCGCGCGCCGCACCTGCGCGATCACGCGCGCCAGCGCGGCCTCGTTGTCGTCGGAATATAGCCCCAGGCAGCCATGGGTTATGCGGCCATGGCGCTCGACATGGGTCGCCTCCACCACCACCAGCGCGGCGCCGGAATTCGCCAGCATGCCGAGATGCATCAGGTGCCAGTCGTTGGCGCAGCCGTCGTCGCCCGAGTACTGGCACATGGGCGAGACCACGATGCGGTTGGCAAGCTCGAGGCCGGCCAGCTTGTAAGGCGAGAAAAGAGCGCTGCTCATGGGATAGGGATACTCGACTGTGGCAGCGCCGGTGAAGGCTCAGTGCTGCTGGATGGACTTCAGGTACGCAATGATGGCACCGACATCGTCGGCGTCAAACTTGAATTCCGGCATGTCGGGGTGGCCGGACATGAAGCCCTCGCCCAGGGCCTCTTCCAGGGCTTCGACCGGATAGCGCTGGCCGAGGGTGCGAAACGCCGGGGCGTTCTTGTCCGGGCTGTCGCCGCGACCGACCGCATGGCAGGACCCGCAAGCCTGCGTGAGCAGCGCTTCGCCGCGCTTGAGATCCTCGGCGGCAGCCGAATGCGACGCTATCGCCAAGCCCAGCACCATCAGCAGGGCTGCGGGAACCGCTTTCATGCGGCGGGACGCAGATCGTTCTTGCCGGCAGCGGGCGGCGGCGCCTGAGCGGCCAGCCGTTTCCAGGTCTTTACCGCGCCGATCACGTCACGCATGAGCACGGTGAAGCGCTCCCTGGTGTAGTAGCGTTGCCAGCGGCCGCTGCGATAAAGCTCGGCAAAATACGCCAGCCGGCGCTCGGCGAGAGCGAGCCATTTGCGTGAAATCTCATCGAAACGAGGTGCGCCTGGCAAGGCCGGCATGCGTGGTCCGTGGCGAGCGCTGAACCGGCAGCCGATCGAGCGGACCGGTGAGGACCAGCAGGGGCACAATGACGCCGACGCATACCTGTGGGTAACTCGTGCCGTGTAAGCTGATTCGCGAGCATTTCAAATAGCCTAGGAAGGCCCCCTCGCCGGCGGCGCACCGCCTGAAGCGCTAGCTTTTGAATTTCTTGGCGAGCGCGTCGGCGTTGCGCGCCAGCAGGCCGACATCGGCGCCGACCGCCACGAACCGATAGCCCCAGTCGATATAGCGGCGGGCTTCCTCCTCGTTGCCGGTGAGGATGCCGGCCGGCTTGCCGAGCGCATTGAGCCGCTTGACCGCATCCTGCATCGCCTTCTGCACCTCCACATGCTGCGGATTGCCGAGATGGCCGAGCGAGGCCGCCAAATCCGAGGGACCGATAAAAACGCCGTCGATCCCTTCGACCTTGGCGATCGCTTCGAGATTGTCGAGCGCGGCGCGGGTTTCGACCTGCACCAGTACGCAGATTTCGGCGTTGGCTTTGGTCAGGTAGCCCGGCACGCGGCCGTAGCGGCTGGCGCGCGCCGCCACCGACACGCCGCGGATGCCCTGCGGCGGATAGCGCGTGGAGGCAACCGCGCGTTTCGCCTCTTCGACATTCTGCACGTACGGAAACAGCAGCGTCTGCGCGCCGATATCGAGGCAGCGCTTCGCCAGCACCGCGTCGTTCCACGCCGGCCGGATGATCGGCGTCGCCGTGCCGGCCTGGATCGCCTGCAATTGCGCGACCAGGTCGGGGATTTCGTTGGGCGAATGCTCGGTGTCGAGCAGGATCCAGTCGAAGCCGCTATCGGAAATGATCTCGGCGGCGATATTGCTGCACAGGCTCGACCATAGGCCGATCTGAAGTTTCCCGGCTGCGAGCGCGTGCTTGAAGGCGTTGCGTGGCATGTCGGTCATAATTTACTCACACGAATTGGGCGGCGATGCCGCATAATCGCGGGCAAAAATATCATTCCACCGTGTCCGAACGGCCAGCGTTGCGCGCCAGACATCGTTAATGCTTCAGCTTCGCATCGATCTTGAAGCTCGCTTCTGTCTTCTTGGTGATCTCGTCCACCGTGACGCCGGGGGCGAGCTCGATCAGCGTCATGCCGCCGGCCTTGCGGTCGATATTGAACACGCCCAAGTCAGTGATCACCATGTCCACCACGCCGGCACCGGTGAGCGGCAGGTCGCACTTGTGCAGCAGCTTCGGCGTGTCCTTGGCGGTGTGCTCCATGATCACCACCACCTTCTTGACGCCGGCGACCAGATCCATGGCGCCGCCCATGCCCTTCACCATCTTGCCCGGGATCATCCAGTTGGCGAGGTCGCCGTTCTCGGCCACCTGCATGGCGCCGAGCAGCGCGATGTCGATATGGCCGCCGCGGATCATGGCGAATGAATCGGCCGACGAGAAAAAGCTGGTGGTCGGGATTTCGGTGACCGTCTGCTTGCCGGCGTTGATCAGGTCGGGGTCTTCGTCGCCCTCGTAAGGGAACGGGCCGAAGCCGAGCATGCCGTTCTCGCTTTGCAGCTGCACGGTCATGCCGTCCGGAATGTAGTTCGACACCAGCGTCGGAATGCCGATGCCGAGATTGACGTAGAAGCCGTCGCGCAGCTCCTTGGCGGCGCGTTCGGCCATTTGATCGCGGGTCCAAGGCATGAGAGGCGCTCCTTTAATTCAAGTCCGAATCTATTTTTTATTTGCGCATGATCTTATCCGAAAACCGGTTCCCACTTTTCGGGATCATGCGCTAGACTTCCTCCCCGGTGCCGGCGGCTGCAAGACGTTTGCGCACGGTGCGCTGTTCGATATGCTTGACCGCGTTCGGCACGTGGACGATGCGTTTGACGTAAACGCCCGGCGTGATGATGTGGTCGGGATTGAAATCGCCCGGCTGCACCAGGTGCTCGACCTCGGCGACGGTGACTTTACCCGCCGTCGCCATCATCGGATTGAAATTGCGCGCGGTCTTGCGGTAAACGAGATTGCCTTCGGTATCGCCCATCCAGGCGTGCACGATCGACAGATCGGCGACCAGACCGCGCTCCATGATGTAGCGCTCGCCGTCGAATGTCCGCTCTTCCTTGCCCTTGGCGATGTCGGTGCCGGCACCGGTGCGGGTGAAGAAGGCGGGGATGCCGGCGCCGCCGGCGCGGATGCGCTCGGCCAGCGTGCCCTGCGGATTGAATTCGATCTCCAGTTCGCCGCCGAGAAACTGCTGGGCGAACAATTTGTTCTCGCCCACATAGGACGAAATCATCTTCTTGACCTGCTTGGTCTCCAGCAGCAGGCCGAGGCCGGCACCGTCCACGCCGGCATTGTTCGACACGACCGTGAGATTCTTCACGCCGGAATCGCGGATTGCCAGGATGAGCGTTTCGGGGATGCCGCACAGGCCGAAGCCGCCCGCGTGGATCAACATGCCGTCCTTGAGCAGACCGGCGAGCGCGCTTTTAGCGTCGGGATAGACCTTCTTCATGCAACTCCACCACTTCTCCGGACAGTTTTGACACTACCCAAACGTGAGAGAACATCAATAAGACGGTTCGACGCAAGCCTAGCGCGCAGGGGGCGGATTTGCCGGCGCGGTGGCTGGCGGCGAGGCTGGGGCGGCCGGCGGCGTGATATCCGTCACCGGATTGCGCGGCCGCGTTGGCGCGGCCGGAGCGGCCGGAGCGGGCGCCGTCGTCACCGCGGCCTTCGGCGGCGTGAGCGCGGTCGGCAGCGGCAAGTGGTGCGGGTAATAGGTCCAGAACACGAAGGCCGCCGCGAACAGCACCGCCGACAGCACGGCGCCTAGCATGTGGCGGCCGAAGGACAGGACACTGGCGATGAGCGTGGCGACGAAGACGAACAGCGCCAGCACAACCACATAGAGCCAGTCCACGGTCGCCAGATCGATCGGCATAGCTGTCATAGCGTTCTTTCTCCTCTCGGCATTGACGCCGAATGTTAGCCCAGACCCACGATGCAGGTCACCTGCGCCCGGTCATTTCCCAAGCTTCAATTTGTCATTATACCTCCACCGCCATGCCAAATCTCCTCATCCTCACCGAAGTCCAGGAATCGATGCGGGCCCGCTATAAGGCCATGCTGCTGGAACAGTTCCCGCAGTTGACCATCAACGTGGTCGGCCACCATACCCTGGTAGAGCCGTACATTGCCGACACCGACATCCTGCTGTGCTTCTCCCCGCCCATGGCCGACCACGTGGTGCGCGACGCGCCCAAGCTGAAATGGATCCAGGCGCTCGGCACCGGCGTCGACAACATCGTCGACCTGCCCTCGCTCGGCAAAGAGGTCGTCGTCACCAATATCCGCGGCATCCACGGCGCGCCGGTGTCGGAAGCCACCATCGCGTTCATGCTGTCGCTCGCCCGCGACCTGCCGCGCTCCGTGCGCGCGCAAGAGAACGCCAAATGGGAGCGCTGGCCGTCGCAGCTCCTGTCCGGCAAAACCGTCGGCATTCTCGGCGTCGGGCTGATCGCGGAATACTTGGCGCCGATCTGCAAGACGTTTCATATGACGGTGGTCGGCATCAGCGGCAGCCCGCGCGCGGCGCCCGGCTTCGACCGCATGGTCACGCGCGGCGAACTCATGAAGGTCGCCGGCGAACTTGACTATCTGGTGGTGCTCGCACCGCTGACGCCCGAGACGCGCAACATCGTCGGCGCGAAACTGCTCGCCGCCATGAAGCCCACCGCCTATCTGGTGAATGTCGCGCGCGGCGGCGTGGTCGACGAGCCTGCGCTGATCAAGGCGCTGGAGGCAGGCCAGATCGCCGGCGCCGGCCTCGACGTGTTTTCGCAAGAGCCGCTGCCGCCGGACAATCCGCTGTGGAAGACCAAGAACGTAACGATTTTCTCCCATCTCGGCGGCTATTCGCAGGGCTACGAGGACCGCGCCATGCCGACCATCGCCGGCAACATGGCCAAGTTCCTCGGCAACGATCTCAAGAACATGATCAACATCGTGCGCAAGCCTGCGTCCTGGGGAGATTGAACCATGGCTTTGTCCGAACGCCTGAACACGCCGATCTCCACCGCCGAATTGGAGCGCCGCTGGCGCGCCGTGCGCATCGCCATGGGACGCGAAAAGATCGACGTTCTGCTGATGCAGAACAACAACGATCACATGGGCGGCTATGTCCGCTATTTCACCGACATGCCGGCGACCAACGGCTATCCCAACACGGTGATCTTTCCGCGCGACGGCGAGATGACGGTCGTATGTCAGGGACCGTTTGGCGGCGGCGAGGCGACCGCGCAGGGCGACCAGACCTGGCGCGGCGTCAAGCGCATCCTCACCACGCCGAGCTATGCCTCGGCGCATTACACCAAGGACTACGATCCGGAGCTCGCCGCCAAGGCGCTGGCGCCGTTCCGCAACGCCACCATTGGCTATGTCGGCACCTATCAGATGTCGTTTGCGCTGCTCGATTACGTCAAGCGCGCGTTTCCGAAAGCGCACTATGTCGATGCCTCCGACCTGGTCGATCGCATCAAGGTCATCAAGAGCGCGGAGGAAATGGAGCTGATCAAGCGCGCCGCGCTGATGCAGGACGGCGCCATGCGTGCGGCTTTCGCGGCGGTGAAGCCCGGCATGCGCGACACCGAAGTGGCCGCGGTTGCGCAAGCTTACAGCCAGTGCCACGGCAGCGAGAACGGGATTTATCTGTGCGCCTCGATGCCGCTCGGAAGTCCATCGAAATTCGCCAACCGGCATCTGCAAAACCGCGTGATCCAGAACGGCGACCAGATCGCGCTGCTGGTCGAGGATAACGGGCCCGGCGGCATGTACACCGAGCTGGGACGGTCGTGCGTGGTCGGCGCCAAGGTGCCGCAGGCGATGCAGGACGAGCTTGAATTCTGCATGCAGGCGCGCCGGCTGACGCTCGACCTGCTCAAGCCGGGCACGGCGTGCAAGGACATCTGGGACGGCTTCAACGCCTTCATGCGCAAGAACGGCCGGCCGATGGAGGCGCGGCTTTACTGCCACGGCCAGGGCTACGACCTGGTCGAGCGGCCGCTGATACGCAACGACGAGCCGATGACCATCGAAAAAGACATGAATATCGTCGTACACCCGACCTATATCCACGCCGGTTATCTCAATTGGCTGTGCGACAATTATCTGATCGGCGGCAACGGCCCGGGCGACCGGTTGCACCAGTTTCCGGAAGAGATCGTCGAAGCCGGATAGCAGCCATTCGAGCCGCGCGCTTGACCGCCAGGGCACAACCGGCGCAAGAATTTCCAGATAATGTGGAGGAACCCCATGAAAAGAACAATTCTTAGCACCGCGCTAGCGATGCTGCTGGCACTGGCCGGATCGGCGAGCGCAGAGAATTTTCCGGACCGCACTCTGACCATGATCATCCCGTTCGCCGCGGGCGGGCCAACCGATGTGTTGGGTCGCGTGATGGCGCAGCGCATGGGTGAGTTGCTCGGCCAGACGGTGATCGTCGAGAATATCGGCGGTGCCGGCGGCATGACCGGCTCCAAGCGCGTGGCCGACGCCAGGCCCGACGGCTACACCATGCTGCTCGGCACGGTCGGCACCCATGCGCAAGGCCAGACGCTTTACAAAAAGCCGCTCTACAACGCCGTGACCGACTTCGCGCCGGTCGCGCTGATCGCCGAGGTTCCGATCGTGCTGATCGCGAACAAGGATTTGCCCGTCAGCAACCTCAAGGAGTTCGTCGCCTACGCCAAAGCCAATGCCGACAAGATGCAATTCGGTTCGGCTGGCGCGGGTTCAGCCACGCATCTCGGCTGCGTCGTGCTCAATACCGCGATGGGCACCAACATCGTGCATGTGCCGTACAAAGGCACCGGCCCGGCCATGCAGGACTTGATCGGTGGCCGCATTCACTTTCTCTGCGAAATCATCACCACCGCGAAGGCGCAGATCGACGGCGGCAGCGTCAAGGCATTGGCGATCATGACCACGGAGCGTTCGCCGGCGCTGCCGAATCTGCCGACCACGCGCGAGCAAGGCCTCGACGTGCAGGCCTACACCTGGAATGCCATCTACCTGCCCAAGGGAACCCCGGCCGATATCGTCAAGAAGCTCAACGAGACGACGGTTGCGGCGATGAATACGCCGTCCGTACGCGACCGCTTGCAAGGCCTGGGCGCCATGATCGTGGCGCCGGATCGCCGCAGTCCAGAATATCTCGGTAAGTTCACGGCAAGCGAAATCGAGAAGTGGGCGGCGCCGATCAAGACGAGCGGCGTGTCACAGTGAACTAGGCCGTCGCGATTGCCGCAGCGGCCATGCCGTGGCGCACAGGAGAAGGAGTCCGACGATGGCCGACATCAAATTTCTCAACCCCGATACGCTCGGCAAGCCGCTCGGGCAATACTCCCATCTCACCCGCGTGAAGGCGTCGGAATTCGTTTTCATCGCGGGGCAAGTCGGCGTCGACAAGAACGGCAAGGTCGTCAGCGACGATTTCGACGCCCAGTGCGTGCAGACCTTCGCCAATATCGAGGCGGCGCTGAAATCGGTCGGCGCCGGCTGGGGCCATATCGTGCAGTTCACCACCTACCTGGTGCACTCGCAGGACATTGCGAAATTCATGGCGTACCGGCTGCGCGAATTTCCCAAGATGTTTGCCAACGGCGCCTATCCGCCCAACACGCTTTTGATGATCGACCGGCTGGTGCAAGAGCCGCTGCTGGTCGAAGTGCAGGCGGTCGCGGCGCTCTAAGGGCGCCGGCGCGCTGAGCGCGCGGGCTTATTCTTTCACCGCCTGCGCCACGCGCTGCCCGAAGGCATCGGTGCCGAGCGGGCCGCCCATGTCGGGTGTGCGCCACTCCGGCTTGGCGATGACGCGGTCGAGCGCGGCCTCGATCGCCTTAGCGGCACGCATAAGCTTGTCGTCGCCGCGCCGCTCGCCCAGCCAGGCCAGCAGCATCGCCGCCGAGCCGATCAGTGAGGACGGATTGGCCATGTTCTTACCGGCGATGTCGGGCGCCGAACCGTGCTGCGCCTGCGCCACCGCGTGCTCGGCGCCGGCATTGAGCGAAGCCGCCAGCCCGAGGCTGCCGGCGATCTCGCTCGCCTCGTCGGAAAGAATGTCGCCATACATATTGGTGGTGACGACCACGTCGAATGGACTGGCGTCGCGGATCAAGAGCGCCGCCATGGCGTCGATGATGCGCTCCTCGTATTTGATTTGCGGATAGCGCGCGGCCACCGCGCGCACGCATTCGAGAAAAAGCCCGTCGGAGACGCGCAGCACATTGGCCTTGTGCACGGCGGTGACTTTTTTGCGCCGCTGCAGCGCGAGCTTGAACGCACTTTCCGCGATGCGGGTCGAGCCCTGGCGCGTGATTTTGCGCACGGCGAGCGCCAGATCCGGCGTCGGCATGAATTCGCCCGGCCCGAGATGCATGGAGCGATCGGCGTAAAAGCCTTCGGTGTTCTCGCGCACAATGACGAGATCGGCTGCCGAGCCGCAGCGCGGCGGAAATCCCTCGCGCGAACGCGCCGGGCGGATATTGGCGTAGAGGTCGAGCCGCTTGCGCAATTCGCCGGACGGATTGAGGCCGCCTTCGGCAACCGGCGGATAGTCGTTGTGCGACACCGGGCCGAGCAGCACGCCATCCGCCGCCTTGGCTTTCTCCAGCACTGATGGCGGGAACGTGATGCCCGCGGCGCGATGTGCGGTCCAGCCGACCGCCGCCGCCTCGAAGGCGAGGTGCAAGCCGAACTTGGCGTCGGCCGCGCGCAGCACGGCGAGCGTCGCCGCCATGATCTCCGGTCCGATGCCGTCGCCTTCCAGCACCAGGATGTCGATTTTTCCCGTGGTGGTCATCGGCTCCCCTACCCCGTGCGTCGCGGACCTTGCGTCATATAGACGGAACGGCGCGCCGCCGCTACGTTCTGCTCAAAGCCTTGAATAATGAAATGGGAGGATTTCCGTGAAAGCCCTGAAACCGCTGCTGATCGCCCTTGCCTTGTTGTGCCCGGCCGCGGCCATGGCGCAGGATTTTCCGAACAAGACCATCCGACTGATCGTGCCGTTTCCGCCCGGCGGACCGAACGACATCATCGCCCGCGTCGTCGGCAAGCGCATGTCCGAAATCCTCAACCAGACCATCATCATCGACAATCGCGCCGGCCAAGGCGGCGTGCTCGGCACCGACCTGGTCGCGAAATCGGCTCCCGACGGCTACACGATCGGCATCGTCAGCGCCGGCGCACTGGCGATCAGTCCCAGCATGGAAAAGGTCGCCTACGATACGCTCAAGGATCTGGCGCCCATCACGCTGGTCGCCAAGGTGCCGGAAATGCTGGTGGTGGCGACCAGCGTTCCCGCCAACAACATGAATGAGCTGGTGGCGCTGGCCAAATCGCAGCCCGGCAAGCTCAACTTTGCGTCGTCCGGTCCCGGCAGCATGCCGCATCTGGCCGGCGAGTTGTTCAAGTTGACCGCCAAGATCGACATCACCCATGTGCCTTATCGCGGCGCCGCGCCGGCGGTGAACGATCTGCTCGGCCAGCAGGTGCAGATGGTGTTCCTCGATCTGCCGATTTTGCTGCCGCAGATCAAGGCCGGCAAGCTCAGGCCGATCGCCGTCGGCGCGCTGGCGCGCGTGCCGAGCGCGCCCGACGTCCCAACCACCACCGAAGCCGGCATGCCGAACCTGCAAACGGAAAACTGGTACGGCATGGTCGCGCCCGCAAACACGCCGCCGCAGGTCGTCGCCGCACTGAACAAGGCGGCGGTCGAGGCCATGAAGGACCCCGAAGTGATTTCCAAGCTTTCGAGCCAGGGCGCGATCTTGGTGGGCGATACGCCGGAGCAATTCCGGTCTTATATCGCCAGCGAAACCAAGAAATGGGCGATGGTGATCAAGGACGCCGGCGTGCCGGTCCAGAAATAGGACGGTGTCGTCCAACCCGCAAAACTTCGTGCTGCGCTCGACGCTGACCTCGCCGTTCGGGCGCAAGGTGCGCATGGCGATCGACGTGCTGGGCCTCAACGATCGCATCACGCTGGTGCCGGCCGATACGCTCGACGAGAACGATACGCTGCGGCAGCAGAACCCGCTCGGCAAGATGCCCTGCCTCGTGCTGGCCGATGGCAGCACGATCTACGACAGCGGCGTGATCATCGAGTTTTTGGCTGACCTGGCTGGCACAGACCGCTTGTTGCCGGCGAGCGGCCCTGCCCGCTTCAAGGCGCTGACGCTGGCGCGGCTGGCCGACGGCATTACCGAGGCCGCGATATTGGTGGTCTATGAGGGCCGCTTCCGCGATCCGGGCGCCCATTCGGAACGTTGGCTCGCCCATCAGCGCGGCAAGATCACCCGCGCGCTCGCCGCTTTCGAAAAATCGCCGCCCGATCCGGGCAAGACCGATATCATCGCGATCGGGCTCGCTTGCGCGCTCGGTTATCTCGACTGGCGCAAGCCGGTGGAATGGCGGCAAGATCATCCGCGGCTCGCCGCCTGGCTCACGGCCTTCGCCAAGAACGAGCCGGCCTTCGAGCGCACAAGGGCGCCGGCCGTATAAAGGGTCACGTATAATGACACCACACACCGCCGACACGCCCGCCGATCCGCCCTATTGGCTGGCGTCGCCGTCGAAACCGAAATTAAGGCTGCCGCCTGGCTCGTCGGATTCGCATGTTCATATCTTCGGGCCGCGCAAAACGTTTCCCTTTGCGGAAGGCCGCAACTACACGCCGTCCGACGCGACCAAGGAGATGCTGTTCGCGCTGCATGAGCGGCTCGGCATCGAGCATTGCGTGATCGTGCAGCCGAACTGCCACGGCTACGACAATTCCGTCACCGAGGATGCGATTGCCGCGACTGGACAGGCCTATCGCGGCATTGCGCTGGTGCATACCTCCGTGAGCGACGCCGAGCTCAAGCGGCTCGCGGGTGCCGGGCTGTGCGGTGCGCGTTTCCACTACATGAAGCACCTGAGCAAAGGCCCCTCGATCGACGACGCCATCAATTTCAGCAAACGGCTCGCCGATATCGGCTGGCATCTGCAAATTCACATGGAAGCAAGTCTGATCGCCGACCTCGCGCCCGCGATCAAACGCTCGGCCGTTCCGGTGGCGATCGATCACATCGGGCGCGTCGATGCTTCGCTCGGCCTTGATCAGCCGGGGTTCACAAGTTTGCTCAAGCTGATGGATGACAAGAAAATGTGGGTCAAAGTGAGCGGCTGCGACCGCATCACCCGTGCGGGCCCGCCCTATGCCGATGCCATTCCGTTCGCGCGCAGGCTGGTAGCGGATTTCGGCGACCGCGTGGTCTGGGGCACCGACTGGCCGCATCCCAATCACCAAGGCCCGATCCCCGACGACGGCGCGCTGGTGGACATTCTGGCCGAGATCGCGCCCAGCCAAGCGCAGCGGCAGGCGCTGCTGGTGGACAATCCGCAGCGGCTCTATCGATTTGCGCCGGCCAAGCGGCGCGCCACCGCGACGGGAGCAAAATCATGAGCGGACGTTTGCAGGACAGGATCGCGATTGTCACCGGCGCCGGCTGTGTCGGCCCCGGCTGGGGCAATGGCCGCGCTACCGCGGTGCGCTTTGCCGAGGAAGGCGCCAAGATTTTCGCGGTCGACCGCGATCTCGACAGCGTCGCCGAGACGGTCGAGCGTGTGAAGGCGGCCGGCGGCGAGATCGTCACCCATCAATGCGACGTCACCGACAGCGCCGCGGTCGCCGCCATGGTGAAGGCTTGCGTCGAGCGCTTCGGCCGCATTGACGTGCTGGTCAATAATGTCGGCGGCTCGGCCCATGGCGGGCCGGTGGAAATGAGCGAGGAGGTCTGGGACGCGCAGGTCGATGTCAACTTGAAGAGCGTGTTCCTCACCTGCAAGCACGTGCTGCCAGTGATGGAGAAGCAAAAGGCTGGCTCAATCGTCAACGTGGCCTCGACCTCCGGCATCCGCTTCACCGGCGCGTTCCAGGTCGGCTATGCCGCCACCAAGGCGGGCGTGATCCAGCTCTCGCGCGTGGTGGCCGTGCAATATGCCGCCAAGGGTATCCGCGTTAACACCGTCATTCCGGGGCAGTTGCACACGCCGATGGTGGAGGCGCGGCTCGCCAAACAGCGCGCCGGCGGTGATATCGAAGCCTTGCTGGCGCAGCGGCTGGAGCGCATTCCGGCCGGCTTCATGGGCGACGGCCGCGACACCGCCAATGCGGCGTTGTTCCTCGCCTCCGACGAGGCGCGCTTCGTCACCGGCACGGAGATCGTGGTGGACGGCGGGATGACGGTGCGCTGCGATTAGCGCTCCGTTCCCTCCGCCTGAAAGGGGGAGGGAAGAGAAAAGATTACGCCGCGTCGCGGCCAGCGTCCTTGCCGAGAAGTCCCGCTTCCACCAGCGCGACGCGGATGCGCGTGATCTCGGCGCGCTCGAGCTTCACCAGCGGCGGGCGCACCACCGCGCGCGGCAATTTGCCGAGCAGCACCAGCGCTTCCTTCATGCGGTTGTGCATGTCGACGAACGGGTCGGCGTAGAACACCTGTGCGGTCGGCTCGATGCGGTCGTTGAGCCGTTTGGCCTCCGCCATGTCGTTCTTCTGCACGGCGCGAAACATCTGCGCCTGCAGATCGGCGATCACGCTGCCCGAACCCGAGAGCAAGCCGTTGGGGCCGAGCACCAGCGAGGACAACAGCCATGAGCTGTGGGTGGTGAGTACGTTCACCGGCCGCGGCAGATTTTGCAGCGTGCGGATGTGCCACTCGTGGTGCGGCACGTTACCGATCCAGTCCTTGATGGCGCGGATGGTCGGCACCTCCTCGCAAAGTTTGAGCAGCGTGTCCTTCGGGTAGCCCTGCCCCGTGGCGAGCGGATACTGGAACACAATCAGCGGCAGGTCGGTGGCGTCGGCGATGCGCTTGAAATGCGCGAGCGCCATCGCCGGCGACTGGCCCAGCGTGAACGGCGCCGGCGGAAACACCAGCAGCGCCGAGGCGCCGCCATGCGCCGCCATGCGCGCGATCCGCGCGGCTTCCAGGCTGCCATCGGTCCAGATGCCGTTGACCAGCGGCAGGCGGCCGCCGATCTCGTCCTGCGCGATCTCGAGCACGCGCCGCTGCTCCTCGAACGTGCACGACGCCACTTCGGTCGAGTGCGCGTTGATGGTGACGGCGGAGAGACCTTCGACCGCCGCCACGTCACGAAGATGCTTGCGGTAGTTCGCCTCGTCGATCGACAGATCGTTCTCGAACGGCAGCAGCACCGCCGGGATCACGCCCTTGGGAACATAGTTCACGTGCCGTGGCATGGCTCCCACCTTTCGCAAATGTCATTCCGGGGCGCGAGCGAAGCGAGCGAACCCGGAATCCAGAAACAACCGCTGAATTTATATCTGGATTCCGGGCCCGGCGCTACGCGCCGTCCCGGAATGACAGAAGGACCTATTCGGCTGCCCTTACGGGCGCGTTGTCGCCCGTATAACCGAATTCGCCCGACAGCCGGTCGGCGGCGGGGCGCACGATGCGCGCACGTTTCTGCAAGGCCTCGATCGACAACCGCCAGACCGGGCCGGATATTCCGATGGCGCCGATCACCTGTCCGCTGAAATTGCGCACCGGCAGCGCCGCGCAACGCAGTTCCGAATCGAACTCGCCATCGTCAACGGCTAAGCCCGCGCGCCGCACCTCGGCGATCTCGCGCGCGAGCTGCTCGGCCGAGGTGATCGACTTCGGCGTGTACGCCTTGAGCTCGGCGCGTTGCAGATAGCGCGCGAACTGATCGGGGGCCAAGGCGGCCAGCATGATCTTGCCGAGCGCGGTGCAATGGGCCGGCCGCACCACGCCGACGCGGTCGGTCAATTGGAAGGCGCCCGGCCCGCTGGTGCGCGCCAGCACCACCACGGCGTCGCCCATCGGCACCGAGAAATGCGCGCTTTCGCCGGTTGCGCGCGCCAGCTCGTCGAGCACGGGCGTGGCGAGACTCATCATTTCGATCTCGTCGAGCGCGCTCGCCGCCAGCGCGAACAGCGGGCGGCCGATGCGGTAGCGCTTTGAGTCCTTCAACTGCCGCACATAGCCGAGCGACACCATCGTTTTCACCAGATGGAAGGTGGTGGAATTGTGCAGGCCGACGCGCTTGCTCAATTCGGCAAGCCCGATGCCGTCGCGGTTGCGCGCGATCTCTTCGATGATCGCAAAGGCGCGACCGATCGACTGCACGCCGCCGCGCGCCTGCCCGGCGCTCCCGTCGCCGAAGTCGCGGATTTCGGCAATACGGGCCCGCGGTAGCCGGCCGCTCGCGGGCTTCTGTTTGGTTCGTACCGTCACTTGACCTGTCTCCCGTTGCCTCGGCGCAGGGTCTGCGCCCGCAGCCGTTCGAGGAATCGGTAATTTTGCGGTTGCGATAATGCGATAGGGACTTTAACCATATCGGTGACGGATCGACAATATCGCACTGCGACGCTGGCGCCCCTTGGCGCGGCGGTGGGGGCGGGGCACAACAAAACGATCGCGCAACCGGGCTTGGCGTAGCGTTTCATGAAAGCAGCACCGTTCGAGTATTCCCGCGCGGCCGACATCGACGAAGCTTGTGCGTGGCTCGCGGCCGACGACAGCGCGCGCGTTATCGCCGGCGGGCAAACGCTGGTGCCGATGATGGTGATGCGGCTGGCGCGCCCTACCCGGCTGATCGACATCAACCGCATCGCCGCCCTGTCCTATATCCGTAACGATGGCGACGGCGTCGCCATCGGCGCCACCACGCGGCAATGCGTGGTCGAGCGCGATGCGCTGGTCGCCGCCCAAGTCCCCCTGCTGGCGCGCGCGATCCCGAACATCGGCCACGCCGCCACCCGCGCGCGCGGCACCATCGGCGGCTCGCTCGCCAATGCCGATCCGGCGGCGGAACTGCCGCTGATTGCGATCACGCTCGATGCGGTATTGAGCTACCGCGCCAGCGGAGAGACCGCCGAGATTCCGGCGCGCGAGTTCTTCATCGGCCCGATGATCACAACTCTGCCGGCCGGCGGCTGCCTGGTCGGCGTGCGCTTCCCGGTTTGGCAGGGTGAAAAGATCGGCGTCGGATTTCACGAAGTGAACGCGCGGCGCAGCGACTTCGCTTTCGTGTCGGCGGCGGCGCAGGTCGAGCTGGGCGCCGACGGCAAGTGCAAACGCATCGCCATCGGCGTCGGTGCGGCCACCGATTTCCCGATGCGGCTCGATAGCGCGGAGCAGCAACTCACGGGCAGCACGCTCGATGCCAAGGCGGTGGACGCGGCGCTGCGCGAGGCGCTGGCCGATATCGATGCGCTGGCCGATCTGCACGCCTCGGCCGAGTACCGCCGCCGCGCCGCGATCAATCTCGCCAGCCGCGCCGTTGCGGATGCCGTCAGCCACGCGCAAGGGAAAAAAGCCCAAAGGAACGCGGATGCGCATTGAGCTCAATGTCAACGGCACGCTGCACGAAATCGAGGTTGAGCCGCGCACCACTTTGCTCGATTGCCTGCGCGATCTGCTCGATCTCAAGGGCGCGCATGCCGGCTGCGAGCACGGCGTGTGCGGGGCCTGTACCGTGCTGTTCGACGGCGTGGCGGTGCGCTCCTGCCTGATGTTTGCCGCGCAGGCGGCGGGAACGCCGATCACCACCATCGAGGGCGTCACGCCCGGCCCCGGCGAATTGTCGCCGATCCAGGACGCCTTTTGCGAAACCCACGGCACGCAATGCGGCTATTGCACGCCGGCCATGATCCTGGTCGCGCACGCGCTGCTCGCCGACAATCCGGAGCCGACGCGCGACCAGATCGTCGAGGCGATCTCCGGCAATATCTGCCGCTGCACCGGTTATGCGCAAATCGTGGAAGCGATCGCGCTCGCCGCCGAGCGCATGCGCGGCGCCAATAGGCCTCGGAGCTTAAGCAAATGAGCGCCGACCGCCACCGCTACGTCTCGACCGACCGCCGCGTGCGCGAGGACCGCCGCTTCGTGGTCGGCAAGGGGCAATTCGTCGCCGATATCGATCTGCCCCATATGCGCCACGTCGCGCTGGTGACCTGCCCCTACCCGGCGGCGCGCATCAAGACAATCGACAAGAGCGCGGCGCTGGCCATGCCGGGCGTGCATTACGTGCTGGATGGGCACGAATTGGCGGAGGCCACGCTGCCGCTGATGACCGGGCTCGACACGCCGAACGTGCCGCGCAGGCCGCTGGCGACCGATGTCGCGCGCTATGCCGGCGAATGGGTCGCGGCCGTGGTCGCCGATACCCGCGCACTTGCCGAAGACGCGGCGGAGAAAGTCAGAATCACCTACGAGAAGCTGCCCTTCGTGCTCGACGCCGAACAGGCGATTCAAGCCGGCGCCGTGCTGGTGCACCAGGCGCACGGCTCCAACGTGCTGCTCGACAAGACCTTCGTCTGGGGCGAGGTCGAGCAGGATTTCAAGGACAGCCCGCGCCATCTCTCGCTGCGAGTGAAATGGGGCCGCAGCGCCACGGTGCCAATCGAGACCTTCGGCGTGGCGGCGAGCTGGGACCCCTGGCGCGAGATGCTCGACGTCTATGCCTCGATCCAGATGCCGCGCTACGCCGACCAGATCAGCATCGCGCTTAAGATTCCGGTGACGTCGGTGCGCGTGCATCACGACGTAGACGTGGGCGGCAGCTACGGCGTCAAGCGCGGCATCAAGCACACCGTGCTCTGCGGCTATCTCACCCGCCGGCTCGGCTTCCCGGTGCGGCTGATCGAGGACCGGCTGGAGAACATGCGCGGCGGCGACGCCCATGGGCCGGAGCGGCTGTTCGACGTCGACGTCGCCTTCGACGACAACGGCATCGTGCGCTCGATGAAGATGCGTGCGCTGGAGAATGTCGGCGCCTATGCCGGTCGTTCGCCGTTCCAGCTCGGCAAGCCGATCGGGGCCATCGTCGGCCCGTACAAGATCAAAAGCGTGCAGTATCGCGCGGTTGCCGTGGTGACCAATAAGACCACGCAGGAGGCGGTGCGCGGCTTCGGCCAGGGGCCGACCAATCTGGCGCTCGAGCGCACCATGGACGAGGTGGCGAATGCGCTCGGCCTCGACCGGCTGGAAATTCGTCGCCGCAACATGATCCGGCACGAGGAATTCCCCTACACCATCCCGAGCGGCACCACCTACGACAGCGGCGATTATCACACCGTGATCGACAAGGTGCTGGCCAATACCAACTACGAGGACTTGAAGAAGGAGCGCGACCGTCTGCGCGCCGACGGCAAGCTCGCCGGCATCGGCATCGCCGCCTGCCTGGAGCCGAGCGGCGGCAACGCCACCTTCGAGGCGCTGCTCAACCCGGCGATCACCACCTCCACCTTCATGGATTCCTGCCGCATCAGTGTGGACGGCATGGGCACCATCACCGCCAGCATGCACACCACCTCCTCCGGCCAGGGTCACGAGACGCTGCTTGGCACCGTGATCGGCGAGGTGTTGCAGGTCGATCCCGATAGCATTCGCGTGACGCGGCCGGACTCGCTCAACTCATTGCCGAGCGGCACGCCGGTCGGCAGCCGCATGGCGATCATGCTGGGCGGCGCGGCGTTCCACGCGGCGCACAAACTCAAAGCAAAATTGACCACTATCGGCGCGCATGACCTCGGCATTCCGCTCGAACGCGCGGTGTACAAAGACGGCATCGTGAGCGACCGCGACGCGCCGCAAAACAAACGTTCATGGGGCGACCTGGTGCAGATCGCCTTCCGCAATTATCACCGCATGCCGGACGGGCTCGAGCCCGGCCTGGCAGTGAGCCACGTGATGCAGGTGCCGACCGGCGGCACGCTGCCGACGCCGGACGGGCGCGTGCAGATGTATCCCTGCTTCTCGTTCGAGTTTCATTTGATCCTGCTCGCCATCGATCCCGATCTCGGCACGCCGGAAATCCTGCGCTACCGGGTCGGGCACGATTGCGGCACCGTGATCAATCCGAAGATCGTGCGCGGCATGACCATGGGCGGCATCGCGCACGGCATCGGCGCGGCGCTGTATGAGGAATTCGCCTATGACGGCGAGGGCCAATTGATGGCGCAGAGCTTCATGGATTATCTGCTGCCGTCCTCGCGCGAGGTGCCGGCGGTCGAGATCATCCAACACGTCACGCCGTCGCCCAACACGGTGCTCGGACAAAAGGGCGCGGGCGAATCCGGCTATCTGGGCGCGCCCGCCGCGGTGGCCAATGCGGTCAACGACGCGCTCAAGCCGCTCGGCGTTTCCATCAACACGTTGCCGCTGAAACTGTCGAAGCTGGGCGATTTGATCGCCGAGGCGCGCGCCAAAAAGGGAAACTGAATGATCGTCGATTGCCACGCGCATCTGGTGCCGCCTGAATTGCTGGCCGCGATTCGCAAGGATGCCGCGAAGTTTCCCAATGTGCGGCTGATCGAGGATGGCGGCAGCCTGGCGCTGGCCTTCGCCGGCGGCAAGCCGACGCGGCCGGTGTCCAAGCCGCTGTCGGACATCGCGGGCCGCGTGGCCTGGATGGCCAAGCAGGGCATCGACAAACAGGTGGTGGGCGGCTGGGTCGACATGTTCGGCTATGAACTGCCGGGCGCCGAAAGCGAAGCCTGGAGCCGGCTCGCCAACGACGCATTGCTGGCCGCGACCAAAGCCGAGCCGCGCTTCGTGCCGCTGGCGACCGTGCCGCTGGGCGACGGCGCGCGCGCCGCCGGCGTCTTGAAGACGGCGATAGCGGCGGGTTTTCCCGGCGCCATGATCGGCACGCTGCCGCGCGGGGTCGGTTCAACGCTCGACCATGCCGATCTCGATCCGTTCTGGCAGGCGGCGGACGAGACCGGCGCGCTGATCCATATCCATCCGAGTTTCGATGCCGGCGACGTGCGGGTGAACGATTTCGGTCTCGCCAATGGGCTCGGCCGCATCACCGACGCGGCGGTGGCGCTGGCGCGGCTGATCAGCGCCGGCCATGTCGCGCGCTACAAAAACGCGAAATTCTTCGCGCCGATGGGTGCCGCGGCGCTACCCTTTGTGCTCGGCCGCCTCAAGCGCAATGCCGCGATCACGCCCGGCATCGGCGACCCGGTCGCCGCGCTTGGCGCTATTTACACCGACACCATCCTGCACGACGCGCGCGTGCTGAAATTCGTGATCGAGATGATGGGAACCGAGCGCCTGATGATGGGCTCCGACATGCCGTTCCCGATCGGCGATAGCGAGCCGATGAAGATCGTCGCCGAGGCCGACCTGTCGCCGGCGCAGACGGCGTCGATCAACGGTGCCTTGGCGGCGCGGCTGTTCAAGATCACATGAGCAAACCATGAAGCTCGACATCGGCGGCGAGGAAAATTTCGAAGTCCCGATCGAGACGCTGTGGAGCGCGCTCAACGATCCGGCAGTGCTCAAGAAATGCATTCCCGGCTGTAAGGATATGATCCCTGAAGGCGGCGACCGCTTCAAACTCATTCTCAATCTGAAGGTCGCCTCGGTCGGCGGCAGCTTCGAGGGCGAGATTTCGCTGTCGGAAAAGACGCCGCCCGCGCAATGCAACGTCGCCGTCTCCGGCTCCGGCACGCTCGGGCACGGCAGCGGCTCAGCGACCTTTGCGCTCAGCGCCCAGAATGGCGGAACCGCGATGCGCTATAGTGGCGAGGGCGAAATCGGCGGTCTGGTCGCCGGCGTCGGCCAGCGCATCCTGAAGGGCGTCGCGAAACACCTGGTCAAGCAGTTTTTTACCTCGCTGCGGCGCGAAGTTACCGCGGCACCGCCCGCGCAGTCATAACAAGAAACGACGCACAACGATCGAGACACTCGATGCTAGGGAGGATCAGATGACAAGATTATCCGCACTGATGCGTGCCGCCGGCTGCGCCCTCGCGGCGCTCGCCTTGGTGGCGCTAAGCCCCGTTCCCGCCGCCTCACAAACATCGGCCAAGGTCACCATCGTGGTGTTCGGCTTTCCCTCGCTCGGCGCCTTCATGCCGCCGGTGATCAAGGCCAAGAAGATGGACGCCGCGCACGGGCTCGACATCGAATTCGTCGAGCGGCCGCCGGACGCCTATACGACGCAGTTCAATTCCGGCGAGTTCAAAGTCGGCGGCAGCGCCGCCGTCCTCACGGTCGGCCTGGCCGACGCGCGCGGCGTGAAAGTGAAGTACCTGTTCAACCTGTTCGACTTCTGGGGCACGGTCGTCACCTCGCGGCCGGAGATCAAGACGCTCAAGGACCTCGAAGGCAAGCAGCTCGCCGCCGCCGGTTCGACCACCAATTTCGTGATGTTCGAATTCTTCGCCAAGAAGCTCGGCGTGGACGTCTCCAAGGTGCAGGTGGTCAACACCGCGCCGCCCGGCCTGGTCGGCTATGCGCTGGCCGACCGCGCCGATGCGATCCAGCTTTGGGAGCCGGCCTATACCCTGCTGAAGACGAAAAAGCCCGACATTCGGATGATCGACACCGGCATCAACAAGACCTGGAAGAGCTTTGCCGGCGGCGAGCGCATTCCCTATCTCGGCGTCGCCGCCCATGACGACTGGATCGCGGCCAACCAGGCATTGATCCCGAAGCTCTACGCGACCTACAAGGAGGCCGGCGAGTTCATCGCCAAAAATCCGGAGGAAGCGGCGGCGCTGATCGCGCCGAAATCGACGCCGGAGGATCGCGCCGCGCTGGTGTCGCTGATCAAGGCCAACGACCGGCTCGGCATGAGCGTGGTGCCAGCGGGCGAGGTCGCCAAGCAGATTGATGCGGTCTATAAGGCCGGCGTCGACGTCGGCTATTTCAAGACGATGCCGTCGAACGACACGATCTACAGCAAGCCGATGAAATGACGAACTCGCGCACCATGCGCGTCCTGCAAGCCGCCGCCGGCATGGTCGTGCTGGCGGCGGGCTGGCAGATTTTGTCTTACGTTTTTCCGCACTATCTGTTCCCGCCGGTGCCTGAGATCATTTCGCGCACCATCGAGGTGCTGATCACCGGCTCGCTCTTGGTGGACGTGCTGCTCACCGCCGGACGCATCTTCGGCGGCCTGTTCGGCGCCTTCATCTTGGGTAGCATTCTGGCGCTGGTGATCGGACAGTCGAAGACGGCGGAGAATTTCATCGCGCCGGTGCTCACGTTTTTCCAAGGCATTCCGGCGCTGTCCTGGGTGGTATTCGCCATCATCTGGTTTCACGGCATCGAATTTCGCGTGCTGTTCATCATGGTGATGACCACCCTGCCCGCCTTCACCTTCCAGATTCTCGACGCCTTCCGCTCGATGTCGAAGGACCTGTTCGAGATGACCATGGCGTTTCGCCCTTCCCGCTGGACGCTGTTCCGTTTCCTGATCGTGCCGACCATCGTGCCGGGCATTCTCACCGCGTGGAAAGTCAATCTCGGCAATGCCGCGCGCGTGGTGGTGGTGGCCGAGCTGGTGGGCGCCACCGGCGGCGTCGGCTACCAATTGCTGCGCCAGCAGCAGTTGTTCGACATGGCCGGCGCCATGGCCTGGACCTTGCAGCTGGTGCTGTTCGTGCTGGTGGTGCAGCAGACTATCAACGCGATCGAAAATTGGGCCTTGCGCTATCGCGCGGTGTCCGAGCGGGCCATGTAGATCATGGCCAGCGCCGATCCGGTCATTCGCTTCCGGGATGTGAGCAAGAGATTCCGCCGCCCGGACGGGCGCGGCGACTTTGTCGCGGTCGACAAGTTGTCGTTCGAGATCGGCAAGGGCGAGATCGTCGCCGTGCTGGGCAAGACCGGCTGCGGCAAGTCGACCATGTTCAATATCGTCGCCGGGCTGATCGAGCCGAGCTCCGGCGAAGCCAGGGTCATCGGCCACGACCCATTCCGCGAGTTCGCATTTTTCCGCGGCAAGATCGGCATCGTATTCCAGAACGACCGGCTGATGCCGTGGCGCTCGGCACTCGACAATGTGCGGCTCGGCTTGCAGATCCTCGATACCGACGCCGGCCAGGCCAACGAGACCGCGCGCCAGTGGCTCATGCGGCTCGGCCTGTCCGGCCACGAAAACGATTATCCGCACGCGCTCTCGGGCGGCATGCGCCAGCGCGTCTCGATCGCGCGCGCCTTCGCGGTCGATCCGGAGATTTTGCTGTGCGACGAGCCGTTTTCTTCCTTGGATGAAATGACCGCGCGCGACCTGCGCGCCGAATTCGTGCGCCTGGTGCGGCAGAACAACAAGACCGCGGTGTTCATCACCCATCAGATCAACGAGGCGATGGAGATCGGCGACCGCGTGCTAGTGTTCCACCACCCGGCGCGCATCGCCTATGAGACGCGGCTTGATGCGGCAACGACCGAGGACGCGCGGCGCAAGGTGCATGAGGACATCATGCGCGTGCTGTCGGTCGAGCAGGCGCCGACGTAACGCCTGCCCTTGCGGCCGGACAGAGCCGATGTCACCCTGCGGCGTTCAAACCGGCGGGGGAAGCGATGAAGGTCGTCTTTCAGGTTTTTGCTGCGCTGACCATACTGCTGACCGCGAACCCTGTTGCCGCGCAAACGGGTTACCCGAACAGGCAGGTGCGCATCATCGTCGGATTTACGCCGGGCACGGCGCCGGACGTTGCAGCGCGCCTGCTCGCCGCCAAGTTTTCGGACAGCTGGGGCGTGCCAGTGACGGTCGAGGACATCACCGGCGCCGGCAGCAACATCGCCACCGATCACGTCGCCAAATCGACACCGGACGGCTA
>Ga0208715_1000159_pt1 | contig 23881 bp, 30 predicted proteins | sample NGESurshal092012_3_FD_184473 | JGI IMG/M metagenome (GOLD analysis project Ga0208715, IMG submission 184473) | Arctic peat soil microbial communities from Barrow, Alaska - NGEE Surface sample 210 shallow-092012 (SPAdes) | ecosystem: Environmental > Terrestrial > Soil > Wetlands > Peat ... | reverse complement strand
GCGTGCGTTGCTCGACGCGGCCGAGTTGACGGAGTCGGCGACGATCCGGCACTACCGAGGGCAGTTCATCGTCGACGAGCCCGAGCGCACGCTCGACGGGTTCGACGATCACGACAAGGCCGACGAGCCCCCGTTGGGTGGTTCGTGATGGCGCGGGAGACGGCACTCGCACGCAAGACGACCGAGCTCACTCTGGCGCGCGAGCGCATCGAGGAACTGGACCGCCTCGTCGACCGCGCGCAGTTCGACACTCGGGAGATGCAGGCCGACCGCGACCGGTGGCGCGTCGCGCACCTCGAAGACCCTGAGGCGAACGCTCTCGCCGGCTGCGTGCGCGCGTTCGACACCATGCGCGAGTCGATGCGTGAGCGCAGCACGAACCAGAGCGGCGTGTACGGCAACGCGCGCCCGTGGTCGGATCAGATCGTGTACGGCACGCACGAGGAGCCACGGCCGTCTGCGTTGCGTGACCCGGTCGGCCGTGTGCTGCTCGCGCTCGCCGCTCGGTTCGACTTGGAGATCGAGGCGACGGTGCCCGCACCGCGCGTCGTCGAGGGCAACCGCCTGATGTCGGTGCCCGCCGAGTTGGCCGAGCAGGTCGAACGTCTCGTCGCGCAAGGACCGTTCGGGTGAGCGGCGACGGCCAGCCAGACGACGACCCGCGGCAACCGGGCCCGCCGATGGACCCCACCGCGACCGGCATCGCACCGACCGCGCTCATGCAGATGGCGCTCATCAGCCGCGAGATGCACCAGGCGTATGTCGCCGCCGGCTTCTCGTCGTTCGAGGCGTGCGTCATCATCGGCCACTGGATGGCGGCGTCGGGCTCAGCGGGAACGGGGACGACCGAGTGAGCCGGCCGTCCTGCTTCCTTCTCGGCCTCGTGGCCGGCGCGGTGCTCGCGTTCCTCGCGGTCGGCGCGTGCGTGGCACGCGCGGTCACCGTCGTACTCGAACGCCGTGAGGGTGCAGAGTGACCGGCAAGCGTGGCGCGCTCGGCGTGTACGGCAAGGCCCACGAGCGTTACCCGATCGTCGACGCGTTCCCGAACGGGAAGAGGCGCAAGGGGTGGGGCGGCTGGTCTCGAGCCCGGCGGCAGATGATCGAGCAACGCCGCGCGAAGAAGCGCACGCACCGAGCCCGCCGAGTCTGAGGTGGAACCACCGCCGCTGCGCCCGCGCCTCGAACGTCGCGTGAAGAACACCGTCTGCTACGGCGACCCCGAGCTGCTGTCGGTCGATTGGCGGCACGTCGCGCACGTGCTCGCGACCGAGCTGCGACGGTGGGGACACGGCGATCTGCACTACGGCGCCGTGGCGCGTGACCGCGGTGTGATCGCCGCGTTGACGGTGTTCGATGATGCGATGGCGGCGCAACGGCGCGGGATCACGGCCGGTGACCTCGACGTCGGCGGCCCGTACGAAGACGAGATCGTCCGCTACGACCAAGGAGAACCGATGGCCCAAGACCTGCACGCCCGAGTGGAGAACGACTTCCGCAACCACCCGCCGAAGAACGATCACGTCGCTCAGGTGATGGACGACGCCACCGATCAGTTCGTGGAGATGGCGCACTGGATCGTCAACAACGTGCCGCCCGGTCGTGAGCAGTCGACCGCGCTCACGAAGCTCGAAGAGTGCTCGATGCACACGAAGGCGGGCATCGCGCGCAACCAAGGCGGCGGCGCGTGACCCAGTGCTCGCACGAGTCGGCGACCTCGGTCGACGACGTCTCGGTGGACGACCCGACGAAGGTGTGGGCGTGCGACGCGTGCGGGTTCCGGCACACCATCGTCCGTGATCCCGACTCCGGGCTCGTGCTCGATCGACCGCCGGCTCGATGAACACTCGGCGCATCATCGAACGGTGGTGGGCCGAGGGCATGACGATCGCGCGCACGCCCGAGGCGCACGTCGACGTGCTCGTGCAGCGTCTCACCCGATCGACACTCGACGTGCTCGTGCTCGATGCGTTCGCTGCGCACCGGCTGACGCGGTTGGTCACTCGTGACACCATCACGCGGCCGATCAGAGCACGCATCATCCGCGGCGCGTACGAGCACGCTCCCGGCTGGATCGGTCTCGCCAACGACGCGCCCGGTGAGGGTGTCTACCCGCTCACGCAGACCGAGTCCGAGTGGGACTCGATGCCGCACGACGACGACGACGCGCCGAAACTCGCCGCGTTCATCACCTGCCCGTGGTGTGTCGGCCTGTGGATTTCGTTCGGTGTTGTCGTAGCCCGCCGGTACGCTTCCGGTGCGTGGGACCCGATCGCCCGGGCACTCGCCCTGTCCAGCGCCGCGGCGCTTCTCGCCGGCCACGAGGTCGAGCGATGAGCGACACGTCGCTGTGCTCGAAGTGTCAGGCGCCGATCTTGTGGGCGTGCACCGTGAACGGCAAGCCGCAGCCGCTCGATCTCGAGCCCGACCCCGCTGGGAACATCTGGCTCATCCCGCAATTCGCCGAGACCGACCGCGGGTGGTTGCAGGAGTGCCGGGTGATCCCGAAGGCCGAGCGTGAGGCGTCGAGCCTGTTGCCTGAGCAGTCGCCGCGGTACATGCCGCATCACGCGACGTGTCCCGACGCCGAGAGCTTCCGTCACCCGAAGCGACGCGCGTCGTGAGCCGCGTGCCGGGTTGGTTCCTGTGGGCGACGGTGGCCGTCTGGATCGCCTACCACCTGACGCACAACCGGGAGCTCGGCGGGCTGTGGGTGCTGATGCTGCTCTACGAGCTGACGTGGGGGTTCGACGAGTGGCGAGCGCGGCGACGTCAGACGCGCGCGCGTCGATGACCGAACGCCCGATCCCGCTGACCTTCGGAGGAAGAGTGATCGGCGAGGCGGTCGTTCACGACGACGGGACATTCACCGCGCGGTTCGACGAGTGGCCGCACGACGTCCCCGTCTTCATCGGGCGACCGGACCCAACGCGCGTCGTGCGCGAGTGGGAGTGGCCGACCGAACCCGAGCCCGACGTCGACGCGGTGCCTCTGCGGTACGTCACGATCATCGACGACCCGCCACCGCGCTCTGAGCGACCGTGGCGGCGTCGGCATCGACGATGGGTCATCGGACGGTGGCGTCGTCGGTAGCCTGGTCGTCGTGGTCGGCGGCGCGAACCCGACGTGCGAGCCCTGCAACAAGCGGACGCTCACGTTCAAGCAGGCCGAACGCGCCGCGTCGAAGGCTCGACGGCGGGAGCATCGAGCGATCCAGGCGTACCGCTGCCCGTACAACAACGGGTGGCACTACGGGCTCGGTCACAACCAGCGTCACGCCTGATCCAGCGGCGACGGCGTACCCTGCACGACCAATGGCCACGATTCGGCGCGTGCGCCGTGCGCAACACCCGGTCCCGCCCGCACCGGCACGTCACGGGCTGCGCGCGTCGGCGCAACGGTTCAACCTCGCGGACAAGAAGCTGACTCACGCCCAGTCGGTGCCGCGGCGAGAGTGGCAAGACGAAGGGTGGGGACACTTCGACGACGTGCCGGAGATCAAGTATTCGGTGTGGTTCGAGGGCAACGTCATGGCGAAGATTCGCCTCTTCCCGGCGGTCATCGACCCGAACGACCCCGACGCACCGCCGATCCCGGCGTCCGACCCGCAGAGCGGGCTCCCGGCCGGCGTCGCGGCGCGCGCGCAGGCCGAGATCAACCGGCTCCGTGCCCCGCTCGGTGGCCGCGCCGAGATCATCCGCGCGCTCAACATGAACCTCGAAGTGACCGGCGAGGGCTACATCATCGGGTGGGGGCCGCGCGAGGTGATGGGCGCCGACCCGGCGAGCGGCGTCCAGATCGTCGTCGACGTCACCGACGAGGAGTGGGGCATCTACTCGGTGAGCCAGGTCGAGGAGAAGGGCGGCGAGTACCGGGTGCGGCTCCGACCGAACGACGGCGCAGGGGCGGCGCGCCTCGTCGACAAGGAGCACGACACCATCATCCGCATCTTCCAGCGGCACCCGCGGTGGTCGCTCGAGGCGGATTGCAACATGCGCGGCGTGCTCTCGGACTGCGAAGCGTTGGTGCTGTTGTCGAACTCGATCAAGGCCGAGGCCAAATCTCGGATGAGCGCCGGTTGGTTGCTGATCCCGAACGAGCTCTCGACCGGGCCGGATCAGGAGACGCAACCCGAAGACGGCGAAGAGGCGGCGATCGACCCGTTCCTGCAAGACCTCTACGACGGTCTGGTCGACCCGATCGAAGACCCGTCGTCCGCGGCCGCGGTCGCGCCGACGTTCATCCGTGGGCCGAGCGACGCGCTCAAGGAGTTCCGCCACGTCGCGGTCGTGCGCACCGCCGACGAGAAGGTGTTGGAGAAGATCACCGCGCTGATCGAGCGCGTCGCTCGTGGCATGAACCTCCCCGTCGAAGTGGTGATGGGCCACCAGCAGACGACGTTCGCCAACGCGATCCAGGTCAAGCAAGACACGTTCGACGATCACTTCCAGCCGCGGTGCGTGCTGATCTGTGACGCGCTCACGGTCGGGTTCCTGCAACCGAATCTGATCGAAGGCGGCCTCGACGAGTCGATCGCCGAGCGGGTCATCGTGTGGTTCGACGCGTCCGGAATGATCAAGCAGGTCAACCCGGTCGACTCGGCCGATCAGGGCATCACGCTCGACCTCATCAGCGGTGAGGCGTGGCGACGTGCGTGGGGTTGGTCCGAAGACGACGCGCCCGACCCGATCGAACGCCTGGTCCGCGCGGTGATGCACCTGCGCACGTTCGACCCGGGCGTCTCGACCGCGATCCTCGATCTGCTCGGCGTCCCGCTCGACATTCCCCAGGCGTTGCCGGGCAAGACGACACCCGCCGATGGGACACAGACCGGCACGGGCGGTGCAGCCGCGACGATGCCCGGCAAGCAGATGGGTCTCGAAGCGTTGCTCGCCGAGGCGATCGCTCAGCGGTACGACATCGAGGGCCAGGGCGCGCGCGCGACGCTCGATCAACTGCTCGTCGATCTGTTGCAACGCGACCCGACCGTGGTGCCGGTGCTCGCACGCGAGGCGAAGGCGATCGCACCGCCGCCGCCACAGAACCGCGGCCGCGACCTCATGGAGATCGACCGAGAGTTGCGCACGAAACTCCTCGTCGCCGCCGATCAGGCGATGACCCGCGCGTTGGAGAAGGCGGGGAACCGGCTGCGCTCGAAGCAGGGCCAGATCCGAGAGTTGACCAAGGGCGGCCACGTCCACCCGGTGTATTTCACGGCGACGATCGGCCCGAAGTTGGTCGCGGCTGCGGGGTTCACCGACGACGATCTGATCTCGGTCGATGCCTGGGCCGGGCTCGAGACCTCGTTCCGTGCGTGGGTCGCCGCCGCGCAGGCACGCGCGCTCAACGTGATCGGTCACGTCGTGCCGCTCACGGGCCCGCAACGTGAAGTCGCCACGCAGGCGCAGGCCCGCGCGCTCGACGGCGCGTGGGACTGGATGCGCGACGAGCTCCACAAGCTCGCCACCGTCCGCCTCTACGCCCCCGACCCGCCTGAGCCCGCAGTCGGCGAGTACGACCCGACGTGCCGCGTCCCTGTCGGTCTCGTGCGTCAGGCGCTCGCTCGTGCGGGTGGTGCATCGAACATCGAGCCGGTCGCAACCGTGTCGACCGCGATGCGAGCAGCGGGCAAGGGTGCGAACACGGGCGGCGGCGTGATGAGCAACCCAGGTTCGGACGCACAAGGCCAGCCGGTCTACGTGGCGACGAACGACGGCGCGCCGGTCGGTGGTGTCGCAACGGGCGAGACGATCACGACGGTCCTCTCCGACTCCGGGGGCGGCGTCGACGGCTACGTGTGGGAGTACGGGCCGGCGTTCCGTAAGAGCGAGTTCGAGCCGCACCTGTCGCTCGACCAGGTGCCGTTCACGAACTTCGACGCCGATGTGCTCGTGGCGGGCGACTGGATCGGCGACTACTACTTCCCCGGCGACCACGACGGGTGCCAGTGCGACATCACGCCGGTCGTGCTCGACCCGGGCGCGTTCTCCGATGCCTCGGCGATCGACTCGGGGTTGACCGATCTCGGCCCGGTGCCCGCAGATGCCGCGACGGCAGCGGCGGACGCTCTACCCTCGTCCGATCAGTAAGGGAGCCACTCATGCACTACTCGATCGTCCAGGTCGGCCCCATGAAGTGGGAGCTGCGCGCCGCCGATGGCACGGTGGTCGGCACGTTCGAGGACGGCATCGGCCGCACCGGCTACGACGTCGCCTGCATCGCGCTGTCCGGTGTGATCGGCGCGGAGATGGCCGCGAGCGACAACGCCGCTGCCGGCGACGGGCTCCTGCCCGAGACGTGGACCGACGACGGCGGCATCGCCTTCTCGGTCGCGTTGCCCGGTGGGCGTGACTTCTCCGAGTGCACCTGGTCGTGGCGTGACCCGGCCGCGTGTCTCGTCCCGCTGATGTTCCAGACCTCGACGGAGTACGGCCACATGGGCGCCGACCTCGCCGGGTTCTGCGAGGAGATCAACGAGGCGTCGGGCACGGTGCACGGCGGCGGTCGGTTCTACGACAACGAGGCCGGCGTGGCGTTCCGTGATCTGCTGCTCGGCGGGCGGAAGTTCGGCGTGAGCGTGGATCCGTCCGAAGCGGTCGACGTCGACGAGACGTTCGAGTGCACCGAGTGGGACGACGAAGGGTTCTGCGAAGGCGGCGACTGGAAGCTGGTGTTCAAGGCCTACGAGATCGCCGGGTTGACCGGCACGCCGTTCCCCGGGTTCGAGAAGGCGGCGATCAAGCTCGGCGGGAAGCAGGCCGCGGCGGCGACCGCGCCGGTGCGAGCGTCGTTGTCGATCCCGGTCGCGCCGCCCGTCGAGTGGTTGACGCTCGGCGAGCCGCACAAGGGCCAGCGGTTCATCGACGGGCGCGACGGCGGCGATGTCCTCGTCGAGCAGATGAACGACGAAGGCGCGGTGGTCGGCTACGCCGTGCCGCTCGAGATGCGAGACGACGGCCTGGTCTACGGCCACCTCACCATGTGGGGGCAGTGCCACGTCGCCGACCCGTGGGGGCCCGGCGTGTGCGCGTCGGCGCAACCGAGCCGCAACGGGTACGCCGACTTCCTGACCGGCCACGTGGTGTGCTCGGACGGCACCGATGTCCCGACCGGCGAGCTCGTCGTCGGCTGTGAGCACTCGTCCGCGTTCGACGTGCGTGGCGTGCGTGACCACCTCGCTCACGCGGGCATGGGGTGGGCCTCGGTCAACGTCGTCGACGGGCAGTACGGCCCGTGGTTGTGCGGTGTGTTGCGACCCGATCTGTCCGAGGCGCAGGTGCGAGTGCTGCGTGCGCTGTCGTTGAGCGGTGAGTGGGTCGGGGAACTTGCGGGCATCCTGGCGGTGAACGCACCGGGCCTCCCCGTCCAACGTGCGCTCGCCGCGTCGGCGTTCAACGTGTCGGGCGTTCCCGCACCGTTCACGATCCCGATGCCGGTGATGCGCGCGTCGGCCCGCAAGGGCGAGCTGGCGAAGCTGGTCGGCGGGACGATCGTGCGCCGTTGCGCCGAGTGCGAGAAGCGCCGCGCGCTCGGTCTCGACGGCACCGACGCCGACTCGTCGCGGCTGTTGCGCCACATCGCTCGACGGCTCGACACCGTGGAACGGCGCACCCGACACCTGATCGGGCCGGAGGCCGAGGCGACGCGATCCCGCTTGGAAGCCGTCGTCTCGTCGTAACCTCTCGCCGTGGCGAAGAAGGGCAAGAAGCGCACCGGCGGCAGTAGCGAAGGCCCGAGCACCGACGCGGAGAACTCGCCCGTGTTCGACCCGAGCACGAACGTCAAGGAACTCGTCTCCGCTGAGGTCCGCCGGATCGACGACCTGCGCGCGCAGAGCGAGGCGCACACCTGCGAACGCATCGACTCCGTCGAGAAGCACGCCCACGAGGTCGCCGAGCTGCGCGCGAAGTACGACGACCGGCTGCGCGACAAGGAGACCGAGCGCATCGACGCGATCCGCCAGGTCGACGTCAACACCGGGCAACGCAGCGCGGAGGTCGCGGCCGAGGCAGTGAAGGCCCTCGCGGCGCAGGTGCCGGTCATCGCCGAAGCGGCGCGCGGCACGCTCGCCACGACCATCGAGCCGATCTTGAAGTCGATCGCCGAACTGCAACGCGCGCAGTACGAGTTGCAGGGTCAGAAGACCGGTGGCGCAGAGAGCAAGGACACCGCCGCCGAGCTCGCCACAGCGATCGGAAGTCAGATGAGTCCGATGGTGCTGGCGATCACGAAACAAGGCGAGGTGCTCGAGTCGCTGATCGAGATGCAGAACCGCAACGCCGGTGGAGAGACCGAGCGAGTCGCGTCCGAGGTGGCGAAGGGGCGAGCCGCGACGTTGCGCGTCGCGATGATCTCGGCGGCGATCGCCGGGTCGTTGTTGCTGCTCACCATCGTCGGGTTCATCGCGGCGTACGCGGCGAAGCCATGACGGTCGAGTGCGTGTGGTTCGACACCGCGCCCGAGAGACCGTGGCGGCCGGGCATGGTCTTCCCGGACCCGTATCGGATCGAGTTGAGTCAACGGATCAAGGGCCAGTTGGCCAGCGGCGAGCGAGCGTTCCCGATTGCGGTGTGTACGCCGATGCGTGGCGACGAACTGTGGAAGGCGGCGCATCCCGGCGAGGAGCGCGGGCAGTGGTTCGGGCTCGACTGTCACCCGACCGGCAAGCCGGACGGTCACTGGAACGTCGTGATCGTCGGCGAGCTCGTCGAAGGCGCCAAACCGGACATCACGGTCACGCCGTCGATGAACGCGGTGGGCATCTATCACGGCTATCTGACCAACGGTGTGCTGAGCGACGACATCGTGTGAGGGGTGCTGGCGTTGCGCGCGATGTCCCTGTAACGTGCGACGCGATGGACACGAACGAGCGCGTGCAGCGTGTGGTCGGCGGCCGTCACCGCAACCGGTGGCAACGTACCGAGCGGGCGCTCATCGAGATCATCGAAGAGCAAGCGGAGGCGATCGAGCGGCTCTCGCGCGATCGTGACGACCAACCACCCGAGAGGAGATTCGCAGTGGGCGTACAGATGGAGAACAACCAGCGAGTGACGCTGCGGCTTGGCGAGCAGGACCAGGCCGGCAACACTCTTCCGCTCGACGAGGGCACCATCACCTGGGGAGCCGACCGCTCCGACCTCGTGACGCTCGAACCATCGGCGGACGGCTCGACGTGCGACGCGGTGCGCGTCCTCGACGCGGTGCCCGGCGACACCCAGGTCTCGGTGTCGATCCAGATGCCCGACCCCGGCGACGGTTCGGGTCTGCCCGCACCGATCCCGGTGCCTGCGTTCGTGGTCACGATGGCCGCGACCGGAGCGCCCGTTGCGGGCGTCATCACCGCCGACGCCCCGGTGCCCGCATAGCATCGAGCACGTCACGGTGTAGCTGCACGACCCCCGGTCCCTCACATGCGCCCGCTTGTGCCACCGGGGGTCGTGTCGCGTCTGCTGATAGCAGATAGCCGACGCCCGGCGTGGCCCGGTGGGGCACGTCGATGGGGCATGGTGCACGCATCACGCGCGTCGGCGCGCTACGGTGCCGATCGTTCGAGGACGACAAGACCGGCCCTAGTTCCGGTCGACGCGTGCAGGTCATAGACCGGCCGTCAGTCCCTCCGCAGGTGCAACGCTCGCAAGCGACCCCGTAGGAGACTGACGTGCGCAACGACTTCGACCTCACCGGCCTGTCCACCCGCTCTCGTGACCTGTTCGAGCGCCTGTACCTCAACGGCGGGCCCGGCATCTCCGGTGGTGACGGGTCGACGGACACGCCGCCCACGGCCGACGAGCTGTTGCAGGCGGCAGCGAACCTCGCCACCGTCGACGACGGCGACCTCGCCACGCTCGAGGCCGGGCTGGTCGGCGCTTGCAAGGAGTTGCTCGCGAACCCGACCGACGAGGCGCTGGTGAAGGCCGACGAGATCGCCGCGGTCGTCGAGTCGATCCGCACCGTCGCGGCCGAGCGGATCACCGCCGCCGAAGAGCGCGGGACCAAGGCGGCCGACGTCCTCGCCCGTCTCGAGCCCGCCGCGGCCGATGGCGGCGACGACGACGCCGAGACGCCCGATGGTGGCGACGACGCCGACAAGAGCGACGGTGGCGACGGTGGCGCGGGTGGCGACGGTGGAGACGGTGCCGATGGTGCCGATGGTGGCAAGGGTGGCGACGGTGGCGCAGACGGTGGCGACAAGGCCGCCGAGGACAAGATCGCCGCGGGTGCGAGTGACGCCAAGGCGGTCATCTCGCGGGTCGCGGCCCGGCGTCCCGACATCACCAAGCCGCGCCCGGTCAAGACCGCCGATCGACCGTCGCTCAAGCTCGTCGCCTCGGCGAACGTGCCCGGCATCGTTGCCGGTGAGGAGATCGACACGAACGAGAAGGTGGCGCGGGTGTTCGAGCACGCGCTGCGCGCGACGCGCGGCACGTACCACGGCCCCCGCACCGAGATCCCGCTGATGTCGCTCGGCTGCTTCGACCCGACCGAGATGTTCGGCAAGGCCCGGACGCTCGGTCGTGACGCCGAGGCGAACGAGGAGCGCATTCTGGCGGTGACGTCCCGCGAGGCGTTGCGTGGAACCGGCGGCATCTGTGCCCCGGTGCCGATCCAGTACGACCTCCCGACGATCGGCGTGACCGACCGGCCGGTGCGCGACGCGTTCGCCCGCTTCGGTGCGGTGCGCGGCGGTGTGCGGCTCCTGCCGCCCCCGGTGCTCACCGACGTCGAAGGCGCCATCGGTGTGTGGACCGAGGCGAACGACGTGACGCCGGGATCGGACGGCCCGTCGACGAAGCCGTGCCTGACCCTCGAATGCCCCGACGAGGTCGAGACGCTCGTGGCGGCGATCACGCAGTGCGTGCGCGTCGGGAACTTCCGGAACCGGTTCTTCCCCGAGCAGGTCAAGGCGATCACCGATCTCGTGCAGGTGCAGCAGGCCAAGGTCACCGACACCCGGCTCATCCAGAAGCTCGGTGACGAGTCGACGCAGGTCGGCGTGTCCCAGGTGCTCGGCACCACCCGCACGATCCTCGCCGCGCTCGACCGGGCCGGCGCCTCGGTGCGCAACCATCACCGCCTCGACCCCGACGCGCCGTTGCGTGCCCTGTTCCCGGCGTGGTTGCAGGACAACATGATCTCGGACCTCTCCCGTGAGGCACCGGGTTCGCAGGCCGAGCGGCTCGCGACGTCCGACGCGAACATTCAGGCGTGGTTCGCTTCGCGGCAGATCAACCCGTCGTGGTTCCTCGACGGCGAGGCCGGGCAAATCTTCGGCGCGCAGACCGATGGGATGCTCCTGCCGTGGCCGAGTCACGTTGTCGGCTACCTCTACATCGAGGGTTCGTGGTTGCACCTCGACGCCGGGCTGCTCGACCTCGGCATCGTGCGCGACTCGGTGCTCAACGGCACCAACGACTTCGAGATGTTCTCCGAGGTGTTCGAGGAGAGCGCGTTCCACGGCACGCCGGGCACGAGCTACCGCCTCGACGTCGACATCTGCCCGTCCGGTGAGGCGGCGGCGCTGTCGAACACGTCGGAGCTCTGCCTCGGTTCCTGATCCCGTGACGTTCGGCCTCGACGCACTCGTGATGGGTGCGCCGAGGCCGGGCGACCAATCCGACGAGGGGAGGGTGCGTGGTTGCAGTCGATAGTGGTCGCCGGCAAGTCATCGACGCGCCGCCTGCGCAACCGCCGCTCTACTCGCTGCTCAACGCCGCCACGCCCGTCGAGGACGGCGTGCGCTGGCAGCTCGGCGTCATCTGGTCGCCCGAGCAGGTCTTCGGTGGTGCGGCCGTCGCGGCGAACTGTGCGGGCAACACTCCCGGCGGCAAGCCGCGGGGTCACAACCCGATGCGCAACACCGCGGATCCGATCACGGTGTTCGCCGAGGATCACTGCTCGACGATCGGCTTCGAGGCACGCGACTACGAGGGTCGTGCGCGCCGCCAGTTGGCGTCGGTGCAGAGCGCGCTCATCGCCCGGGAGCTGCAACTCGGCACGATCCGAGACGCCGAGGGCCTGAGCAACGTGGCGCTCATCGACGGCACCGAGGTCGGCCCCGGCTCGTCGGCGGTCGAGGACGCGATCGCGATGCTCGAGGGGGCGCTGGCCGACACCTTCGCCGGGGCGCGCACCATGATCCACGTCACGCCCGGCACGCTGACCGAGATGATGCGCAAGAACCTGATCTACCAGGCGGGCCAGAAGTGGCTCACCGCGCCGGGCAACGTCGTGGTGTGCGACGCGGGCTACGCCGCGGAGACGACGCCCGAGGGTGCCGTGTTCGCGTACGGCACCGCGATGGTGTCGGTTCGGCTCAGCCCGGTCGACCTGGTTCCAGGCACGTTCGAGGCGGCGATGGCGCAGATGGTCGACCGCTCGGTGAACGAGATCACGTTGTACGCCGAGCGCCTGGCGCTGGTGCAGTTCGACCACTCCGATCAGACCGTTGCCGATCTCGTGTTCAAGGTGGAAGTCGACGTGCCCGCGTGGCACGTCGGTTCCTGACCCCGTAGGAGGAAACTCATGCCCCCGGACCCCGACGACTGTGCCGGCCAGCTTCACGTCTGCGCGTTCCGCGTCTGTGATCTCGACGTGGACGGGTCGCCGTTGGTCGGCGCCGGTTCCATGTACGTGTCGAACGCGCTCGCGGTCGCCACGCTCAAGCCGGTCTACACGGCCGGTGCGGAGATCAAGGAAGACAACGCGTGCGGCGAGTCGATCATCGACTACCTGTCGGACCCGAACTTCGTGCGGGCCGACATCGACCTCGACATCATCACGCCGGACCCGTACCTGCACGCCATCCTGATCGCGAACTCGGTGCTGCTCTCGCCCGCGGGCGGCGGCGCTGGGTGGGCGTTCCCTCCGGTCGGCGTGGTGAGCGGCAACGGCGTGTCGCTCGAGCTGTTCTGCAAGCGGGTCATCGGCGGCAGCCAGTCGCAGGTGCATCCGTGGGCACAGTGGGCACTCCCGCTGGTGCGCTCGCTGCAACTCGGCGATCGAGCGATGAGCGGCACCGCCGCGCAGCACTCGCTCATCACCGGGCAGTGCAACGAGAACGCCAACTGGGGCGACGGCCCGGCCAACGACTTCGACGCGCCGAGCGATCGCGTCGCGCAGTGGATCCCGGTCGACGCGATCCCGACCGCGCAGTGCGGCCCGCTCGCGGTGATCGCCTCCTGAGGTGACGGCCGAGCTTCATGCACCGGGTACGGGCACAGGCGGCGTTGGTCCGGCTGGCCCGCCCGGTGGCGAGTTCGTGTTCACGCAGGACGTGCCGTCGAGCCTGTGGCTCATCCAGCACAACCTCGGCATGTTCCCGAACGTGACGGTGGTCGACACGCTCGAACGCGAGGTCGAGACCGACATCAACTACATCGACGAGAACAACCTGACGAGCGGGTCCGCGAACCCGGCGACCGGCAAGGCCTACCTGAGTTGAGGCGGTAACGATGGCGGCACGCCAGTGGCGAGTACCGATCGACATGCTCGGGCTCGAGATTCGCAACATGGTCTTCCACCTGCTCGGCGCAGCGCCGGGCAGCCCGGCCGAGGGTCAACCCTTCTGGAACACCGCGACGCACACGCTCGAAGTCTGGAACGGCTCGGCGTGGGACATCTTCGGCACGCTCGATCAGATCAGTGCGCCGGCCGCCGACGTCGGGTTGAACTCGAAGAAGATCACGGCGCTCTCGCCCGGCGTGAGTGGCACCGACGCGGTGAACAAGAACCAGCTCGACGCCGCGACGCTCGGTCTGGCGTGGAAGGCGCCGGTGCGTGCCGCCTCGACGGCGAACGGGACGCTCGCCACCGCGTTCGCGGCCGGGCAGGTCATGGACGGCGTGACGCTCGTGCTCGGCGATCGGATTCTGCTCAAGGATCAGACCGCAGGCGCGGAGAACGGCATCCGCATCGTGACGGCCGGGTCGCCGACACGCTCGACCGACGCCGACGCAGCGTCCGAGCTGTTGCAGGCAGTGACCGGCGTCGAGGAAGGCACCGCGAACGCCGACACGGCGTGGCAGAACACGACGAACGCGCCGATCGTGGTCGACACCACGGCGCTCGTGTGGAGCAAGCTGCCCGGCGTCATGGTCGGCGGTGCGGGCCTGACCGTCACCGGCAACACCATGAACGTGATCGCGGGCGCGACGCCGGGAACCGGTGGGCCTGGCGGCGGGATCGTCGTCGACGCGGACGACATCGTGATCGACAAGGCGGTGGTCGCTCGCCACTTCGCCGTCGATGTCGGCGATGGTGCGTCCACGTCGATCGCGCTCACGCACAACCTCGGGACGCTCGACGTGATCGTCCAGGTGTACGTGAAGGGCGCAGGCGGCGTGCAGGTCGAGTGCGATGTGGTGCACACCGACACGAACACGGTGACGTTGGTGTTCGCGGTGGCGCCGACCGCTGCGCAGTTCCGCGCCGTCGTCGTCGGGTAGCCCGTGGGTTCTCGCGCTCTGCTCGACGCGGTCCGGTTGGTGCCGGTCACTGACGCGCAGCGCAACGCGCTCGCCGGGACCGGCGACGGTGATCTCGTCTACAACTCCGACCGGCAGCAGATGGAGCAACGCGCGTCGGGTCTGTGGGTGCCGGCGTCGGGGGCGCTCGGTGGCGGCAACCTGCTCATCAACAGCAGCTTCGAGTACGCGCCAGGCGCGCTCGCGTTCGGTGCCGGGCACGGGTGGGAGATCGCGGCGTTGTCGCCGATAATGAACGTCGGCTCGGCCGCGGCGCAGATCAGCGACGGCGTGAACGGTTCGCTCCAATGTGCAGGGATCACGCCGCACACGACGACGAACAACACCGGCATCACGCAGGCCGTCACGCCAGAAGGCGCGCCGATCGGCTCGAAGTTCACGTTCTCGGTGTGGTTGAAGAGCAACGGTTACAACTCGACGGTTCAGATCGCGGCGCGCGATATGGCGAACGCGGTCGAAGCCGACTCCGGGGCGATCACGCTCACGTCGGCGTGGAAGCGATACGCGGTGACGCTCACCTGCGGTGCCGGTGTCATCGGCGACATCGTCGTCTCGATCCAGTCGTTCTCACACGGCACCGGCCAGTTCCTCGCCGACAACGCGCAACTCGAGTTCGGCGATCAGACGTCGTCGTGGCGGTCGTGGATCGGCGACGTGGTCAACGGTCAGGAACGAGCGCTCGGCGAGATGGCGCGCACGGTCAGCGCGTCCAACCAGGGGATCGCGGCGATCACCGAGTTCGTCATCACGACGCTCGCCACGACGTTCTTCGCGCTCCCGACCCGGAAGTACCGAATCCTCGTCACGTTCAACGTGCGTGATCTCTCGGCCGGCTGTCACATCACGCTCAGAGTCAAGGACGGCACGACGCAGATCGAAGGCGCGAACGCGTGGAATCATCCGGCGACGGCGGTGAACCGTGACTACGGCTACACGAGGACGGCCGACTTCTCGCCGTCTCTCGTCGGGGTCGGCTCGGCGTCGCACACGATCAACGTGACGATGCAGTCCGACAACGCGGCCGGTCTGACCTCGCTGATCCCGTCGTCGGTGCAGATCGACGACGTGGGCACCCAGTGATGGGAGACTGACGGCATGGCGAAGCAGATCGGCCAAGGCGCACCGATCACGCTCGACGCGTTGTTCACCGATGGGACCGGCGCGGCGGTCGACCCGTCCGACCCGCGCGTGAGCATCCTCGACACGCTCGGCGCGGTCGTGGTGTCGCTCGCCGTGCCGACTCGCGTCGCGCTCGGGCACTGGCATTACGTGTTCGCGGTGCCGGTCGATGCGACGCTCGGTGCGTGGGCGGCCGACTGGTTCGCGACGATCAACGGCTCGCCCGTTACTGACGAGGACGGGTTCACCGTCGTCACGGCCGGGTCGATCTCGACGGGCGACACGCAGGGCGGGATCACGTGCGCGCCGTGGGCATCGCATGAAGACGCCGCGATCGGCATGCTCACCTACGAGATCGACCCCGACTTGGTCGACGAGGCGTTCCAAGCCGCCGGCGATGTGCTCTACGAGCTGACCGGGCGTCGGTATCCCGGCGTGTGCCACGACTTCTATCGGCCGCAGTCCCAGTGGCGTCAGGTCGATGGTCCGCCGCGCTGGTGGCCGTCGACGATCTCGTTCGGCTACGGCACGCAGTACGGGTGGTGTTCGTGTCACCGCGGCCGCGAGACCGGATGCACCACCGTTCACGAGGTGAAGCTGCCGGGGCATCCGGCGATACGTGACTCGATCGTGGTGAAGATCGACGGCGTGGTGTTCAACTCGTGGACGCTCGACGACGGCCGGTTCCTCAAGCGTGTCGACGGGCAGGGCTGGCCGTGTTGTCAGAACCTCAATCTGCCCGACTCGGAGCCGGGCACGTTCTCGATCGCGCACGACTTCGGCCTGCACCCGCCGCGCGGTGGGACACGCGCCGCGGTGTTGCTCGGCACGAGCCTGTTCGCCGAGTGGCATCCCGACCTCGCCGGGAAGTGCAAGACACCGGCTCGCGCGACGCGCGTGACCCGCACCGGCATCACCGTGGAGCTCGGCGACCCGGTGGCGATGATCGAGAACGGTCTGACCGGGATTCGTTCGGTCGATCTGTGGGTGGCGAGCGTCCTGATCGGTCAGAAGCGCCGTCGTGCGGCGGTGCTGGTGCCGGGGCGGCATCGCAGTGTGCGACGCGTCGGCCAGTAGCGATGCCGTCGTCGTTGTTGACGCTCGCACCGAAGGTGTGCGATCAGGTCGCCGCCGTGCATCGCGAGCTGGGTCGGCCGATCACGGTGCTCGACGTCGGGCCCGGCTTCGGCAAGTACGGGCTGCTGTTGCGCGAGTACGTGGAAGGGCTCGACCGGGGTGGCGTATTCGAGCGTCTCGACGCGCAGGAAGCCGAGCCGCGCTACATCGAGCGGTTCACCTGGCTCGACTCGATCTATGACCACGTGTTCGTCGGCGACGTGTGCGCTCACGCAGACATCGACGTGGGTGTGCCGTACGACCTGGTGATGATGCTCGACGTGCTCGAACACATCGAGCGCGACGAGGCGCTGCATCTCCTCGGTCGGTGTCGCGGTCGCGTGCTGATCTCGACGCCGCGCGACTACTTCCAGAATCCCGACGTGGACGTGTGGCCGACCGAGAATCACCGTTCGCACTGGACGCCGGAAGACTTCGCGGCGCTCGACCGATCGTGCGCGCCGATGATCGACAACGACGCCTTCGAGCTGTACGCCTGCGTCATGGTGATGCTCGGCCCGCAGTGAAGGTGCTCGCTCTCGTCCATCGTTACCCGCCGCTGCGACCGGCCGGCGCGGAGATGATGCTGCACGCGATCCTGCTCGACCTGGCCAAGCGTGGCCACGACGTCGCGGTGCTCTACGCCGGGGCGCGAGTGACGAACTTCGAGGGTGTGCCGGTCGCCGCGCTCGCTTCGACCGAACGCCGACAGACCGCTCAGGTCGCCGACGTCGATGTGGTGCTCACGCATCTCGACGCCACGCCGATCGCGTTGCGCGTCGCTCGGACAGCGGGCAAGCCGCTCGTTCACCTGGTGCACAACGACAAGCAACTCCGGTTCAACAAGGTGCCGCTCGACGCGGCGCTCGTGGCGTTCAACAGCCTGTGGCTCGCACGTCGGGAACAGTGGCCGGGGCCGTCGCTGATCCTGCGCCCGCACGTCGAAGTCGATCGGTACATGGTTCATGGTCCACGGTCCATGGATCGTGCCGACATCGCGCTCGTGAACCTGACGGCGGCGAAGGGCGCGGCTCTGTTCTACGAGGTCGCCGCCTCGATGCTCGATCGGTCGTTCCTCGCGGTGCGCGGCGGCTACGGCGAGCAGTTGCACGCGCGATCACCGAACGTGAACACCGTCCGATGCACTGGGCAGATCGTCGCCGATGTGTACGCGCGCGCTCGCCTCGTGCTGATGCCGAGCCACTACGAGTCGTGGGGGCGCGTCGCGATCGAGGCGGCGTGCAGCGGCATCCCGACGATCGCCGCGCCGACGCCGGGGCTCAAGGAGTCGCTCGGCCGTGCGGGCATCTTCGCGCCACTGCGGAACGCGCAGTCGTGGCGCTGGCAGATCGAACGGCTCGACGACGCTGCGGAGTACGCGAAGGCGAGCGAGCGGGCGTTGCGCCGAGCGGTCGAACTCGAGCGCGTCACCCAGGCCGATCTGAACACGTTCGCCGCGGCGTTGGAGTCGTTGTGATCGACACGAGCACGCTGCCGCACTGGGTCGAAGACGTCGACGAACGGCCGGATTGGGACCGCGGCGATGCGTGGGTCGACGGGCAGTTCGGGTCGATCTGGTGGGCCATGCACATCGCCGTGCCGGTCAAGGCCGGCGTGCACCGCTATGGCCGATGATCCACGTCTACGCGAGCCAGCCGAACTACTGGCGGCATCTCGCGCCGATCGTCGACGCACTGCGCGAAGCGGGCCATGAGGTCGAGACGTGGGCAAGTCGGGCAATCCACCCGTGGGGGCGACGAGCGCGTGGCATCCCGCCCGGTGAGCTGATGATCGTCGCCTCGTGGATCGACGCCCGAGAGCACCGGGATCGGCCGGTGGTCTACTGCGAGCACGGCGCGGGGCAGATGTACCAAGACGGTCCGCCAGCGGGCTACGGGGGCGCTCCGGGCCTCTCACACGTCGTGCTCTTCATCGCACCGAACGAACAGGTCGCCGCTCAGTGGCGGGCGCTCTATCCGCAGGCTGTGGTCGCTGCTGTGGGATGCCCGGCGCTCGACCAGTTCCTACCGGTGACGGCGTCCGAACAGCCAGACCAGGCCGCACACGATGACGACGACGCAGGCGACCCCGAGGAGCGTGACGTTGACCGTGGTGGCGAGCACGAGCGAATCGTAGAACGTGCGCGGGATTCCGGCGCGCATCCGACTACAAGCGAAGCGACGCAACCTATGACGCGATCTCGGGTCGATCCGTCAAGTGAACGACCACTCGTCGCGATCACAAGTCACTGGCGGTGCGGCGTCTGCCCCGAGACGATGCCGGCGCTCCCGTTGTACGAGCGGGCACTGCGCGAACTGCGCGAACAGGATTCTACGGATACCGGAATTCGTTGGCTCGGTCACGCTCACCCGCGCAACGTGCGCCGCGCCGGGGAGATGTGGGAACGCCTCGGCATCCCGTTCGAGCTCGACCCGGACGTGGTGCTCGGCCGGTTGCGGAATGCGCAATCCGCAGCACTGATCGTCGACTCGTCGTCGATCGCCTACGAAGCCGCGGCGCTCGACATTCCGGTGCTGAACCTCAACGCGCCGACCTACCGCCGCGACGTCGAGCACGGTGCGCGCTTCTGGTCGCACGTCCCGGGGTTGCAGTGCGACCGGCCGGGCGATCTCGAGGCGGCGCTGAGAGCCACGCTGGCTGATCCCCCCGAGGCGCGAGCACTCCGACGTCGAGCGGCGGCCTATGTGTACGCTTCGACCGATGGTGGCGCATCGCGCCGAGCCGTGACCGCGATCGAGGGAGTGCTCTGATGCCGTTGCCGATCACCGCGCTGTTCGATCTCGGGCAGGCGACGATCGACGCGCTCGAGGCCGGCTGGCCCGGTGAGGCCGAACCGTTGCCCGACCGGCAGTACGTGAGCAACGGCATGGTGGTGTGGGACTGCGAATCGCTCGTCGTGTTCGTGGAGAACACGATCGGCACCGAGGCCGACGTCGCGCAGGAGGCGTTCATCGAGATGGGTCTCGGCTTCGCGATGCGCGCGGCGATCATCGGCGTGACGATTCTCCGGTGTGTGCCGACCATCGTCGAGGACGGGCAGTCGATCACGTTGCCCGATCCGATGGAGGTGCAGGCGGCGAGCAAGGTGATCTACACCGACGCCACGGTGATGTTCAACGTGCTCGCCGCGGCGCAACAGGCGGGCGCGCTGGCGACGTGCAACGGCCTGGCGTTCGAGCGGTGGTCGAGTCTTCCCGAGCAAGGCGGGTTGGCTGGCGGCACACTCCGCTTCCGAGCGTTGCTGCTCTGATGGCGACCGTCACCACTCTCTCCGGGCAGGTCTACTTGGTGATGAACCCGGTCGGGCTCGCCGAGGTGCTGCGCGGCCCGGGCGGGCCGGTCGTGCGCGATCTGATCGTGCGCGGCGAGCGCGTCAAGGTTCGGATGAAGCAGTTGTGCCCGGTGCGCACCGGCAACATGCGCGATCACATCGTGAAGCGCATCGTCGAGGGCAAGGGCGGCGAACCCAACTGTCTCATCGGCATCGAGAAGGTGCCGTACGCGGTGTGGGTCGTGAAGGGCTCGCAGCCGCACGACATCTATCCGGTCAACGCGCGCGTGCTCGCCTGGCAAGGAAGCCACGGCGACAACCCGAGTCTCGAGCGCGAGATGACCGGCGACTGGATCTACGCACACCACGTTCATCATCCCGGCAACAAGCCCAACCCGTTCATGTATCTGTCCCTGGCCGCAGCCGCATAGAGGAGCCGCCCGATGACCAACCAGCCAGCCCGCCGTGCGCCGGAGCCGCCGCCGCATTGGGACTTCGACGACGAGCCGCACGACGCACCGAAGGTCGGCCCGACCTTCACGCTCGGCGGTGAGACGTTTCACTGCCTGCCCGCGTTGGCCGGCGGCGTGTTGCCGCGGCTGATGAACGCGGTGCGCGTCGACGAGCGCGGCCGTCAGGTCTACAACAACCCCGACATTCTCCTGTTCATGGAGGACGTGCTCGCGATCTCGTTGCCGGTCATGATCGAGCAGCCGGTGCCCGAAGACGCTCCCGATGGCACCGAACCGATCGAGGTCGAGGCGTGGGAGCCGTGTGACGACGTCGCGCGGTGGGACGCGCTGATGTTCGACAAGGCTCGGCCGCAGGAGTTGGAGCGCATCGGCCGAATCATGTTGAAACTCACGGAGTTCTACACGAACCGCCCTACCAATCCGTCCGCGCGATAGGCACGTGGGCGGTCCATCGAGAGGGCTATCTGCGCGGCCGGTTGCTCCTGGCCGGTGTGCGCTGGGACGGCCTCTCGCTGCGTGACCGGATCGACGTCGCCTACGCGGCGTTGACCGAACCGATGACGAGCGGCGCGTGGGGATCGCTCGACGAGGCGCTCGACGGGCTCGACGAGGCACTGTCGAAGGTGTTGCCCGACGTGGATTCGTTCGGCGAGAGCGCGACGGCTCAGCGCGGCATGGCCCGTGCCGAGGAGCTGTTCCCGGACGCTCGGTCGCGGCCGCGCAAGCCGAAGCCGCCTGAGCCCGCCAAGAGCGTCGGGACCGGGAACCCGTTGGGAGACGCCCTGGCGCGTACCCTGTCCGAGCAGTGACCACCGTTATCGGCGAGGCGTTCGTCGCGATCAGCCCCGAGTCGGCTGGTTTCGCGTCGAAGTTGAAGGCGCAACTCGGCGCGTCCGACATCGGTTCGGTCATCGGCAAGGCCACCGGGATCGGCGTAGCGGTCGCCTTCACCGGCGCTCTGCTCGCGAGCGGCGTCGAGTTCCAGAAGGTGAACCAGACCATTCAGAATCAGACCGGCGCGACCGGCAAGGTGCTCGGCAGCCTCGCCGACACGGTCAAGCAGGTCTTCACTCAGGTTCCGGCGTCGTTGAAGGACACGACCGCCGCGGTCGACGAGCTGTACCAACGCGGCGTGCCGCTCGGTTCGCTGATCGGCGAGCTCGCGAAGCAAGAGCTGTTCCTCGCCAAGATCACCGGCACCGATCTCGCCGCGAACGTGCAGTCGACGACCGCGTTGTTCGCGAAGTTCAACATTCCGCTCGCGCAGCAGTCGCAAGAACTCGACGTGCTGTTCAAGGCGCAGCAGCGGTCCGGCTTGGGCCTCGACGCGTTGCTCACACCGCTGCTCTCGTCGGGCGCGGTGTTCCAGCAGTACGGATTCAACCTCGCTCAGAGCGCCGCGCTCACCGCGACACTCGAGAAGGCCGGCGTCAACCTGCAACCGGCACTCGCGGCGTTGCGCCTCGCCTTCGGCAAGCTGGCGCAGGCCGGGCAGGACCCCCGCGCCAAGCTCGACGACCTCATCAAGTCGCTCTCGGACGGGAAGAACCCGGCCGTCGCGATGGCCGACGCGATCAAGCTGTTCGGCAACCGATCCGGCGTCGAGCTGGCGACCGCGATGCAGAAGGGTGACTTCTCGTTCAAGACGTTGCTCGCCGACATCACCAACGGGAAGGGCGGCATCGACGCGACCGGCCTCGCGACGCTCTCGCTCGGTAACCGGTTCAAGCTGCTGCGCAACCAGATCGAGGCGGGGATCGAACCGCTCGGCACCGATCTCGTCACGATCATCGAACGGCTGCAATCCGGCGCGGGCCCGCCGATCGTCGATCTGCTCTCGGCCGTCGCGCGACTGATCTCGGTGTTGAGTCCCGGGCTCGGCGCGGCGTTGCTGCTCGTGAGCGCGGATCTGCAAGGCGTCGGGATTCTCGTGCACGCGTTCGCGACCGGGCTGAACCTCATCGCCGACGTGCTCGACACCCGCGTCGGCAAGGACATCATCGAGATCGTCGGTGGGCTCCTTCTGCTCGGCGCGGCGTTGACCGCCGGGCGCGTCGCATGGCTGCTGTACGCGGGCACGATCGACCTCGCGTCGTTGTCGATGAACGCGTATCTGGTTGTCGCCGTGCTCGTCGTCACCGCGGTTGGCGGCATCGTCGATCTGATGGGCGCGCAGGGCCGACGCGCCGCCGCGACGGCGAAGGCGGTGCAGTCGTCGTTCACCGACTCGACCGGCGTGATCGTGGCCGGCGCGACGTCGGCGAAGACCGCGCTCGCGGCGTACACCGTCGAGCAGGAGAAGGCGGTCGACAAGAACCTGCCCGGCGTGCTCGCGGCCACCGGCTCGACGATGGCGGTGCTCGCCAAGCACGTGTTCCAAGGCACCGCGGAATGGGAGAAGTACCGCGCCGAGGCGTTGGCGAACGCGAAGGCTGCCGGGAACGGCGCGAGTCAACTCGCGACGATCGCCGGGGTGCTCGACAAGACCCGCCACGCCGTGTTCAACGGCATTCAGGCCGATCTCGCCAAGGGCGTCTCGTCGGGCCTCGTGACCAGCGCGCAGATCGCGCAACTCGAATCGACCGACCGGTTGAAGGACGGGACGATCGACTGGAACAAGGTTCTGACCGACGCGAATCTCATCATGGACAGCGCCAAGGCGAAGCTCGCGGCGATCGCCGGGAACACCGACGCCGCCGCGCTCAAGGCGTTCCAGGCGACCGGCGCGTATCGGAAGCTGATCGCCGAGCTCGATTCCGGCAAGATCACCGTTACCGAGTTCTACGCGGCGCTCTCGACCGGAGCCGGCATCACCGACGCGCTCGCGAAGACCACGGGCGACGCGGCCGTCACCCTGTTCCAGTCGTTCGTCACCGCCGCCGAGGGCGCGCTGCCGACCATCGCGAGTCTGATCGACTCGACCGCGGCCGCGTTGACGACCGCGACGAGCAACGTGACATCGGCCGTGGCCGCACAGGTCAGCGCCGTCACCGCGGGTCAGCAGGCGGTCGCCTCCGCGATGCAGAGCGGCAACACCGGGGTCCAGTCGGCGCAGGATCAACTCGCCAAGGCGATCCAGGGTCGGGCGACGAACATCGCGAACGCGACCGACCAGTACGCCGCTGCCGCCGCACGCAACGACCCGGCCGTGATCTCGGCGCAGCAGGCCGTGACGAAGGCGATGCAGACCAGCCAGGCGGCGATCGCCAAGGCGCAGGTCGACAGCGCGAAGACCGTCGCCGACGCGGCCGCGAAGGTCGCCGAGGCTCGGCGCAAGGCGGCGTTCGATGCCGACCCGCAGCGGTTCACCGACTCGTTGACCAAGAGCAACACGTCGACCGTGACCTTCATGGGCAACCTCCAAACGCTCGTGAACGAACATCTCGGTCCGCTCGCCGC
>Ga0208715_1000158_pt1 | contig 23980 bp, 19 predicted proteins | sample NGESurshal092012_3_FD_184473 | JGI IMG/M metagenome (GOLD analysis project Ga0208715, IMG submission 184473) | Arctic peat soil microbial communities from Barrow, Alaska - NGEE Surface sample 210 shallow-092012 (SPAdes) | ecosystem: Environmental > Terrestrial > Soil > Wetlands > Peat ... | reverse complement strand
CGTCGGCCACAGGGTGACCAGCGTGCCCATGACCGTCAGACCGATCCAGCCCAACAGGTTCAGGGTGATGTGTGCGACCACCAACCGTCCGTGCCACGGCTCGACCGGGTCACGGGCCAGCACAGCGCCCAGCCCGGCGCCGATCGGCAGCGCGAGCGAAGCGTAGATGTAGTAGCGGACGGTTGCCCCGAAACGCGACGCCAGTGCTGATCGGGCTTGCAGTGCCAGCGTGATGCCGTGCGCTGCGGCTGCGGTACCCACAACCACGGACCCCGCCAATGTGAGGATCCAGGCAGAGGTCACCATGCCGGCGACGACCGTGAGGACGCCTACGTTCAGGGCGAGCATGCGGGCGGCCTGCCAGCGCCGCGATCCGGGCGTGGCACGGCGCCGCAGCAGTGCGTCCGCGAAGTGGGAGCTCCAGACGAAGATCGCGTTGGTGACGGCGCCAAGCAACAGCAGGTGGACCAGCAACCAGGGTGACTCTGGGACGTAACGTCGGACCAAGGTGATCGCGAGCACAGCAGCGAGCCAGGCGGCAACCGGTGCGTTGGCGCCAAGGTGCCATCTGGTTCGGTCACGCAAGGCCATCGGGGCTGGCGGCTCGAGTGTCATGAGGCGGTCTCGCGACGCGGGAGCATGTCCAGACGACAGGCCCCGGGCTCGGAAAAAGGCTGCAGCGCAGTGCGTTCCGTTCGCTCAGGGTCGCTGCCCAGCTCTTGGAGAGCGCCGCGTACAACACCGAGGTGGACTCCACACACCACCTCCGGATACTGGTGGGCTGCCTCCAGCAGGGGGCAGTGGCGCAGCTTGACGACGCTGATGCGGGCATCCGGACTCGGCGCGAACCCGAGCTCCTCAAGCAGGGTGACCACCTCACGGCGGGCTGACTTGGCGCTGGCTGTGATCGCTGTGCGGGGTATCGAGTCCTCACCTGCAGGAACCGCCCCCACCGATGCTGCAGTTGCAGTCGTTGAGGATCGCCGGACGAGCTCACGACCCCACATCCGGCCCGCCTCGATGGAGTCGGCGCGGGGTTGCCGGCTGGTTCGGGCGATCTGCGCGGCAAGCGCGCAGGCAAGAGCGGCATACTCGCGGGCCCCCGGTTCGGAGCCGACCTCAGGCTCGGCGCCGTAGAGCCAGGCGGGGCGCCCACGCCCCTGGGCTGGAGCACGGGTTCGAACGGCCAGTCGGTCGTCCACCAGACCGTCCAGATGTTCGCGAATCGTGTTCGGGTGTTGGCGTGTCAGCGCCGAGAGGGCACTGACGGTGCAGGGCTCGGGCTGGTCGATCAGGACGTCCAGAACGCGGGCCCGCGGGGCCGAGAGGTGCCCTCGTCGCCAGCGCACCCGTGCAGTGGGTAGCGGACCGTATCCCGGCCGTGGGCCTGCCGTTGACGCCAGATTATTTTCCACGGAGCAAAGTGTAATAAACTTTGCCCACGCTTCGCCACACAGGGCGGGCAGGTGCCCAGAGGGTGCCTCATCGTGTTTGAGCCGGAGGAGTCCCATGAGCATGGTCGTTGTCGCAACAAGCGCCGCAGATGCCCAGGCCGTTGAGGCCGTCAAGAATCATCACGCGCAACTCGCCGGTGCCCTTGCCGTCCGGGTGGAGGCGCTGGTCCAAGCTGCGGCCCGTGGCGATCTGCCTGGGGCCGGCGCCGCCTCCGATGCCCTGGTCCGGTGGTGTGACGCCGAGCTCATCCCTCACGCGCTCGCAGAAGAGCAGGCCATGTACCCGCGGGCCCAACAGGACCCTCGAGCCCAGCTGTTGGTCGACGCCATGCTTGCCGAGCACCGGGACCTGGTCGCGCTGGTGGAGGCCCTTCGACAGCCCAGCGGCCCGGTGAGGGCTGCAGCCAACGCCCAGGCTCTCCGGTCGCTGTTCGCCTCGCACCTGGTCAAGGAGAACGAGCAGATACTGCCGCTGCTGGCCGAGTCCCCCGAGGTCTCACTGGCGGTCATTCTCGAGGGCATGCATGAGCTGCTCGGCGCCCAGGACCAGGGTGAGGGCGCCGACGCGGTCGACGAGGGCGGATGCGGGGTCGAGTGCGGCTGTGGCCATCAGGACCAGGCCGGGGCCCTGCCCGAGCTCGATGCGCGAGCGGTGCCACACGCCATACGGCATGCCACGATCTTCGGCGCGTTGGACTCGGTCAGCGCCGGGAGCGGTCTGGTGCTGGTGGCCCCGCACGACCCGCTGCCACTGCTGGCTCAGCTGGAGCAGCGCTCGCCGGGCCTGTTCAGCGTCGACTACCTCGAGCGTGGTCCCGACAGCTGGCGGGTCCGCTTCGTGCGCGCCTGAGGATCGCTCCGAAACCATTGTGAGGACCTTCAGCCCCGTCGATTCCCGCCCTGCCGTAGACGATGCGAATCTCGGCGTGTCAAGCGCCAGAACGGCTCAGCTCGCGACCGTCAGCGCTGCAGGATCGTCTTGTTGTCAGCCGCCAGCCGGACCGACTCGGCGATGCGTCTTGCTCTCGTCTGAGAACGCTTGGCGCTCTTGACCCACCACAGCGTGGCCCTTTGCGCCGAGGCGGTGAAACTGTCGTAGTTGTGCTGCGCCTGCGGGGTGTCGGCCAGAGCCTGAGCGAGGTCCTCTGGTACACGGAGCGCGTCGACATCCTCAAGTGCCGACCAGGATCCGTCCTGCTGTGCTGCGGTGACGGCGCGCAGGCCGGCCTCTGTCATCAGGCCCTGTGCTGTGAGGGACTCGACTCGGGCCTTGTTGGCCCGTGACCACGTGCCGCCACGGCGGCGGGGAGTGAACATCACGGCAAACCGAAGGTCGTCCAGAGGGCTGAGCCTGCTGTCGATCCAGCCGAAGCAGAGCGCTTCCTGGACGGCGTCGTCCAGGCAGAGCCGCTGCGACCCGGAGGCCTTCGTGTCCATGACCAGCAGCACCTCCTGGGCTGAACCATGGTTGGCCGCCAACCACTCGCGCCAGCCCGCCCGGCTCGTCGGATGCAGCTGCGCGACATCGGAGGTGGGCATAGGGCCTCAGGCTGAGCCGTACATCAGTGATCCGGGCGTGGTGAGTTGCTTTCCCGTCTCGAGCCAGGTCTTCAGTCCGGAAAGGATCATCGGCCAGCCGCCATAGAGCTGGGCGTTCGCACCTTGGCGCAGCCGGTCGTGGGTCACGGTCAGGTGGCAGCTGTCGCCAACGGGCTCGATCTCCCAGGTGATCCTCGAGGTGCCTTCGTTCTTCACGTCCTCCCCCCAGAGCGCGACCATGGTCTGGACCAGCCTGTGCGGGGGGTCGACCTCGAGGTTCTGGCCCTCACCCAGGGGACCAGGGGCGCCCTCGTGGGTCATCTCGAAGCGAGATCCTGGCGTGAAGTCCGAGCTGATCCGGTTGCCGAACTGGTACTTGCTCCTGATCTCGGGGTCGGTGATCGCCTCCCAGAGCCGCTCCGGGGTCGTGCGGATGTAGATCTCGAAGACCTTTTCCATGGGGCTTCTCCACTCTGTTCGGCGACGGCTCAGATGCGGATCTGAACACGTGTCGACCGGCGTTGCCTCGACGCTTCGAGAATAGGTGATCAACCTCGTTCAGGGGCCTGGACCGATCGGGGCAACGCTCACCCAATTTCTCGGAGGTGTCCAGCCGGCCGATCACTCGTCTTCGGGAAGGAGCATGCTCGTCATCATGGATACGACGTGGGACATCGAGGGCATTCGTTCGCAGTACCCGGCGCTCAAGAACGGCACGGTATATCTCGACGGTGCCGGTGGAACGCAGGTGCCCGAGTCTGTGATCGAGGCGATCTCTGATGCCCACCGTAGCGGGCTGAGCAATGTACACGGCCCCTTCGCGGCGAGCCGCCGCTCGGTGCAGCTGATCGCGGACGCCCGGGAGGCGGTCGCGGATCTGACCGGCGGGCCAGCCGGTGGGGTTGTCCTCGGACCCAACATGACCACGCTGACCTATCGCATGGCCGGAGCCCTGGCCAAGACCTGGTCGCCCGGCGACGAGATCGTGCTGTCAGAGCTCGACCACGACTCGAACGTCCGGCCGTGGGTGCAGGCCGCGGCCTCCGCCGGCGTGACGGTGCGCTGGGCGCGGGTGGATCCGCTGACCACGGATCTGCCCGCCGGTCAGTATGCCGAGCTGGTCACCTCGCGCACCAGACTCGTGGCCGTGGCCGCGGCCTCGAACCTGATCGGGACCATGACCGACGTCGCGGCGATCAGCGCGACAGCCCACGCCGCAGGGGCCATGGTCTATGTCGACGCGGTCGCCGCTGCCCCGCACTTCCGGCAGGACATGACGTCGCTCGGAGCCGATTTCATCGCCGTCTCGGCATACAAGTGGTGCGGTCCGCACGCCGGGGCCGTCGTGGCCTCGGTTGGACTGCTGGAAACCCTTCACCCCGACAAGCTCGAGCCGTCGTCCGACGACGTGCCCGAACGGTTTGAGCTCGGAACCGCGGGCCTGGCCAACATGGCGGGCATCACCGCGGCCGTTGATCACCTGGCGGATCTGGTCGCCGGAACCGGAGATCGGAGGCAGCGACTCGATCGTTCCTTCGCCGTGTTGAGGGCCCGGGAGAACACCACGGTGCGTGGCGCGATCGGCCGGCTCACCGCCATACCAGGGGTCCATATGGTCGGGGCACCAACTCTGCGCACGGGGACCATCTGCTTCACGGTGGACTCCCTCGCCCCCGGTGAGGTCGCGGCGCGACTGGGGGAGCGGGACATCTGCGTGTGGAGCGGTCACGCTTACGCGTGGGAGCTCACCAGGGCACTGGGGATCCGCGACACCGGTGGCGGGATCCGGGTCAGTCTTGCGCCATACACCGCGGAGTCGGATATCGAGCGGTTGGTCAGCGCCATGACCTCGATCGTGTCCGAGTCGGTCCACGACTGATCTCGTGGGCGCCGGCCTGCCAGCCGTGCTTGGACAACCGTGCGTGAGCATCTACGGGGTAGGCCAGGCTGCGACCCATGAGCCGCAGGAGCGCCACCAGTGTGGGCGGCGCCGCCACTTTGGCCAGCACCGTGACCTTCAGGAGCGAAACCCCGCCCGAGCCGGGTCAGGCCATCCAGGAGCTGATCGTTGCCCTGGACCTCGACGAGTTCACCAGCCGTTTCCTGGCCTCCCGTATCGACACCCTGTGCCCGGTGCGTCCCGCTCTGTTCGTCCTGATGCGTCCCGGCGGGGCATCGATCGTGCCGGTGTGCTCCACGATCCGGGCGCTGCGGATAGTGATGGGCAGCCACGACTGGTCTGCGCGCACGGGCGGGTCTGGTCGATCACCTTCTGGCTGGTGTCGGCGTTGTGATCGATGCCGGGTTGCCGCACCCCATCGCTGTGCCACCATCCGCCTATACATCCGCTGAAGCCCGTTAATCTGATCTCCAAAGGTATTCAGTGTCTGAGCGCTGTTGAACTTCCGCGGTACGAAGGGTGTTACAGGCATGATGCAAAGATGGGGCCACTTTGTGGCCCGACGAGCATGGACCGTCCTCATCGCCGGATTAGTTCTGGTCGCCGCGGCCGCGGTGTTCGGCCTCGGGGTATTCGGCAGCCTCAGCAGCGGTGGCTACGACGACCCGGCCAGCGCCTCGGCCCGGTCCCTGGTCAAGGAGCATGCGACCTTCACCAGCCACGACGCCGACATCGTGGTTATCTACTCCAGCCCGTCGATGAAGGTCAGCGACCCGGGCTTCCAGTCGTCGGTTTCGAACGTCATCAAGGGGCTGCCCAAGGGGTCGATACAGCGTGTCACCAGCTGGTACCAGACCCCGTCGCCCGCGTTGATCAGCAAGGACCAGCACGCGACCCGGATCATCCTCGCCTTGAGCGGCACCTCGCAGAGTCACAAAGCCACTCTCTACGACCAGGTCAGCCCCCACCTTGACGCCAAGGGGCTGACCACGTCGGTCGGCGGACAATGGGCCGTCTTCCGCGACGTGAATCACAGAGTCTCCAGCGACATCGCCAAAGCCGAGGTGATCTCGATGCCGATCGTCATCATCTTGTGCCTGGTCTTCTTCGGTAGCGTCACGTCCGCCTTGATGCCGGCCTTTGTCGGTGGCGTGGCCATCTTCGGAGCCTTCGCTTTCGTGCGCGCCATCACCACGGTCACGGACGTCTCGGTCTTCTCCATCAACATCATCACCCTGATCGGGATGGGCCTGGCAATCGACTACGCGCTGTTCGTGGTGAGCAGGTTCCGCGAGGAGCTCGCCAAGCAGCCCGGCACCGAACGTGAGAAGGTCAACGCGGCCATCGCTGCCACCATGGCAACCGCCGGCCGGACCGTGTTGTTCTCCGGCCTGATCGTGGCGGCGTCCCTGGCCTCACTGCTGATCTTCAAGCAGAGTTTCCTGCGCTCGATGGGCTACGGCGGAGTCGCCGCGGTCCTCGCCGCGATGCTGGCAGCGCTGACCCTCCTGCCTGCGCTGCTCGCCGTCCTGGGACCGCGCATTGAAGCCGGTCGTATGCCGTGGCGCCGCGGCTCGCGCCTGCGGGCCGATGCGGGGCAGCCCGGCGCCGACACCGATGGCGTCGATGAGGATGGTGCGTGGGCGAGGCTGGCGCACAGCGTGATGCGCCGACCCGTCGCATACTTGCTGGTCATCACGGTCGCCTTGCTGGCCCTCGGTGCCCCCTTCCTGTCGGTCAGGTGGGGCAGTACCGACGAGCGGGTCCTGCCGGCCAGCGCACCGAGTCGGGTTGCCGCAGACCTGGGCGCCCGTGAGTTCGGTGGCGGGACCTCCAGTGCCAACATCGTGGTCGAGGGAGCGAGTCGCCCTCAGCTCGTTGCCTACCTCGGTCGGCTCGGCGCAGTCCGCGGGGTTCGGTCGGCTCAGGTGATCGACCAGGTCGTCACCGCCCCCGGCGGCGCCCGTACGACGAGCCTGGTCCAGGTCAGCTGGCCGGGGGAGAGCCAGAGCCAGCAGTCGCAGCAGTTGGTGCGGGACCTGCGAACGGTCGATCCTGGCGCCGGGGCCAACGCCCTGGTCGGTGGCGCATCGGCGAGTGCCGTTGACCTCGTCGACTCGATCGGTGCGCGTCTGCCGTGGATGGGCCTGTTCGTCGTCGCAGTCATGCTGATCCTGCTGTTCATTGCCTTCGGCTCCGTGGTCCTGCCCCTCAAGGCCGTCGTGATGAGCGCTCTGTCCCTCACCGCCTCGTTCGGGGTGGTCACCTTGGTCTTCCAGGACGGTCATCTGTCGGGGCCTCTCGGCTTCACCTCAACGGGCTACCTGGACGTCACCCAGCCGATCCTCATGCTTGCCATCATCTTCGGCCTGTCCATGGACTACGAGGTTTTTCTGATATCCCGAATCCGTGAGGAGTGGGACCGTACTGCAGACAACACGACGTCGGTGGCGAACGGATTGCAGCGCAGCGGGCGCATCATCACCAGCGCCGCGCTACTGCTCGCCGTGGTCATCGGCGGTTTCGCCACCTCCGGCATCGTGATCATGAAGATGATCGGGATCGGCATGCTCGTCGCCGTCCTGATCGATGCCACCGTGGTGCGTGCCCTGCTGGTTCCGGCCACGATGCGGTTGCTGGGCACCCTGAACTGGTGGGCCCCCGGTCCGCTGCGACGATGGTGGGAGCGTCACGGAGTAGCCGAGTCGCAGGGTGCCGTGCAGGGCTAGCTCTCGTTCCAGGTGTTCTGGACAAGGCGCGCGGCCTCTTGCGAGTTGAGGCCGAGATGTCTGACCGTGTGAACGTAGTCAGTGGCGGCTGCTTTTGCGAGGTCAGCGGCGCCGGAGTGGGCTCGTGGCTCGTCCAGGACGTCGCTGCGCACGAAGGTGCCACCGCGACCATGTGTCGCGATGACCCCATCGGCTTCGAGTTCGCGGTAGGCCCGCGCCACGGTGTTGTTCGCCAGCCCGAGATCGGCTGCGAGCCGGCGGACCGTGGGAAGCTTGGTCCCGGTGTTGAGCTGCCCCGCCGCCACCGCCGAGGCGATCTGGGTCCGCACCTGTTCGAAGGGCGCGGTGGCCGAATCAGCGTCGATGCTCAGGTGGAATGGGCTCACGGCGTACACCGTATGCCGTCTCGGTTCCTCACCATTGGTGTGGCCTCGAGGACCGCCGAATCACAGGGGTATTCGGCCCGGGGTATGTCCATATTGAGAGACAGGATTCCCGAGATCTGGTTATCGGTTCTACCCTTCTCCTAGGTCATGAGTGTCAGCGACAAGCCCCGGCTCGCTGGCCGGCAACCCTCCACCGCGGTGGGGTGCCCCGGGTGAAGACCTGGCAACGCGCCTTCGGGCGCCGCGCAAGCGCGGGTTCGCTGTTCGGTGTACCCGCTTTCACGTCACAGACTGAAAGGCAAGGGAATCCGATGAGTGACAACAACGCCAACTGGTCCTTCGAGACCCGCCAGGTTCACGCAGGCCAGGCCCCGGACACGGCCACGGGGGCCCGGGCGCTCCCGATCTACCAGACGACATCGTATGTCTTCAACGACTCCGAGCATGCCGAGAACCTTTTCGCGCTCAAGGAGTTCGGCAACATCTACACCCGCATCATGAACCCGACCCAGGATGCGGTCGAGCAGCGAATCGCCTCGCTCGAGGGTGGTGTGGCGGCTCTGCTCGTGGCCTCGGGCCAGGCAGCGGAGACGATCGCGATCCTGAACGTCGCGGAGGTCGGGGACCACATCGTCGCGAGCCCCCAGCTGTACGGCGGCACCTACAACCTGCTGAAGTACACGCTCAAGAAGCTCGGCATCGAGACGACGTTCGTGCAGGACGTGGATGACCTGGAGTCGTGGCGCGCCGCGGTCAGGCCGAACACCAAGGCGTTCTACGCCGAAACGATCAGCAACCCGTCGGCGAATGTCCTTGACATTGAAGGCGTTTCGGCAATTGCGCACGAGGTTGGCGTGCCGCTCATCGTTGACAACACCGTCGCCACTCCCTATCTGATCCGCCCGCTCGAATGGGGCGCCGACGTGGTTGTCCACTCGGCGACCAAGTACCTCGGCGGCCATGGCACGTCCATCGCTGGTGTCATCGTGGATGGCGGCACCTTCGACTACGCCAAGGACCCGGCCCGGTACCCGAGCTTCAACGAGCCTGACCCGAGCTACAACGGGCTGGTCTACGCCCGCGACCTCGGGGTGGGCAGCCCGCTGGGCGCCAACCTGGCCTACATCCTCAAGGCGCGGGTTCACCTGTTGCGCGACCTGGGGCCGGCCATCTCGCCGTTCAACGCGTTCCTCATCTCGCAAGGGGTCGAGACCCTGTCGCTGCGAATCGAGCGTCACGTGGAGAACGCGATCAAGGTGGCCAGTTGGCTCGAAGCACACGGCCAGGTCGAGTCCGTGGCCTACGCCTCGCTGCCCTCCAGCCCATGGAAGGCGTTGGCGGACAAGTACGCCCCCCGTGGTGCTGGTGCCGTCGTCGCCTTCGAGATCACCGGTGGTGTGGAGGCTGGAAAGAAATTCGTCGAGGCATTGAGCCTGCACAGCCACGTGGCCAACATCGGCGACGTGCGCTCGCTGGTCATCCACCCGGCGTCTACGACTCACTCCCAGCTCTCGGCTGAGGACCAGCTGTCGTCTGGGGTGACTCCCGGTCTGGTGCGACTGGCGGTCGGCATCGAGTTCATCGATGACATTCTGGCGGACCTCGAGCAGGGGTTCACCGCGGCCAAGGACTGAGTCAAGCCCGTATGACATAGTCGTTGCACCGATTTTGTGGCTGGGCTGGTGCTGCTCACTGTGGGCAGCACCAGCCTGACCTCAATCGCCCAGACTTCGTGAGTGGCGCCGATGCGCAATGGTGGGCACCATGTTGGTCATGGCAGGACAGGACGACGTAGCTAACTGACGCGATGGCTTTCGTGCCGGTTTGCCGGTCCTCATGGCTGAGCGAAGGATCCTTAGTGCTCGGGCACCGAGAATCCTTCGCTGTGTACAGTCTGAGGGCCGGATACCCTGAATGTCATGTCATCCGAGCGCGTGTCGCAGCCTTTGCGCGTACGGACCCCCAGACGGCGTCCCTCCCGCAAGAAGTCGAGCGAGTCGCCGCAGGCGCACACAGCCCGTATCGCGTGTCGTCGGGATGCCATGCCCAAGGTCACTTACCCCGACGACCTGCCCGTCGCAGCCCGTAGAGATGACATCGCTGCGGCCATCCGGGACCACCAGGTCGTCATCGTGGCGGGGGAGACCGGCTCCGGCAAGACCACCCAGCTTCCCAAGATCTGTCTTGAGCTGGGGCGCGGCATCGAGGGTCTGATCGGCCACACCCAGCCCCGGCGCATCGCCGCCAGGTCAGTGGCCGAACGCATCGCCGAAGAGCTGCACACCGAGCTCGGGACGGCAGTGGGCTATCAGGTGCGCTTCACCGATCACTCCAGCAGCAGCACCCTGGTCAAGGTGATGACCGATGGCATCCTGCTAGCCGAGATGCAGCGGGACCGCGACCTACGCCGCTACGACACGATCATCATCGACGAGGCGCACGAGCGAAGTCTCAACATCGACTTCATCCTGGGGTACCTCAAGCAGCTGCTGCCGCGTCGCCCTGACCTCAAGGTCATCATCACCTCGGCAACCATCGACCCGCAGAGATTCTCGAAGCATTTCGACAACGCTCCCATCATCGAGGTCTCCGGGCGCACGTATCCCGTCGAGGTGCGCTACCGACCTCTTGTCGGCGAAACGCCCGAGGATGACAGGGACCAGGTCACCGGGATCTGTGAGGCCGTTGAGGAGCTATGGACCGAACACCGCAGCCCGGCCGGAGACGTGCTTGTCTTCCTTTCGGGCGAGCGTGAGATCCGGGACGCCGCGGAGGCGCTCACCGGGATGGCCATGCCGCACACCGAGATCCTGCCGCTCTATGCGCGTCTGTCGGCGGCCGAGCAGCACCGTGTCTTCGGCCAGCACACCGGCCGCCGGGTGGTCCTGGCCACGAACGTCGCCGAGACCTCCCTGACCGTGCCGGGCATCCGGTATGTGGTCGACGCCGGGACCGCCCGCATCTCCCGGTACAGCCAGCGCACCAAGGTGCAGCGCCTCCCGATCGAGCCGATCTCCCGGGCCAGTGCCAGCCAGCGCGCCGGGCGGTGTGGTCGGGTCGCGGACGGGATCTGCATCCGGTTGTACTCCGAGGAGGACTTCGAGGCTCGGCCCGAGTTCACCGACCCCGAGATCCTGCGTACCAACCTGGCCTCGGTCATTTTGCAGATGACGTCCCTCGGGCTGGGCGACATCGCCCGTTTCCCCTTCTTGGAGCCGCCCGACTCGCGCCAGATCAGCGACGGCGTCAGGCTGCTGGAGGAGCTCCAGGCCATCGACCCCGCCTCTGATCGGGCCAACGACCCGCGCAAGCGGCTCACGGCATACGGCCGCAAGATCGCCGCCCTACCCCTGGACCCGCGTCTGGCCCGGATGGTGCTGGAGTCCGAGGGCAACGGTGCGCTGCGCGAGGTCCTTATCATTGTCGCGGCCCTGTCCATCCAGGACCCGCGCGAGCGCCCGATGGACAAGCGGCAGCAGGCCGACGAGAGACACCGACGGTTCGCCGATGAACACAGCGACTTTGTGACATTCCTGAACCTGTGGAACTACCTCAAGGAACGGCAGCGGGAACTCTCCGGCAGTGCGTTTCGGCGGATGTGCAAGAGCGAGTACCTCCACTACCTGCGGGTGCGTGAGTGGCAGGATCTGCACAGCCAGCTCAAGAAGGCCTGCAGAACCCTTGACCTGCAACAGAACGCATCCGAGGCCGACCACGACGCCATCCACCGGTCGGTGCTGTCGGGACTGCTTTCCCATGTCGGTCTGCGAGACGTCGAGAAGCGTGAGTACATCGGAGCCCGGGGCGCGCGCTTCGGCATCTCACCGGGTTCCTCGCTCTTCAAGAAGCAGCCGCAGTGGGTCATGTCGGCCGAGCTGGTCGAGACCACCAGGTTGTGGGCACGCGTCAACGCCCGAACAGACCCGGCCGAGATCGAACGCCTCGCGCAGCACCTGGTCAAACGCAGCTACAGCGAACCGCACTGGGAGAAGAAGCGCGGCTCCGCCATGGCCCTGGAGAAGGTCACCCTGTATGGCGTGCCGCTGGTTGCCGGACGCAAGGTGGGCTACGCAAGTATTAACCCGCAGGAGTCGCGGGATCTGTTCATTCGTCACGCCTTGGTCGAAGGTGACTGGGAGACTCATCACCGTTTCTTCCACGACAACAGGGCCCTGCTCAAGCGCCTCACCGACCTCGAGGCCCGGGCAAGGCGCCGTGACATCCTGGTCGACGACGAGACTCTGGTCGACTTCTATGACGCGCTGATCCCGGCCGGGATCGTCTCGGCGCAACATTTCGACTCCTGGTGGAAGCAGGCGCGCCACGCTCAGCCCGATCTGCTCACCCTCACCGAGGACCTCCTGGTCAAGGACGATGCGGATGCGGTCAGCGCGTTGGACTACCCGCAGGTATGGGCGCAGAACGGCATCACACTGCCGGTGACGTACCAGTTCGAGCCGGGAGGAGCCGCTGACGGTGTCACTGTTCATATCCCTCTCGAGGTCCTCAACCAGGTTGACGACGATGGGTTCGACTGGCAGGTGACGGGATTGCGCCAGGACCTCGCCGTTGCCCTGCTGAAGTCACTACCCAAGGCGACCCGCCGCAACTTCGTCCCCGCACCTGATCGGGCCCACGCCGCACTGGCATCGGCCGATCCCGCCGGCGGTTACCTCACCGATGAGCTCGGCCGCGCCCTATACGAGATGACCGGTGTCCGCATCCCTGCCGACGAGTGGGACTGGTCCCGGGTGCCCGACCATCTGCGCATCACATTTCGGGTCGAAGACCGCACTGGAGACGTTGTGGGGGAGGGCAAGGCGCTGGCCGCGCTCCAGCAGCAGCTGGCGCCCCAGCTCCTCCAGACCATGCGGCACGCAGCCAAGTCCGTGGAGCGAAAGGGCTTGCAGGAGTGGACTTTTGGGACGCTGCCGGCCACCTTCGCGCACGGGGTCGGTGACCGGGTCATCCAGGGCTTCCCCGCGGTGGTGGATCACGGTGACAGCGTTGCCCTCGAGGTACTCGCCTCGGCGCAGGAGCGCGACACGGCGACCAGGCTCGGTGTGCGACGTCTGCTGCTGCTCAACACCACGGCCCCCTGGAAACGGGTGCTGTCGCTGTTGACCAACGCCCAGCGGCTTGCTCTGGGTCACAACCCGCACGGCAGTGTCCCCGATCTCCTGCAGGACTGCCTTGCCGCAGCGGTCGACTCGATCGTGGCAGAACAACCTGGTGGCCAGGTGCTCGGTCCGCAGGAGTTCGAAGAGACGTTGCGTGTCGTTCGTTCGCAGGTCGTGGCACGGGTGATGGATGTCATCGACCGTGTCGAGCCGCTGATGGTCCGGTCGCGACAGGTCGAGCTCGCACTGGCCGCGATGACCAGCCCGGTGATGGCTCCCGCAAAGGCCGATATGCAGGCTCAGTTGCAGTCTCTTCTGTATGCGGGATTTGTTGCAGACACAGGGGTTTCGCGGCTCCGCCACATCGAGCGCTACCTGCGCGGCATACTCGTACGTTGTGATCGGGCGCCCTCGCAGGTGAGCCGCGACGCAGCACTCATGGAAACCGTCGCTCGCGTCCAGACCGAGTACGACGCCCTCGTGGCAGCACTCCCGGTGGCACGACGTGCAGGTGCTGACGTGCAGGCGCTCCGGTGGATGCTCGAGGAGCTGAGGGTCAGTCTCTTCGCCCAAACGTTGGGGACCGCGCACCCCGTGTCGGAAAAGCGGATCTACAAGGCCATGGACCAGCTGGAGGCCTTCGGCTGACAGGCCCTGCCGGAGCGGTGACCTGAGCAGTGCCCCCGGTTAGTAGACGAGGAGGGAGGTGCCATCTCTTCGGCAAAGATCACGACGAGCACTCAATGTATGCCCCGGAAGACGGATGCCCCGGAAGGTTGCGTCGATGACAGCAACGGTGTGCGTGGCCGATGACGTGACGCTCGACGGCCGACGACGATACGGCTGCAGTCACCACGTTGAGCCCGGCGGACAGGGCGCCAACGTGGCCGCCTGGGTGTGCGCACTGGGCGAGCGCCGGACTCTACTGGCCGCGCACCTCTGACGCGGCCGGGCAGGTCATTGACGGACAGCTGATAGCCCGCGGCATCCACCTGTATGCCGACGCCCGGGACGGGCACGGGGCTCGATCGTCTCGCTGGTCACGTCAGGGCAACGCACCCTGGCCTCAGATCCGGGCGCCCTGACGTGGATCGATGACCGACTGGCGGACCCCAGGTGGTTGGCCGGCGCCGACTGGCTGCACCTCTTGGGCTATCTGCTGCTACGCGCCCCGGATCCCGCCGTCGTGATCCGCGCAGCCAAGGCTGCGCGCCATCTGGGCGTCCGGGTGGCGCTCGACCTGGCCTCTGCCGCGATGATCGACGTCTATGGGGCGCTGGCATTCCGGGCCTTGGTGGCCAAGCTTGACCCGGCCGTCGTCTTCGGCAACGAGGGTGAGTGGGGCATCCTCGGGGGATCGCCTGGCCAGGTTTGGGCCGATGCCACGGTCAAGCGCGGTTCGCTCGGGTCTACCTTCGTTGTTGGTGGGGTGCAGACGTCACTTGGGGTGGTCCCCGGTCCGGTGGTTGACGTCACCGGCGCCGGTGACGCCCTGGCAGCCGGGTACTTCGTGGGCGGCCCGCCGATGGCGATGGCGGCTGCGGTTTGGCGCATCGCGCAGACGGGCGCACAACCATCGTGTTGAGCCGGCAGCCAGGATTGGAGCCTGGGCGTGCCCCATTGGAATCCTTGAGGTGGCGATGGCGTTGAGACCCACAGAGACATGGAGACCGTAGAAAGATGGCGGTCGGGGCTCACTCATGGACGACATGAGGGATGCTTGACCTAAGAGGACATCTGAACATACGTGACCATCTGACTGAAAGAGGCGAATAGCGGTGCAAGACCCATCCGAGCTCTACTCGTTCGAGACAGACACCCCGCTGGGCGACATGCGCGCCTCGGTGTTGCTGGTTTCGCTCGGCGGATTCGTGGATGCAGGTCAGACACAGCGACTGTTGACCGACCACGTTCTGGCCACTCTCCCGCACACCGTTGTGGCCTCCTTCGACGTCGACCAGCTGATGGACTACCGCGGTCGGCGCCCGGCGATGACGTTCGACCGTGACCGCTGGTCCAGCTACGCCGACCCCGAACTGGTTCTGTATCGCGTCACCGATGCCGATGGGGAGCCGTTCCTGGTTCTTTACGGTCCCGAGCCGGACTACCAGTGGGAGCGCGCCATTCAGGCGATCCAGAAGCTCAACCAGATGCTGGGCGTGACGCTGACGGTGAGCATCCATGGCATACCGATGGCGGTGCCGCACACCCGGCCCATCGGCCGGACGGCCCACGCGACCTCTCCCAAGCTGATTGGTGAGCACGAGTCCCTCTTCGGTACCCTGCAGGTGCCGGGCAGCATCACGGCGCTGCTGGAGATGCGCCTTGGCGAGTCCGGCCACGACGCGCTCGGGTTCGCGATCCATGTGCCCCATTACCTGGCTCAGGCGCAGTTCGCCGACGCTGCTGTCCTGGGGCTCGATTCCTTCGTGGCTACGACGGGGCTCAATATCCCCGCTGAGGATCTGGTCGCCACCGCAGGTCTTAACCGGGCCGAGATTCTTCAGGAGATCGCGGGCTCCGAGGAGGTCACCCAGGTCGTCGAGGCTTTGGAGCGTCAGTATGACGCCTACATCCAGGGTCGTGAGAAGCCGGGCCTGCTGGCCACGGACGTCCGAGACCTTCCGACCGCTGACGAGATCGGCGCTGAATTTGAAGAGTTCCTGCGCGCGCAGACCGACGAGGGCTAGCGGGAGTTTCCTGGCTAGCAAGTTGTTGAGTGGTAAAGGTGCTGGTCACGGCCGGTTTTCAGGGTGTTGTGGCGTATTACCCAGGTCAGCGTTGGGGGGCGTAGGTGTCGAGTCCGAAGATGTCGTAAAGGTGTTTCTGGGTGGGGTCGGTGTCGGTGAGGATGCGTTGCGCGCGGGGTCGGCCTTTGTTCCCGGTGGGGTAGAGCAGAACGGTCTCTTGAATGCCGCCCAGGGTGACGAGTAGTTCGCGGACGCTGAGGTCCAGGCCGCCCTGGTGGGCTTGTCGTCGCATGAGGTGGGCGACGGCGAGGGCGAGTACGCAGTAGAAGACGTGGACTCGGATCTTGGTTTCGGTCCAGGGGAACATGGGGGAGAATCCGACGACGTGGGGGTCTTTGAGTCGGCGGAAACCTGACTCGACGTCGTTTTGGGAGCGGTAGCCGGCGACGACTTCGGCGGTGGTCCAGTCGTTGTGGTCGGTCACCAGGAGTCGTTTGCCGAAGATCGCAGTCTCGAGTGTCTTGCGGGCGCCCGGGTCGATGTGCCAGGTCAGTCGCAGGTCGGCCGGGGTGGTCCCGGTGAGTTCGGTGCTTAACACTGCCCGGACCCAGCGCGGGTGAGTGATCTGGGTTATCTCGGCCAGGACGGCGGCGGGTTCGCGGCGGGTTTTGCCGCGGGCCAGGGTCGCGGCCAGCTCGTCCAGTGCCCGGGTGGTCTTGGTCAGGGTCTGGTCGAAGCCTCGGGACTGTGCGGCGTGCAGGGTCGGGGAGTGGGTCAGGATGACCCGCCGGTCGGTGGCGAATACCAGGGCGCGGGTGTCGTAGGCGCTGAGCCCGGGGTACTTGTCGGGGTCGACCGGGCTGCGCCGGCGGGCCGGGACGGCCAGCAGGTCGGGGAAGTCACTCGGTGGCAGTGATCCGACGAAGTGCAGCCCGGTACCGCCGAGGTGGGCGAAGTTCGCGGCGCTGTTCTGTCCGGCGTCGAACATGACCGTCGGCGCTTGCCTGGTCCCACCGGCATCAGTGTCGTCGTGGGTGTCGAAGAGGGCGGCGTAGCGGGAGGTCAGTTCGTCCAGGACGTCACCAAATTGGGTGACGTCGGGGCGGTTCCCGGGGTAGGTGTGGCTGGTCACCGGGATGGCGCCGTCGCGGGTTACGACCAGAGCGAGCCCGACCAGTCGCAGGTCGTTGCGTTTCTGTTTGGCGGGACCGCGTTGGGCGATCGGGGCAGCCTCGTTGGCGGAGTCGATGAAGGTCGCGAAGTTCGTCATGTCCAACGCGAGCCCGGACAGGTCCAGGCCGAACTGGGTGAGCATCGCGGCGGCGATCGCCCGCTCGGCTGCGGCGAGCTTGACCGTGTCCAGATTGTCCATCGCGTCCCAGAACCGGCGGTGGTCGGTCGCGGCGACGGGCACCTTGGTGAACCGCGGTCCGGCTGTGGTGGCCCACCATTGCTCGAAGGCCAGCTTCGAGCACGGTGCGACGACCCGGTTCAAAGTGGCCAGTGCCAGGTAAGTCCCGACCGACGCACCGGCATCGGATCGCCGCGAGCCGCACACCTCGTCGATTGCGCCGGCTACCCCCAGCCGGTCCAGAATTCCCCAGACCGCGGCCAGGTCGCCGAACTTCTTGTGCTGGGTGCGTTCCGGGCGCCCGGCCGGGGCGCCGGACAGACGCGTCATTACTTCCTCGGCGCTGCCCAGGTACTGCTGTTGCACGATACGTGGTTTGCCGTTCATTCGCGCGGACTCCACCAGGTAGTAGTAGGTCTGGTTCCCACGTTTCTTACCCACAATCGATGGCATATATGGGTAATACACTATTTGGTCAACCACGTCGAGTACCGACACGCACATCTATCTATGTCACCAACGGTTTTCGGCCCGTGCCATCGTCAACCGGGGCCAGTTCTAATCCAATAGCCAGGAAACTCCCGCTAGGGCGCGCCGCGCCAGGTCGCTCCGGGCTGTTCAGCCCTTTGCGTCGGACCAGCGCTCGATGACGCTGGTGTCGCAGACGAACCTCACCGTGCTCGAGCCGGTCCAGCGCCGGGCGCTCGCAGTCAGCGCGGCATCAACCGCGGCGGCCGTTTCAGCGGCGCCTTCAGCCGGGACGTGAATCAGCAGCTCGTCGTGCAGACACAGGACGATCCGGGCGCCGAGGTGTCGGGTGGTGAGCCGTACGGTCGCCGCCCACGCCTTGAACAGCTCGGCAGCCGCGCCCTGAATGACGGCATTGCGTGCGAAACGTCCCCGGCCCGCGACCATCGCCGGTAAGGACTCGACGGGAGCGCTGGCCGGGTTCTCCCACATCGGGATGCGCCGGCCACCATAGGTCCGGATCGCACGTGAAGCCACCCCCGAGTCATAGGCGCGTCCCAGGTAGGCCATGGCCGTGGGGTAAGCACGCTCCAGGTCTTTGAGGGCTTCGCCGGCGGCGCCGCTGGTCTGGCCGTACATGGCGGCCAGGACCGCGATCTTGGCCACCGGACGCTCAACCTTGAGGGCGGCGCCGACCGGAGCGTAGAGGTCATCGGCCTGGGTGGCTCGCGCGAAGCCCATGTCCCCGGAGACGGCGGCCAGGACCCTGGGTTCGATCTGACCGAGGTCGGAACGCACGAACACGTATCCGGGATGAGCCGCGACGGCCGGCCGCAACGTCGTCGGTAGGTTGTGAAGGCCGTTCTGCGCTGTCATCCGGCCGCCGGCGCCGTCACAGGCGGTCCATGCGCCACGTAGCCGATCGTCGGGGCCGATGTTGGTGTCGAGCCAGTGCCAGCCGTAGGTCGTCGCGATTCGTTCGGCCTTGCGCCAGGTCAGCAACGCCTCGACGAGCGGATGGGTGTCGCGGAAGGGTTCCAGCTGCCAGGCGCGGGTGTTGGGGACGACGACGCCGAGCGATGCCAGAAGCTCTCTGACCAGCACTGGGTTCCGTAGATCGGTGGCCTCCGCCCCGGGGGAATGAGATAGCACTCCGGCATCGCGGGCCGCACGCGTCTGCCGGGCGTGAGCCTCGTCGTGGGGTCGCGGGCCGGCCGAGCTCTCGATCAGCTGTTGCATGACCAGGCGGTCCACCGGCAGCCCGGTAGCGGCCAGTTCGACGCACAGCAGGGCGGCGGCCGACTCGGACTGGCCTGTGCTGAGCGCCCGCGGTGAGATCTCCGAGAGGGCAGTGATCTGCCGCATGGCGGTGTCGACGGCGGTGTCTGCCCACGCCACGGCACGCGTTGTCGAGCTTTGCCACGTCCCGGCGACGGCCTGCGGGCGCAGGTAACCGTCGGAGCGGACTGGACTCTCGGGGTCGCCGCGGTCGCCGGGGTCGTGCTTGGCGGCGAAGTCGAACAGGTCATCGCCGGCCGCCCTGGGCAGGTCCGAGGTGACCAGCCGGCTTGCGGCGGCCCACGCCAGGGCGGGGTCGGCGTCACGCCCGCCGGCCAGGATCCGATGCGCTTCGGCAATATCCCAGCACCTGTCCAGATGAATGCCTCTGAGGACCATCGGGTTCGCGTCAGCCTGCGCGGACCAGAACACCCAGCGCGGGTGTCGACCGGACTCCATGCGCGACACCTCCGCGATGATCTCGTCAGGGGTTCCCGCACGGCTCACGCCCTCGCCGGCCATAGCAGCCATCTGGCCCACGAAACAGACGGCGACAAGGTCGCCAGGAGGCTGTTGCGGGGGCATGCGACCATCCAACAGCAGTACAGGTCGTGAAGCCTGGTCGAAGGGTCTAGCGGGACACACGCCGCTGGTGGGAGGCTGCGGGATCGCGGCCGCAATGACGCGGCCCATTACGAAGTTGTTCCGGGAAGGCTCCACATGACGTCTGTTCGCCATCGTCTCAACGCTCGCCATCGTCTCAGCGCGGCCGTGATGGCTGCGCTACTGACCACGGGCGGCCTGACCGCCGTGGCCCTGGCCGGACCCGCGGTCGCGGATGGTCCTGGATCAGGCACGCCATGGGTGGCCAGCCTGGGCGACTCGTACATGTCCGGGGAAGCCGGCAGGTGGGCGGGAAGCTCCAACGTCTCGAGCTCGTATGCCGATGCCTTGGGCGGCACTGCCTATTTCGACAACGCTGGTAACACCGGTGAGCAGATCCCGCGCTGTCACCGCAGCAAGTCCCAGGAGTCGTACATCGGCGGGGGAGTCAACGGGCTGGACCTGGCCTGTTCCGGGGCAAAGACTTCGACCTTCACTTCCAGCGATGGCTACTTCAAACCGGGCCTCGACTTCTCTGACAATGGGGCCGGCCAACAGGGCCAGGCCGCAATGTTGCAGACCTTCGCGGCAACCCACAACGTCAAGATGGTTGTGGTCGGCATCGGCGGCAATGACTTCAACTTCGCGTCGATCGTTCAGACCTGCTTGACCGACTTCCTGGGATCGCCCTCCTGGTCCCCGAACTACTGCAACGACGACTCGTCGGTGGTGGCCAACTTCACCGCGGCCAACATCAGCGCGGTGCAGGCCAGGATTGCCACGGGTCTGCAGAACGTGCGTACCGCCATGCGGCACGCCGGATACACTGACTCAGCCTGGTCCACGGTCGTCCAGACCTATCCGTCGCCGATCCCGAACAGCACCGGCTTCAGATACAGCCAAAGCGGATACACGCGTCAGAGCACGGGCGGTTGCGGCTTGTGGAACAAGGACGCGGACTGGGCCAACGGCACTGCGCTGCCAACCATCAACGCCACTGTCAAGAACGCCATCACGGCATCGGGGGTCGGCGGCGTCAAGACCCTCGACCTGGCTTCGGCCTTCAACGGGCGCCGGCTCTGTGAGAACACCGTCGGCTTGTATGAAGAGAAGGGGCTGACCTCCTGGCAGCAGGCGGGCGCCGTGGACAACACCGAGTGGGTCAACCAGATCCGCACCGTCTCCACCATCGGGTCCAGCTACTTCGTGCAGGAGTCGCTGCATCCGAACTACTGGGCGCAGATGGGCCTGCGAAGCTGCCTGCGCCAGGTCTGGAACGGCGGTGTGGTCCGCGGTGGGTCCTGCACTATCTCCGGGACCGGACTGGTCGGAGGGGAACCGCGGATGGCCCTGAACTAGACGTGGGCTAGACGGGCGCCGTCGGGACCCTGTGTGATCGATAGCGTCGGACGGCCAGGATCGCAAAGAGCACGACCGAGCAGATTCCCAGGAGCAGTGGGGCGATGATGTTGAAGGCGACGAGTCGCCCCACTGCTGCGAGATCGAGACGTGGGCCCAGGTAGAGCGACGCGTCCACACCTGAGTCACTCACACACGAGATGCGGTATCGGCCCGCCGGGAGATCTTGCGGGGTCGAGGCAATGGCTACGAACGTACCGTGGCCGTTGCTCAGGGTGGTTCGCCCCGCGATGGGTCGGAGCTGTACCGCCCTGTCCGGGCCGGTCGCCGTGCAGGTCAGCTGCTCCGGTGGTGCCGTCCTCGGCATACAGCGTGAACCCGTCCGCGCCCACCGAGATCGACGAATCCGGTTGGTAAGCAACGAAGTCCGAGCGGACGAAATGCAGAAATGACGAGATGCCGAAGCCTACGAGAAGCAGTGCGGCGAGCATAAGGGAGCACGGCAGGACGAACCATGCACGAGACGGACCGCCCTGTCTGCCCGCCTTCCCCATAATCCGACGATAGACCGGTTCGGCCGTGTTCAGGTGGAGGCGCTGACCCGGATTTTGGAGGTGCTGGGCCGGATTTCGGAACCCCTCACCCGGGAAGATGCGACATTGCTCACAGCGCATTCGAGGAAGCCTGTCGCCGGCAGCAGGTTGTAGGTATGAGCAGCCCAACCAAAGGAGCCTCCGTGACAGACCTGTTCTCTCCCTATCAGCTCGGGCACCTCGAGCTCGCCAACCGCCTCGTGATGGCGCCGCTCACCCGCAACCGTGCCGGCGATGGTGAAGCTCCAACGGCGCTTGCCGCCGAGTACTACGGCCAGCGGGCGGCCGCCGGGCTCATCATCAGTGAGGGCACGCAGCCCTCTGCGATCGGACAGGGCTACCCGCACACCCCGGGTCTACACACCGACGAACAGGTCGCCGGCTGGACACTCGTCGCCGACGCGGTGCACGCACGGGGCGGCCGGATCTTTGCGCAGCTCATGCACGCAGGTCGCATCAGCCACCAGGTGATCACCGGCGTTCGTCCGGTCGCACCCTCGGCGGTCACGCCCGCCGGCGAGGTCTACACCGACCAGGGGATGAAGGCTTTCGAGGCACCCCGCGCCCTCGAGGCTGATGAGCTGCCGGGCGTAGTCGCGGAGTACGTCGACGCCGCGCGCCGTGCGGTGAAGGCCGGTCTCGACGGGGTCGAGCTGCACGCCGCCAATGGCTACCTGTTACAGCAGTTCCTCGCCGATGGCAGCAACACGCGAACTGACGGGTATGGCGGGTCCCCGCAGAACCGTGCGCGCTTCGTGGTCGAGGTTGCGGTCGCCGTTGCCGAGGCCATCGGCGCCGACAGAGTCGGGATCCGGATCTCGCCGGCCGGCATCTTCAACGACATACACGAAACCGAGACCGAGCAGACCTACGCCGCGCTGCTTGACGGGCTGAACCCATTGGGCCTGCTCTACCTGCACATCCTCGAGGGCCCGGACACCGACTTCCGGGAGCAGCTACGCAAGCAGTGGGATGGCACGGTCATACTCAACACCGGCTTTACCGGCCCGTCGGACCTCGCCACCGCCCAGGAGGCCATTGACACCGGCGCTGCCGACCTGTTCTGTATCGGCCGCGGATTCCTGGCCAACCCCGACCTTGTCGAGCGTCTGCGCATCGGCGCCGAGCTCAACGAGCCCGACATGGAGACCTTCTACGCCGGTGGCGCGAAGGGCTACACCGACTACCCTGTGATGTCGGCCGCACGCTCGCTCGCTGACACTCTTGAGCCTCAAACAGCCCCCCAAAGGCCCTCGACCGAATGAGGATCGGCGCAGCCGTTCTCCAGATACATGAGGGATCATCTATACACCTGAGGAAGAAGACTCGATGACGATCATCAAGGTCAACGCGATTACCGTGCCCGCGGAGGGCGGCGACGAACTGGCTCGCCGGTTCGGCGCCCGCGCCGGTGCGGTCGACGACCAGCCCGGTTTCGAGGGGTTCGAGCTGCTCAAGCCGACTGACGAGCGCAACACCTGGCTGGTCATTACCCGCTGGGCTGACGACGAGTCGTTCCAGGCCTGGGTGAGTTCGCCTGCGTTCGGGCATGGACACCGCCCCGAGACGGAGCAAGCCGACCGGCCCGCAGCGCCAAAGGTTGGTATGAGCAGTGAACTGTGGTCCTACGAGATTGCTGGGGGCTCCTCCCGTTGAGAATCGCCGTTACGGGTGGGTCGGGCAAGCTGGGGCGCACGGTGGTTGCCGTGTTGACTGCGGCTGGACATGAGGTTGTCACCCTCGACGCGCGGGGGCCTCGTGGTCCGGGATTGGTTCGGGTCGACCTTACGAACTACGGCGAGACGATCGATGCGCTCTTTGGCGAGAACGATCCCTCGGCCGGGCCCGAGCAGGCGGCGAAGCCGGCGTTCGACGCGCTCGTGCACCTGGCCGCCATACCCGCTCCCGGCATCCGCAGCGATGTGGCAACGTTCCACAACAACATCCTCAGTACGTTCAACGTGTTCCAGGGCGCTCGCCGGGCCGGCATCGCCAACATCGTGTACGCCTCCAGCGAGACGACTCTCGGGCTGCCCTTCGATGTGCCGCCGCCATACATCCCGGTCGACGAGGAGTACCCGGCCCGCCCGGAAAGCATGTACTCCCTGGTCAAACACCTTGAGGAGCAGATGGCCATCGAGCTGGTGCGCTGGGATCGGAACCTCAAGATCATCGCGCTGCGCTTCTCCAACGTGATGGACCCCGAAGACTACGCGGAGTTTCCTGGGTTCGAGGCGGACGCGGCGCTGCGCAAATGGAACCTCTGGGGCTACATCGACGGCCGCGACGGCGCACAAGCCGTACTGCAGGCCCTCGAGCTGGACACCACGGGTTTCGACCGCTTCATCATCGCCGCTGCAGACACTGTCATGTCACGGTCCAACGCAGAGCTGGTGGCTGAGGTCTTCCCCGGCGTACCGGTCACCCGCGAACTCGGTGAGCACGACACGTTGCTGTCGATCGACAAAGCCCGCCGCGTGCTCGGATACCACCCGCAGCACTCCTGGCGT
>Ga0208715_1000155_pt1 | contig 24308 bp, 18 predicted proteins | sample NGESurshal092012_3_FD_184473 | JGI IMG/M metagenome (GOLD analysis project Ga0208715, IMG submission 184473) | Arctic peat soil microbial communities from Barrow, Alaska - NGEE Surface sample 210 shallow-092012 (SPAdes) | ecosystem: Environmental > Terrestrial > Soil > Wetlands > Peat ... | reverse complement strand
CTGACCTGGCTTGCCGCGGCCGAGCGAGACCTGCGCGCCGCTCGCCATGCCCTGCACGCGGCGGTCCGTCGGGCGCGTCAGCGCGGACACAGCTGGCAGACCATCGGCGACCAGCTCGGGATCAGCCGGCAAGCCGCTCAACAACGCTTCGGCCAGCACTGCACCCAAGATCTACTGGGTCCGGTGTCCGGAACCTTTAGGGCACCCCAAACCCGCCAGGCCAGGAGTTCTGGGGCCAAGCCCTGCAGCGGTCCGAAGTGTTGGAGCTCACCGGCCTGCCAGGCGCCGTCGCAGACGGCGCCTGGCCACCATCGACGAAGAGATCAGCCGCCATCTCGATGACCTGGAGCTCCTCTGTCACCGCTGACCTCCTCGGAGTTGGTGCCGGATCAGCGTGGGATCCGCTCGCCGGTTCGTTCCCAGCCGGGGCGCTGGGCTCGGTTGCCCAGCTTTTCGTCCTTGCTCCGGTAGACGACGTAGGGCCGCCACAGGTACCCGATGGGCGCGCTGAATGCGTGCACGAGCCTGGTGAAGGGCCAGAGGGCGAACAGCAGGAACGCCGCGAGCGCGTGCAGCTGGAACCCGATCGGCGCCTGGCTCATGAGGTCTGGGTGCAGGTCGAGGCGGAAGATGCCGCGGAACCAGATCGAGACGCCTGTTCGGTAGTCATAGTGACCAAACATGTTCGCCACAACAGTGTTGACCATGCCGAGGATGATCACGGCCCCGAGCACGACGTACATCAGCTTGTCCATGCGGGTCGTTGCGCTGAAAACTGGCCCGACGGTGCGTCTGCGGTAGATCAGGATGAGCAGGCCAGCGACGGCGGCGAATCCGGCGAGGCCGCCCGAAACGACCGCGACGAAATGGTAGAGCGAGTCCGATATGCCGACGTCGTCCGTCCATCTCTCGGGAACACCCAGGCCGACGACGTGACCCAGTAACACCGCGACGATCCCGAAGTGGAACAGCGGGCTCCCCCACCGCAGCAAGCGGCGTTCGTACAGCTGGGAGGAGCGCGTGGTCCACCCGAACTTGTCGTAGCGGTAGCGCCAGTAGTGACCCACGACGAAGATCGCCAGGCAGGTGTACGGAACCGCGACCCACAGCAGCGTGTCGACCGGGCGGGTCATGTCCTGGCTGCCATGTAGTCGGGTGGTGCGAAGGGTTCGAGACCGACGTCCTCACCCGGCGGGCCGTCCGCGGCGAGCCGGCCGACGGCCTCGCGGTCGACGCCGGCCAGCGGCGGCAGGGTGGCGCTGATCGCGTTCAGCGCCTGGACGTATATCGAGTCCGCATCACCCAGAGCCAACCGCAGCAGCTCGAGGCCGGCCCGGTGCTCGAGCAGCAACCGCCTTCCGCTCTGCAGATCAGCGGTCGCCGCGAACTCCAGGAGCACGCACAGGTGGTCCGGCAGTTCGTCCGCGGTGAGCTCGACGCCCGCCGTCCGGTACGCCTGCTTGAAGCTCAACAGGGCGATACCCCGTTTGCGGGTGTCACCGTATGCGTAGTAGGTCAGGTAGAGACAGCAGCGGCGTCTGAGGTCGAAGGTGGAGACGTAGTCGGCGGCCAGCTCCGGGAGCGCGGTGGTGTTCAGGTGCTGGAGAAGGATCTCCAGCTGTTGGCGGAACGGGTCGCCGAGGGTGGTGGCGGCCTTGTGTAGGGCGGGGAGCCGGTCGACCAGTTTTTCGTCAGGATAGTCGAGCAGCAGGGCGGCGATGCGGTACACCACGGCTCGCTCGGTGTGTGGCCCGGATGCGTGGACTCCCGACCGCTTGTCGCGCTTCACGGGGTGGGCCCCGATCCGGCGGCCTCATCAGGTGACTCGGCCGGCGGAAGCAGGCCTGTCGGGGACCCCTGTCCATCCCAGTTGAGAAGGTTGACGCGGGACTGCTTGTCGGCGGGGGCGCCGAGGCGGTCCGTGGTCTGACGTTCCTTGAGGATGCGGAAGTTCTCGACGGCTAGGGGTGTCTCCCTGCCCGAACCTTCACCGAAGGGTCCGGAGCCGCCCATGCCGGGGCCGCCGTCGTAGTCCAGGCTGCACTCGGTGGTGAGCTCTTCGAGGTTGTGGGCCTGTTCGGCATGCCCGGTCGGGATGACGTAGCGCTCGTCGTACTTCGCCAGGGCCAGCAGGCGGTACATGTCGTAGATGGCCTCCTCGCTCATGCCGACGGCCGCGGGGATGGACCCGTCGGGCTCGCGGCCCATGTTGATGTCGCGCATGTAGGACCGCATGGCGGCCAGTCTCCGCAGCACGGTCTGGACGGGCGCAATGTCGCCGGCGCTGAACAGCTCGGCCAGGTACTCGACCGGGATGCGCAGCTGGTCGATGGCCGCGAACAGGGTCCGGGTGTCTTCCGCGTCGGCGGCGGTCTCCTTGACGACGTCGACGACGGGGGACAACGGGGGGATGTACCAGACCATTGGCATGGTGCGGTACTCCGGGTGCAGCGGGAGCGCCACCTCGAACCGGTTGATCAGCGCCCAGATCGGGGACCGCTGGGCGGCCTCGATCCAGTCTCGGGGGATCCCGGCCCGCTCCGCTTCCCGGATGACCTCGCCGTTGTTCGGATCGAGGAGGACGCTTCGCTGTGCCACGAGCAGCTGCTTTTCGTCCTCGACCGAGGCGGCGTCGAGCACCCGGTCGGCGTCGTAGAGGACGAGCCCGATGTACCGCAGTCTCCCCACACAGGTCTCGGAGCACACCGTCGGCAGGCCGACCTCGATCCGGGGGTAGCAGAAGGTGCACTTCTCGGCCTTGCCGGTGCGGTGGTTGAAGTAGACCTTCTTGTACGGGCAGCCGGTGACACACTTGCGCCAGCCGCGGCAGCGGTCCTGGTCGACCAGGACGATGCCGTCCTCGCTGCGCTTGTAGATCGCACCCGAGGGGCAGGACGCCGCACAGCTCGGGTTCAGGCAGTGCTCGCAGATACGCGGCAGGTAGAACATGAAGGTCTTGTCGAACTCCAGCTTGACCTTCTCCGACAGCTTCTTCAGCACCGGGTCGGCCGGCGCGAGCTCCGGTGCGCCGGCCAGGTTGTCGTCCCAGTTCGCACTCCAGGAGATCTTCATGTTCTCGCCGCTGATCAACGACTTCGGTTGCGCCACCGGGGTGCGTTGCTGCAGCGGGGCGGACGTGAGCGTCTGGTAGTCATACGTCCAGGGTTCGTAGTACTCCTGGATCGATGGCAGCTTCGGGCTGGAGAAGATGGTCCACAGGTTCTTCAGCCGGCCACCCGCCGTGAGCTTGAGCCGGCCGCGAGCGTTCAGCCGCCAGCCGCCCTGCCACTTCTCCTGGTCTTCGTAGGTGCGTGGGTAGCCCTGCCCGGGCCTGGTCTCCACGTTGTTGAACCAGACGTACTCCACTCCCGAGCGGTTGGTCCAGGCCTGCTTGCAGGTCACCGAGCAGGTGTGGCAGCCGAGGCACTTGTCGAGGTTCATCACCATCGCCATCTGGGCCATGACCCGCATCAGTACGTCACCTCCTGGTTGCGGCGGCGGATGACGGTGACCTCGTCGCGCTGGTTGCCGGTCGGGCCGAGGTAGTTGAACGCGAAGGAGAGCTGGGCGTACCCGCCGATGAGATGGCTAGGCTTGATCAGCAGCCGGGTCAGCGAGTTGTGCACTCCGCCACGCTTGCCGGACGTCTCGGCTAGGGGAACGTCGATCAGACGATCTTGGGCGTGGTACATGTAGACCGTCCCCTCAGGCATGCGATGGGAGACGATCGCACGGGCGACCACCACCCCGTTGCGGTTCACCGCCTCGATCCAGTCGTTGTCGCCGACGCCGACCTTGGCGGCGTCCTCCGTGCTCATCCAGATCGTCGGGCCGCCACGGGACAGGCTGAGCATGAGCAGGTTGTCCTGGTACTCCGAGTGGATGGACCACTTGTTGTGCGGGGTCAGGTACCGCACCGTGATACCCAGCGCGCCGTTGTCGCCGATCTGCGGTTCGCCGAACAGCGCCTGCATGTTCAGCGGCGGCCGGAAGACCGGAAGGTTCTCCCCGAGTTCGGCCATCCAGTCGTGGTCGAGGAAGAAGTGCTGGCGCCCGGTGAGCGTGTGCCAGGGCTTCAGGCGTTCGACGTTGATGGTGAACGGGGAGTACCTCCGGCCTCCGCTCTCGCTGCCGGACCACTCCGGCGAGGTGATGACCGAGATCGGCGCGGCCTGGGTGTCGGCGAACGTGACCTGCTTGCCTTCGTGCTCCTCGGCAAGGTCGGCCAGGCGCTGGCCGGTCCGCGTCTCCAGCGCCCGGAACCCATGGACCGCTAGGTGGCCGTTCGTCGTGCCGGACAGAGCGAGGATCGCCTCGCAGGCGTGGACGTCGCGGGCGAGCGAGGGTCGTCCGTCGGCCACACCGCCGTGGACCGTCCCGTTCTTGTGCCGCAGGTAGTCGATCTGCGTGTCGACCTCGAAGGTGACGCCCTTGGTGGTGGCGCCCAGCGTGTCGAGCAACGGCCCGAGAGCCCCCATCTTCTCGGCCACAGCGCCGTAGTCGCGTTCGACGACCACCAGCTTCGGCATGGTCGCGCCGGGGATCGGTTCGCAGTCACCGGCTTTCCAGTCCCGCACCCGACCGTGCGGGTTGGCCATCTCGTCGGGAGTATCGTGCGCCAGCGGTACGGCGACGACGTCCGTGCACACTCCGAGGTGCCGCGCCGCCAAGGTGCTGAAGGCGCGGCCGATCGTGGCGAAGGCGTCGAAGTCGGTGCGGGTCTGCCATGGCGGGGCGATCGCCGGGTTGAACGAGTTGACGAAAGGATGCATGTCCGTCGTGTTCAGGTCGTGCTTCTCATACCACGTAGCCGCGGGGAGCACGACGTCGGAGAAAAGCGTCGTGCTGGTCATCCGGAAATCCAGTGACAGCAACAGGTCGAGCTTGCCGGTCGGTGCCTCCTCATGCCAGACCACGTCCTTCGGCCGAGCGACGGTCGGCGCCTCCTCGGCCCGCAAGGACGAGTCCGTGCCCAACAGGTGCTTGAGGAAATACTCGTTGCCCTTGCCCGAGCTGCCGAGCAGGTTGGCCCGCCACACGGTGAGCACGCGCGGGAAGTTCGCCGGCGCGTCCGGGTCCTCGGCGGCGAACCGCAGCCGCCCAGCCGTGAGCTCTCGCGGGACGTACTCCCCCACCGGCAGGCCCGCGGCCGCCGCGTCGTCGGCCAGCTGCAACGAGCTGCGGTCGAACGTCGGGTAGGACGGCATCCAACCCATCCGCGCCGACTGCGCGAGGACGTCAGCCGTCGTCTTGCTCGCCAGCTGCCCCCCAGCGTTGGCCGACGCCAACGTGTCGGCGCCGAACGCGTCGTAGCGGAACTGATCGGTGTGCAGGTACCAATACGCGGTCTGGATCATGTGCCGCGGAGGCCGGGACCAGTCCAAGGCATTGGCCAGTTGGGTGTAGCCGGTGAGCGGGCGGACCTTCTCCTGCCCGACGTAGTGCGCCCAGCCGCCACCGTTGACCCCTTGGCAACCGGTCAGCGTTGTCAGGGTGAGGAAACTGCGGTAGATCGTGTCGGAGTGGAACCAGTGGTTCGTACCGGCCCCCATGATGATCATCGAGCGGCCGTGGGACTCCTCCGCGTTGGCGGCGAACTCCCGTCCGATGCGCTCGGCCTTCTCGGCGGGGACCCCGGTGATGCCTTCCTGCCACGCCGGCGTGCACGGTTGCGTCGGGTCGTCGTACCCCGTCGGCCATACGCCTGGAAGCCCGTGGCGGCCCACGCCGTACGCCGCCAGGAGCAGGTCGAACACCGTGGTCACGAGGTGCTCGCCGACGCGTCGCACCGGCACACCTCGATGGACGACGTCCGCGGACCCGTCGACGGCGTCGAAACGCGGTAGATCCAGCGGCACCGACTCGCTGCGGCCGTCAGGCCCGGGGCCGTCGGCGCTCAACAGCGGGACGGTGTCCCCTAGGTCAAGGTTCCACCTGCCGACACCTTCGGCACCGAAGCGGAACCCCAGGGACCCGTTGGGCACGACCGGGGCTCCGGTCGAGGCGTCGAGCATCACCGTCATGAAGTCCGAGTGCTCGCTGCCGTCTGCGAGGTCCGAGGCGGTCAGGAACTTGCCCGGTACGTAGGAGTCCCCGCGCTGCTCGAGGCACACCAGGAACGGCAGGTCGGTGTAGCGCTTGACGTACTCGTCGAAGTACGGGGTAACACGGTCGACGAAGAACTCCTTCAGCGTGACGTGGCCCATGGCCATCGCCAGCGCACCGTCGGTGCCCGGGGCAGGGGCGAGCCACTCGTCGGCGAACTTCACGTTGTCCGCGTAGTCGGGGGCGACCGCGATCACCTTCTGACCGCGGTAGCGCGCCTCCGCCATCCAGTGGGCATCCGGGGTCCGGGTGACAGGGATGTTGGATCCCCACATGATCAGGTACCCGGCGTCCCACCAGTCCCCGGACTCCGGCACATCCGTCTGGTCGCCGAACACCTGGGGGGAGGCCACGGGCAGGTCGGCGTACCAGTCGTAGAAGGAGAGCATCGCGCCGCCGATGAGGGAGTAGAAGCGCGACCCTGACGCGTGGGACACCATCGACATTGCCGGGATCGGCGAGAACCCCGCGATGCGGTCTGGGCCGTATTCCTTGATGGTGTGCACGTGCGCCGCCGCGACCATCTCGACCGCCTCGTCCCAAGAGGCACGCACCAGGCCGCCCTTGCCGCGGACAGCCTTGTAGCGCTTCGAACGGATCGGATCGGACACGATGTCGGCCCAGGCACGAACCGGATCACCCGTGCGAGCCTTGGCCTCCCGGTACATCTCGAGCAGGAGCCCGCGCACGTAGGGGTATCTGACCCGGGTCGGCGAGTACGTGTACCAGGAGAACGCCGCCCCACGAGGACAGCCGCGCGGCTCGTACTCCGGGCGGTCCGGCCCCACCGACGGGTAGTCGGTCTGCTGCGCCTCCCAGGTGATGATGCCGTCCTTGACATACACCTTCCACGAACAGGACCCGGTGCAGTTGACCCCATGGGTGGAGCGCACCACCTTGTCGTGGCTCCAGCGGTCGCGGTAGAAGATGTCCGCGTCCCGGCCGCCGATCCGGTGCAACGTGCGCAGGTCTTCGGAGACCTCACTCTTGCGGAAGAACCGCCTCAGCTTGAGCAGAGACTCGGTGACCTCGTCATCCAGACCTGGGCTGTGGGGGGGCAGGGTCGTCATGCCTGCACCGCGGCCGGGCGTCGCACGACGGCGGCCGTGAAGGCGAGCGTTACCAGCGCGACCAGCGAGAGCAGGACCAGGCCCAGGCCGTAGGAACCGGAGCGGTCGTAAATCGAGCCCATGACCAGCGGCGGGACGAAGCCGCCGAGACCGCCCGCGGCCCCGACCAGGCCGGTGACCGCGCCGACCATCCCGGCCGGGCTACGTTGGGCGACGAGAGCGAACACCGCGCCAGCCCCCGCGCCCAGCGCGGCCGCCATCGACAGGAAAGCGACAGTCCCGAGCGGTATCAGCCCCGGGGTGGTTCCCTGGACCGCAGCGCCGATCACGACCACGGTGAGTGCACCGATGAGAACTGGAGAGGGTGTGAACCGGTCGGACAGCCAGCCACCCACCGGCCGCATCAGCACCGCCACCAGGACGAAGCCCGCCATGCGGTTCGCCGCATCGGCCTGAGCCAGGCCGTACCCCGTCTTCAGGTACGTCGGGAGGTAGACGGAGAAGGCCACGTAGCCGCCGAAGGTAACCGCATACAACGCCGAGGCTTGCCAGGTGATCGGCGTGCGCAGCGCAGCCGCCAGCCGCGTCGTCACCCGCTGCGTGGGCAGCTGGCGTCCGGGGGCGTCGCGCAGCAGCAGCGTCGCCACCACGCCGTACGCCGCCAGCACGACGGCGGTCAGCACGAACGGGGCGGCGATGCCGTGCGCCGCCGAGAGCTTGACCGTCGTCAGCGCGCTGATCGCCGTCCCTCCCATGCCGGCCCCGAAGACACCGATGGCCGTGCCGCGACGCTCGGGGGCGAACCACGCGTTGACGAACGGCACGCCGACCGCGAAGGCGGTTCCCGCGATACCGAGGAAGAAACCGCCGACAAGCAGGCCGGCAAACGAGGAGTGTCCGACGAAGCCCAGGTACAGCACCGGCACGATGGTTGCGAACGACACGGCAGGAAACATCACCCGGCCGCCCAGCCTGTCGGTGAGGGCTCCAACCGGGACGCGGCCCAGGGCGCCCACGATCACCGGTACGGCGACGATCAGCGCCTGTTGGAACGAGGTCAGGTGCAGCGAGTCCTTCAGCTTCGGCGCGAGCGGGCTGAGCAGCGCCCAAGCCCAGAAGTTCATGGCGAAGCCGACCGTCGCCAGGGCGAGCATCAGGCCCGCTGACCCGCTCCGGGTGGTCGCCGGTGTCGGCGCCGGGACCGGCTTCTGCGCGCTCATAGCACTCGCTCCTCGATCGATGGGGTGAAACGGGGTCGGCGGCCGGCACGGAGGTCTCGCCCAGCCGAACAAGGCAGGGACCGCGGCCGTCCAGGGCGGGCACCAAGCTGACCCTGGTCCGGGTGCCGATCTCCTCGAGGACGCCGGTGAGCAGGCCCAGGTGGACACCGCAGACCATCTCCGGCTACACCGTCGCCAGCTCGCGGGCGTGCGGCACCTGGCCGGTGTTCTTCGCTATGAACGTGTACGTGCCAGCGGGGAACTTCGTTCTGGACAGGTTGATCTTGAATTGGTTTTGGTCCTGGTCGCGGCCGGCTGCGAGCCGGTATTCGTCGAGAAGGCCGGCAGGCTCGCCCGGCGACCCGCGTATCCTGCATGCCGCCCTGGTCTACGTGAACACCCTCATGATCCAGGACGTGCTCGCCGAGCCGGCTGGGCCAGGGCCGGCCCCTCGGTGGCGGACCGGCGCGGCCTGACCCCGCTGTTCTGGGCGCACCTGCTGCCCTACGGCGAGCTCCGCCTCGACATGACCCCTCGGCTGGCCCTCGGCGCCGTCGGCATCGGATGACCGCCCCGGAGTTGTCAAACTGCTGCAACGTGTCGGCTGTGCCGCTTCCGAACCCTCAAGTCCGCCGTACCCGCGGGCTCCCGCAGTGCCAGCCGATGTTGCGCCGCGTCCGCAGACGCTCGTTCGCGAGACACCCATCTCGATTCTTCCGCAGGACAGACGTGAAACACTACCTGTGTCCGCGTCTGCGTCACGTGCTCGGGGTTTGCGCTACGGTCCGGCAGTGCGGATCGGCTACGCCCGTAAGCCGGGCATGAGACATGTCCATGCGTGTCGATGTCGCGGTTCAGGCTCGCCGTCCATTTCCCCGTGTCGGCTCTAATGATCTCCGCGGGTCTCAGTGCTGGAGCTGCTGGAGCTAGCCAGTTTCGGGTTTCGGGTCAATATGTCCGAGCTAGTTGGGGCTGTTGCCAACCCTGAGTTGCGACTAGCAGCGGACCTCTCTTCGTCTCGGGTCATGAGGACCTACTTCAGCTGAGCACAGCCTGCCTGCCGACCGAGTGGAAGGCTGCACCGTGTGCACGTCATCGTCGAGACCGAGCGCCTGCTGTTGCGCCAGTTCACCCATGACGACCTGGAACACCTCGTTGCCCTGGATGCCGATCCGGCGGTGATGCGCTCCATCAACGGCGGGCGGCCGACGCCGCGAGCAAGAATCCGCGATGAGATTCTCCCGGCTTTTCTCGGCTACTACGAGCGAGGCGAGGCCGATGGCTTCTGGGCGGTCGTTGACCGCACCGGCGGGGACTTCCTCGGCTGGCTGCACTTGCGCCCGGCTCCCGACGCGCCCGTCGACGAACCGGAGCTCGGCTACCGGCTGACAGCCGCTGCTTGGGGCCGCGGTCTGGCCACCGAAGGATCGCGCGCACTCATCGACCGCGGGTTCCGCCAGTACGGGGTGCGGCGCGTCGTGGCCTCGACCATGGCGGTCAACACGGCCTCGCGGCGGGTGATGGAGAAGCTCGGGATGCGGCTCGTCGGCACTGGCCACCGGCAGTGGCCGGAGCGCATTGAGGGCGATGAGTACGATGCAGCGGACTACGCGCTCGACCGGATGGACTGGGAACGCCGTACTCAGCTGAAGCCGTGACGAGGGCTTGGGCCGCGGCCGGCCCAGCGAAGGGCGGCGACGAAGCGGGCGGCGGCGAAGCGGCTAGCGACCAGCGCGGCCGCGAACAGGAGCGCGGCACCTTGGTCGGGGCGGTGCTGGAACTCGACGTCGGCGCGCCTGGGCACGGCGGGTTCTGCGTGGCCCGGCACGACGGTCGGGCGGTGTTTGTGCGGCATGCGCTGCCAGGGGAGCGAGTACGGGCGGCGGTCACCGAACAGCGTCGCAGCTACCTGCGGGCGGACGCGGTCGAGGTCACCCGGGCCTCCCCGGACCGGGTGACGCCGCCCTGCCGGTACGCCGGACCCGGCCGATGCGGCGGCTGCGACTGGCAGCACGTGCGCCTGGACGCGCAGCGGCGGCTGAAGGCGACCGTCGTGGCCGAGCAGCTGCGCCGGCTGGCCGGTCTGGACGTCGAGGTGGTCGTGGAGCCCGTGTCCGGCAGCTCGGACGGGCTCGGCTGGCGGACTCGGGTCGCCTTCGCGGTCCGCCCGGACGGGGTCGTCGGCCTGCGCCGGCACCGCTCGCACGCTGTGCAACCGGTCGGGCGCTGCCTGATTGCCTCGCCCGGCGTGGAGGCGGTCGGCGCGGAGCGGGTGCGCTGGCCCGGAGTCGCCGCGGTGGAGGTGATCGCCTCGGCCGGCGCGGGGGAGCGGGCTGTGATCGTCACCCCGCGACGGCGGGGCCGGATCGCCGTGCCGGTGAGCGATCCCGAGCTGGCGGTGTCGTTCACCCCGTTGCCCGGGAGTCGGCGGCGGTCGCGCCCCGCTCGGGCGGGCGTGCACGAGGTCGCCGCCGGCCGGCGCTGGCAGGTCAGCGGCACCGGCTTCTGGCAGGTCCATCCGGGCGCTGCAGACGTTCTGGTCGAGGCGGTGGCGCAGATGCTGCAGCCGCGGCCGGGGGAGACCGCGATCGACCTCTACAGTGGTGTGGGGCTGTTCGCGGCCGTCCTGGCCCGCCACGTCGGGCCGGCCGGCTCGGTCGTCGCCGTCGAGGCCGCCGCCAGCGCCGTCGCGGACGCGCGGCACAACCTGGCCGACCTGCCCCAAGTGCAGGTTCGTCGGGGGCGGGTGGACGCCGCTGCAGTGGACCGATGGCGGCCGGCCGCCGACCTGGTGGTGCTCGACCCGCCGCGCTCCGGCGCGGGGCCGACGCTGGTGGCCGCGCTCGCGGGACTGCGCCCACGGGCCGTCGCCTACGTCGCCTGCGACCCGGCGGCGCTGGCCCGCGACGTGGCGGCCTTCGCCGCGGCCGACTACCGGCTGAGCCGGCTGCGGGCCTTCGACCTCTTCCCGATGACCGCGCACGTGGAGTGCGTGGCCCTGCTCGCACCGGACGGGCCCCGATGACCGCCGGTCAGCGCCCACCTCGGCGGCCCGACGTGTCGCCCGGGTGGCCGCCGGAGGTCCCGCCGCCGCAGGTCCCGGACTGGACCCGACGCGCGGTCGCCTGGCTGTTCGACCTGTGTCCGCCGGACTACCGGGCGCATGACGTCCTCCGGCGCCATCCCGTCGTCCTGGCTCGGTTCGCCGCCGGCCATGTCCGCGCCGGCGTGGCCGCGGCCCGCGACGGCCTGGCCACCGTTCGGGCGGACCTGCGCGGAGTCGTGCCGCCCGAGGCGGTCGAGGCGGCGGTGGCCGCCTACGAGCGGGAGGGGGTTCGGCTGGCGGCCGCCGCCCGGTCTGTGGACCTCATTGATGCTGCGCTCCGCGGTTATCGCTACGTGCCCCGGCTCTGATTTGGCGGGGCTGAGGAGTTGGGCCGTGGCCAATGGAGCGATCAACTTGGGAGAAGCCGAACGTTTGAATGCTCGGCCCCTTGCCTGGCCCGAGTTTCTCCACAACTTGAGAATGGGTGGCGCCTACGCCAGGCTTTGCCGTCGTGATGACCGAGAGCACCGGCTCCCCGGCTCCCCGGCTGCACTGCGTGCCGGCAACCGGGCTCGAGTCATCGGCGTCCTGCACGAGCACGGCGAGATGACCCAGGCTGCGCTGGCCCGGGCGACGGGTCTGTCACCGGCGACCGTCTCCAACATCGTCCGCGAGCTGCGGGGCGCCGGGACCGTCGACGCTGTCCGCGGCAGTGCCGGCCGTCGGGGAGTGCAAGTCCTTTGCTCAACTCGGCGCCACCACGGACACCGGCGGCGCGGCGCCCGCCCCGGTCTTGGCCGACAGCGGTGCAGCGCGATGCTGACGGTGCTCATGTCGGTGCCCATCTCGGGGCCCGGCCGGCTCCGTCGAACGCACGATCGCATCCATCGCGGACGTCCCCCACCGGTCGGGTCAGCGGCCCATGCAATGCGCAGCCAGTGCCGCCCTGAGCCACGAACCCCGTCGTACCATCCAAATGGAGGATTCATGAGGACCCACGTCAGACGCGCCCCGGGCGCGCTCGCCGTTACGTTGCTCGCCGCCGGCCTTGCCGCGGCTGGCTGCGGCAGCAGCAACAGCACCAGTTCGAGCAGCTCGACTCCCAGTACCTCCGGCTCCGCCAGTGCCGGCAAGAGCGGGACGATCGCGCTGCTGCTGCCCGAGACCAAGACCACGCGCTACGAGTCGGCCGACCGGCCGTTCTTCACCGACAAGATGAAGGCGCTCTGCGCCGACTGCAAGGTGGTCTACTCCAACGCCAACCAGGACGCGGCGCTGCAGCAGAATCAGGCCGACCAGGCAATGACCAACGGTGCCAAGATTCTGGTGCTCGACCCGGTCGACTCCGCTTCCGCCGCATCCATCGTGGCCAAGGCCAAGGCGCAGAACGTGCAGGTGGTCTCCTACGACCGCCTGATCACCAGCGCTCCGATCGACTACTTCGTCGGCTTCGACAGCGTCAAGGTGGGTCAGCTGCAGGGCCAGGCCCTGCTGGACAAGCTGACCAAGGACGGCACGGCGACCACCGGGCAGATCGTGTGGATCAACGGAGCGCCGACGGACAACAACGCCAAGCAGTTCAAGCAGGGCGCCCACAGCGTGCTGGACGGTAAGGTCAAGATCGCCAAGGAGTACGACACCCCGGACTGGAGCCCGGACAAGGCACAGTCTGAGATGGAGCAGGCGATCACCGCGGTCGGTAAGCAGAACGTCGTCGGCGTCTACGCCGCCAACGACGGCACCGCCGGCGGTGCCGTGGCCGCGATGAAGGCTGCGGGCATGTCGCAGCTGCCGGTCACCGGTCAGGACGCAGAGATCGCCGGTCTGCAGCGACTGCTCTCGGGCGACCAGTACATGACCGTCTACAAGGCAGTGAAGCCAGAGGCCGAGGCGGCCGCTCAGCTCGCCTATGTCCTGCTGCAGGGCAAGACGCCGGCCAACGCCAGCGGCGTGCAGAACAACGGCAGCAAGGACGTTCCGTCGATCCTGTTGGACGTCCAGTCGATCACCAAGGCGAACGTCAACGTGCCGATCAAGGATGGCTTCCGGTCGGCGAGCGACGTCTGCACCGCGCAGTACGCCGACGCCTGCAAGGCGGCCGGCATCTCCTAGAGCGACCGCAGCGGGAGGCGGCCGCCTGGCCGCCTCCCGCTGGCCTCCTCCGACGTAGGCAAAGGATGTGGTCCATGAGCGCGCCGATCCTGTCGATGCGCGGCATTTCCAAGCGCTTCGGCGCCGTGCAGGCACTCGAAGACGTCGACTTCTCGGTGGCGACCGGGGAGGTGGTGGCGCTCGTCGGGGACAACGGGGCCGGCAAGTCGACGCTGATCAAAGCGATGTCGGGGGTCGGTCCGGCCGATGACGGCGTCATCTCCTTCGACGGGCAGCCGGTGACGATCAACCGTCCGCAGGACGCCACCGCGTTGGGGATCGCGACCGTCTACCAGGACCTCGCGCTGTGCGACAACCTCGACGTGGTGAACAACCTCTTCCTTGGCCGGGAGGAGCGGTTGGCCGGTCCAGGCCAGCCCGTCGGCTGGATGGACGAGATCGACATGGAGCGCCGCGGCAACGAGCTGCTGCAGACGCTGTCCGTGCGGATTCCGAGCGTCCGGATCCAAGTGGCCTCGCTGTCCGGTGGCCAGCGCCAGTCGGTTGCGATCGCCCGCTCGCTCATCGGAGAGCCCAAGGTGGTGCTGCTCGACGAGCCCACCGCCGCCCTCGGCGTCGCCCAGACCGCCCAGGTGCTCGACTTGGTCCATCGGCTGCGCGAGCGCGGTCTGGCGGTGGTGGTCATCAGCCACAACCTGGCCAACGTCTTCGCCGTGGCCGACCGGATCCACGTGTTGCGGCTGGGAAAGAACGGCGGCGACTTCAGCGTCGGTACCGTCAGCCAAGAGAAGATCGTCGCCGCGATCACCGGCGCCACCGGCGAGGACGACGGTGGCGTCGGCCGCCGTCCCGGCCTTCCCCCCACCGCCGAAGGAGCGGTTCGATGACTGAGCAGGACAGCGCACCGCCGTCGGTACCCCCGACCAAGGCCAACCGGTCGGCGCCGCAACCGGCCGAGTTGGACCCCCGGCTGCTCGTGCAGGGAGCCGGCATCGGTGGCTACCTCACCGTCCTGCGCCGACGAATCACCGGCGGAGAGCTCGGGTCGCTCCCGGTCATCATCGGTCTGATCGTGATCTGGGCCATCTTCCAGACCCAGAACAGCAACTTCCTCACCCCTGGCAATATCACGAACCTGATGCTGCAGCTCGCAGCCACCGGCACCATCTCGGTCGGGATCGTTCTCATCCTGCTGTTGGGTGAGATCGACCTGTCAGTCGGGTCGGTCAGTGGCCTGTGTGCCTCGATCATGGTCGTGCTGAACGTCAAGCACGGGTACGGCGCGGTCACCGCCGTGCTGCTGGCCTTGCTGGCCGGCGCCGCGATCGGAGCCTTCCACGGGTTCGTCTTCACTCGCTTCGGTGTACCCGCCTTCGTCGTGACGCTGGCCGGCCTGATCGGCTGGCAGGGCGCCCAGTTACAGGTGCTCGGCAAGGAGGGCACGATCAACCTGCAGTACGGCAAGGGGATCTCGAAGCTCACCTCTACGTTCTTCAGCCCGGCGATCGGCTGGGGGCTGGTCATCGTCGTGGCGGTGGGCTACACCCTCGTGCAGCTCAACGAGTACCGGGCTCGCACCCGGGCCGGCCTACTGCCCCGACCGATGGTGGAGATCATCGTCCGGTCCGCGGTGGTCAGCGCGGCACTGCTGGCCGCCGTCGCCGTCCTCAACCAGGACCGGGGCTTGCCGCTTGCCTTGTTGATCTTCTTTACCCTGGTGGTGCTATTCGACCTGATGATCAAACGCACCCGGTACGGCCGGCACATCCTGGCCGTCGGGGGCAACATCGAAGCCGCCCGCCGAGCCGGCATCTCGGTCAGCGGTATCCGGCTGTCCGTGTTCATCATCGCCTCGACAATGGCGGCCGCCGGCGGGGTGCTGGCCGCGTCCCGGTTGATTGCCGTCAACCAGAGCAGCGGTGGGGGTGACGTGCTGCTCAACGCGATTGCGGCGGCCGTCATCGGCGGCACCAGCCTGTTCGGTGGCCGGGGCAGCGCCTACTCCGCCCTGCTCGGCATGCTCGTCATCCAGTCCATCTCGAACGGGATGGACCTGCTCGGCAAGTCGACCCCGGTCAAGTTCATGATCACCGGAGCGGTGCTGCTGGCCGCGGTCATCCTCGACTCGCTGTCCCGCCGGGGCCGGCAGTCCAGCGGTCGCGCATGAGTGATCCGGTGTGACTGACCAACGCATGCTTGCCCGGTCCCCGATGTACGTCGGGCTGCTGCTGCCACCGGCGTCTAGACTCGCCGTGGGACGTAACCAGTCCCGAGGCCGCCCGCGGGGAGGTCGGTCAAGGCAGGAGGACGGGCACCGTGGGCTTGCTGGCGTCGATCCACGGCCCGGATGACCTCAAGGCGCTCGACCCGGCGAAGCTGCCTGACCTGGCGGCGGAGATCCGCGACTTCCTGGTTGATGCGGTGTCGCGCACCGGCGGCCACCTCGGCCCGAACCTCGGGGCGGTGGAGCTGACGCTGGCGCTGCACCGGGTCTACGACTCGCCACGCGACCGAATCCTGTGGGACACCGGTCACCAGGCCTATGTCCACAAGATCCTCACTGGTCGCCAGGGCGGCTTCGCCCGGTTGCGTCAGCAGGGCGGCCTGTCCGGCTACCCCAACCAGGCCGAGTCCGAGCACGACGTGATCGAGAACAGCCACGCCTCGACCGCGTTGTCTTACGCCGACGGGCTGGCCAAGGCCTACGCGGTGCGCGGCGAGCGTGACCGGTCGGTGGTCGCCGTGGTCGGGGACGGCGCGCTGACCGGCGGCATGGCCTGGGAGGCGCTGAACAACATCGCGGCCGCTGACCGGCCGGTGGTTATCGTCGTCAACGACAACGCGCGGTCCTACGCCCCCACGATCGGTGGCCTCGCCGACCACCTCGCCGCGCTGCGGATGTCCCCGAGCTACGAGCAGGTGCTCGACGTGGTCAAGAGCGTCCTCGGCCGGACGCCGCTGGTCGGCCAGCCGCTCTACGAGGCGTTGCACGGGATCAAGCGGGGGCTCAAGGACCTGGTTCAACCTCAGGTGCTGTTCGAAGATCTTGGGCTGAAGTACCTCGGTCCGATCGACGGCCACGACGTGGCCGCCGTGGAGTACGCGTTGCGTCGGGCGCGAGACTTTGGTGGGCCGGTCATCGTCCACTGCGTGACCCGGAAAGGATTCGGCTACCAGCCGGCGGAGGACGACGAGACCGACTGCTTCCACGGGGTGAGCGTGATGGACCCCGTCACCGGCAAGCCGCTCTCCCTCGGTGCGCGCAGCTGGACCAAGGTGTTCTCCGAGGAGATGGTCCGGATAGGCGCCGCCGACCCGACCGCGGTCGCGGTGACCGCCGCCATGCTGGCGCCGGTCGGCCTGGCCGGGTTCGCCGCGGCGTACCCGGATCGGGTCTTCGATGTTGGCATCGCCGAACAGCATGCGGTCACCTCCGCCGCTGGTCTGGCCCTGGGCGGCCTCAAGCCGGTGGTCTGTGTCTATGCGACCTTCCTCAACCGGGCCTTCGACCAGGTGCTGATGGATGTCGCCCTGCACCGGCTGCCGGTGGTGTTCGTGCTGGACCGAGCCGGGGTGACCGGGGAGGACGGACCGAGTCACAACGGCATGTGGGACATGTCGATCCTGCAGGTTGTGCCCGGCCTGGCGATCGCGGCGCCGCGCGACGGCGCCCGGCTGCGCGCGCAGCTGACCGAAGCGGTGGCTCGGACGGCCGGCCCCACTGTCGTGCGCTTCCCCAAGGGCGCGGTGGGCGCGGACATCCCGGCGGTGGCTCGGCAGGGCAACGTCGACGTACTGAGCCGGTCCGGCGCGCCCGACGTCCTGTTGGTGAGCGTCGGTGCGATGGCCAGCACCGCGTTAGAAGTGGCCGACCGGGTGGGCCACCACGGCATCGGCGTGACGGTGGTTGACCCCGGCTGGGTCAAGCCGTTGCCGCCCGAGCTCGTCGAGCTTGCGATGGAGCACTGGTTGGTCGTCAGCGTCGAGGACAACAGTCGGGTCGGCGGCGTCGGAGCCGCGCTGGCTCAGCTGCTGCGCGACCAGGAGGTGGACACGCCGGTGCGCGACTTCGGCATCCCACCGGAGTTCCTGGCGCAGGGCAGTCGGGCCGAGGTGTTGGCAGCGGCCGGGCTCACGGCGCAGAGCATCGCCCGGCGGGTGGTGGAGTCGGTCGCCCGGCGGGAACCCGGGCTGCTGGACGAGGCGCAGGCCTCGGCGGAGCGGGCCGACGAGGCCTGACGCCCGGTCAGCGGTCGAGCACGCTGCGACCGCCGGGACGGCCGAAGGGACGGCCGCTGGCCCGGTCCCGCAACGCGATCTGGGCGGGCCGACCACCTGCTGGTGCTTGGGTCACCTCGTGGGCGGTCACGAGCAGTGGACGGACGAAGCCTCGCGTCGGCGGGTCGGTGGCCGCCGCGGCCGCGATTGCGAACGCCGGGTCGATGTGCGACAGGTCCAGCCAACCGCGCGAGCGCATTGGTACGGCGACCGGGCACATCCCTTGGGAGTTGGCGCACAAGGCCGTCCGGAAGGCTGTCGATCCCAACAGCGTCACCACGTCGCAGTCGCCCATCGGGCGCAGTGGCGCCTTCGGGTTGCGGATGAAGCGGGCCGCGGCCATGGCGCCCATCCGGTCCAGATAGTGACGCGCGGCCGGCCACCAGCCAGCTGCGGGCACCTCCGCGGTCGCCAACAGCTCCGGGCCGACCACCTCGACGTCGTCGGGTCGGCTCGGGTCCAACCCGACAAAGCCGATGCCGAGGTCCAGTGCGCCGCCGAGCACCCGCTGACGCACCCAGTTGGCGCCAGGATGCAGCTCGCTGTCGACGGGGACGCCTACCGGCCGAGCCCGTTCCGCCAGGTCACCCAGCGACCGGTCGGCGAGCCAGCGTCGCTGTCCCACCCAGCGCGCCAGCCGGTCGCGGCCGAGGGCTGACTCGGGGCTGGCGCCGGCGAGCGCCTGGTGGCATTCGGCCCAGGGCAGCTGTACCGGTGGCTGCCCGGCGACTACCGCACCATCTGGGCTCGCCACGACGTCGAGGTCGTACAGCACGCTCACAGCCAGGACGCATCGGCGCAGCTCGACGGTCGAAGGGGCTGTCACTTCTTGACGGTACCCAGGGACGGGGGCGGGCACCGGGCCATGTGGGCGAACCACCGCGCGGCGAAGTTGCGCCAGCCGGCGGGTCGAAATGCGTAACTGCGCCCGTGTCGACCAGCGAGCCTCTATGGTCGCGTGAGCGGTGTGATCGGAGTCACAGCCGCGACGGTGGCGAACTGGCGGTGCACTTGATGGTCCTTGCCCGGGAGGCGTCCGCATGCTTGCGGTGAACGACCTCGGGGTGTCCTACGGGGGAGCGGTTCGGGCGCTGCGGGGAGTCAGCGTGGCGGTCGACGGTGGGGAGGTCGTCGCCGTACTCGGTTCCAACGGCGCCGGCAAGAGCACGTTGCTGCGGGCGCTGTCCGGGACCCTGCGGATGCACAAGGGCACCGTTGATTCCGGCGGCATCACGTTTGACGGGCATTCGTTGCTCGGTCGTGACCCGGCGGCCATCGTCGCGGCCGGGTTGGTGCAGGTGCCGGAGGGACGGCGGATCTTCGGGCGACTCACCGTCGAGGAGAACCTGCGGGCCGGCGGCATGGGCTCCCGGGACAAGGGGGCCAAGGCCAAGGCCAAGGCCCGGGAGCGCGTGTACGAGATGTTTCCCCTGCTGGCCGAGCGGCGCGCCGGGCGAGCGGTGCTGCTCTCCGGCGGCGAGCAGCAGATGCTCGCCATCGGCCGGGCGCTGATGGCCGCACCGAAGCTGCTGCTGCTCGACGAGCCCTCGCTGGGCCTCGCGCCGCGCGTGGTTACCCAGATCGGGGAGGTCATCGCCGAGATCAACCGGCAGGGTACGGCGGTGCTGCTGGTCGAGCAGAACGCGGCCATGGCGCTGGCGGTGGCCACTCGGGCCATTGTGCTGGAGGTCGGCCGGGTCTCGCTGTCCGGCGAAGCCCAAGAACTCGCCAGCACCGACGAGGTCCGCCACCTCTACCTCGGTACCGGAGCCGGCGAGGAGGACCGCGTGCAGGACATGGCGCAGTCCGGCGTAGCCGCCAAGCACCTGACTCGGTGGGCCGGGTGACGACCCAACGGCAGGCGCGCGATGGCGTCGACGTACCCGAGCTGGCGGTACGCGACGTCACTGTGCGCTTCGCCGGCATCAAGGCGCTGGACCGGGTGAGCTTCACCGTCGCCCCCGGGGCCATTCACGCCATCATCGGTCCCAACGGCGCCGGGAAGTCGACCTGTTTCAACGTCCTGTCCGGGGTTTACCGGGCGACCGAAGGCAGTGTGCAATTCGGTGACCAAGAGCTCACCGGGCTGCGGCCGCACCAGATCGCCGGGCTGGGGGTGGCCCGGGCATTCCAGAACATCGCCCTGTCCGCAGTGCAGTCGGTCGAGGAGAACTTGATGCTCGGCCGACACCACCTGACCAAGACCGGCTTCCTCGCCGGTGGGTTGCAGCTGCCCCAGGCGCGCCGCGAGGACCGGCGACACCGGGCGCGGGCGCGGGAGATTGCCGAGTTCCTCGACCTGACGGACAAGCTCGACATCCCGGTCGGGGTGCTGTCCTACGGCGACCAGAAGCGGGTCGAGGTTGCCCGGGCACTGTGCACCGAACCCCGCCTTCTCCTGCTGGACGAGCCCGTCGCCGGCATGAATGCCGACGAGACCCGGCGGATGGCCGTACTGATCATCGAAATTCGGGCCGCCCTGGGCATCACCGTTGTCCTGGTCGAGCACGACATGGGCTTGGTGATGGGGATCGCCGACCGGGTGACCGTGCTGGACTTTGGCCGGCTCATCGCCGACGGCACCCCGGCCCAGGTGCAAGCCGACGCCGAAGTCATCCGGGCCTACCTCGGTGAGGTCGCCGAGGTGCCCACCGAACCGGGCGCGACCCCGTCTGGCCCGGCACCGGCACCGGCACCGTCCCGGGCTGCGTCGCCGGGCGCCACCCCGTTGCCCGCGTTGCCGCCCGCAGCCAGCCACCCGGAGAAGCCCTCATGACGCTGTTTCTGCAACTGCTGTTCTCTGGGCTCTCGCTCGGCTTCATCTATGCGCTGATCGCCCTCGGGTTCGTCATCATCTTCAAGGCCACCGAGGTGGTGAACTTCGCCCACGGCGCGTTCTTGCTCGCCGGGGCCTTCGTGACGGCCAAGCTGCACGACCGGCTCGGCTTCCTGCCGGCGCTGCTGATCGGCATCGCCGCGGCCGCGCTGGTCGGTCTCCTGGTCGAGCGCCTGATCATCCGTCGGCTTCGCGGGGCGCCGGTGATCTCGCTGGCCATCGTGACCATCGGCGTCAACATCGTGATCATCACCGAGCTCACGCGCCGCATCGGCACCAACGTCTACAGCCTCGGCGATCCCTGGCGGGACCACACCGTCAAGATCGGCGCCGTCCGCATTGCCGAGAGCCGGGTGGCGGCCGTCGTGGTCGCGCTGGTGCTCATTGCCGCCTTCTTCGCCGCGTTCAAGTACTCCAACTGGGGGGTCGCCATGCGGGCGACTGCCGAGGACGAGGAGGCGGCCTCCCTGATGGGCATCCGGCTCGGTCGAGTCACGGCGGTCTCCTGGGTGGTCGCCGGCGCGCTGGCGGCGGTGGCGGGGCTGTTCCTGACCGCGTTCCCGAGCCCCGGACTGGACGCCTCGGCCGCCCCGATCGCGCTGCGCGCGTTCCCCGCCGCCATCCTCGGCGGCCTGGACTCCACCGGTGGTGCCTTGGTCGGCGGCCTGGTCATCGGAGTGGCCGAGTCCCTGGTTTCCGGCTACGAGAACCAACTGCTCTTCCTCGGCCGTGGTTTCGGCGCCGTCGTGCCGTACGTCGTAATGATCATCGTTCTCTTGGTGCGACCGTCCGGCCTGTTCGGCACCAAAGAGCTGACCCGGGTCTGAAGTGCAGACGCCGACGCCGGCCCCACCGGCCGCCACGGGTGCCCACGCCGTCCCGCTGCGAGCGCGTCGGCGACGCTTCGGACTGTCGCCGACGGCCACGGTGGCCGTCGTCCTGTGCCTGGTTGCGGCCGCCATGCCCTTCTACCTGTCGAGTTTCTGGCTGCAGACGGGGCTGTTCTGCTTCGCCGCCAGCATCGGCGCGATGGGGCTCAACCTCTTAGTCGGTACGACGGGGCAGCTGTCGTTGGCCAACGGCTTCTTCCTCGCCGTCGGTGCGTACGGCTACTGCTACTTCGCCGGTGCCCGCACGACCACGGGACTGTTGAAGCTGTCCGGCCTCGGTCTGCCGCCGGCGGTCGCGGCGGTGCTCGCCGTACTGCTCGCCGGGTTGGCCGGGCTGCTGTTCAGCCCGATCGCCGGCCGACTCCGCGGCATCTACCTGGGCGTCGCCTCCATCGGGCTGATCTTCCTCGGCCAGCACTTGTTGATCAACGTGCTGCGCCCGGAAACCGGCGGCTTCAACGGGCGCGACGCCCAGCCATTCAGCCTGTTCGGGTTCAGCTTCGCCGACAGCAACCCCGACCTTTTCGTGCTCAACGTCAAGTTCGGTGCCGTCGAGCGGCTGTGGTACCTCGGCCTGGCCCTGACCGTTCTGGCCGGGCTGTACTACCGCAACCTGTTGCGCAGCCGCCCGGGCCGGGCCATGCAGACGCTGCGGGACAGCGAGGTGGCCTCGGCGGTCATGGGCGTGCACGTCATCCAGTACAAGGCGCGCGCGTTCCTCGTCTCCTCGATGTACGTCGGGCTGGCCGGCGTACTGCTGGCGCTGGGTTTTCGGCACGTCGTACCGGACACCTTCGGCCTGGACCTGTCCGCCGACTACCTGGCGATGATCGTCCTCGGGGGGCTCGGCTCGGTCGCCGGCTCCATCATCGGCGCGTTCTTCATCACGGCGCTACCCCTGGTCCTGCAGACGTACAGCAGCGCGATCCCGTTTCTGTCGGCGCCCGGTCAGGGCGGCGTCGGCTCGTCCGAAGCCGCCCGGTACCTCTACGGCGTCGCGATCGTGGGAGTCATCTTGTTCATGCCGGGAGGAGTCGTGTCGCTGTTCCGGCGGTTCGGCCGGCGGCCGCCCGGCGCACCGGCTCCCGGCAGCACTGTCAGTACGTCGACCCGTACGTCGACCAGTGAGCCAGTCGCCGAACCCGCCACCCACAATCCGCATCCGCGGACTGACCGACAAGGGAGAACTGCATGAAGATCGGACGAAGGTCGGCCGTCGCGGGGCTGGCGGCACTAGCCGTAGCCGCGGCGGCGACCGGCTGCAGCACCAAGGCGAAGAACGACACCGGCAGCGGCAGCGGCAGCGGGGGGACGGCAGCCGGCAGCGTCAAGACCGGCCGGGGGGTCACCGCGGACACCATCACTATCGCCGAGCTCACCGACCTGACCGGCATCTTCGCGGCGCTGGGCAAGAACATCACCCAGGCCAACCAGATGTACTGGGACCAGAAGAACGCCGCCGGTGGCGTCTGCGGCCGCAAGGTCAACCTGATCGTCAAGGACCACGGCTACAACGTGCAGACCGCTGTGTCGCTGTACGGGCAGGTCCACGACCAGGCGCTCGCGATTGAGCAGCTGATCGGCTCGCCGATCGTCACGGCACTGTCCCCGCAGATCCTCCAGGACAAGATGCTGACCGCACCGGCGGCCTGGGCGACGAGCCTGCTGCAGAACCCCTTCGTGCAGATCACCGGGGCGACCTACGCCGTCGAGATGATCAACGGGGTGGACTACCTGGTGAAGAACAAGGGCCTGAAGTCCGGTGACAAGCTCGGCGTCATCTACCAGGACAGCGAGTACGGCGCCGACGGGGCCAACGGCGCCAAGTACGCCGCCCAGAAGAACGGGCTCACCGTCGTCGAGCAGAAGATCAAGGCCAGCGATACCGACATGACTGCCCCGGTCACGGCGCTACGGGCCGCGGGGGTCAAGGCGATCGCGCTGACGTCGGCCCCGACGCAGACGGCGTCGGTTGCCTCGTTGGACAAGGCGAACGGGCTGAACGTGCCGATCATCGGCAACAACCCGGACTTCGCCCCGTCGCTGCTGACCACGCAGTCGAAGGGCGCGCTGGAAGAGCTCTTCTACCAGGTGCAGTCCGGCGTGCCGTTCTCCGCGCCCGAGGCCAAGGACGTGGCGGCGCTGTTCAAGCAGAAGTTCCCGAACGAGACTCCCAGCTCCGGCGTGCCCTATGGCTACGCGGTGGCCGACAGCTACTTCCAGACCCTGGACAAGGCGTGCAAGGCCGGTGACTTGACCCCCGACGGCGTGCAGAACGCGCACAAGCAGATCACCAACCTGGACACCAAGGGACTGGTCGCCACTCTGGACCTGTCCAAGCCGGGCAAGTCGCCGACGAAGCAGGTCTACATCGTCAAGCCGTCGTCCACGGACGAGGGCGGCCTCGCGGTCGTGCAGGGTTTGCAGGCCAGCGACAACGCGAAGTCGTACGACGGCTGATCCGTCGACGGCCGACGCAGCCTGAGTGGCATTGGCGGCCCGTCTCCCACAATCGGGGGGCGGGTCGCCGGCTAGTCTGGCGATCCCGGTGCGCCCCAGTCCCGCCCGCCGCGGTCCCGCCCGCTCTGTGCCTTTGGCGTGATCTGTCGGCTCGGCCGGCGGCAGTGATGAAGTCACCGGCCGGGCCAGGGCGTGACCTCATAGGAGCGTGGCCCCAGCCGGCCTCGTCACAGTCCTGTCCGCCCGGCCCGACCGGTGATGACCCACGTCCGCCTGAGGAGGAGGAGAAGG
>Ga0208715_1000152_pt1 | contig 24437 bp, 20 predicted proteins | sample NGESurshal092012_3_FD_184473 | JGI IMG/M metagenome (GOLD analysis project Ga0208715, IMG submission 184473) | Arctic peat soil microbial communities from Barrow, Alaska - NGEE Surface sample 210 shallow-092012 (SPAdes) | ecosystem: Environmental > Terrestrial > Soil > Wetlands > Peat ... | reverse complement strand
GCCCGAGCGGCATATCAGGTCAAAATTCGCTTCGCCTTTGAATACGCAGTGCCCAAGTCTGCACTGAGTCAAAAGCGCGGGATTCGCGATGTCCGCTCCGCTGTTGAAGCGGCTCATCGCCGATCCGCGCAGCGCGGTGACGCGCGCCGGCATCATCGCCAACGCCGCGCATCTGTCGCCCGCCTTCCTCGACGAAGTGCTGGCGCGCTATGCCGGCACGCGGCTCGGCCGCCAGGAGATCGACGGCGAGATTATCGAGGACCGGCCCGACGCGCTGTGGTCGCGCGCCATGATCGAAGCCTCGCTGCCGCTGAAGACGGTGCACGCGACGCGCGGCAAATATCTGCGCGCCGAGCCGGTGGCGGCGCTCTATGCGCAAGGCCGCGTCAAATATGTCGCGCCGCCGAAGCAGGAGCTGGAGGATCAGATGTGCGACTTCAGCCTCGGCGGGTTGTCGTCGGGCGGCTCGCCCGACCGGCTCGATGCGCTGGTCTGGGCGGTGACGGAATTAACGGCGCAGGCGTGGCATGGGCCGAGGATTACGGCGCTGTAGACTTCGCTTTACCTCTCCCATGGGGAGAGGTCGGATCGCGAAGCGATCCGGGTGAGGGGTTACGATTTATCGAGAGTCACTTACCCCCTCACCCCAACCCTCTCCCCCAAGGGGAGAGGGAGCGCGCCCTGCCCGCGGCACAGCTACCTATCGAGCGAAGCGTCCTCGATCATCCAGCGCACCAGGTCTTCGAAGCCGATGCCGGCATGCTGCGCGAGCTCGGGCACCAGTGACACTTCGGTCATGCCCGGCTGGGTGTTCACCTCCAGGCAGGCGAGACCCTTGGCGCCGCCAAGACTGTCGTCGTAGCGGAAGTCGGTGCGGCTGACGCCGCGGCAGCCGAGCGCGCGGTGCGCGGCGAGCGACAGGCGGCGGCACTCCTCGTAAATCTCGGGCGATACCGGCGCCGGCAGCAAATGCTTGGAGCCGCCGGGCGCGTATTTGGCCTCGTAGTCGTAGAATTTGACGGTGGGCACGATCTCGATGACGCCGAGTGCTTTGTCGCCCATCACCGCGCAAGTGAGTTCCTTGCCAGGGATATAGGGCTCGACCAGCACGCGGTCGCCGAAGCTCCAGTCCGGCCGCGTCAGTTCCTGCGGCGGTTGCTTGTGGTCCTCGCGCACGATGAACACGCCGACGCTGGAGCCTTCCGCCACCGGCTTGATCACGTAAGGCGGTGGCAGCAGATGGCGCGAGGCCGCTTCCACGCGGGTGGCGACCACGCCGCCCGGCACCGGCACGCCGGCCGCTTTGAGCACGGTCTTGGCGATGTCCTTCTGCATGGCGAGCGCGGAAGCCAACACGCCGGAATGGGAATAAGGAATGCCGAGGATTTCCAGCAGACCTTGCAACGTGCCGTCCTCGCCGGGCCGGCCGTGCAGCACGTTGAGCGCAACGTCTGGCTTGAGCGCGCGCAAACTCGCCGCCACCTCGCGGGTGACGTCGAGCCGGCTGACGCGATAGCCGCTGCGTTCGGCCGCATCGGCGCAAGCCTGGCCGGAGCGCAGCGAAATCTCGCGCTCGGCCGACCAGCCTCCCATCAATACGGCGACGTGTTTGCTCATGGGCTCATTTGTTGTTTGCGCATGATCTTATCCGAAAACCGGTTCCCACTTTTCGGGATCATGCGCGTGCTACCCCGATCCTCTTAATTTCCCATTCCAGTTCGACCCCGGACTGCGCCTTCACCCGTTCGCGCACGGTTTCGCCGAGTGTCTCGATATCGGCCGCGCTGGCGCCTTCGAGATTGATCAGGAAATTGCTGTGCAGCTCGGAGACCTTCGCCTGGCCAACTTTCAGGCCGCGGCAGCCGGCCTCATCCACCAGTTTCCAGGCGCTGGCGCCGGGCGGATTCTTGAAGGTGGAGCCGCCGGTGCGATTGCGCGGCTGGCTGGTCTCGCGCTTGCTCTTGATCGACGCCATCTCGGCGGCGATCGCCTCGGAATCGCCGGCGCGGCCCTGAAACAGCGCGGCGGTGAAGATGACGTCATCGGCAACGCCGCAGTGGCGATAGGAGAATCCCATCTCGGCGTTGCTGTAGGTGCGGACATTGCCCTGGCGGTCCACTCCGCGCGCCTCGACCAGCACGTCCTTGGTCTCGCCGCCATAGGCGCCGCCGTTCATGCGCAGCGCGCCGCCGATCGAGCCGGGAATGCCGCTGAAGAAGGCCAACCCGGCGATGCCGGCGGCCTGCGCCGCGCGCGCCACCACCACATCAAGCATGGCGGTGCCGGCGGCGACGCGGTGACCCTCTTCGACTTTGATCTCGTTGAAGCCGCGCCCGAGCCGCACCACCACACCCGGCACGCCGCCGTCGCGCACGATCAGGTTGGAGCCGGCGCCGATCACCGTGACGGGAATCTCGGCCGGCAGATTTTGCAGAAAATATGCCAGATCGTTTTCGTCCTGCGGCATGAAGAACGCTTGCGCCGGACCGCCGACGCGAAACCAGGTCAGCTCATCGAGCGACTGGTTGGCCAGCAGACGCCCGCGCAATTCGGGCATTTTGGCTTTCAGCTCGGGGATGATATCGGGGAAGCTCATAGCGCTTTCAATTCCGCCGGCAGCGCATAGGCCCATTGCGTGATCGAGCCGGCGCCGAGGCAGACCACGTAGTCGCCCGGCTTGGCCAGCTCCTTGACCAGGCCGGCGAGCTTTTCCGGCCCGTCGAGCGGGATCGCCTGCTTATGGCCGTGCGCGCGTAAGCCCGCTACCAAAGCGTCGCGGTCGGCGCCCGCGATCGGCGCCTCACCGGCTGGATAGACCGGCGCAATGATTACCGCGTCGGCGTCGTTGAAGCAGGTGCAGAACTGCTCGAATAAGTCATGGAGCCGCGTGTAGCGGTGCGGCTGCATCACCGCGATCACCTGGCCTTTGGCGCTCTCACGCGCGGCGGCCAAGACGGCGGCGATCTCCACCGGATGATGGCCGTAATCGTCGATGATGACGGCGCCGTTCCATTCGCCCACTTTGGTGAAGCGGCGCTTGACGCCGCCGAACGCGCCAAGCGCCTTGCGGATCACGTCGTCCTTGATGCCGAGTTCATGCGCCACCGCCACCGCCGCGGTCGCGTTGAGCGCGTTATGGCGTCCGGGCATCGGCAGCGTGAGCTTGTCGATCGTATGGGTGGTCTTGCCCTCGCGGTCGCTGAACAGCACCGAGAATTGCGACTGGCCGTTGTGATGAACGATGTCGGCCAGGCGAACGTCGGCCTGCGGGTTTTCGCCGTAAGTGAGAATGCGGCGGTCTTCCAGTCTGCCGACCAGCGTTTGCACCACCGGGTGGTCGGTGCACATCACCGCGAAGCCGTAGAACGGAATGTTCTCGGCAAAGGCGCGGAAGGCCTCCTGCACGGCGTCGAAGGTGTGGAAATGATCGAGATGCTCGGGATCGATATTGGTGACGATGGCGATGTCGGCCGGCAGCTTGAGGAACGTGCCGTCGGATTCGTCGGCCTCCACCACCATCCAGTCGCCGGCCCCGAGCCGCGCATTGGTGCCGTAGGCATTGATGATGCCGCCGTTGATCACCGTCGGGTCGAGCCCGCCGGCGTCGAGCAGCGCGGCCACCATCGAGGTGGTCGTGGTCTTGCCGTGGGTACCGGCGATGGCGACGCAGCTTTTCAGCCGCATCAGCTCGGCCAGCATTTCGGCGCGCCGCACCACCGGCAGCCGCTTGGCGCGCGCGGCGGCGAGTTCGGGGTTGTCGCGCTTGATGGCGGAGGACACCACCACCACGGCGGCGCCGTCGATGTTTTCCGCCTGGTGGCCGATGGCGACCTTGATGCCTTTGTCGCGCAGGCGCTTGACGTTGGCGCTGTCCGCCACGTCGGAGCCGGTGACGGTGTAGCCGAGATTGGCCAGCACCTCGGCGATCCCGCTCATGCCGATGCCGCCGATGCCGACGAAATGCACCGGACCGATGTCGCGCGGCAGTTTCATGGAATCGCCCTCAGTTTCCAGGGTGCTTATTGCAAGAGGTGGATGGCCGAAACAAGTCCGGCTGTGGCGGCATGCTTAAAGCCCCCGCCATTAAGCGATTTTTTGCTGCCAGGCAGGATAAGGCCTGCGGTATCCCCCGCCCCGATTGGAACACCATGCGGAAAGCACGCTACCGATGCATTCCGCGCCAGTGCCGACCAATGCCCGCTATGCCACCGAAAGCGACCGTCCACCGTCAATGCGCGATCTGTCGTTATGCGCCAATAGCAAACATCGTCATTTCGTTTGATCGGGGCCGTCGCCATTTATAGTCCACTGAAGAACTCAAGCAGCATCGCCCGTCGTGCCGTTTCACGAGCAACGCAAGCGGCAATCATTGTGTTCGCCATCAAGCCCTGGATTTTGTCGTAATAAAACTCGCAGGTAGTGTTGCGATATGCCATCCACGCGCGTTGCATAGCGCGTGCCTTGTCCTTCTGGCCATCATCGAGCGTATCGAGCAGGCTTTTGTAATTGTCGTTGAGCAATCCGTCCCATATCAACTTTTCTATGTCATAGCAGTCGATCAAAATCGCGTCGGCAGTTCCCGATCGTTTGATGCAGGGCTCCGCGACAAGGTTGAACAGGCACTTCCGTTCGCCACCATCTAAATCATCCTTGTTCTTTGTCACGCAATCTCGGATCGTCGCGATTTCTTTCGCCGTGGGCTTTCGAGTTTGAGCGTGGCTCAATTCAGGGGCGAAACTTAAACCTAGCTGCAAAACGCAAATCAAAGCGGCCCTAAATGCCAGGTTGAATGGAGACCTCATTTGTCATTCTCCTTCGATGCGCGAGTGGGATGGTCAACTTGCGCAGATATATACTCATCGGCGTGACCCCACGCCGCCAAGCGCGTAACACAGAGCGTTGCGTCGTTTGCGAAAACTCATGGGCGACGGTCCCCCGATATTTTTCACCTACGGATGGCGAAGCCTGACGTTTTCGTCTGCTAATTGCTCATAACTTTGCGCCTCGAGATTAAGTTGTCGTCGATCAGTTCTTTCATGAACGAGGAATATACCCTCGATTGAACAGTGACCCATATATGAGTGTCGTCGGGAGCGATGCCGGTTCAATAGTTGTGACTTCAAAATAGAGGCTGATGGCTAATCCTCAGGACCGTCCTTGAACCAAATCCACGGACGATGCGACTTATAGTCTCGCAAGTATGCCGGCAATTGACAGGGGGTTGAGATGCGATCCATGGGGCTTGGCCGGATCGGGCCTGCCTTGCTGCTTTTTACGGTCCTGACCGCGGGATCTGCGTCGGCCTACGACGCTAACGACCCGCACAATTGCAACGGCGTCCATTGGGACGACAAGCGGGCGCTGGTCGTCCAGAAGGTAACGGCCAGGCCGCGCGTCAACTTCATCAAGAGTCCCTACGACGACGATTTCAAGGCCGAAACCTGCCCGGCGGCGACCGAGGCTTGCCGGAAGAAGTCCTACCTCGTCACCGGCGACCTCGTGCTCACCGGCAAGACGCTGGGCGCGTTCACCTGCGTCGATTACCAATCGCCGCTGGCGAAAAAACAGATTTGGGCCAGGGGCTGGCTGCCGAGCGCGGCGCTGACGCCGGTCGCGCCGATGGCGTCGCCGAAGATTTCGGATTGGATCGGCACCTGGTACCATCCTGGCGGCCCCATCGAGATCAAGCAGGGCGACGGCGGCAGGTTGCACGTTGAAGGCGGCATGACCGTTCCGACCGCGCATGATTTCCATAACGGTCAGTTTGAGGCGCAAGTGACACCGCAGAACGACACTATCGCTTTCGCCGGCGACGGCAGCATCCCGTTCGAGAAAACCTACGAAGGAGAATGCCGGGTGCGGATGCAGCGCATCGGCCCATGGCTGATGGTCGAGGACAACGATAGTTGCGGCGGCGCCGGGGTGACCTTCAGCGGGCTTTATCGCCGGAAAAGATAAGACGCCATGAACATTCTACTTCGCCTCATCATCGTTGCGATTGCCGGGTACGCGATTTGGCAATTTTCCGACAGTTTTTCGCTGGCGGTGTCGACGCTCGCTAAACCGGCGGAGGCGCGCTGGTTTAACGTCCTCACAGCGCTGGACGAAGGCGTAGTCGGGCCAGCGCTTGCAGTTGCGGCGGTCGCGCTTGCCATCGCCAACAAACGTTTGCGGCTCGCTGCGATTCTCGCAGGCATGGCACTGATCTTTTACTTTGTTCCGTTAGTCGCGTTTTTTATCGGCATCATGATCTATGGGTTCTGAACGCCATTTTAGTAATTCGCCTCATCCTTAGGGAAGCGGCTGATTATTACATGTCCGAGTTGGGTCATTCACGACCGAGCCCTTCCGCGCCAGGGTCGAACGATGTCCGCTTCGCCCCGAAAGCGACCGTTCAAGGCATGGGGCCGAATTGACGCGATTGCCAAAAGCGGACCAATGGCACCCGCTTCGGGCAGCATTTCATGGCGTGGGCACCAAGCGTCAGATTTGCACCACGAGGTCCTCGCTTGCGCGGGGACGTGCGGATGAATCGACGGGCCGCCTGCAATACTAAAGTCCCGCCACCCGCATCACCAAGTCCGCCAACCGCTCGGCCGCGTCGATGGTGCCGGCCGATTTGGCGGACTGCGCCATGCGCGTCAGCAGCGCCGGATCGCCCGCAAGCCGCCCAATCTCCGCGGCCAGGCGTTCGGGGGTGAAGTCGCGTTGCTCGATCCGGATCGCCCCGCCGGCCTCCTCCAGCACGCCGGCATTGGCGAACTGGTCCTGATCGAGCGCATGCGGCAGCGGCACCAATAGGGCAGGCCGGCCGATGGCGGAAAGCTCGGCCACGGTGGAGGCGCCGGAGCGGGAAATCACCAGATGGGTGGCCGCCATGCGCGCCGGCAGGTCGGAAAAGAACGGCGCGCAGTCGGCGGCAATGCCGAGCCGGGCGTAGATTGCGCGCACCGTATCGACGTCCTCGGCGCGCGCCTGCTGCACCAAGACCAAACGCGCGCGCAGATCGGCGCTGAGACGCTCGATCGCCGCCGGCACGATCTCGGCCATCACGCGCGCGCCCTGGCTGCCGCCGAACACCAGCAGGCGCAGTTTTCCGCCGGGCTCGAGCGCGGCATAGGGCGTCGCGGCGGCGGCGATCACTTCGCCGCGCACCGGATTGCCGGTGAAGGTGATCTTTCCCTGCAGGCGAGGATCGAGCCGCGCCAGCGTGCGAAAGCCGGTGGCAATCGCCGTGACGCGCGGCGCCAGCAACCGATTGGCACGGCCCATGACGCCGTTCTGTTCGTGCAACACGGTCGGGATGCCGCGCAATGTCGCTGCCATCAATGGCGGCACGGTCGGATAACCGCCGAAACCGACCACGATGGCCGGGCGTACCCGCCCCAGCATCGACCACGCCTTGGCGGTGCCGAGCATGAGCAGCGCGCCGGTGCGCGCCAGCGCAATCGGATTACGGCCGCGCAGGGTCGCGCTCGGAATGACGTGCACGGTGCGCGCCGGAAACTTGAAATGGGCGGCGCGCGTATCGGTAGCGAGTTCGATGACGGCGCCGCGCTTTTGCAGGGCGTCGGCCAGCGCTTGCGCCGGGAACAAATGCCCGCCGGTTCCGCCGGCCGCGAGCAGCACCAACGGCGCCGCACCAGTCGACATCAAACCGCGCTCCCCGCCGGCACGGGGTCCGGCGCGGTCAGCATGGCGGCGTGCGGCTGCTCGCGCGTCAACGCCAGCAGCATGCCCATGGCGTAGGCGAGCGAGAGCATCGAGGAGCCGCCATAGGAGATGAACGGCAATGTCATGCCCTTGGCCGGAATGAGATGCAGGTTCACCGCCACATTGATCGCCGACTGCATGCCGAACAAAATGGCTAAGCCCGCGGCGGCAAAGCGCGTGAAGGCGTCGTCGTTGCGCATGGCGCGCGCCAGCGCGCGGATCACGATGAAGGCGAACAGCGCCACCAGCGCGAGACACAGCGCGACGCCGAATTCCTCCGCCGCCACCGCGAACACGAAGTCGGTGTGGCTCTCAGGCAGAAGCCGCTTCACCGTGCCCTCGCCCGGGCCGCGGCCGAACCAGCCGCCGCGCATGAAGCTCTCGGTGGCGATGTCGATATTGAAGGTGTCGCCGGAGGCCGGATTGAGGAATTTTTGGATGCGGCTCGCCACGTGCGGCACCGTGAAATAGGCGGCGGTCAGGCCGATGCCGGCGATGCCGGCGATGCCGAACACCCAGATCAGCCGCATGCCGGCCATGAAGAACAGCGCGCTCCACACCAGCACGACCAGCATGGTCTGGCCGAAATCGGGCTGCAACACCAAGAGCGCGACCACCCCCAGCAGCAGCAAGAGCGAAAAGGCGTTGGCCGGCATGTCCGCCCGCTTGGCCGATTCGCCGAACAGCCAGGCAATCAGGATGACGAAGGCCGGCTTGAGGAATTCCGAGGGCTGGATGTTGACGCCGAACAGGATCAGCCAGCGCCGCGCGCCCTTGATCTCGGCGCCGAAATACGGCGTCGCCGCCACCATGATCAGGCTGACCGCGAACACGATCAGCGCCAGCCGGCGGATCTGACGCGGATTGAGGAACGACACCGCCAGCATGATGGCGACGGTCGGGATCAGATAGAGGATGTGGCGGTTGACGAAATAGAACGGGTCGAGCCCGAGCCGGCCGGCCACCGGCGGACTGGCGGCGAGCGAAAGCACGACGCCGGCCAGCATCAATGCGCCGATGGCGGCGAGTGTGAGCCGGTCGACCGTCCACCACCATTCGCCGAAGGGCGTGCGTTGCGCGCGCGAAACCATGTCCCGTTCCCGTCCGGCTCAAGCTGACGCGTCACGGTTTACGAAGCATTAATGGTGGGTATTAGACGGCGCTCTTTATGCCCGGGATTGTCAGCACGATGTCGGTGAAGGCTTTGCCGCGCACCTCGAAGTTCGGGTACTGGTCGAACGAGGCGCAGGCCGGCGACAGCAGCACCACTGGTTCCTTCAACCCGGAAGCCGCGGCATCGCGCGCAGCGGCTTCGACCGCGGCCGCCAGCACGCCATTCGTTTCGTACGGCACTTTGCCGTCGAGCGTCTTGGCAAAATCGGCGGCAGCCTCCCCGATCAGATAGGCCTTAGCGATGCGGGGAAAGAATTCGGCGAGGCTCACAATGCCGCCGGTCTTCGGCTTGCCGCCGGCGATCCAGAAAATATCGCTGAAGCTCGCCAGCGCTTTGGCGGCGGAATCGGCGTTGGTCGCCTTCGAGTCGTTGACGAACAGCACGTTGCCCTTGCGGCCGATGGGCTGCATGCGGTGGGCGAGGCCGGGGAAGCTCGCGAGCCCGCTCTGGATTGCCGGCAGCTCGATCCCGAGCGCGAGGCAGGCGGCGATGGCGGCGCCTGCGTTCTGCGCGTTGTGCACACCGCGCAGCGAGCCGATGCCGGCCAAGTCGGCGACCGTATCGGCTTTGCCGTTACGAGCATGAAGAATACGCGACCCTTGCGCGTAATAGCCCTCGCGCAGCGGCGCAAGCACCGAGACGCGCTCGACCCGCTTGCCGGCGCGCGCGATGCGCTCGGCGGCGGCGCGCGTCCAATCGTCATCGACGCCGATCACCGCCGTGCCGTTAGCCTGCACATTGGCCGGCAGGCGTTCCTTGATGGCGGCATAGTTTTCCATGCTGCCGTGGCGGTCGAGATGATCCTCGGTGACGTTCAGCAGAATGCCGACACTGGCGTGCAGCGAGGGCGCGAGATCGATCTGATAGGAGGACACCTCCAGCACGTAAGCGCGACGGTGAGCGAAGGGCTCGAGCGCCAGCACCGGCACGCCGATATTGCCGCCCATCTGGGCGTCGCGGCCGGCGCTGGCGATGAGATGCGCGATCAGCGCGGTGGTGGTCGATTTTCCGTTGGTGCCGGTGATGGCGATGAGCGGACATTCGTTGCCTAATTTCGCGCGCTCGCGACAGAATAATTCGATGTCGCCGATGATCTCGACTTTGGCCTTGGCGGCGAGCGCCGCGGTCCAGTGCGGAATCGGATGCGTAAGCGGCACGCCGGGCGCCAGCACCAGCGCCGCGATTGTCCGCCAATCGAGCTCGTGCAGATCCTGCGTCTTGAGGCCGGCCGCTTGCGCCTCGGCGAGCTTCTTTTTGTCGTCGTCGAAGGCGATGACCTCGGCGCCGCCCGCCGTGAGCGCGCGCGCCGACAGCAGGCCCGAACTGCCGAGGCCGAAGACCGCGACTTTCTTACCCGCGAACGTGGTGACGGGGATCAAGGATCATCTCAACTTCAGCGTCGCCAGCCCGGCGAGCGCCAGTACCACGGCGACGATCCAGAACCGGATCACGATCTGCGGCTCAGTCCAGCCGAGCTGCTCGTAGTGATGGTGGATCGGCGCCATCTTGAACACGCGTTTGCCGGTGAGCTTGAACGACACCACCTGCACGATCACCGAGACCGCCTCCAGCACGAACAGCCCGCCGATGATGGCGAGCACGATCTCGTGCTTGATCGCCACCGCCACCGCGCCGAGCATGCCGCCGAGCGCCAGCGAGCCGGTGTCGCCCATGAAGATCGAGGCCGGCGGCGCGTTGAACCACAGGAAGCCGAGGCTGGCGCCGATCACCGCGCCGCACAGCACCGCCAGTTCGCCGGTGCCGGCGACGTAATGGATTTGCAGATAGTCGGCGAACACCAAATTGCCGGCTAAATAAGAGATCAGCCCGAAGCTCGCCGCCGCGATCATCACGGGCACGATCGCCAAACCGTCCAACCCGTCGGTGAGGTTGACCGCATTGCCGGCGCCGACGATGACGAAGGTGCCGAGCAGCACGAAAGCCCAGCCGAGATTGATCACCAGCTCCTTGAAGAACGGAAACACCAGCGAGGTCGCGATCGGCCCCTTGCCGAGATGCGACAGCGCCGTGACGGCGATCACCGCGATCAGCGCCTCGGCCAGCAGGCGCGTGCGGCCGGCAAAGCCGGCGTGGCTCTGCTTGGTGACCTTCAGATAGTCGTCATAAAAGCCGATCAGGCCGAAGCTCAACGTCACCCCGAGCACGATCCAGACATAAGGGCTGGTCGGGTTCGCCCACAGCAGGGTCGAGACCAGCAAGCCGGAAAGGATCATCAGCCCGCCCATGGTGGGCGTGCCTTTCTTGCTGACCAAATGGGATTGCGGGCCGTCGGTGCGGATCGGCTGGCCCTTGCCCTGCTTGATGCGCAGCAGGTCGATCATCGGGCCGCCGAACAGGAATACGAACACCAACGCGGTGACGATGGCGCCGCCGGTGCGGAACGTGATGTAGCGGAAGACGTTGAGAAACGAGATCTTGTCGGAGAATTCGGTCAGCCAATAGAACATCGGGTCAAACCTTGCCGCTTTTTTTCCTGGCGCATACTCTTATCCGAAGACCGGTTCCCACCCCGGATCAAGTCCGGGGTGGGCTTTTTCGGGATCATGCGCCCTGCGCCTGCTCGATCGCGGCCGGTCTGGCAAATTGCCGTTCCAGGGCCTTGACGATCGGCCCCATTTTCGAGCCCAGCGAACCCTTCACCATCACCGCATCGCCGTCGCGAAGGACGGCGAGCACGGCCGGCTGCAGGCCCGCCGCGGTCTCGGCATAGCCGCCCCGGGTCCCTGAGGGAAGGGCCTCCCAGAGCGCGCGCATCAACGGCCCACTGCAAAACACCAGGTCGACGCCGGCCGCCTCGATCGGTTCGGCGAGACCGCGGTGCAGCGCCACGCCTTGCGCCCCCAGTTCCAGCATGTCGCCCAGCACGGCGATACGGCGGCCGTGGTTGCCGACCGCGGCCTGGCCGAGCAGCGCGATGGCAGCAGCCATGGAGGCGGGGTTGGCGTTGTAGCTCTCGTCGATCAGCAGCGCGCTGCCGCCGGGCACCCGCAACGTGGTGCGGGCGCCGCGCCCGCTGGCAGGTTTCAGATTATTGAGCGCGAGCGCCGCCAATGCCAGATCGGCGCCCACCAGCACGGCGGCTGCCAGCACGGCCAGCGAATTGAGCACAATATGGCGGCCGGGGGCGCCGAGCTTGTAGCTGATGCCCTGCCCGAGGATGCGCGCCTCCACGGTCGAGCATTCGGCATGCAGCGAATGGCGCAACAGCCGCGCGTCGGACTTGGCATTCTCGCCGAAGGACACGATGCGCGCAACACCGGCCGCCTCGGCGGCCTTGGCGAGCTGCGCATATTGGCGGTTGTCGCGGTTGAGCACGGCGGCGCCGCCCGGCTCGATCCCAACAAAGATTTCCGCCTTGGCGTCGGCGATTTTTTGCAGCGAGCCGAAAAATTCCAGATGCACCGGCGCGATGGCGGTAATGATCGCCACATGCGGGCGCACCAGTTGCGTGAGCGGCGTGATCTCGCCGGCATGGCTCATGCCGATCTCGAACACCGCGTATTTTGCGCTCGCCGGACAGCGGGCGAGCGACAGCGGCACGCCCCAGTGATTGTTGTAGGAGGCGGCGGAAGCATGGGTCTCGCCGTCGGCGCCCAATGCGAGCCGCAGCGCCTCCTTGGTGCCGGTCTTGCCGACCGAGCCGGTGACGGCGATGACCTTTGCCGGTGAGCGGACGCGGGCGGCGCGCGCGAGATCGCGCAAGGCCTCGAGCACGTCCGCGACGATCAGTAGCGGCGCAGCGGCAGCAAACTGTGCGCGCTTATCGCGCGCGACCACGGCAAGCCCGGCGCCGGCTTTGAGCGAGGTCTCGACGAAGTCGTGGCCGTCGCGATTGTCGCCCGTGATGGCGAAGAAGGCTTCACCCTTGGCCATGCTGCGGCTGTCGATGGACAGGCCGGGCACCTCGGCCGGCAGCGCGCCGGATTTGTCCGCGCGCATGGCGGCGGCCATGGCGTCGAGGGTCCACAGCGCGGTCATGCCACCTTGCCCTGCAAGGCTTCCGCCACCGCCTCGTGGTCGGAAAATTTCAAAATGCGATCACCGATAATCTGTCCGGTTTCATGGCCCTTGCCGGCGATCAGCAGCACGTCGCCGGCTTGCAGCGCTGAGATGCCGGCGCGGATCGCGTCGTTGCGGTCGCTGATCTCGGTCGCGCCCGGTGCGGCGGCAAGGATGGCGGCGCGGATCGCGGCCGGTTGCTCGCTGCGCGGATTGTCGTCAGTGACGATGACGCGGTCGGCATTTTCCGCCGCGATGCGGCCCATGATCGGGCGTTTGCCGGCGTCGCGGTCGCCGCCGGCGCCGAACACCACCACCAGTTTGCCGCTGGCATAGGGACGCAAAGCGGCGAGCGCTTTCGCCAGCGCGTCGGGCTTGTGCGCGTAGTCGATAAATATAGGCGCGCCGTTTTTGCTGCCAGCAAGTTCGAGCCGGCCTTTGGCGCCGGTGAGATGTTCCAATGCGGCGAACACGCGCGCCGGATCGGCGCCGGTCGCGATCGCAAGCCCGGCGGCCACGGCGGCGTTCTGCACCTGGAAGGCGCCGACCAATGGCAACTTTACCCTATGGGTTTTGCCGCCATGGGCGATGGTGACGACTTGCGCGAAGCCGTCGATGGCGCCGCCGACCAGTCTGATGTCGTCGCCCTGCACGCCCACCGTCATGATTTTGAGGCCGCGTTTCTTGGCGGCCTCGACCACCTGCCCGGCATAGCAATCGTCGGCATCGATCACCGCCGTGCCTTCCGGCGCGACCAGTTCCTCGAACAGGCGCAGCTTGGCGGCGAGATAGGCCTCGATGTTGGGGTGATAATCAAGATGATCGCGCGACAGGTTGGTAAAGGCGCCGGCGGCGATGCGCACGCCGTCGAGCCGGTGCTGGTCGAGGCCGTGCGAGGAGGCTTCGAGCGCCAGATGGGTGACGCCCTCGCCGGTCAATTGATCGAGCATGCGGTGCAGTTCGACCGGATCGGGCGTGGTGAGCGAGCCGTATTTTTCTCCCCGAGGCGAGACGACGCCGATGGTGCCGATGCTGGCGGCGGGAAACCCGAGCGCGGTCCAGATCTGCCGCGTGAAGGCGGCGACCGAGGTCTTGCCGCTGGTGCCGGTGACCGCCGCGATGGTGCCGGGCTGGCGCGGGAAAAATTTTGCCGCCGCCAAGGCCAGCGCGCGGCGCGCGTTTATTACCGGTACGAAAACGACGTTGGCGGGCAGTCCATCCGAACGCTGCTCGGCGGCGACCGCCACGCAGCCGGCCGCCGCCGCTTGCTTGGCGAAATGCGCGCCGTCGGCTTTGGCGCCGGCGATGGCAAAAAACAGGAAGCCCGATTTGACCTTGCGGCTGTCGGCGGCAATGCCGGCGATATCGATGGTCGCAAGTTGCGCGACTTGGCGCGCATCGAGCCTGGCTTCGCTCACAAGGTCGCCTAGCCTCACCGCGTCTCCTTCGTGCTCGCCAGCAGCAATTGATCGGCTTTCGGCAGGTCGAAGCGCGGCGGGATGTCCAACAGCGGCGCCACGCGTTCGATCACCTTGGCGCCGACCGGCACCGCGTTCCAGCCTGAGGTGGCAAAGCCGTGGGTTTCGGCCAAGCCCTGCGGTTCGTCGATCATGATCAACAACAAATATTGCGGTTTGTCGGCCGGCATAATGGCGGTGAAACTGGTCAAAACCTTGGTCTTGGAATAGCGGCCGCCCACCACCTTCTCCGAGGTGCCGGTTTTTCCGCCGACGTAGTAGCCGGCGACATTGGCCCGCGTGGCGGTGCCCTTTTCCACGTTCAGGCGCAGCAGATAGCGCATTTTATCCGATGTTTCAGGCTTGATCACCCGCGTGGCCAGGCGTTCGGCCGCGGCCTGGTCGCGCTTGAGGAAGGTCGGCGGGATCAGTCTGCCACCGTTGACCAGCGCGGCGATGCCCATCACCGCCTGCAGCGGCGCCACCGACAGGCCCTGGCCGAAGGCGATGGTGACGGTATTGAGTTCGCTCCAATGCTTGGGGACCAGCGGCTCGGCGCTTTCCGGCAATTCGGTGCGCAGCCGGTCGAGCTGGCCGAGTTTTTTCAGGAACGCCTTGTGGTAATCGACGCCGAGCGAGAGCGCCATGCGCGCGCTGCCGATGTTGGACGAATAGGTGAAGATTTCCGGCACGCTGAGAATGCGATGCTGCGCGTGGTAGTCGTGGATGGTGAACTTGCCGTAGTGCAGATCGCCGCGCGCGTCGAATTTGGAATCGAGCGTCACCTTGCCGCTGTCGAGCGCCATCGCCAAAGTGAACGACTTGAAGGACGAGCCCATCTCGTAGACGCCAGTGGTGAGCCGGTTGATGCGGGTCGGATCGTTCGCCTCGCGCGGATTGTTGGGATCGTAATCCGGCTCGGACGCGAGCGCGACGATCTCGCCGGTATTGACGTTGACGATCACGCCGGACGAGGCCTTGGCCTTGAATTTCTCGCGCGCCTTCACGAGTTCGTCGCGCAACGCGAACTGCACGCGCAGATCGAGCGCGAGCTGCACCGGCCGCTGCAGCTGGTCGGTGGCGAGCCCCGCCATGTGCAGCGCGGCGAGCCCCTGCCCATCCAGCCACTTCTCGATGCCGGCGATGCCCTGGTTGTCGATATTGACGTGGCCGATCTGGTGCGAGACCACCGGGCCGTTGGGATAGACGCGCTTGTTCTCGGTGAGGAATCCGACGCCGGGAATGCCGAGCCGATGGATCTCCTGTTGCTGCTTGGCGCTGATCTCGCGCTTGAGCCAGACGAAGCCGCGCTTCGACGACAGGCGCTCGCGCACTTCGTTGCCGTCGAGATCGGGCAGCACCGCGGTGAGCAGTTCCTCCGCCTCGTCCACGTCGATGAGCTTGCGCGGTTCGGCGAACAGCGAAGGCGCCTTCACGTCGGTGGCGAGGATTTGGCCGTTGCGGTCGAGGATATCGGGCCGGGCGGTGGCGAGTGCGTCCGCCCCGACGCTGCGGCGGGCGCCGTGGCCGTCGCTTTGCTCCGCGAACATTACCAGCCGCAGCGCGATGACGCCGTAGATAGCGGCGAAGGCGACGATGGCGAGGCCGAGCCGCGCCTTGGCCTTCACGCTGCGATCGACGTCGCGGCCATAGAGAAACGAGCGCAGCCAGCGTTGCCAGCGGGTCTCCAGTGGTTTCCGCGGCGCGTTCATCGGATCACCGTTGCGCCGGCACGCTGCCGGTGGTGTCGGGCGCGACCGGCACGAGCATGGCGCCGATCGGATCGTTGCCCGGCGCACCAGCAGGCGGGCGCTCGGGCAGCCGGTCGAGGCTGTCGAATTGCGTGGGTAAGATCGGCCGCAGCGCCAAATGGCGGGAGGCCAAGCCCTGGATGCGGCCGGGCGTGTCGAGCTTCGCCCATTCGGCGCGCAGGGTCGCGATGGCGTCGCGCTCGCGGCGCAATTCGCCGGCGAGCTTCGCCACGCGCTCGGCCTGCAGCGTGGAATCGAACTTGATCTTGTAGACGAAGGACGCCGCCAGGATGAGCGCGCCGATGACGAAAATGTTGAGAAGGCGCATGCTCAGTGCCCCTTCACAACGTCGGCGAGCGCCGGCAGGCGCGGCAGCAGATCGGACACATCGTCCGCGCGCGCAGGCGCTTCGCTGCGTTCGGCCGCGCGCAGTTTGGCCGAGCGGGCGCGCGGGTTATACGCGACCTCGTCGGCATCGGCCACGACCGGGCGCTTGGTGAGCACGCTAAACGTGGGCGCCGGGCGCTTGAGCTCGGGCGCGTGACGCGAGCCGGCGCGTGTTTCGCCGCGGCCGGCGAAGAACGTCTTGACGATGCGATCCTCGAGCGAATGGAACGCCACCGCCACCAGGCGGCCGTTGGGCTTGAGGATCCGTTCGGCGGCTTGCAGCGCTTCGACCAGTTCGCCCAGCTCGTCGTTGACGAAGATGCGCAGCGCCTGGAACGTGCGCGTCGCCGGATGGATGTCGCCCGGGCGCGAGCGCACGACCGAACCGACGATATCGGCGAGCATGGCGGTGGTGCGGATCGGTGCTTGTGTGCGGGCCTTGACGATGGCGCGCGCCACGCTGCGCGAGTGGCGTTCCTCGCCAAGAATGAAAATGATATTGGCGAGATCGCGCTCGCTCGCGCTGGCGACCACATCGGCCGCGCTCGCGCCCGCACCGCCCATGCGCATGTCGAGCGGCCCATCGAGACGGAAGGAAAATCCGCGCTCCGCCCTATCGAGCTGCATGGAGGAGACGCCGAGGTCGAGCACCACGCCGTCGACCGCTGCGAAGCCGGCGTCGCGCGCCACCTGATCGAGATTGGAAAATTGGTCCTCGATCAGTGTCAGCCGGCCATTCGCCGCCTGCACCAAGTCCGCGCCAAGTGCGATCGCGCTTTGGTCGCGATCGATGCCGATCACGCGTGCATTGGCGGCCGCGAGGATGGCGCGGGTATAGCCGCCGGCGCCGAAGGTGGCGTCGATATAAACTCCGCCGTCACGGACATTGAGGAAGTCGATGGCGGGGCGGCCGAGCACGGGAATGTGGAGGGCTGCTCCGCCAACGACAGCCGCAAAGCCGTCGCCGCCCGCCGTCATTTTGCCGCTCCAGACTGGGCACTGCTGGATGAGGAACCTTGGGATATTTCTTGCGGCATCATGAGATAATGTTGGTGTCATGGAATAACCCAGCCCCGAGGCCCCCTCCTCGAGGCCCCGGCGCATCACCGTGTGGACCTCATTAAACAGCCCTTAATCTTAAGGATTTGTTTCCGACCCCCTGGCGGGGCGTCGGCAACTGGGTCCGGTCCGCGCGGACAGGGCCGTGACTATTGCTTTTATGATGCGGTGCGGTGAAAGATAAAGCTGCTTCCACTCAGGACAATCGCCCTCCGGCCCATGTCAACTTTTCCGCCGGATTCCTTCATCGTCGCCGATGTGATGCCCTCGCCCAATCATGACGAGCGCAAGCAAAGCCGGGCGCCCGACATGATCGTGCTGCACTACACCGGCATGCAGACCGGCGAGGCCGCGCTGGCGCGGCTGTGCGCGCCGGATAGCCAAGTGTCGTCGCATTACGTGGTGTTCGAGGACGGCCGCATCGTGCAATGCGTGCCGGAGGAATTGCGCGCCTGGCACGCCGGCGTGTCGTCCTGGGCCGGGGAAACCGACATCAATTCGTGCTCGATCGGCATCGAAATCGTCAATCCGGGACACGAATTCGGCTACAGCAACTTCCCGCTGCGGCAGATCGCGGCGGTGATCTCGCTCTGCAAATCGATCATCACCCGCCGCGGTCCGATCAGTTCCGCGCGCATCCTCGGCCATTCCGACGTAGCACCGGCGCGCAAGCAGGATCCGGGCGAGAAATTTCCCTGGGACCTGCTGAGCGAATCCGGCATCGGGCATTGGGTACGCCCGGCCCCGCTTAATCTCGACGGCGCCTCGATCAAGCCCGGCGAGCGCAGCGAGCTGGTGACGCGGCTGCAACGCGCGCTGCGCGGTTACGGCTACGGCATCGAGGAAACCGGCAGCTATGACGAGGCCACGTTCGAGGTGGTCACAGCATTCCAGCGCCATTTCCGCCAGGCCCGGGTGGACGGCCTCGCCGATGCGTCTACGATGCTCACGCTACGCGCTCTGCTGGAGACGCGGCCGGCGCCGCTGGCATAAAAGGGCCAATTTAACGCTCTTGACCCCGCGGCCTTGACGCAGAAGCCCCGCAACCCCATTGCTATCCGCGTCAGTCGGCCGGACGGCCGTCCCGCGCCAATGCCGAAAGGCGGCCGGGGAGGAAAGTCCGGGCTCCATGGACGAACGGTGCCGGATAACGTCCGGCGGGGATCGCTTCCTGCGCAAGTAGGACACGGGCCTCAGGGACAGTGCCACAGAAAACAAACCGCCGCGGCTGCGTAGCGTTTTGGCCGCGGTAAGGGTGAAACGGTGCGGTAAGAGCGCACCGCGTTTCCAGCAATGGAAACGGCACGGCAAACCCCACCGGGAGCAAGACCGAATAGGAACGACGTTGGAGCGCAAGCTTCAGGTCCGTCCGGGCCAGTCGTTCGGGTAGGTTGCTTGATGCGCCGGGCAACCGGCGTACCAGAGGAATGGCCGTCACGTTTGCGGTTTGCGCCGCAGGCCTTACAGAACCCGGCTTACAGGCCGGCTGATATGTTAAGGGGGCTCGGCGGAAAAACCGCCGGGCCCCCGCCAATTTTCGAGTTTCTTCGCGAGTCTAGTTACGGTTCTTTTGGTGGCGCGCGGCCGTGTAGTCTTTTATGTTCATGCGCGAAAACGGGGGAATGACGACCATGTCCGAACCAACCAAACCTGCGCCTTTGGCGCCATCCGCACCAACCAATCCTGCGCCGTTGGCGCCGGCCGCGACGGCAGAGCCACCCAAGACTTTTTGGCAGAAGGCCCAGCGCTGGTTCATGATCGTGTGCGGCGTGATCATCGGAATCGGCGGGCTGATTCAGCTCTATAAGGCCTTTACGCCGCAGTTGCCGGGTTGCGCGGCGGACTCGACCGCCACGGTCCTCCGCGACATCTTCAAGAAAAAGGATGTCGAACTCACCGTGCTCAACAATATGAAGACGGTGACCGATACGTCGTCGGAACAGACCTGCCAGGCGCATATCGAGACACCGGCGGAGACCGGGACAATCTCCTACAGCATCACCTTGCAGGGCAGTAACTTCCAGATCCGGATCGACAAGGTGGACGCGGCGCCGCGCTAAGCGCTCGCTCACCTGAGGCGCGGCGGCCCGCGCTCGGGTTGGAAATATGCGGCGCGCGCGCAGGCGCGTCGAAGGCGTCGACAGCATGGCGCAAGCCAATTCCGGGATCAGGCGGTAGGTTCCGTGCTAAAGTGAAACGCCTCGGTGAAATGAAAAAGCGGAACGCGCTGCAACTCACAATTGTTCCGGCGCCGCATTGATTTGAATCAAATAGACCGCCCCCCAAAATAAAATGAAATCTCACGTTTATATGCGGAATCGAGCTTATGGTTTATGCGGGATCGAGCCTATAGTTGCAAGGCTTCAAGCTGGAGCTGCACGATCCAGCGGCGCCGGCGCCAAATAAATATAAAAATGGATCGTGCTCCGCACGACGCGAGAGCGACCGGGAGGCGTAATGTCCAAGATCATTACGCGGCTTTTGCCGCTTTTGGCGCTTGTTTTTTTTCATGCTAACGACGCCGGCGCACAGCAGCCCAATCGGCCGCCAAACTTGAATTTAGGCGACGCGGTCGTCACCGGATTTTCCGGCACCATAACTCTCGACGCGACGCGACGCGGCTCGAACAAGTCCGCGACCGATCTCACCTTCATCAACCCGGATGGACCGTCGGCCCGCCTCATCGATGTCAGCCGGCCGGGTTATGTCTGGGACGGCTGGCTATTCGCGGCCCGCAAGACCTTCGATGTGCTCGCCAAGGACGTCGGTCAGGTGTTCGGCGTCGCGCTCGACGATGCTACTCCACCCAATATCTATGTGGCCGCCACGTCGGTCTTCGGCCTGCAGGTCGTTGGCCATGGGCGCGATGGGCTACCGAACGAAGGAACAAAGGCCAAAACGTCTGAAACCGCGCACGAGAATCAATCATAGAGGAGCGTCGCATGCGCCCTGTTATTTTTATTTCCCGACGGAATCGTCTATCCGTTTGTGTCGTAGGTATCCTGGCCGCGTTCGCCGGGATAACCATTGAACCCGCGGCTGCGCAGCAAGATCTGCTGCAACCCGGAGAAGCCTACGCGACCCGCTTCTCGGGAACCGCATCGGTCAACGGACCCGATCGCAAGCCGCTCGTCGCGATCGATCCGGCCGGAACGGTGGGCAGTATTGTCGACCTCCGGGCCCCGGGCCAGCGGCCGGCCGGCGAGCACTGGGTCAACGAACCGCAGCGCAAGATGGTGACGGCCCGCGAAGTTGGCCAAGTATTCGGCGTCACTTTAGACGCCGGAGCGCCGCCCAACGTCTATCTCGCCGCGACGTCGGCGTTCGGACTGCACCGCAGCCCGGACAATTCCCAGTGGATGGATGGCATGTGGGGCGCCGGCGGCGGCCCCGGCACCGTATATCGGCTCGATCGCGAAAACGGTTACCAACCGCGGGTGTTTGCCAACGTAACCCTCAATGGCCGGCCGAATAGCGGGCCCGGATTGGGCAATATCGCGTTCGACAAAGGGAATCAGCAATTATTCGTGTCCGATCTCGAAACCGGAATGATCCACCGGTTCCGGGCTACGGACGGCGCCGATCTCGGCTTCTTCGACCACGGCACGCAAGGTCGCGCTAATTTCCTCGATGTCGTCAGCGGGCAGCCAAGCAGCCTCCCACCGATCCCGTTCAATCCCGCTTCGCGCTCGCGCATCAACGATTGCCCAACCGGCAAGTTCGACAACTCGCCCGAATGCTGGAACTTCGCGACCACCGGCCGGCGCATTTGGGGCATAGCTGCGTGGAAGCATCCGGTGACGGGCGAAACGCGGCTTTATTACTCCGTGTGGAGCAGCCCTTCGTTCGGCGATCCAACTTGGGACGCGACCACCGATCCCAGCGAAAAGCGGAATTCCATCTGGTCGGTGCGGCTTGGCCCGGACGGCGACTTTGTCGTTTCCGACGTTCGCCGCGAGTTCCTGCTGCCTGATTTCTTCACTAACCCAGACGTCATCGCTCTCCGCGGCTTTAGCTCCCCAGTCAGCGACATCACGTTTCCTGAGTGTGGCGGTAGCGGGCTCATGCTGCTCGGCGAGCGCGGCGGCATTCGCAATCTCGGCCTCGATGCCAATAGCCCCTTCGCCAACCCGCATGAGGCGCGCGCGTTCCAGGTTGGATTGAGCCAACAAGGCAGCTGGGCCATTATAGGTCGTTACGATGTCGGCTTTTATAACCGGCGATTGGACGGCGAACCCTATGTCCGCGCGAATTGCGCGGGCGGCGTGGCCTTCGGGCCCGGTTATTCTGCGGCCGGAACGGCCGACCTTGCTCAGCCGGATCAATTCGCCTGGATCTCCGGCGATTCCCTCTGTTCAGTCGATGGCCCGTGCAACAACCCCGCTGAAAACCGGCCGGGACCGGGTCCCCAACCGCAGACTGCTCCCGCGCCGCAGACGGCTTCCGATCAGCAATCCATGGAATCGGACGATTCGGAAGTCCACGGCCTCCAGGGCATGCCCGTAGGGCTCTTGAGCCAGATAACCCCGCCCCCCAATGCGAACGATCAGGCGGCGGGCGTAGACCAAGCTTACCTCATCGACCTTGACATCAATGTTGATGCAACGGGCGCTGTCATACCGGACACATTGCTGCGCGACGACTCGACCAAAATCGGCGATGTCGCGATTTATCAAATCTGCGGAGGGGCCCCGTCGTTCGCGTTGCCGCCGATTCTGATCGCGCACTGGCCGGTTTTTTCTCATTCGCGTGCCGGATCACATAACCCGCAGTACAGCCATTACCGGCATGGAACGCACAATCCGAAGCTCAGTCACGAACGGGCGCGTTCACATACCCGGTCGATGACCCATTACCGATACATGAGTGGTCAGCAGCATGAGCCGAAGCTCAGCGCTCATCCAGTGGCCTTGAGCCACAATCGAGAGCTGAGTATTCATCGTCAGCCACAGAGCCATAACCCGCGGATCAGTTCGGACCTGCCGGTCCTGAGCCATAACCGCAAGCTCAGCCATCTGCCGGAGCATAGCCATAATACGAGACTCACCCACCTGACGGCTCCCAGCCAGGTCCACGATACGAGACTCACCCACCGGACGGTGCCCAGCCACGATACGAAACTCACCCACCGGACGATCCCCAGCCACAATACAGAACTCACCCACAGGAGAGAGCCCAGCCATAATCCGCAAATCAGCAACGAACATCCGCCGCAGCGCAGTCATAATCCGAAGATCAGCGATCATCCGCCGGCGCGTAGTCACAATCCGAAGATCAGTGATCATCCGCCGGCGCGTAGTCATAATGCGAGGATCAGCGACCGCAAGACGCCCGACAGCGTCGATCGGAAGGTCAATACTCACAAACCGCCCGGCAGCCATAATAAGAGAATCAGCAGCCGCGGCGAGCCTAAGCTAAAGCAGGAGCGGCTGCTTCCCCGGCGTCAAGGCATCGGAATTGGCGGCAGGAGTAACAGTCCCGGAATCGGCGGCGGCGGCCTAAACAGGTGACACGGACCTAGCCGATGAATTTTGGCTTTTGGCTGAAATCCTCAATCTCCGGCAGGACGGACCTGCCGGAGACCTTGCGGCTCAGTTCCGGAAACTGGGCTGATTGATTTTGTATCCGTAACTTCGCAGAAAAGGTCGTCGTCCAATGTACATAATGTCGCGGTATGTGGCCGCTTTTCTGTTTGGGCTCGTCATCGCCAGTCGAGCTTTCGCTGCCGAGGGTACCGATCGTCCGCGGCTTTATACCAACGAGGCTTTCGTTGAGGATGCCACACGCGCGACAACGCTGCCGACCACCGATCTCATGGCGATGCTGGCCTTCGTGCTCGGCAGCCTTCCGGACAGCGTGAAAGTATATCCGACGGAAAATTATTATTATTTCTCCTTCTATCACAATTCGACCCGCTATGCCGAAAACATTCGGCTCGATGCATCGGACCGCGACGAAGGAAAATTGCATTTTGCCTATTACGAAGATCTCGCCGAATATAAAGAACAGTCACCGGTGCAATATCAAAAACTCGACAAGTCGAACGGCGTGACGGTGGAGAAGCTCGAACGCCTGGTCTATCGCGTCTCTTACGGCGACAAGAGCGTGGTGTTCAGGTTGAATGATCTGTCCGAGGTCAAGCCGCCAGCGAATATCATGGGCCCCGATGAAAAATATATCGGACCGATCTTCGACGAGTCTGCCATCCGCTTCTTCCTGATTTTCAATAAGCGGCTAAAACTTTTTCATTATGTCCTCGATGAAACGATCACGGTCGCCGACCAATTCGTTCGCACCAGGCTAACCAGCCGCATCCTCATCGGTAAGCGAACCGGCTTCGCGTTCTACCAGGACTATCGATTGAATCGGAAAATTCTGATCGGCGTATTTGAGGGGAATGCCCGCATAAACAATTACTTCGATGGTCCATTCGATCAACTGCCGGACAATTTTATCGAAGGCGAAACGTTGCGCGAGGCCATTCTCGCAGTTGAGCCAAGTCTCGCGGGAAAGATCGATCGCGTTGGCGGGGCACCCGACGGTTCCGGCCGCTATTTGATCGGACCGTATGTCTATTACCGGACGGAGGAGGAATTCCAATCCTTCCATGATTGCGCGACCAGCCGGCGGCGAGCAGATGACACCTATTACAGTTGCTTCGTCCACAATGACGAGGAAGCGGAAGCCGACACCGCGCCGATCAAGCGCAGACCGGCGCGCAAGACATCCCGAACCTCACGATAGCGGCCTCACAATCGGGAATTTGCGGTTAAATGGAGTTATACCAACGGCGCTAAAGATTGACCTTTGCCCATTGGCGTGTGGTGATTGAAGCGACCTGCTCCTTGTCGTTGGCGAAGAACATCCATGCTTGGC